>Ga0164296_1000374_pt1 | contig 54848 bp, 50 predicted proteins | sample GEODES057metaG_FD_113533 | JGI IMG/M metagenome (GOLD analysis project Ga0164296, IMG submission 113533) | Dystrophic lake water microbial communities from Trout Bog Lake, Wisconsin, USA - GEODES057 metaG | ecosystem: Environmental > Aquatic > Freshwater > Lake | place: USA: Trout Bog Lake...
AGAACCTTGCCCGGACAGGACCGCGCAGAGATTCTGGCCCAGCTGCGGGCGATCGATCCGGAGGTGGAGATCGAATTACTCTTGGATAAGCCTGCCGCCGTGGTGCCTCATACCGACCCCATGGTGGAGCGTCTCTTGCGTGCAGGACGGGTTGCTGCGCCGAACGCGCAACCCGTGGGTCGTCATGGCTCCTCCGATGCGATTCCATTTCTTGCAGTGGGAGTGCCTGCCGTCGAATTTGGACCTATTGGTGCGGGTCATCACGGCGCCGATGAATATGTCGAAATTGCCAGTTTGCAGGCATATCGCACTGCTCTTGTGGAATTTGTGCGCGATCTCAACGGGGATACCGACGAGGTGATCTGGCCGCAAATCTAGGTCGAGTGAATGTGGCGATGCCTCGGGCGACTGCACGATGTGACGGCGCGTGCACATGGGTTGTCACACGAGTGGTATGAGCCGTCGTCTAAACTGCAGCTGCCAGTAATCCTGGGTGTTGTGTGACCGATAGCGGTGAGTGATCATGCGGGAATATGGGGCAACGGTCGTGCAGCATGTGCGGTCGCACAAGGGGACAATTTCGATGGACATTGCGTATTGCGCACAAGGATTTCCGCCATCTCGCTAACCCATGCCATCGTATTAGTAGGTGGCCAAGGAACTCGCTTGCGCCCCCTTACCGCGACCCGTCCGAAGCCGATGATGCTGTTGGTTGATCGACCATTTGTCGCCCATCAACTGGCCCATCTCGCTCGATATGGCGTCACCAACGTCGTCTTTTCATGTGGCTATCGACCCGATGCGCTGGAATCGTTTTTTGGCGATGGATCGGGCTATGGCGTTCGTTTGCAATATGTCGTTGATCCGAGTCCGCTCGGCACCGCCGGGGCAGTGGCCAATGCGATTGATCTGCTGGGCGCTGTCGATGACGTCCTGATTCTCAATGGCGATATTCTCACCGATTTAGATCTTGATGCGCTGTGGCAGGCGCACTCTGAGGCCGGTGCCGCCGCCACTGTTGCACTCACCCCAGTTGATGATCCGAGTGCCTACGGGCTGGTGCGACTCCGCGATGATTTCTTCGTCGCGGAATTCGTGGAGAAACCCACGTCCGATCAACTCATCCCCGGTGAGCCATATCGTATTAATGCCGGTACCTATGTGCTCTCTCGCGCGGTGATTGCAGAGATCCCGCGTGGCAAATCAATTTCAATTGAGCGAGAGATTTTCCCCGGGATCGTAGATCGTCGTGCCCTGTTTGGCTTCACGAGCGACGCCTATTGGCGCGACATTGGGACCCCACAGTCATATCTCGATGCGCACTATGACGTGCTCTCGGATCGAGTATTGGCCTCGCAAGCCCCATCGAATACCTATCTCGGCGCGGGCGCAGTTATCGCAGCCACGGCGCGGGTCGAGGGGTATTGCACAATTGGCGCAGATTGCGTGATTGAAGCGGGTGCTCACGTGGATGCAAGCATTGTCGGGGCGGGGTGTCGGATTGGTGAAAACGCCCGACTTCGGGGATGCATCTTGGGTGAAGGGGTGCTGGTGGGCGCAGGTGTCGAGCTCAATGGGCTCGTGGTGATTGGCGATGGTGCACACATCGCATCGGCGACACGCATTGAAGGTCCCGCGTCGGTGGATGCCGGTGATGTGTCATCGACATGGTTGACCAACAGTGCAGTCGGGGGAGCCGCATGAACCCCGATGTGCTTGACCACGCGGCCGCATATGAGATCGATTCAGTGGGCATGTTTGGCCTGATTGCGAACTCGCTGGAGATGTTTGACTGGTCCCGTACAACAGCACTGTCGACCGATGTGAAATGGCCAGCCGAGGCGGTGCGCAATGTCGCCATTTGTGGCCTTGGTGGCTCTGGAATTGCGGGTGATCTGACAGTTGGGGCGTGGCGCGAACGATTGCGGCACCCCACTGCCGTGGTGCGTGACTATTACCTGCCTGGCTGGGTCGGCGAGGACACGCTGGTCATTTTGAGCTCCTATTCCGGGGAGACCGAGGAGACCCTGACCGCAACTAGTCAGGCAACCGAACGTCATGCGCTGTGCATCGCGATCACCAGTGGTGGAAAGCTCGGAACGTTTTACCGCGATTTGGGTGTTCCGGTCATTGATGTGCCTCCGGGCCTCCCACCACGGGCTGCGTTGCTGCACATGCTGGTTTCGCTCGTTGTCGTGCTGGGCCGTATGGGGGTGATCTCCTCTCCAGAACGTGAACTTGATGACGCCCGCGAGGTCATTGCCGCGAGTCTGCGTTCCCTGGGTCCTGAGGTCGCCACCGCGGACAACCTCGCCAAGCAAATCGCGCTGAGCATGGTCGGCATGGTGCCAATGATCTGGGGTGCCGAAGCGACTGCGGGGGTCGCGCAGCGCTGGAAGGGGCAGATCAATGAGAATGCCGAGATGGCAGCGACCTGGTCATTGCTGCCAGAGGTCAATCACAATGAAATCTGTGGCTTCGATCCCACGGGGCCGTTGTCGGAGTTGACGCAGCTGGTGTTCCTGCGCGACCCGCACCATCACCGTCAGGTCATCCGACGTTTCGACCTCACCCGTGAACTGATTGGTGATGCGGTTGGGGGGGTTATTGAACTCGCCGCCGAAGGTCAGACCCCGTTTGGTCGGGCGATGGATTTGGTGATGCTGGGCGATTATGTCTCGCTGTATCTGGCCATCGCACGTGGTGTCGACCCCGGCCCGGTAGACATGATTGGACGCTTGAAGACACGGCTTGCCGAAACGGGCTACGGCCGCGCCACCTATCCGTCGTGACTCGGGGATGCGTGTGTGCCCCGCACCACTGTGATGTCTGAACACGACCAACCACATGTCGGCGGGGGTCTGACACCGACTGAGATTTTGCTGCTCGGGGACGGCGAGGTGGTCATCCTCGACCAGACCAAACTTCCTGCCGAAGTGACCTACCGACATTGTCGGGAGTGGTCGGAGGTCGTCGCTGCAATTTCCGAACTCGCGGTGCGTGGTGCCCCAGCGATCGGGATTGCAGGGGCAATGGGGGTCGCCCTCGCAGCACAGCACGCCGACCACGATGATGAACATGCCTACCGCGCCGAAGTTCTTCGGGCGGCGACCGCGCTGATTGCATCGCGGCCGACGGCGGTCAATCTGCCGTGGGCAATCGGTCGACAGCTCGCACTCCTCGAGGAGCATCCTGGGCCAACGGAGGCGATGACCGCGAGTCTTCGGATTTTTGCAAAGCGCCTCCACACTGCCGAGGTCGCACGATGTCGGGCGATGGCAGCTCACGGGGCGCCACTCTTTGGGCGTGGGGCACAGATCTTGACGCACTGCAATACCGGTGCGCTTGCGACCGGGGGAGTGGGGACCGCACTCGGGGTGATTCGCGCAGCGTATGCCGCAGACCCCACCGTGTCGGTGATCGTGGATGAGACGCGCCCACTCCTGCAGGGGGCACGACTGACGGCATGGGAGCTCGCCCGGGATACGATCCCCTTTGTCCTTGTCACCGATTCGATGGCGGCGTCATTGATGGCCGATGGACTCGTGACGCACGTGATTGTCGGAGCGGATCGTATTGCTGCCAATGGGGATGTCGTCAATAAAATTGGGACCTATGGGCTGGCGGTGCTCGCACGGGCGCATGACATCCCGTTCTACGTTGCTGCACCGACGAGCACGATTGATCTTGCGACAGCGTCTGGGGCCGATGTGATCGTCGAAGAGCGTGACCCGGCCGAGGTGCATCACATCGGACTCTTTGGCAGGCCCGCTGCTGATCCGGGGAGCCCGGTGCGTAATCCTGCGTTCGATCGGACCCCGCATGAATTGGTGCACGCAATCATCACCGAACAGGGTGTCCATCGGGCGCCCTATGGGCCAGTACTTCGTGACGCAGTCGACCGATCGGCGCCGCTGACGGCGTGAGGTCGCGTCGTCGCGTGGGGAATTCTGCGGGATTGCCGATCTGCGGAGTACGATAGAAGCGTCAGTCCGATTGTGATTGCACATGAACAGGAGGGGCACATGCAGCTCCAAGTAAAAGGCAGAAACCTGCCAGTCACTGACGCCCTGTTTGCCCACGCTGAGCGAAAACTGCAGCGGCTGGTGAAGATTTTGCCACCATGGGATGAACCGCCGATCGTTGAGCTTGAGCTCTCGGTTGAGCGTAACCCCAAGATTGCCAAACCGCAGACAGCCGAGTTGACGGTGCGCACGCATGGTGCGGTCTTACGGGTTCGTGAGAGCGCCGAGGATATGTACGCGGCAATTGATCAGGCGGCCCACAAGCTGGAACGCCAGGCGGCGCGCTATCGCGAGCGACGCCGACGCCACCGTGCACCCCATGAGCGAATGCCTGAACCCGTTGAGACCATCGTTGCCGAGTTGCAACATGAGGCCGAAGTGGAAGGGCCGCGCGTGGTGAAAACCAAGACCTTCTCGCTCAAGCCAATGTCTGCGGACGAGGCGACACTGCACATGGATATGTTGCACCACGATTTCTATGTATTTCGTAGTGCCGAAACCGACCAGGTGCATGTCGTCTATCGCCGCGATGACGGTGATGTCGGTCTGATCGTGCCCGAGGCGGTCTAACCAAACCCTCCCCATGAGGGGGCGTGATAATGCCCAAATGGTTCCGCGATTGTCCGGCGCATTGCTACGATCGCGGAACCCATTGGGCAATAAGCTGAGGATTGCGTGTCAACCGATATTCTGAACAAGCTGCTTCGCTTCGGTGAAGGCCGCCATATCAAGCAAATGCAAGACCGTGTGGCTGCAATCGGCGCACGTGAGCCGGAGCTCGAGGTGCTCAGTGACGATGAGCTGACGACCCGCAGTCACGCACTGCGCGAGCAGGTCTCCAATGGGGCATCGCTCGATGATGTGTTGGTTGATGCGTTTGCACTCGTGCGCGAGGTGGGGCGTCGTACGATGGGTATGCGCCTGTATGACGTACAGCTCATTGGTGCGCAGGTGTTGCACGCTGGGCGCATCGCAGAGATGAAGACCGGTGAGGGAAAAACCTTCTCGGCAACCGCCGCGGTGTATCTGAATGCCCTTGCAGGGCGTGGCGTGCATGTCGTGACCGTCAACGATTACTTGGCCCGACGGGATGCCGAATGGATGACCCCGGTCTACACCGGTCTGGGTATGACGGTGGGAGTGATCGACACCACGCTCGATCCGGCGCAGCGGCGAATCGCATATGCCGCGGACGCGACCTATGGCACGAACGCGGAATTCGGTTTTGATTACCTGCGCGACAATATGGCCGTACAACTGGCCGACACTGTGCAACGCGACCACTTCTTTTGCATCGTCGACGAGGTCGACTCGATCCTCATCGACGAGGCGCGCACCCCGCTCATTATTTCCGGTATCCCCGAGGCAGCTGCCGATACCTACTACCGATTTGCGCGCATCATTCCCACGTTGCGCAAAAAGATCGATTACGAGGTTGATGAAAAGGCTCGTTCGGTGGCCGCCACAGAGAGCGGCGTCGCCAAGGTCGAGAAGGCCCTCGGCATTGACAACCTCTACCTCGACATTCATGGGCAGCTGGTCAATCACATGATCCAGTCCTTGAAAGCCAGTGCGCTGTTTCGTCGCGATAAGGAGTACATCATTCGCGATGGCGAAGTGCTGATCGTGGACGAATTCACCGGTCGAGTACTCGAGGGACGTCGATATTCGGAAGGTCTCCATCAAGCGATTGAAGCCAAGGAGGGCCTCGCGATTCGCGAGGAAAACCAAACGCTCGCGACGATCACCCTGCAGAACTACTTTCGGATGTACGACAAGCTCTCGGGGATGACCGGTACCGCCTCAACCGAAGCGAATGAGTTCAACAAGATCTACAACGCAGATGTGGTCACGGTGCCGACCAATCAGGCAATTCGCCGCATCGATGAGCAGGACTTCATCTTCAAAACCAAGGATGCAAAGTTCGCCGCCGCAATCGATGACATTGCCGCGACCCATGAACGCGGCCAACCCGTCCTGGTGGGCACAATCTCGGTGGAGATCTCCGAGTCCTTGTCGCAGCAACTCACCGCGCGTGGAGTTCCGCACACGGTGCTGAACGCAAAGCAGCATGACCAAGAGGCGGAGATCGTCAAAGACGCCGGAAAAATTGGCGCGGTGACCATTGCGACCAATATGGCGGGTCGTGGCGTGGACATCAAACTGGGCGAGGGCGTGGACGAGCTCGGCGGCCTGTATGTGATTGGCACCGAGCGCCACGAAAGCCGTCGCATTGATAATCAGCTGCGCGGACGATCTGGCCGGCAGGGCGATCCCGGACGGACCCGTTTTTACCTCTCCGCAGAGGATGATCTGGTGCGCATTTTCGCTGGTGATCGCATCTACAAGATCCTTGATCGTCTTGGACCAGGGGATGACCTCGCGATTGAGTCAAAGATGCTGACGCGCACAATTGAGGGCGCGCAAAAGAAGGTTGAAGAGATGAACTTCAACATCCGTAAAACGGTGTTGGAATACGATGATGTGCTCAACAAGCAGCGCGAGGTGATCTACACCGAACGGCGTCGGGTGCTCGAGGGGGAAGACCTCTCCGAGCAAGCCCGTGACTGGGTTGCCGAGGTCCTCGTGGACGAGGTGGGCCGCTATGCCCCTGAAGAGTCGGACCCGACTGAATGGGATCTCGATGGCCTGGTGACGAGCCTGCGGACCTACTATCCGATCAGTGTCAGCGCAGAGCAGCTGCGGGCGACCTATGAGGCAGGCGCGATGACTCGGGGCGACCTGCTCGATCGTCTCGAGGATGACGCAATCGCCGCGTATGACCACAAAGAGTCGGAAATTGGTCCCGAAAATATCCGCGAGTGGGAGCGCTATGTGCTCCTGCAGGTCATTGACTTGCATTGGCGTGAGCACCTCTACGCGATGGACTACTTGCGTGAAGGCATTCACTTGCGCGCCCTCGCACAGCTCGATCCGCTGTCGGCGTATCGCATCGAAGGGCACACGATGTTCGATGAAACAATGGCGCTGATTCGCAGTGAATTTGTGCGCTACATGTTCCACATCGAATCGCCGCAACCCGTTGTGCGTGACCTCGCGCAACCCTCGCACATCGATTACAGCTATCAAGACCAGCCAATTCAGGGATTTGGTGCGCTCGAGGCAGCCGTGGCACATGATGCGGGCGCTGAGGTTGCACTCGCGCAATCCGATCCATCACCTGCCCCCACGACGATCACGGCTGAGGATCGCATCGGTCGCAATGAGCCCTGCTGGTGCGGTTCGGGGCTCAAGTACAAGAAGTGCCATGGCGCAAATGAATAGCGTGGTCGTCGCACCTTCATGACACCACCTGAGTTTGCGAGCCGTGAAGAACTTGCGTCGCGTGCAGCAGGCCTGCGTGTGCGGGTCGACATGCTTGAGGCATATTTGGATCCGGATGCATTGCGGGCGCGTCAAGAGGTGCTTGAGCAGGAGATGCAACAACCCGGTTTTTGGGATGACCCCCAGGCCGCCTCGCGTGTGTCGTCTGAACATGCCGCGGTGCGGGACCGCCGCGTTGAGTATGAGCAGCTCGAGCAGGAAGTGTCGGATCTCGAGGATCTTCTTGAGGTTGCCGGCGACGGTGATGAGTCAGATGACTTCTTTCAGGAAATCGCCGAGGGGCTTGATCGCGTCGAATCCCAGCTCGCGCGTCTTGAGGAGTCGCGACTCTTTTCTGGGGAGCATGATGCCGGCAATGCGGTGATGACGATTAATGCCGGAGAAGGTGGCACCGATGCCCAGGATTGGGCCGAGATGCTGATGCGCATGTACATGCGTTGGGGGGAGGCGCGTGGTTTTACCGCCGATATCAAGGAAATTCAAGAGGGCGGGGAAGCCGGGATCAAAAGCGTCACGATGACAATCTCTGGCCCAAGCGCCTATGGACTTACCTCAGCAGAGCGCGGTGTCCACCGCCTCGTTCGGCTGTCTCCATTTGATTCGGCCCATCGCCGCCAGACCTCGTTTGCCGCGGTTGATGTCGCGCCCTTGGTCAGTGATGACGTCATCGTCGATATTGATGAAAAAGATCTCAAAGTCGACACCTACCGCGCATCGGGTGCAGGTGGACAGCACGTCAACAAAACCGAGTCGGCGGTGCGGATTACCCATGCCCCGACCGGAATTGTTGTCCAGTGCCAAAATGAGCGCTCGCAGATGCAGAATCGCGCGACCGCGATGAGTATGTTGCGCTCGCGCATCGTGCAGCAGGAACTTGAGCGTCGCGAAGAAGAAGCCGCCCGTGCGCGCGGTGAGAGTTTGAAGATTGGTTTTGGAAGTCAGATCCGCAGCTATGTCATTCATCCCTACACCCTCGTCAAAGATTTGCGGACGGGGGTTGAGGTCGGAAATGCGCAAAGCGTGTTGGATGGTGAGATCGATGGATTTATTCGCGCAGAGCTCGAACGGCGAGCGAAACTCACGAGTGGGGATCAGTCCACATAACTCATCCATCCGGCAAGGAATTTACCCTTTCTGAGCGAATACTCCCATCGTCAGAGGGTGTTTTCTGCGAGTTGATTTGCAGGGGTTTTCGCTGTTTGACAGTCAGCACAATCCCGGGCTACCCTAGGTGAGCGTCTTGGGTACCCAATGTGCCGACGCCAATCTGGATTCCATCACCATGGATCCCAAACGGCGATGTGGTCTCGTCGCCCGTCCGAGAGTTTCCGCATGAGCACCGATGCCGATGCACAGCTGAATCCAGAGCCAGCGTCATCCGCCCCCGGCCGGCGCGCGGGTCGTACCGCTGAGCGCCGCATCGATCGCCGCAGCATTTTGCGTCCCGGGGACGGATCGATGGTGATTTTTGATGGGGTCACCAAGCGCTACGGCGAGGATGTCGTCGGCCTCGACAATATTTCCCTGTCGATTGATGCGGGAGAGTTTGTCTTCTTGGTGGGGCCATCTGGGTCGGGAAAATCGACCTTTATTCGCTTGCTGATTAAAGAGATGGACGCCTCTGAGGGCACCGTGATTGTCGGCGGTCGGGATTTGGGCAAGATGAGCCGTGCGAAGGTGCCCTACCTGCGACGCGGGATTGGCTGCGTCTTCCAGGACTTCAAACTGCTGCCTGGCCGGACGATTTACGAAAACGTCGCGTACGCGCTTGAGGTAACCGGAGATGCGCCGAAGTCGATCCGGCGCAAGGTGCCGGAGATCCTGGCGCTGACAGGGCTGGCAGATAAGGCCGACCGTTTGCCAAATGAACTGTCGGGTGGCGAGCAACAGCGAGTGTCCATTGCGCGCGCCTTTGTGAATCACCCCCGCCTGCTGATCGCCGATGAGCCCACCGGAAATCTTGATCCCGATACCTCGATTGGCATCATGCAATTGCTCTACCGGATCAATCGCACCGGAACGACCGTGGTGATGGCAACCCACGATCGCGACCTTGTCGACAAGATGCAGATGCGCGTGATCGCACTCGAGGACGGAAAACTTGTGCGCGATGAGCGCTCGGCGAGTTATGCGACGGCTGAACCATGAGGTTGGGCTTCTTCTTCCGCGAAGCAATTCGTTCGATTAAGGCGAATGTTGCGATCTCGGTTGCCGCAATCGTGACGGTGATGATCGCCGTGTTCATCCTGGGAACATTTATTCCCTCGTATTTGTATGTCCAATCGACGGTGAACCAACAAAAATCCCGCTTGGACATTCAGGTCTATGTCGCCGATGCTGCACCGCAATCGCAGGTCGCCGCGCTGCAGGCGCAGATCGTGGCGCTGCAGTCACAAGGACTCATCAAAAGCTTTAGCTTCATCTCAAAGACCGATGCACTGAATCAATTCAAAGCGCGCTTGAATGACCCGACCATTCTGACGCTGTTGCCGAATAATCCGTTGCCGGCATCATTTGATGTGAAGCCGGTCGATCCGGCCAAGGACGGTCAGATCGCGATCGCGCTTCGCGCGAGTCATGCGATCGATACGACGATGCCCGGCAATGGCATCAGTTACGCGGAAACCACAACGAATCGTCTGCTGACGATCGCCCAATTCATTCAATACGCCGGCCTCGTGCTGATTGCGATCTTGTTGGTTGCGGCAATCTTGTTGATTGGCAACACCATTCGTCTTTCGATCTTCGCGCGCCGTCGTGAGGTTGAAGTGATGCGCCTTGTCGGCGCCACCAACTGGTTTATTCGCTGGCCATTCATCATCGAAGGCATCATCTGCGGTGTCGTGGGTGCGGTGGTCTCGGTGGTGATCTTGTGGATTGCCAAGATCCTGGTGGTTGATCCATACGTATCGACGAGCACTGGTGGCCTGACGAAGGACTCTGCATCCACCATTGGCTTTGGCACGCTCGCCGTGATTTTGATCATTGCTGGTGGTGCGGTCGGAGCCGTGGGAAGTGGATTTACGCTCCGACGTTTCTTGAAGGTGTAATGCCCGCGCTCGGCGTGGTCTGTACCGCGGCCGCGGAGCCGAGCCGGTGTGGCGTGAGACAGTGACCGACGCAGCGCGTCAACGCCGCCCCTGGATCAGGGGGGTGCTTGCCATCTTGGGTGTCGTTGTGGTCTTCGCCGTGGGCGTGGTGGTGGGCGGTCATCCCCGAGCGACCGGCCTGACGCTGCTGCCCACCGGGCTGCGTCAGCAGGTGCTTGGAGCGGGGAGCGACAACATTGCCGCCGATATTCGCGCGGAGCTTGCATCGGGCTATTACGTGCCGGTGCGTTCGGCGGCCTTAGAGCGCGCATCGATTGACGGAATGCTTGCGTCGTTGGGTGATCCCTACACCTACTATCTGAGTCCGAGTGAGTACGCAGCGATGCAGCGCGAGACACAGGGTCTGTTTGTCGGGGTCGGGATTCAGGTACTGCAGCGTGGACCGAATATCCTCATCGCAAGCGTCATTGCGGGCGGGCCTGCCGCGCGTGCAGGTCTGCGTGGCGGTGACATCATCGTTGCGGTCAATGGCCAGTCGGTGATCGGAACGCCGATGGCGAAAGTCATCAGCGTGGTGCGCGGACCCGTGGGGGGTCCAGTGACACTGACCGTGCGGACCGCATCCGGAGCGATCGTGCGGGCACTGATGCATCGTGAGGTCTTGCATTTGCAGTTGGTGGCCACCCAATTGCGCGCTGTTGGGCAGCAGCGCGTTGGAGTGATCCGCCTTGCAGAATTCGATCAAGGCGCCGCAGATCAAATTCGGACCGCAATCACCGCGTTGACGCGGCGCGGCGCGACCTCGTTTGTGCTGGACCTTCGCGAGAACCCGGGGGGCCTTGTCACTGAGGCCGTCGGAGTGGTGGGGGATTTTGTTCCATCTGGGACGACGGTCGTCACAACGGTCGGCTTGCACAGTCCCCGCGCGACCACCCGGACATCGGTGCGACCAGCAACGGCGCGTCCACTGACGGTGCTCGTGGATCGCTTGAGTGCAAGCGCCAGTGAGATTGTGTCAGGCGCATTGCGCGATGCGGGACGTGCAAAGTTCGTCGGACAACGTACCTTCGGGAAGGCGGTCGTCCAAGAGACGGTCACGCTGCCCAATGGGGGTGCACTGCACTTCACGATTGCCCGCTATCTCACTCCCAAGGGCTATGACTTGAACCATCGAGGCCTGGTACCCGACATCGCCATTCCTGCAACCCTCTCCGCCGATGCAACGCTCAACCGGGCGATTGCGATTGCTGCCGTGGCACGCTGATGGGGCGCGGTATTCCGACAACAGAGGTGATTGCCGAGATCGTCGGTTCGGGGCGGGGCGCAGTCGCGCGCACCGCCTTTGCGCGCGGTGAGGACATCCGCATGTCCTCGCAAAGTCTTGGTGAGGCTCGTGTTGGGGATCTTGCAAAGATTCTTGTCAAGACCCGCTCTGCCCGAGTGATCCAGGTGTTTGGGAAATCCCGCGCCCCCGGTGCGGTCATGTCCGCGTTTCTTGCCGATAATCAGCGCGGATATCCGACCGCGCGGGTGGTTGAGCGGGAGGTGGCCGAGATTGTCGAGGGTGATCCACTCACAGATCCGGGGCGGCGCGATTGCACCGCACAGGATGTGGTCACAATTGACCCCGATGGCGCGAAGGATCACGACGACGCCATCGCCGCATCAATCGAGGGCGACAATGTGCGCATCTGGGTGCATATTGCCGATGTCAGCCACTATGTGCTTCCCGGTACAGCGGTTGATCGGGATGCAGCGCGTCGCGGATGTTCGGTCTATGTGCCCGGACTCGTTGACCCGATGTTGCCCGCACGCCTGTCAAGCGATCTGTGCAGTTTGCGCCCGGGTGTCGTGCGGCGGGTGATCACGGTTGAGATGCTGATCAGCGCAGATGGCCGCATCAACGATCCTCGGTTCTACCGTTCGGCGATTCGCTCCCAGCGCCGATGCACGTATTCAGACGTCGATGCGCATTTCGCGGGTGCGACCATTGATGACCCCGGACTTGCGGCAACGATTGCGGCGGCCCGGATTGCGGCCGAGCGCTTACATGCCCGACGCATGGAGCGCGGTGCACTTGAGCTCGGTTCGAATGAGCCGGTGTTTGTCCTGAGTGAGACGCGGGTGGAGGGGGTGCGTATTGAGGAGCAAACCCCGTCGCACAGTTTGGTGGAAGAGTGCATGATCGCGGCGAACGAGGCGGTTGCGGGATACCTCATCGCCCGTAAGACCCCAACGGTCTTTCGCTACCACGAAGATCCCGAGCAGCATCAGGTGGATCGACTCTATGCACAGCTCGCCGCCCTCAGCGTTGCCACGCCTCCGCTTCTTGAGGGGTATTTGGGACCGAGTGAGCGCCGCGCGGCGGTATCGGCAGCAGCAGAGGCGGTCGGTGTGCATCTTGACGGGGTGCGCGCGCGGGGTGAGATCGATGGACGCGCCGTGTGGGTCTTGGTTCTGCGCGCACTCAAACAGGCCTATTACTCTGCCGATTCAGTCACCCATTCCGGCCTCGCAAGTCCCGCCTATTTGCACTTCACCTCCCCGATTCGACGCTATCCCGATTTGTTGGTGCACCGCGCGCTCGTTGGTGCACTCGGAATCGGACCAATCGGACCCCCGCGCACCGAGCTTGAAGTCGAGGCTCTTGCAAGTTCAGAATCCGAGCGCGCTGCGGTTGATCTCGAGCGACGTGCGGATCGGATCTGTGCGGCAATCCTGCTTGAGCGCGAGCTTCAGGCATCCGATTGGGGCACGGTCTTTTCTGCCGAGGTCACCGGAATGATCTCGCGGGGGGCGTTTTTACGATTTGGTGTGGCCTACGAGGGGTTCTTGCCCGCATCGTCGCTGTCTCCAGGGGAGCTCGTCTTGGATGAGCAGGAGGTCGGTCTGCTCAACCACTCCGGCGACGAAGTAATTCGCCTCGGCGATCATCTCGAGGTCCGTGTTGCCGAAATTGACGCGCTTCGGGGCAGGGTGCGGCTCGAGCGTGCCGATGCTCCAGCGGGTGCGAAGATTGCGCGATCACGTGCCCAGCGACGCATGGCGCGTCGCCCGCGCTAGGGTGGGGGAGTTATGGCCCCCGGGAAAACAAAAAAAGGTCAGCGGGATGAGCGCTTTCGCGACATCGCCCAAAATCGCCGTGCGTTTTTTGAGTACGAGATCGTGGAACGCCTGGATGCGGGATTGGTGCTGATCGGCACCGAGGTCAAGGGACTGCGCGAGCGTGGTGCATCAATCGGGGATGCCTATGTGATCATTCGTGAGGGTGAGGCGTGGCTGATCGGTGCGACGATTCCTGAGTATTCGAATGCATCACATTCCAGTCACGAGCCGCAACGCACACGAAAGCTGTTGTTGCACCGGCGCGAGATTGATCGCCTGACGAGCCGCTTGAATGAAAAGGGCCTTGCCCTTGTGCCCTTACGGATGTACTTCCATGAGGGCCGCGCCAAGATTGAACTTGGTCTTGGACGCGGGAAATCAAAGTTTGACAAGCGTCATACGATCGCGGCACGTGACGCCAATCGAGATATCGCGCGCGCGGTCAAACGAGGATGAGCACGCGATCGTCGTGTGCCCTGTGGAGCGAACACCGGCGTGAGATGTTGCGGCTGAGAGATATGCCGCAGGCTGCGTCAGGACGACGTCGGGCGTCGAGTGCGTGATGAAAGGTGTGAGATGACAGACACCCGTGCCTCGACGTTGTCGCAGATGGCCGACGACTACGCAGCCTTTGCCAAATCCCAAGCCGCATCATTTGCGCGCACATATCCGACAGCTATCGAGGCAGCACGGTCGTTCTCGGACCTTTCGGAACTCATGGTGGTGGATCTCGGTGCTGCGGATGGAGTGAACTCGCACGAGTTGATCCGTGCACTTGAAAGGGTGCGAGAGGGTCGACGGCTGGTGTATGCCTGTGTCGATCTTCCGAGCAACGTGTGGTCGGTGTCGCACGCGCATCTTGTGCGCGAGTGGGCTACGGCATATGAGGCAGGACAATTTGCGGTGCTTCCCGCCGAATCAACCCCGAACGAGCATGTTGTCGATGCGGGAACCGGCGTGCATTTTCACAATGCCCACGTCCATGCACGCGCGGTGGGTGAGCAATTTGCCGCCAATCCCGATGTGCGCACAATTGTCAGCCATGTCGGCGTCCCATTGCATATGGGGTTGTGCGCACCGGCGGGGTCGGTGCACATCGCCGTCAGTGGTACAACGATGCACTGGGTGTCGGATTCTGGACAGCTTCGATCCACGGGATCCGTATTTCCGGGATACGCCCACCACATCGATGAGGATGAACGACAGGCATGGGCGGCAGCGGCTGCGCGAGATTGGCGCCAGATCCTTGCCTACCGTGCCCAAGAACTCGCCCCGGGCGGGGTGCTCGTGATTGCGATTCCTGTCGCCGCGCAGGAGGGCCCGGCACGTGATGGCCTCTATTGCGAGATCAATCGCGATATGGATGACGTGTTGGCGCGGTGGCGTCAGGAGGGTCGCATCGATGCGCGGGTGCACGATGCAATCACTGTGCCGGTATGGATGCGCACGACGGATGAACTCGAGGCCCCGTTCATAACGCGCGATCCGCTCGTCGATGGGCTGCGGCTGAGACACATCGAGGTGTTTCGTCTCGACAACCCATACTGGGATGATGATCCCGCGATATTTGCCGATCGTTATGTGCGCAGCGTTGCCGCATGGGGGGGACCCCTCTTTCGCCGGGCATTCGCGTTGTCGTACCCCGACCAAGCGGACGCCTTGCTGGCGGCGTTCCTCGCGGAGTTGGAAGAGTGTGTGCGTCGAGACACCGATCGGTATCGCTGGGATTACATCGAGGCACTCGTTGTCTGTCGTAAAGACCATCCCGCGGACACGCCAACCCAGTAGCGCAGTCCTCTGGGAAGGGTGCTACCGTTACATATGTACGGGCCCGATCCAGTATCGACGGAGTAGGAGGGTATCGGTAAGCGAGCCGCGGACTCGGTGGACCGCGTCAAAAACCGAGACATAACGTAGCTGCGGAGAACTCTCCCAAGCTCGCTCTCGCTGCCTAATCAGCAGTAATTGAGAGCCATTGGCCTTCCCTCGGGTGTCGGGGAAGATAACCGGTGTCAGCCTAGCCACCCTGGTTCGTCGGCAACGGTTCTCGGTCGGCGAATAAGATCACAGGAGTACCTGGCGAGGTCCGGTTGGCCGACGGGAACGGACCTCGTAAGATCAGCCTGTCGGCTGCGCTCGGAGAAGCTGATACGCAAGTACTTTCGGACGCCGGGGCAGTGCCGGCCGGGTCCACCTTCCATACGCTGATGTGACGCCCCCTTGTCGGGGTGTCACATCACGTGATGGTGCATGTCCGCGATCGCCGTTCGGTGAGGCGCCGGGTGCACGTGTGTGCGCGTGGGTTCAGATCGCAGGCTTTCGCGCGATCGCAAACAGCTTCATAAAGTCATAGGTCCATCCGCGAGGGCCGGAACTCTCGCGCATGCGCTCCTCCACCGTTGACAGCCATGCCGCAACCTCAGGCTGGGACGGATCGCCAATGATGTGGCCCGCCACGACACGCATGCGCTCGATGTATTGCTCAACCGGGACGTGGCGAGTGCGCCGTTCCATCCAAATATCAATGGGTTCGAGACCCGCCTTGGTCAGGTACCCCTCCATCTCACCGATATCGCGCAAGTTGCCATCGAAGGCGCCGAGCCATGCGTAATTGATGGGTTCAACGTCGGCAATGATGTCGCGATATGCCTGTTCGCCACCCTTTCCTGAACAGAGAATCGCCACCACGCCGCCGGGTTTCAGCGCCCGTGCGATCTGTTCCGCGGCGACCCAGCGATGTTGAAACCAGTGGTATGCCATGGAGCAGATCGCCAGATCGAAGGATGCGGGGGCAACAGGCATATCCTCAACCCCTGCCTGGAGGAGGGAGACCTCGACGCCATCGAGATTGCCAAGTTTGGCCTGAAACTGTTCCAGCATTCCCTCCGACGGATCGACGCCGGTCACGCGCGCCGGGCGGAAGCGATCAATCATTGCTTGGGTGGCCCAGCCAGTGCCACAGCCGACATCGAGTACGTCGTTGTACTCGCCTGGTGGAATGGTGAGGATGAGCCGTTGCGCGCCCTCGATGTTGTACCGCACTGCTCCGTCATAGTCGGATGCGGTTTCGGTGAAACCACCTGCGATTGAGTCACGGCGATCTGTTGTCATAACGCCATTCTGGCCGATGGGGGGCAGCTCCGCCAGTGCACCTGTGCACCGTGTGTCCACAGGGCGGGCTGGGGCCGATTGTCGCGGTCGTGCCCCACGGAATTTGTCACGGTGGTGCACGGTGTCGTAGGGTAGGGCCGCGCGGCGCCGGATGATGGAGTGCCGTCACATCGCACGTATTGGTGGTATCGATGAGCACGACGCAATCGCGCGTGGCGCGTGGCATTTCACACCCGATTGGGCGCCATATCCACTTTGGGTGGCTGTGGTCCTTTGTCGCCTATGTGATCATCGATAGTTTTATCCGCAATCGCACCATTGAGATCGCCCTCGCGGGATTTCTTGTCGGAGCGCTCAGTCTGATCGGGATGATGCGCACTCGTGATCGCGGGCATCTTGCCTGGGTGCGACTTGAGGACCCGCTGCTTGCCGTGACCGCAGCAACAGTGGTCGGGATATCAAGTCGGTGGTGGGGGCTACTCCCGGTCTTTTGTGTCGCGGTTGTCGGCACCGTTGGTGGCCTGGCGGTGCGCAAAATTGCCGGTGCCACCGACTACCATGGCGGACCGATTTACTGTGGGGCATTCGTCGCAATGACCTCGAGTGCGATCCTGACAAACATCTGGTGGATCGCCGGTGCGGGGCTTCTCGCGGGTGTCCTGTGGTCGATGAGTCGTGAGGCCTGGGTGGGCATCGGCGGAAAGATGGGGACAGTTGCACTCGGTGCCGTCCTTCTCACTGATCTATTCGCATCCGATGTCCATCGACTCGGCCCTGGCGCACATGCGCTCGCCAGCGGACGGGCGATTGGTGGGATTCTGGTCATCGGATTCATTTCGGCGCCGTTGACGTGGTGGCTTGCCCACCGACGCGGGTGGGGGGCGGTACTGGGATCCGCGGTCCCGACGCTGATTTTTGCCGGAGTACTCCAATATGCACCCCATTTCTTTGCGGATTCGTCAAAGGTATTGACGGTTGCATGGTTGGGTGCGAGCTTTGTGGGAATGACCGCCCCAACTCGTGTGTCGAGTCCGTGGATCATGATCCCGATCGCGGGCGTGCTGTACGGGAGTTTGCAGATTCTTTTCGGCAAGTACTTGGCAGGAGAAGGGGGGATTGCGGGGGCGACCGCGTTGATTTCGGTGTTCGCGATTCGCGGTGGAGAGAGTCTCTTGATGAATTGCTGGCGCTTGCACGATCGCCAAACGGAGATGGAGTCGTCCTCGATCCCGGATGCAGCGGGATGAGCGACGCCAGCACGCGGCGCACCACATCGACCCATTCGATCGATGGCGCCGAGGTGGTGTGTGATGTCGTCGGTGAGGGAACGCCCGTGGTGTTGGTCCATGGGTGGGCATGCCGCCGGCGGGATTGGGATCCGATTGTGGAGATCTTGGCCGATCGCTATCGGCTCATTGCCGTTGATCTTCCATGGCACGGTGACTCGACCGCGCCCGACGCGAACTGGTCGATTGCACGACTTGGGGCACTTGTCGATCGGGTCGCCCATGCGCAGGATGCACCCAGCGCTCCAATTGTGGGCCACTCACTCGGTGCCGCAGTTGCACTTGAGGCGAGTCTCGCTGGCACGCCTCGCCCCGTTATCGGCCTCGATGGACTGACCTTTTTGCATATGTATCCGAGGATTGAACCCGAACAGGCAGAACGAACCCTCCGGCCCTATTACGAGAACTTCACCGACGCCGTCGCGGGACTGTGCCAGCGCTCGTGTCCCACTCCGATCGATGCAACCCTTCTGCACACGATTATCAATGAGATGACTGCAACCGACCCCCATGCAGGCCCGGAGATCCTTCGGCAATTGCTTGCGTGGGATATGGATGCGGCACTTGATCGCGCGGCGGCTGCCAACATCCCAATGACGGTCTTTGCGGCACAGTCACTGCTCGCTGAGGCCGTCACCGCACGGTATGGGTCGAGATTTTCGATCGTTCCGGTGGCATCGGGTGGGCACTTCTTTTTCCGAGAGTTCCCCCATGAAACCGCAGAACGCATTGACACCGCCGTGCGTGAGTTGAGTGTCGCTGTCTGACTGCGCGGGCGGGACATCGTCCCGGCGCATGGTCTGTGGAGTACCACGCGCTGGCTGCCGCTGCGTGGTGGGTGGGGGCTAGACTAGAACAGACCCTGCGCCGAGGTGGGCAGGCGGCCACGAGGGAGTCACAATGGAGTGTGCAGGTCGACATGTGGTGGTCACCGGGGCATCGCGAGGGATTGGCGCCGCGATTGCTCGGGAATGTGCGCAAAAAGGGGCTCGCGTCACGCTTGTCGCGCGGAGCGTGGCGCCGCTCGAGGCGCTTGCCGCCGAGATAGGTGGACACGCCATCGCCGCCGATCTCTCCGACCCCGATGCGCGCGCGGGGCTGATCGCACGCATCGAGGATGCGGCGGGCCCGGTAGATGTGCTCGTCAATAACGCCGGTATTGATTTGACCGGCGGTTTTCTCGATCTTCGCGCAGATGAGCTTGCACAGATCATTGGCGTCAATGTCATTGCGGTGACCGAGCTGACGCGCCAAGTGCTGCCCGGGATGATTGCCCGGGGCAGTGGTCACATCGTCATGGTGTCCTCGCTCGCCGGCGCGGGAGTCTTTCCGGGCATTTCGGTCTACGCGGGTACCAAGGCTTATGTCACCCATATGACCGAGGGGATCCGCCTTGAACTCAAAGGGCTCCCAATCGGATTGACAATCGTTGAGCCTGGTCTGGTGACACCGACCGACATGGCTGATTCGGTGACGGCGTATGGGCCAACCGCGGCATCCTTTCGCCGCTTCTACCGCTTGGGCTTACTGCGCGACGTGGATCGGGATACGTTGGCGCGCGCGGTCGTACGGGCCATCGAACAGGGCAGGTCGCACGTGCGCTACCCGCGTCGCGCCCGATTGTTTCCGCAACTCACCAATGCGCCACGGAGAATGGTGCAGTTGTGCCTGCTCGGTGTCCCGCGTCGTGCGCCCCGCCAGGACGTGTAAGACTCCGATCTGGGGCGCCCGCGAGTGATCGTGCGGCACAATGCCCGAAGGGCACGAGCGAGGAGCCGGTGTGCAGCTTGGTGTGTACAGCTTTGGCGATACCCCGAAAGATCCATCGACCGGACGCATGATCGGTGCCCAGGAGCGAATCCAACAGCTCCTTGCAGAAATTGAACTTGCCGATCAGGTCGGGCTTGATGTGTTTGGTATCGGCGAACATCATCGCGCCGACTTCTCCGTGTCGGCGCCCCCGATCATTCTTGCTGCCGCCGCTGCGCGAACGAAAAATATCCGACTGACCAGCGCCGTTACCGTCCTCAGCTCCGAGGATCCGGTCCGCGTCTTTCAGCAATTTGCCACGCTTGATTTGGTCTCTCACGGACGTGCAGAGATCATGGCTGGCCGAGGATCATTCATTGAGTCGTATCCGCTGTTTGGATTTGACCTGCGTGACTACGACGGACTCTTCGCGGAAAAACTCGAGCTGCTGCTGGCGATTCGTGATCATCACACGGTGACGTGGGCCGGTCGTTACCGCGCGCCGCTTGATGCACAGACGATTTATCCGCGTCCCGTGCAAGACCCATTGCCGGTGTGGATTGCGGTGGGTGGGACGCCAAACTCCGTCGCCCGCGCGGGTGCGTTGGGGCTGCCGCTCGGCATTGCCATCATCGGTGGCGGGCCAGCACGGTTTCGCCCATTTGCCGATCTCTACCGGACATCTGCCGCCGAGGCGGGGCACGATGTATCGGCGCTTGAGCTTGGGATTAATTCCTTTTGTTACATCGCCGACACATCCCAGCAGGCAGCAGCGGAGTTTTATCCGGGCTATGCCGATGTCATGACTCAGCTTGGGAAAGAGCGTGGGTGGCCACCGAGTACCTACGCGCAGTTCGAACAGCTTCGTGGCCCGCAGGGCTCGCTCCTTGTGGGCAGTCCCGAGCAGGTCGCCGAGAAGATTCTCTGGGAGCATGAAATCTTTGGTCACACGCGCTTTTTGGCGCAAATGGATGTTGGGCGTCCAACGCATGCGCAGGTGATGCATGCAATCGAGTTGTTCGGTACCAAAGTCGCGCCGATCGTGCGCACCGCGCTCGGGACGGCGAGGGCCGTCGATCGCACGACTGTCGCGCCGGTTGGCTGAGGAATCGCTCGCGTGTGTGCACACGCTGCTGCCGCAAAAAACATCGTATGACAGGCCCGCAGAGAGCGATGTTGTCGGCAATGCGTGCTTGACTACGTAGTGACGGCACGCACACCGTGCCGCCGACGGTGTACCTGCCGCCACGATTTGGAGTGATGCGATGACAACTGTCTTTGCGGACCGCATTTCTGGCTGTTCCACCTGGTTGAGCTGCGGTCCTGTTGACCCTGGTACGGGAGTTCTGTTTCGCTTTCCCAGTGATCTCACCTGGGAGCAGTACGAACTCGTGGCCGATACGGCAGATCGTCTGGTTGCCCATCTGCGCGAGGATGGGGAATACGGATGCCCTCGGGATGACCTTTTTTGGATTTCCCATGAGGAGCTTGCTGCTGGTCCGCTCGGGCACATGGCGGACGCACTTGGTCTCCCACTTGGCTACTTGCACGGCCAGGTGCAGGCGTTTCTCGTCTGCGAACGTGGGGAGAATTGGTTGCGAGTCACACCGGTCACCCGCTAGCCCACTCTCGGTTGTGCCCGCGGATGACACGCGATGTCCGCGGCACGTGGGGGTGGCGGTCGGTACGCTCCACCTCGGATACGCGAGTCGGCAGAAGGGGTGCTAGGGGTGAGTACACGCATCGATGATCCGCGGGTGCAGGTCGCAGTGGAGCTTCCCAATGAGCCCAACGCCGCCGGCTATGAGGAGCTCGCTGGCATTGGGAGCGGTGAAAACCGGCCCCCAATTGAGGAGCTTGCGACACGCGGGTGGCTGACCCAACAGACCCATGAGCGTGGCACGCGCTTGTTGACGATTGGCTTACGTATTTACGCGGCACATCCCGAGCTTGAGCTCATTAATGTGCCAACGATGTTTCTCGAGTCCGCAATTCGCTTGATGAATGAGCTTGGGGCCTATGTGCTCAATGGCGGAGAACTCGAACATGAGGATCTCATGCAGATGCGCGACGCCTACCCATGCCTGTTGGGATTTGCGCGGATTCCAGGCGAAACTCCCGAAGATGAACTCGTTCGGGTGATTTTTTTGTCCTAGTGGACCCCCAGATCTCTGCCCCGATGGTGGCCGATCCGGAGTGCGCATCGGGTGGAGGCGAGGTCGGGCAACGGGAAGAAATTTCTGGCTAATACGGGCCGATTCACAGTTGGAATCGCGTATTTCTGGGCTCTTTCGTCTGACGCCGGTGCTAGGTTCCCCGCCGATGCGTCGTCAAGTGCTCTAGATCAGGGAGTTCTCATGAACAAAACGGAGTTTGTCGGTCTCGTGGCCAAGCGCGCCGAGGCAACCAATGCGGAGTCGCAGCGGTTTGTCCAGGCAGTGCTTGACGAAATTCTCGAGGCCCTCAAGAAGGGTGAGGATGTTGCATTTGCTGGATTCGGCAAGTTCTCGGTCTCGCAGCGTGCTGCCCGTACCGGTGTGAACCCACAGGACCCAAGCAAGAAGGTCAACATTCCTGCACGTGTCGTGCCGCGGTTTACCCCTGGTGCCGTGCTCAAGGAGCAGGTTGCGACCGGTAACGCCAAGAAGGCTCCCGCGAAGAAGAAGTAGTTCGGGCGAGCGCATTGCGCGCACGCCGGGTTCGTTGCGGGAGCGGTGATACCGCTCCCGCAGGACCATCCTGTTGGGAAAATGCCAAAAAATGTGTGCTGCAGCCGTAGGTTCGCAAGAAAAAGCGACTGATGGCCTCGCGAGTGAAATCGCTCCTGCTATTGTGTGCGCACGCCACCGGAGTGGCGACTATCTATGAGACATCACCTTCCTTCACATATCCTCGTCGAGTCCGCCCACGTGCGCGGTTTCCGAGGTGCAGTCTGAGCGACCTTGAGGTAGTGGTTGCCTCCTAAGAGGGGTCCTGACACCCGGCCGCCGGCCGGCCCGACCACGCGTATCAATGAAGCGATTCGGGTTGAGTCAGTGCGTCTGATCGACGACGAGGGTGAAAACCTCGGAGTCGTGCCGATTGCCCGTGCCCAGCAAATTGCCACCGATGCCAACCTCGACCTCGTTGAGGTGGCGCCTGATGCCCGTCCACCAGTGGTACGGATCATGGACTACGGCAAATGGCGCTATGAGCAGGAGCAAAAGGCCAAGCAGGCGCGCAAGCATCAAAGTCAGATCGTCATTAAAGAGATCAAATTCCGTCCGAAAATTGACCCGCACGACTACACGACCAAGAAAGGTCACGTCGAGCGATTCCTGCGTCACAAGGACAAAGTCAAGATCACAATCATGTTTCGTGGCCGTGAGCTCTTGCATCCTGAGCGCGGAGAGTCCATTCTTCTTCGGCTAGCCGAGGAATTGCAAGATATTGCAATCATCGAAAGCCGCCCAAACTTGGATGGGCGTAACATGGTGATGATGCTGTCGCCTGCGCGAGAGATATCCACCGCCGCACCACATGCAAGCTCCGATAATTCCGCAACGCCCGAGACTGCCTGATATGCCAAAAATGAAGACCAATAGAGCCGCCAGCAAGCGCTTTCGCGTGACGCCGACCGGCAAGGTGATGTTCTCGGCGGCTGGTCTGCGCCACAACATGGAGAACATGTCCTCAAAGAATAAGCGTCGCCAAGCTCGTGACCACGAGTTGCCGTCAGAGCACGCGGCGATGGCACTTCGACTGTTGGGAAAGCGTTAGAGATGGCTCGTGTAAAGCGTTCAGTTGCCGCCCGTAAGAAGCGTCGTAAGGTTCTTGGCCTTGCTCGTGGGTACTGGGGCACAAAGAAATCCAGCTACCGTCGCGCGAAAGAGCAAGTTCAGCACTCGCTCAGGTATCAATACCGCGACCGGCGTGTGCGCAAGCGTGATTTTCGGCGTCTTTGGATCGCCCGAATCAACGCTGCAGCCCGCTTGAATGGCTTGACCTACGGCGAGTTTATTCACGGCTTGAAGTTGGCCGAAATCGAGTTGAACCGTAAGGTGCTCGCTGATCTTGCCGTGCACGAGCCCGAGGCATTCGCCAGCTTGTGCGCGCGGGCCCGTGATGCCCGCACCGCAGCCGCCGCCTAGTCGCGGCCCACGACGTGGGCCGCATCTGCGGCCACTGACCTCCGGGCGTAATCCGCAGCTCAAACTGCTGCGGTCGCTCGCGGTCAAGCGCACCCGTCGGGAACTGCGGCTCATGGTCGCCGAAGGTGAAGACCTGCTCATGGCAGCTCTTGCACATGGCGTGGCTCCATCGGTCGTGTTCGTCGATGCGGAGCGGGTCGATGAGGTGATCGACCTTGTTGCCCAGCTGAGTCCGCAGACTGAGGCCTATGCGGTCCGCCGTGATCTCCTGAGTGAGGCTTCCCAGCTTGCCGCTCCGCCACGGGTGATGGCGATCCTCCCGCAACCCGGGCCCTATAGCTTTGCGACTGTTCAATTTCCGCCCGTCTGCGGGGTCTGGCTTGCCGGGGTATCGGATCCGGGCAATGTGGGCACATTGGTGCGTAGTGCCGCCGCCCTCGGCGCGGACTGGCTTGCACTGGGTCCGGGTTCAGCAGATCCATTTCATCCCCGTGCGGTCCGTGCCTCAATGGGAGCGACCTTTGCTGTCCCGCTTCTGGAAGGGGTTCGTGGGGACGACCTTGCTTCCCGCGAGGGCTTTCGTGTCATCGCGGCGGTTGCCCACGATGGTGTTGCCCCATGGCAGACCGATTTGACCGGACCGATGGTGCTTGCGCTTGGATCGGAACGGGACGGGCTTGGGCCTGGACTTGCGCAACTCGGTGATCGCGCGGATGTGATTCGGGTGACGATTCCGCAAACCCGTGGCGCTGAGTCACTCAATGTGTCAGCAGCCGGAGCAATTCTCTGCGCGGAGGCGCTTCGCCAGCGTCAGATTGGTGAATTCGCGCCGCCTGCTCCTGTAGCCTAGATCGCCGTGGCCACGGCTGAAGACATCGCCAAACTCACCGCTGCAGCGCTTGCCGAGACGGCAGCTGCAGACTCTCCGGCTGCCCTTGATCAGGTGCGTGTCGCGCACACGGGGCGACGGAGCCAGTTGGCAGAAATTTTGGCCAGTATTGGGTCGCTCTCTGGTGAGGAGCGCGGAATCATCGGGAAGGCTGCCAATATCGCCCGTCGCGATATCGAGGCTGCGCTCGCGGCCCGAAAAACCGATCTGGATGCCCGTGAGCTCACCGAGCGATTGGGACGCGATCGCACCGATGTCACTCTCCCCGGCGATCCATATCCGGCAGGAGCCATGCATCTGTTGTCACAGGTGCGCCTCGAGATCGAGGAGATCTTTTTGGCACTGGGCTACGAGATCGCCGATGGCCCTGAGGTGGAAACCGAGCACTACAACTTCACCGCGCTGAATACTCCTGAGGGGCACCCTGCGCGATCCTCATCTGACACCTTCTACGTCGATGGATCGCCTGGCGTCATTCTTCGGACACAAACATCCTCAGTGCAGGTGCGGGTCATGGAGGCACGAACACCTCCGCTCTATGTGATCAGCCCTGGCGCCGTCTACCGTCGCGACGATGTGGATGCGACCCACAGCCCGATGTTCCATCAGCTCGAGGGGCTCGCAGTAGATGAGGGGCTGTCGCTTGCCCATTTGACCGGCACGCTTAAGCATGTCGCCAGTCAACTTCTGGGCTCGACCGAGTACCGCATCATTCCGGACTTTTTCCCGTTTACCGAGCCATCAATTCAGCTATTGGTGCGCTGGGTTGATCGCACCGGCAAGAGCTCGTGGATGGAGTTGCTCGGCGCCGGCATGGTTGATCCAAATGTCTTTCAGTTCGCGGGATATGACGCCGAACGTTGGACGGGATTCGCATTTGGGATGGGGCTCGATCGCATTGCGATGGTCCGCCACGGCGTGCCCGATTTGCGCATGCTCTTTGATGGCGATTTGCGTTTTCTTGAGCAGTTTTCCTAGCCGGATGATGAGAGGGCACACCCCACAATGAAGCTTCCGATCTCCTGGCTGCGTGACTACGTCGCCCCGGCGATGGATGATGTCCAGCTTGCAGAGCGGATTACCGATGCCGGTCCTGCGGTTGAGGCGGTCCACCATCTGCGCATGCCGACCGATGACGGCAACCTGGAGCGGTTTCGCATCGGGCGCATCGTCGCTGCCGAACAGCACCCCAATGCCGATCGCCTGCGCGTGTGTCAGGTTGATCTCGGCGAGCCTGAATTGCGTCAAATCGTCTGCGGTGCAGCAAACGCCAGAGCGGGCATCACTGTCGCAGTTGCACTCCCAGGCGCAGTGCTCCCGGGGCGAGATGCCCTCGGCCAGGTCGTACTGCGGGGGGTCGAGAGCCGGGGAATGATCCTCTCGGAATCGGAGTTGGAACTTGCCGCCGAGTCGGATGGCATCCTTGAATTGCCCGATGACATCGTGCCGGGTACCGCGGTGTCGGAGATACTGCCGATCTCAGAGACGGTGTTCGAGCTGGAGCTGACCTCGAATCGACCTGATCTGATGGGTATCTACGGGATTGCGCGTGAGGTGCATGCGATTACCACTGCCCCATTGGGCGCCCTCGACATCTCCGAGCCCACCGCAACGGGGACCGGGGATGTCGCTGATTATTTGTCGGTCGAGGTCATCGCAACAGACCTGTGTCCGCGCTACATGGCCCGTGTGGTGACCGACATTACGGTCGGGCCATCGCCGGTCTGGTTGCGCGCACGCCTTGAGGCTGCCGGAATGCGGGCCATCAACAACGTGGTCGATATCACCAACTATGTGATGCTGTTGACCGGCCAGCCACTGCACGCCTTCGATCTGGATCGCATGTTGGGACCAGCGATCATCGTGCGTCGCGCCCATGATGGTGAGCCCATCACGACCCTTGACGGTCAGTTGCGCAGCATGGACAAGGATGTATTGGCAATTTGCGATGCTGCGCGTCCGTGCGTGATCGCGGGGATCATGGGCGCCCAAGATGTCGAGGTGTCGGCGACCACAACTCGCGTCGCGCTTGAGGCCGCGAGCTTTGATGGTCCATCGGTGTTGCACAGTGCACTGCGTTTGGGATTGCGCAGCGAATCAAGTGCCCGTTTTGAAAAGGGGCTGCCGTACGAGCTGCCCCCGGTTGCATTGATGATTGCCGCTCGGCTGCTTGTGGAATTGTGTGGAGGTGCCCTCGTGCCGGGAACGCTCGATGTGGCGGCTCCCGCGCCGACTCCGGAGCCCATTTCTCTGCGCCATGCGCGGGCCAATGCCATTATTGGCCTCGATATTTCTCCGAGTGAATCCGCCGAGATTCTGCGTCGCTTGGGTTGTGATGTGGTGGAAGGCGATGCGGCACACCTCGTGCGTGTCCCGGCACTTCGTCGTCGCGATGTCACGCGCGAAATTGACCTGATTGAAGAGGTCGCCAGGATCCATGGCTATGGCCGTATTCCGGCCGAGCTCCCGCGCATGGTGGGGCATGGGACACGCACACCCGCCCAGCGCCGTGCCGAGCGACTGCGCAGCTTTCTTACCGACCATGGCTATTCAGAAATTGTGAGCTATCGGTTTGTGCCCGAAGGAGATGTCGATCGGTTGTGCCTGGCCGCCGATGACCCACGGCGCAATCTCGTGCGACTGGCAAACCCCATCTCAGAAGAGATGAGTGTCATGCGTCGCTCCTTGCTTCCGGGCCTTTTGCGTGCGGCTGCGCAGAACCAACGCCATCAGCGAATGCATGGCCGCGTCTATGAGTTTGGGCGCACCTATGCGCCGGCCGCTGATGGGCGTGCTGAGGAACGTGAATTTCTTGCAGCGTTGGAGTTCGGTACACCGACAGATGGGCATTGGCGTGCGCCGGCGGCACCAGTTGATGTGCATGGCGCAGTCGGCCTTGCCCAGGCTGTGTGTGCGGCCGCTGGTGTGCGACCTACCCTTGAGACCAACCATGCCCCATATCTGCATCCAGTGCGTCAAGGACGACTCATGCATGAGGATGTGGTGATTGGCTGGGTCGGCGAGGTGCATCCGGTCGTTATGCGTCATTTTGACGTCGCCGGACCCGGTGCGGTGATCGTGCTCGATTTGGCGGCATTGGGTGGGGCGGCGCCGCGCACGGTCGCGCAGTTTGACGACATCTTGAATGTGCCTGTCTCGACGAGGGATCTGTCGCTGGTGGTCGGCGATGACATCGCTGCGGGGCAACTCGTCGCAACCGCACGTCGTGTCGGTGGCGATCTGGTGCGTGAGGTGGGTGTGTTTGACCGCTATGTGGGCGACAAGATTGGTGACGGTCGCGTCAGCTTGGCGATTCGACTGACGATTGCCGATCCGACCCGGACGTTGACCGATGATGAGATCAGTGATGTTGTGACACGTGTGCGTACGGCGCTCGCGGATGATCATGGGGCAGAGTTACGGGCATGAGTGCAGGAACCGTCCATGTCCTCGGGGCTGCCGGGTTTACCGGGGCGCAACTTGCCGCACTCGTTGCCCGGCATCCGCAGCTCGATTTGGGAACCATCACCGCCCGCGCGGATGCGGGTCGTCGCTTAGTGGATCTGTATCCCGAATACCGTGTGCCCGACCTGCTTGTCGAACTTGATCTTGCGAGCATTGCGCCGGGAGATATCGCAGCGGTCTGTTATCCGCATGCCGAGGCCGCAGATCTGGTCGGGCAACTCTTTGACCGCGGTGCACGAATTGTCGATGTGTCCGCGGATCATCGATTGCGTGATCCCGCCCTCTATCCGGAGGTCTACGGCTTCACCCATCCCCGTCAAGAGATCTTGGCGCAGGCCGTCTATGGCTTGCCTGAGATGTATCGGGATGCAATCCGTGGCGCGCGGATCGTGGCCAATCCCGGATGTTTTCCTACCGCATCGCTGTTGGCAATCCTGCCGTTGCGCGAGCGCCTTGACGGTGTCGTGATTGATGCCAAAAGCGGTGTCTCGGGTGCCGGTCGGACCCCAACGCCAACGGTGCACTTCTCATCGGTGACCGAAAATGTGACCGCCTACAAGGTGCTCACCCATCGGCATGCACCCGAAATCGCCCAAGAGTTCGGTCAAGAGGTGCTCTTTACCCCGCATCTGGTGCCCGTCGATCGCGGTTTGTTGGCCTCGTGTTACGCACGTTTTGTCGGCGACACTCCGCATCCAGATGACCTGTTGGCGGAGTATGCGCGGTTTTATGCGGATCATCCATTTGTGGAAGTGGTGGATGCTCCACCGGGAATGCGCGCAGTACAAGGCACCAACTTTGCGCAGGTCTTTGTCACCAGCGATCCTCGTCGTGGGCTCTTTGTCGGATTTGGGGTGATTGACAATCTCGGCAAGGGTGCTGCCGGCCAAGCGCTCCAGAATATTAATTTGATGACCGGCCGCCCGGAAACCGAAGGCTTATTGGGTGACTGATTTTTCTCCGATTGTGCGCGGGGATTGGATTGCAGCGCCCGACGGGCTTGTGCGTCTTCCCGGGGGCAGCGTGACGAGCCCCGATGGATTTGTCGCCCACGGTGCGACCTGCGGCCTCAAAGCCTCGGGCGCGCGCGATATCGGGGTGCTGCGATCACTGCGCCCAACGCGGTCGTGGTTGATGGATACGACCAACGCGTTGCCCTCGGCGCCGGTACGGGTGAATCGCACACGCGATCGTTCGCAATTTTGTGCCGTTGTCGTGAATGCGGGGATCGCGAATGCCGCGACCGGCGATCAAGGGGAACGGAATGCGCGCGCAATGGCCGATCAGACCGGACTCTTGCTGGGTCTACCGCCCGAGTCGGTGCTGGTCTCGAGTACGGGAGTGATCGGCGAGCACATCGATATGGACAAAATTGGCCGCGGGATTGTGGCGGCGTCCGACGGCCTCTCGCGCGATGGGGGAACCCGCTTCAATGAGGCGATCTGCACGACCGATCGCACCTTGAAGGGCGGCGCATTCGTCCTCACGCTTCCCGAAGGTGATATCCGGATCGGGATTGCTGCCAAGGGGGCGGGCATGATTCGCCCGACCATGGCGACGATGCTCGCCTATGTCACGACCGATGCTCCACTTGCTGGTGATGATGTGCGCGAGATCACCCTGGCGGCGGGGGAGTCGAGTTTTAATCGGATCTCGGTCGATGGTCAGATGAGCCCGAGTGACACCTTGTTGGTCATGGCCAATGGTGTTGGCGCGCCGCTCACCGGTGTGTCGAAGCAGCTCTGTGCAGATGCAATTGCTGCCGTCTGTCGTTGGGCTGCAATCCAGATGGCAAAGGATGGGGAGGGTGCGGCGCATACGGTGCGGTTGCGTGTCCATGAGGCGCTCGATCGCGATGAGGCTGCACGAGTCGCGCGCGGTATTGCCGAATCCCCGCTGGTCAAGACCGCGATTTTCGGAGGCGATCCCAACTGGGGCCGCATTTCACAAGCCGTCGGTCAGGCGCTTATCTCGGCTGCGGGTCCGGTATTCGAACCGGTCGTGATCATTGACGGGGTCGCGATTGCGGATGCGGCAACCGTCATGAATCGCGCCGAATATGACATTGAGATTGGGCTCGGCCGCGGCGATGCGGAATATGCGTTATGGGTCTCGGACCTCACCCATGACTACGTCACGCTCAACGCTGAGTACCACACCTAAGCCGCGCGGGGTCACCCGTGCGCGGGGGTGATGTGACAAATACCTGCCCGTCACGATAATCTCCGCCTTCGAGCAGGGCAACTGATTCCCCAACATGCAACCGCGAGGCCATCGTGAAGGACACTGCGTCACGTGTAGCAACCCTCCTTGAGGCGCTGCCCTATATTCGCGATTTCGCGGGCGCCACGATCGTGGTCAAGTACGGCGGAGCCGCCATGGTTGCTCCAGAGCTCAAGGCATCATTTGCGCGGGACATCGCGTTGTTGAAGCTTGTGGGTATGAATCCTGTCGTGGTTCATGGCGGTGGGCCGGACATTTCGCGCTACTCCGACCTCTTGGGCCTCGATGTGCGATTCGTTGACGGGCTGCGGGTGACCGATGCCCGCACGATGGAGCTTGCCAAAATGGTCCTTGTGGGAAAAATCAATAAAGAAATCGTGGCGCAGCTCCATGTTGCCGGCGTTGCCGCCGTCGGGCTTGCGGGCGACGATGGTCAATTGATCACCGCGAGTAAACAGATGCCCAATGGCGCCGACATCGGATTTGTGGGGAAGGTCGATCGTGTCGACCCTCGCGTTCTCGAGCGTTTGGCAGATTTTGTCCCGGTGGTCGCCTCGGTCGGCGTCGATGAATCCGGACAGAGCTACAACATCAATGCCGATACGGTGGCCGCCAGCCTGGCGGGAGCGCTGCGCGCGCGCAAGGTGCTCTTTCTGACCGATGTTGAGGGACTCCTCGCCGATCCATCAGATCCCGGGTCACTCATTTCTGAGTGCACGCTCACCGACCTTGATCAGATGCTGGCCGGCGGCGGAATCGGCGGAGGAATGCTGCCGAAGCTCACCGCAGTGCGCGATGCACTTGCTGATGGGGTTGCTGCCGCGCATATTGTCGACGGCCGTCAAGAGCACTCCGTGCTGATTGAACTGTTCACCGAGGCCGGTATCGGCACCAAAATCACGCCGTGACGACGCCTGGGTGGGTTGCACGCGAGCAGGCTGCGCTGATGGCCAACTACCGTCGCCAGCCGGTGATGTTTACCCATGGCGATGGGGCGTCGCTCTTTGATGCGGATGGTCGCCGCTATGTCGATTGCATGGCGGGGATCTCGATGATCAATGTCGGCCACTGTCATCCGGACGTGGTTGCGGCGATTCAGGACCAATCGACGCGGCTGATCAATGTGTCGAATCTCTATTACACCGAGCCGATGTTGGAATTGGCCGAATGGATTCGCGATCACTCGATGGGCGGCCGGGTCTTTTTTTGTAATTCAGGGGCCGAGGCGAATGAAGCTGCGTTGAAACTTGCCCGCAAGTACGGTGGCCCACATCGGCCCGAGGTCGTCGCACTGAACCACGGCTTTCACGGACGCACCTACGGCGCACTGACCCTGACCGGGCAGCCCGACAAACAGACCGCGTTTACGCCACTTGTGCCCGATATTCATCACGTGGATCGCGATGATCTCGAGGCGCTTTCGGCGGCGGTTGGCCCGCGCACCTGCGCCGTCTGGATCGAGATCATCCAAGGCGAGGTGGGGGTGCACCCAATCTCGCGGGAAATGCTGCATTTGGCACGAGAGCTGTGTGATCGTCACGGTGCGCTCTTGGTGGTTGATGAGGTCCAGACCGGGCTCTCGCGCACCGGCCCGCTGTTTGCCTATCAAGAGGCGGGAATCACTCCCGATGTGATGTGTCTTGCAAAGAGTTTGGGTGGCGGCGTGCCAATTGGGGCGATTACCGCACGTCCAGATATCGATGCGGTGTTTGTCCCCGGCGATCATGGATCGACATTTGCCGGCGGGCCACTGGCGTGTGCGGCGGCGCTTGCGAGCTGTCGCGTTCTTGGCGATCCCGCATTGCAGGAGTCAGTACGGCGTAAGGGCGCACATCTGCGCGATGGGCTCAACGCGCTTGTCACGCAGGGGCTTGTACGTGAGGTGCGGGGCCGGGGGCTGATGTGTGGGATCGATTTACCGGTTGCGCGCGCCGCTGACGTGACGGCAGCAATGCTCGAGGCGGGCTATCTGATTAACAACACCTCCGCCGAAACGCTGCGCTTTTTGCCGCCCCTGGTGATTGACGAGTCGGATCTTGATGGCCTTGTCGCCGCGTTGGGGACGGTACTCGCCGCCCAATAACGCCGTGCGATTCGAGGGCGTGTCTAGGCGGCGCTGATTGCCTGGTGATCATCAAGGCGCATCGCAAATTCCATCGTGACTTGGGTTCCCTCCCCAACGCGGGTCACAGTGACCTCGTCGGCGAGGGTCCGCATGATGGGAAATCCCCGTCCCCGTAGGCTTTCGGGCGAGGTCGGGGCCGATTCAGGGTCGACCGTGGGCTCTGGGTCACCGGTGCCTTGGTCGGTCACAACGAGCGTTGCGCCGTCACGGCGCATGATCAGTGAAATCTCGATGTGCCCGTCGTGCGGCGGTGAACCATGCTCAATCGCATTCGATACCGCCTCGCTTGCCGCAAGCAGCAGACGACCCGCATCCTCAGGTGCCCATGGATCACGATCGAGTACCAGCGCGAGCGCGCAGCGAATGAAGGTCAGCGACCGCAGTGTCGCAGGGACCCGGAACGCCGACTCAATTGCGTCGTTGGTCATCGCCTCGAGGCTTCTTTCGAAGGTGCCTGAGGATCCTATCGGCCGAGATCGGACGAGTAAAAGATTTGGGGTCGGCGACGATGGGCCGCGATCGCCTCTAAACTGCGTGGTGTTCCGTTGTCGTCCATGGCTGAGGTTGTGTGTGTCTGAGAGTTCGGTAGCCCCACTGTCTGCGTCGTACCTTGCGCGTCCTGAGGATGTGAAGCGCGTCGTGTTGTTGTACTCCGGAGGCCTTGACACCTCGGTGATGCTCAAGTGGATCCAGGATGAATACACGGCAGAGGTGATTGCACTGTGTATTGATCTTGGCCAGCCAACCGATGACTTCACCCAGGTGCTCGAAAAGGCGCGCATGCTTGGTGCCGTCGAGTCGATTTTGGTGGATGCGAAAGAGGAGTTTGCGCGGGATTACGTCGGCCCATCAATCCTCGCCAACGCCAAATACCAGGGTGGTTATCCCCCATTTACGAGTCTTGGACGACCGTTGTTGGCGAAAATCGCTGTGGAGACGGCCCGGACATTCGGCGCCGACACCATCGCGCATGGTTGTACCGGCAAGGGCAATGACCAGGTGCGTATCGAGGCGACAGTCGCAACCCTCGCTCCCGAGCTCAAGGTCATCGCGCCTGTGCGCGAATGGCAGATGGGGCGTGATGAAGAAATTGCCTATGCACGTGAACACGGCATCCCGGTGTCCAGTTCGGTCGAGCGCCCCTATTCGATCGATGACAACCTGTGGGGTCGTTCCAGCGAGGGTGGCATGATCGAAGAACTCGACCAGGCGCCACCAGACGACCTCTTCGAGCTTGTGACTCCACCAATCAACGCGCCCGATCGGGTCGAGGAGATTGTGCTCGGATTTCACGAGGGGCTTCCCGTGTCAATCGATGGGGTTGAGTATGGCCTCGTTGAGATCATCCAACGCATCGCTGAGATTGCATGTCGCAATGGCGTGGGCATCGTCGATCACATTGAAGACCGTGTCGTCGGTTTGAAGGTTCGTGACATTTATGAGGTTCCCGCCGCAGAGGTCATCTTGACCGCGCATCGTGAACTCGAAAAGTTGGTGTGTACCGGCCGTCAAAATGCACTCAAGCCGCAACTCGATGGCTTGTGGGCGCAGCTGGTCTACGAGGGTCTCTGGTACGAGCCGCTGTTGGAGAATCTGAATGCGCTGATGCGCGATGTGAACCGCAAGGTGACGGGCGAGATTACGATGCGCCTCTACAAGGGGTCAGCGCGCGCGGCCAAACGCGTGTCGCCATACGCGATCTATGACAAGTCGCTCGCAACCTTCAATGCGGACGCATCGTTTTCGCAGCATGCATCACCAGGCTTCATCGAGCTCTTTTCACTGCAAAGCCGGATGGCGTACCGCATCAACCAGACCCTCGAAGGCAAGTAGCCGGTGCGACGCATCATCCCGCCGCAGCGGTTGCGCATTCATCAGGGTGCATCGCCGTCAATATGCGCAGTGCAGCACGGTGCAGCGGGGCTGTCGCTCGTCGCATGCGACCCACCTGCGGGCGCGAACGTACTTGACGCACCGAAGATCGCATTGTCGGTGGCATCGCCGTATCCGACCCACGGGCTCTCTGCGACCGCGGGCGGCACGATGGTGATGAGTTGGGCTCCAGGGACAATTCAAAGCATTGTCCTGCCCGATCTTGCCCAAGCATTTGATCGACGTCCTCCTGGTGCCTGCGGCGCTCGGGGGGCGGCACGCGCCAATGCTGCGCTGTTGCGCGCAGATGATGGATGGCGAGGGGTGGTGCTTCCAAGTATGGGCGATCGCATTTCTGATCTTGGCCCCGGACCCGTCGCCATATCGGCGAATGGCTTGCAAATTGCGATCTACGACGAGGGCACCACGTACGTGGTTGCACTCGCGGATGGCGAACCCATTGCAGAGTATCCGGGTGTGGTTGACGATATTGCCTTCGCCTCGGATCGACTCTGGATTGCTGCCAATGGGGCGGTCCACCCTGCAGGCGAGATGAGTACGCAGACGGGGTCTGCTGTGACGATGCTCGCTGGCGCTGGCGCTGCGAACCGCGTGTTGGCACGAGATGCTGATGGAGGTCTGACACGGTATGGCGCAGGTGAGCCCGCCCACAGCTGGACCCCTGTCCTCACCGACATCACTGCAATTTCGCTCTCTGACGATGGTGGGTGGGCCACGTTGTGTGGTCCTGACGCGGTCGCGGTGGTGCGCGCGACGGATGGGGCGCTCGCGCTCTCTATCACCGGCGCATCTGCAATTGCACTCGCATTCGATGGCCGAGTGGTCATCGGGGGCGAGTGGGGTATGGCACTTATTGTTCCCGTTGAGGAGTCCGTATGAGTACGCGTTCGATTCCACCGCAGCCGGTGCTTCCGGATGATCCCGGTCCGTGGTCGGGAATTCTCGATGTGCTGCAGCGTCGCGGCATGCGTCCTGGGCGTCGACGCGCGGAGCCGCCAAATGGATTGATGATCATGCCGCCGCCGCACACCGAGTTGGAGCTTGCAGGCTTCGATCCCACCTTGGGTGTCGCGGGTACCGATCGGGTCATGGTCATGACGGCCGCCCGTGAGCCCGCTCTCGGACTCACGACACGTGATGACGGTCAGATTCAGGGGGTCGCTCGGCTGATCACCCGCACCTGGTCGCTCCCCGATTTGCGGCTTGTGGCCGAGGATCGACCGGAGACCGATCCCGCGGCGCATTTGGCGCCGGCTGCCGTGTTGTCGGACTTGGCCGACGGGGAGCTTCCCGCATCGGCGGTGCTGGCGCCGGGTGGGCAGGTCGCGATCGTGCCGGTGTATGAGACCCCGCGCATTTATTCGCTGGTCATCTTGCGAACCGATAATCGCAGCATTTGTCGGGTGATCCGATGGGCGCGTGCGGGTACGTGGTCGCACGATGGCAAATTGTTGGTGATCGGCGGGGAGTGGGGACTCCTGACCCTTGCGCATGCGGTGGGTTCAGGCGGCGAATAGCGCATTGGTGGGGGTGTGCCGTCGGCGGGCCCCCACACGCTACCTGTGGCGTTGAGAACTCCGCTTAGACCCCACATATTGTGTTGGTGCCCTCTTGCCGTGCAGGCGATGGCGGGTTAGCCTCACAGGTATGGCAGTCGCCCCAGACTTCGCGCATCTGCATGTCCACTCGGACTATTCGATTCTGGATGGCGCCTGCAAGATTCAGCGTCTGCTCGATCGCGTTGAGGAGATGGGTCAAACCGCGACTGCCTTGACCGATCACGGGGTCATGAGCGGCGCAATCGAGTTGTACCGCACCGCAAAAAAACGCGGGATCACCCCGATTGTGGGACTTGAGGCCTACCTCGTACCGGATCGTCATGCCCGTCCTGGACGGGAGCGTCGTGCGCACATCACGCTTCTGGCAGAAAATACGACCGGGTACTACAACCTCATCAAGCTGTGCTCCAAGGGATTTCTCGAGGGGTATCACCGCAAGCCACGTGTGGATTATGAGCTTCTGTCACAGCATGCCGATGGGGTCATCGCACTCACAGGGTGCTTGTCGGGAACCATCTGTGGATTGGTGGAGCAGGATGACCTTCCGGGCGCTCGAGCGGAACTCGATCGCCTCGTGCAGATATTTGGGCGCGACGACCTCTACGTGGAGATTCAAGACTCCGGTATCCCGGTGCAGCAAAAGATCAATGCACAGCTTGCCCGCCTTGCCCGTGATGCTGGTCAGACGATGGTGGCAACCTGCGATGCGCACTACGTCTGCCAGCATGATGCCGATGCCCATGAGGCGCTCTTGGCGATTCAAACGCGCGATGTTCTCTCGAACCCGAATCGCTTCAAATTCGACACCAAAGAGTTCTATTTAAAGACGGGCGCCGAGATGGCGATTGCACTTCCGGACTTTCTTGATGCGATCCCGGTCTCAATGGAGATCGCAGGGCGCTGCGGTGGCCTGGAACTGCCGATTGGCGAGTTCAAACTTCCCCGGTTCCCGGTTCCCGATGGCTCGACACCCACCGATTATCTCGAGCGACTCTGTCGCGACGGCATGGGGCGTCGTTATCAGGGGAGCCCACCTCAGGGGGCGCAGGAGCGTTTGCGGTTTGAGCTCGACGTCATCGAGGAGATGGGCTTTTCCTCCTACTTTTTGATCGTGTGGGACTACATTCGCTGGGCCCGAGAAAATGGTGTTGCTGTCGGCCCGGGCCGTGGATCCGCTGCCGGGTCGCTCGTGGCCTTCACGCTGCGTATTACCGATCTTGACCCGCTTGAGCATGGGTTGCTCTTTGAGCGTTTCCTGAACCCGGGCCGCAAGAGTCTTCCCGATATTGATACCGACTTTGCCCAAAACGGTCGCGAGCGTGTGGTCGCCTATGTGACTGAGCGATATGGCCAAGGTTCGGTCGCACGTATCGGCACCTTTGGCAAGCTGCTCGCGCGCGCGGTGGTACGCGATGCCGGTCGCGTGCTGGGCTATAGCTACGGTCAGGTCGACCGTATCGCCAAGCTCGTGCCAGAGCGGCCGATTGGTATTCGTCTTGAGGATGCCCTCAAAGAGGGCACCGAACTCGCTGACGCATATGCCTCAGATGAGGTCGTGCGCACGATTATCGATACCGCACGGCCGCTTGAGGGGCTCGTTCGTAATGAAGGTGTCCACGCCGCGGGAGTCGTGATCGCGCCAAGCGACGTGACCGACTTTATCCCTGTGCGCACCGATGATGATGGGAATGTCGTCACCCAGGTACCCGACCACGACGTCGAGGCGCTTGGACTGTTGAAGATGGATTTCCTTGGCCTGCGCAACCTCGATGTGATTCAAAAATGTCAGGAGCTCATCGCCGAGACCCACGGTATCGAGCTGGATATCGATACCTTGCCGATGGGGGATCTTCCGACCTATCAAATGCTGGCCCGTGGCGAGGGTCTTGGGGTATTCCAGTTTGAGTCAAGCGGCATGCGCGACGCATTGCGTGAGGTGCGTCCCACCGAATTTGCTGACCTGATCGCCCTGGTTGCCCTCTACCGCCCAGGGCCGATGGCCTTTATCTCCACCTATGCACGCAATAAGCGAGATCCATCAAAGGTGGAGCTTGCGGACCCACGTCTGGAGCCCATCACTGGGCCCACCTACGGGGTGGCGATCTATCAAGAGCAGTTGATGGCGATCTCGCGCGCGATTGCCGACTTCTCGCCATCACGGGCAGATGATTTGCGCAAAGCCGTGGGCAAGAAAGACAAGGACCTCATGGCGTCGCTCAAGGATGAGTTTATCTCTGGGTGTATTGCCTCAGGCACCGCAACGAAGGTTGCCAACGATCTTTGGGCGCTGTGTGAGGCAGCCGGGGACTACTCATTCAATAAGTCGCATGCTGCCTGTTACGGATTGCTGGCATACCGCACCGCCTACTTAAAGTGCAATTTCCCGTCCGAGTACATGGCGGCCCTGATGAGTTCGGTGATGGACACCAAGGACCGTGTGCCGTTTTATGTCGCGGCTGCCCAAGATATGGGTCTTGCGGTGTTGCCCCCTGATGTGAATGTCAGTCGCTCCGATTTTGCGGTGACGGGGCGTAAGGAGATTCGCTTTGGCATGACCGCGGTGAAGGGTGTCGGCGAAAATGCGGTCGCGGCAATTGTGGAGGCCAGGGCAACAGGCGGCGCATTTACCTCGATTTGGGATTTTTGTCGTCGCGTTGATCAGGCAAGCGTCAACAAGCGCGCGCTCGAGAGCCTGATCCGCGCGGGTGCATTTGACTCGACCGGTGCGACCCGGCTGGGAATTCTTGAGGTGCTGCCACAGGCGATGGCTGCCGCGACCAAGGCACGCAATGATGCCGCCGCGGGGCAAGAGTCGCTCTTTGCAGGACTCGATTCGTTCGCCGGTGACGGCATCTCGATGGATCTTGATCTTCCCATTCCCGCGGAAGAATTCTCGCGCGAGGATCTTCTGGCGGCAGAAAAGGAAGCACTCGGTCTCTATGTCTCAAGCCATCCATTGCAGGATTGCCGTCATCAACTCGCGCGTGCAGTAACGACGGGTCTGGGGCGCCTCGACGACCAAAATGATGGCGCATTTGTGACCGTTGGAGGAATCATCGGTGCGGTGAAGGCGATCAATACCCGTCGTGGCGAGGCAATGATGTTCGTGCGTCTTGACGACCTTGAGGGGTCGGTCGAGGTTGTGGTGGTGCCGGCAGTGCTCGCCGAAGCCCGAGAGGTCCTTGTGGCAGACCGGATTGTGCTGATCACGGGTCGCGTTGATCAAAAGGGTGAGGGTGAGACAAAGATCGTCGCGCGCACGATCGAGCCCTTTGATGTCGACCCCGACAAGGAAGAGCATCGCCTGACCTTGCGCGTGCACGCCTCCCGCCTTGAGCCGGATCATCTGCCACAGCTGCGCCAGCTGCTCGTCGATCATCGTGGCGAATCACCGGTGGTGATGGTGATGGAAACCGATGAGGGGGCCTATCGCTACCGCTTCGGTGATGAGTACAAGGTCAATCCGCAGGATGGAAGTTTGCAGGCCTCCCTGAAGACCTTGTTTGGCGAGCAATGCGTGGTGCGCTAACGCCCAACCGTGCAGCAGCACTCCCGTCATGAGCGAATCGGCGGGTATTCCTTCGCGTCGGCCCGGGGCGCGGGTGGGCACACCATTCCCCGATGATGGGCCCGGTGCCTGTCGCAGCTGCGAGGTCCAGTGCGAACGGGTCGTCTACCCGTCAGGGTGCCGCGCGGCGGGTTGCACGCGTCTGTATACCTATCTGCGCGATGGGCGCGAGGTGATGGGATGTCTTGACAAGGTCTTTTGGGCCGAGATTGATGTTGCCCATTTCACTGCGCTCCAACAGACCCGGGATGGGTTTGGCGGATTGCGGGTGTGGCGCACGCCACGCAGCATTTGCCAGTGTGCGGTGGTGCGCACATTTGCGCATCGTCCACATGGTCCATGCATCGCGCCGGAGTTTGGCACCGACGTGATCGACTCGCCGTCGGTCTAATGCGCCAAGCGGGTCCTATGCGACCCGCACATAGAGGCCCGCAGCAGCAATATCACTGATCTCGCGCGTGGCGCCATTGTGCGAGACCGTGCGCTGGCCGGTGGCAGGGGTGTGGGCAATGACTTCGAGCTCGGTACCAGGGGCAAGACTCGCGTCATAGAACCAGTTCAAAAGGTCACCGTCATGTTCTGCCAGACGGACAATGACGACGCGCGCCGGTGCATCAATATCTGCGAGCGCCCGAAGGTCGCGGTTTTCGGCCTGTTCGAATGCGGTGTCGATGGGCCAGCCATGCGGGCAGCGATCGGGATGACCCAGGCGATCGGCGAGCCGGGCGACCATCTCATCATCAAATGCATCACCCATCGCATCAGCGTGCTCATGGGATTCCGCGGGGGTATAGCCCATAAAATCGGTCAGAAAACGTTCAATGATCCGGTGATTGCGCACGACGCGCTCTGCCTCGGTGCGTCCGGCATCGGTGAGCACAGGCTTGCCGGTCGCACGCGAGACCAGGCCATCATGTTCGAGGCGGCCCATCATCTCGCTCGCGGTGGCGGGGCTGACGCCGAGCATCTCTGCGACGCGCGCAGCTGGCGCGGGCCCCCTGCTTGCAATCGGACCATATTCGCCGATCGGAAAGGCGAGAAAGTACAACGCCTCGAGGTAATCCTCGGTCGAGTGGTGGCGAACTCCCATAGGCGAGATGTTACTCCAACCCGTCCTCGCGACGACCATCCCACCGCTGCGCGATACGGGGATGGTCGTCGCTGGGAATCTGCGATTACTTCTCGGTGATTGCGACCCGGTAGATGTAGACCGGTTGCAATGGCTTGCTGTTGTTATCCGCAGGGACTGAGACGATTCGCTGGACCGTATCCAAGCCTGTTGTCACCTTGCCAAAGCGGCTGTAGAGCAGCTGCAATTGGGACGCGCCTGCAGGCGTCGCGACGATAAAAAATTGTGAGCCGTTGGTGTTCGGGCCACTGTTTGCCATCGCGAGATCGCCGGCGGCGTAGGGGGTTGTCGGCAGCTCATCGGCAAACTGATAACCCGGTCCACCGGTGCCGTTCCCGTTGGGGTCTCCACCTTGAATAACGAAGTTGGGGACGACGCGGTGAAAGGTCAAGCCATTGTAAAAGCCCTGGTTGGCCAAAAAGACAAAATTGTTGACGGTCTTTGGTGCGGCAAGGGGGTTGAGTTGCAGCACGATTCGCCCACAGGAGGTATCCATGGTTGCGGTGTAGGTCTTGGTGAGATCGATCGACACCGAGGGGGCTGACCCATAGGTCTTGGGACTTGGTGCCGGTGAGGGCGCTGTGTGGATACAGGTGCCTGCCGGAACGGTCGGGACGTTGACCGCTGCGCTTGCAGAGGTTGTGCTTTGTGACGGAGTTGATGTACTTGAGGAGCTACTGCCACATGCGGTGAGGACGCAGAGACCTGTTGCCACTGCTGCGGCAGCGAGGGTGCGTTGAGTCAATGTGTTCATAGGCCTGAGGGTAGCGCGTGGCTTGGACGGCGCGAAATGGCGTCGGCATCGCCGATTGGCCCGAGATTGCATTGTCGGGCGCACCGACCCCGTCGACGGGGGGTTGTGATTCGCCCGAAAATACGCGACGCTATGCCGGATGGCTGATCTCGGACATACGGCACTTGGCGCATGGAGCGGCGGGCGATTTATGCACTTTGGGTTGGCGCTTGAGGATGCGCGCTACCTCGATTTGATGCGACCTGATGCCGACATTCACACCGTTGTCAGTGCCGATGTCTACGGCTCTGGCGAGGGCGATCGCATGGTCGGTCAGGCGATTGCCGGTCTTCCGCGTGAGAGTTATCAACTTGTCGGCGCCATTGGTCACGACTTCGTCACCGGCGAGCGCGAGGGAGCAAAGGGATTTCCTCGTTTCACGGATCCGCGCCTGCGGCCGCCCGAGCGTTTTGTTGCGTACCTTGAGCGGGCATGCGAAGAGAGCCTTATCCGGTGTGGGGTTGACTCATTTGATCTCTTGTTACTGCATAACCCTGATCGAATCGGGTATTCGAGCTCGGTGGTGTGGGAGCAGGGAATGGCGCGATTGCGCGAGCAGGGGCTTGCGCGTGCAATTGGCGTGGCACCAGGCCCTGCAAACGGCTTTACTCTCGACATTCTGCGATGTCTGGAACGGTTCGGGGAGATCCTCGACTGGGCAATGCTGATCTCAAACCCCTTTGAGCCCTGGCCGTCGCGTTTGGTACTGCCGGCGTGTGAGAGCGCCAATGTGCGGGTACTCGCCCGTGTGGTGGACTACGGCGGCGTCTTCCACGACGACGTCCCCAATGAGGATGCATTGGCGCCAAATGACCATCGGGGATTTCGACCTGCGGGATGGGTGACCCAGGCACGTGCGCAGCTTGATCGGATTCGCGAGATTGGTGCGCGCAATGGTTTGACGCCACTGCAGCTGTCGTGTCAGTGGACCTTGGCGCAGCCCGCCGTCGCCTCGGTGGTGCCGACACTCATTCAAGAGCCTGGTCCATTGGCAAAGCCCGTCGAGGAAAAACGCGCCGAACTTGCCCGCGTTCCTGCCACAACGGTATTGAGCGCCGATGATATTGCCGCAATCAATGAGGTCGGCGAGAACGCCGGTTGTATGGCCCTAAAGGGTGGCTCGCCCGTGCACGAAGGGGACGAGCGCGCAGATGCCTGGCCGCTCGATGATGATCTTCGTCGACTCGCAGATCGCTGGGGAATTCATCCCGAGCGCGATTTGGTGAAAACTCACTCCTAGTGTGATGCCGGATGTGTCGGTTCGGGGACACCGACTGCAACCACTGCCACGGCGATGATCAGGTGATCGTGTCCAGGGCCATAATCGGTGCCATTGGGAAGACGCATCCCGCCTTCGGTGGCGGTGACGGTCACGGTTCCATAGGGAAACTCCCCCGCGACGATTTCCGGATTGACCTCGTCGGGGCGTGGCACCGCCACGGTGACATCGACAATCATCTGACTGCGGTCACCATCTGGGAGTAATCGCGACACGCCTGGAAGCGACGTGCGGCCGATCGCCTCACGCGCCGCCCGACACGCCGCCTTGGTCATATCCTCGCCGACCAGATCCACACCGAGACCCATCTCCAGAAAGAGCGGGGATGCGCCAGTGATCATGATGGGGCGTGCTCATCAAAATCAAGGGCGGCAGAGTTGATGCAGTAGCGCAGTCCGGTGGGATTTGGACCGTCGGGAAAGACGTGGCCGAGGTGCGCATCGCACGACTGGCACCGCACTTCAATCCGCACCATTCCATGCGAGGTATCAGTGTGTTCGGCGACAACGCCGTCGACGTGTGGTTGCGTAAAGCTTGGCCACCCGCTTCCGGATTCAAATTTATCCCCTGAGGTAAAGAGCGCTTCGCCGCAACAGACACAGCGATACATCCCTTCGCCATGATGGTCCCAATAGACCCCGGTAAATGCTCGTTCTGTCGCGCCTTCGCGTGTGACGGCATATTGCTCAGGGGTTAAGCGCTCCCGCCAGGCGGCATCCTTGGATGGGTCGGTCATCGCAGGTTCCTAGTCCTCGGAGTTTAAATGTGACGAAATATGATCGCGCAACGTCTCCATGACACTCGGATCGCGCAGTGTGGTGACATCACCGAGCGCACGCCCTTCTGCGATATCGCGAAGAAGGCGACGCATAATCTTGCCGGATCGGGTTTTGGGCAGATCGACAGTCCAGATGATGCGCTTTGGCCGTGCCAGTTTGCCGATCAGGACCGCAACATGTTCGCGAACCTCGGCCTCGAAGGCGTCGGTGTCGGTTCCCTCAACAGGGGTCACGAAGGCGACAATCGATTGTCCGGTGAGTTCATCGGCCTGGCCAACCACCGCGGCCTCGGCCACCTTGGGATGGCTCACGATGGCCGATTCCACCTCGGCAGTCGAGAGGCGATGGCCCGAGACGTTAATGACGTCATCGGTCCGCCCAAGAATCCAGATATCCCCATCGGCATCGATGCGCGCGGCATCGCCAACAAGATAGGTGTCGAAGCCGAAGCGACTCCAATAGGTCTCCACGAAACGATCGGGCTCGTGGTAGAGGGTTTGCAGCATTCCCGGCCATGGTCGGCGCAGCACGAGGATTCCCTCGCCTTCGGTGATGGCATTCCCATCATCATCGACGACCTCCGCCACAATTCCAGGAAGTGGGCGCATTGCGCAGCCCGGTTTTGTGTGCGTAATTCCCGGAAGCGGTGCGATCATGATTTGCCCGGTTTCGGTCTGCCACCAGGTGTCGACAATGGGTGTTGAGCCACCCCCAATCACCTCGCGGTACCAGAGCCACGCCTTGGGATTGATGGGTTCCCCAACCGAGCCAAGCAAGCGAAGACTCGAGAGGTCGTACGTATTTGGCTCCTCCGGACCCCAGCTCATGCAGGCACGGATCGCCGTCGGGGCGGTATAGAACACACTTACCTTGTAGCGCTCGATGGTTTCCCACCAGATGCCCCGATGCGGGTAGTCTGGCGCGCCCTCGTACATCACGCTGGTGACGCCATTCATGAGTGGTCCGTAGATGATGTAGCTATGACCCGTGATCCACCCGACATCAGCTGAGCACCAGAACACATCGCGCTCGGGGTCGAGGTCAAAAATGTGCTTTGTGGTATAGGCGGCGCCCACCAGATATCCGCCGGTGCTGTGGAGAATGCCCTTCGGTTTTGCGGTCGATCCCGATGTGTACAAGATGAACAGTGGGTGATGGGCATCGAATGGCTGTGGGTCATGAACCGGATTGGCGGAATCGAGTGCAGCGTCCCAATCAACATCACGGCCGGGGGTCATCGGATGTGCGATCTCGGTGCGATCGACAACGACAACATGTGCCAATTCGGGGAGTTGCCCGAGAATCGTGTCCACCTCAGACTTGACCGGAGCGACCTTTCCGCGTCGGCGGGCACCGTCGGCGGTGATCAAGACCTTTGCTCGTGATTCGGCCATGCGTTCGCGCACCGATTCCACGGAGAAGCCACCGAACACGACATTGTGCGGCGCGCCAATCCGCGCACAGGCCAGCATCGCCACGATCACTTCAGGGATCATTGGCAAGAAGATTCCCACCACATCGCCAGGCTCCACCCCAAGATCGGTGAGTGCATTGGCTGCGCGCTGCACCTGTGTGTGCAGCCAGTTATAGGTCAGCGCGCGCTCTTCACCCTCTTCACCACGCCAATAAAACGCAACTCGCTCGCCATTGCCGGCAAGGACATGTCGATCGATGCAGTTGTACGACGCATTGAGTCGTCCGCCCACAAACCACTGTGAAAATGGTTTATTCGACCAATCCAGGACCGTGTGCCAGGGGGTTTCCCAGTCAAGCGCCCGCGCATGACGATCCCACCAGGCGTCAGGGTCGGCGTCGGCCTCCGCATAGATCGCTGGGTCGTTCCAGATGGCATTTTTGGCGAATGCCGAAGGGGGGGCAAATGCGGGCACGCTCAGCAGGGTTTCGAGATGATCCTCGAGCGTCGACTCGGTGAATTTTGTCATACGAGCACACTACTCCAACCCGCAGATTGCGGGAGGTGAGGTGCCGTGCGGTTCCGGTCGGCCCTCATCGACAGATGACTGGGCACCTATAGACTCCATTTCGTGAGCGATGCTGTACAACGCGCCACACGCATGAAGTGCCGTCGTGCGTGGGCCCGTGGACTTCTTCTACTCGTCATCGTGGGAATCATTGTCGGGGCGGCGGCGGCCCAGCCGCTGCGCCAGACTGCCTATCGTCGCGCCTTGGCAGGATTTTCCTCCACGAGCATTCTCAGCGCTGCATTTCCGGGAACTGTCGTTCGCGCTGTGTCGCCGGTCACCATCAGGGTGCTTGTCGCCGATCTTGCCAAACAGGTGGTGTTTGGCGCGAATGCGTCGATTGTGGTGACCGATCAATTCACCAGTGCGGTGATTGCGCAGATCCCTGCTGGCCATCGCGTCTCGATAGTGCCGGTCCCAGGAGGCGGGCTGGGCTACGACATCACTGATCTCGATACATCGACGCCACAGGTGTATTACTCCCCGGATGCGGTGGTAGTGAGTGCCGCATCGACTCTGCGCATGCTCAATCCTGCCCTCACCCCAAGCGGGCTGGCGTTCCACGGGTCACTCCTCATTCACGAGGGCACGGGGGGATACGTGGGAACGCTCTCGGTGATCAATATGGTGGGGATCGAGGACTATGTTGCCGGAGTCCTCGGGGGGCAGATTCCGACCAACTGGGGCCCACGGGCCCGCCAGGCGGTGATTGCCAGTGCGATTGCCCTGCGCTCACAAGCCTATGTGCATCGCGTGGTGAATCCTCCATGGGGTTTCGATGTCACTGCCGATACTCCGATTTATCTTGGGATTGACGGCGAGCGCCCCGCAACTCGCGCCGCGGTGACCGCGTCACGCGGTCGCGTGGTGGAGCGCCATGGTCGTGTGGTTGCCGTGGGTTTTGTGGGAATTGCGCCTGTCATTTTTGCGCCGAGTCCTGGTCACCCAGATGTGGTGACGAACGGACCGACACGTCCGATCTCGGGCCTCAAACTCAATCAAGCATCGATCGCCACGGGCGACGCGTTGTCGATGTTGCATCACCCCTACGTGTACGGCGGACGCACTCCTGGTGGATTTGACTGTTCAGGGTTGATGTATTGGGTATGGAATCACGCAGGCTTCTGGAGGACGACGCCTCATGCAGCATTCCCACGGGATGCGGCATCTCAATCGCGCGTCGGCTATCCCGTGCAGCGCAATGACTTGCAGCCGGGTGATGAGGTCTTTTTTGCGGACCGATCGGGCTATGTCTTTCATGTCGGCATGTACATCGGCAACGGGTTGTTCGTGCATGCGGCAAATCCCGCGCAAGGGGTGCGCGTCGATTCGCTCATTGTCGGCTACTACGCACGAAGCTATGCCGGTGCCCGCCGCTACTCGTTGCCATCATCTCCGCGATGACGGCAACCACTTTCATCGCGTTTTCCGATCTGGCCGGCGATCCGCTGATTGACGCGGTGCTGCGCATCAGCGCGCAGCCACACGACCAAGCGTCTGCAGTCGCACTCGCCGCGGCGCTGTTTGCATGTGCTGCCCCCGTTGCCGACACAATTGCAGAGCTGGTGCTTGGCTCGAGAGGGCCGTGGGCAGCGCGTGCTCGCGAGGGCGTGGATCCGGATGATCCTCGCCGTCTGCGGGCCGCTGATGAACTCGACATGCTCGGTCGACTGGCCCATGCATCGATGAGCGAGTTGTTGGCGCCACATGGATTGGGCGATGCGACCCCTCGTCTGAGCACTGGTCGCAGCCCGCGTCGGCCCCCGGCGTTTCAGGCATTGCGTGACGCCCTGCTTGCAACGTCCGATTGGGGTCAGTTGGGGGATCGCCTGGCCGAGTTTTATGCACATGAAGGGATCGGCGCACTCGCGACCCATCAGGTACTGCGATTCACGCAGGGCGCATTGGTGGGTGTCTCGCACCCCGATCCGATCACGACGGATGATCTGATCGGCAGCGACCACACGCGGGCGCCGCTTGCCGCTGCACTTGGCGCATTTGTCGCGGGCGGGCCGGCCAATGATGCCTTGCTCTATGGCCCACCTGGCACGGGAAAATCTGCTGCGGTACGAGCGCTTGTTGGAGATCACGCACATGTTGGGCTTCGCCTCATTCAGGTTGATCGCGCTGACGCCGCCTCGATTACGGCGCTGTTTGGATTACTCGAAGGAGGGAGCCCCCGGTGCGTGGTACTCCTTGACGATCTGGTGTTCGATGACGGCGAGCGCACCGACCGCACCCTGCGGGCGGCGCTCGATGGCGATGCGGCACTGCGCCCGGAAAATGTGGTGGTGTGGGCGACCTCGAATCGTTTGAAGCTGATGCGCGAAACGCGCTCCGAGCGCGAGGATGACATCGAGAGTGCACTCGGGCGCGGAGAAAAAGCGGCGCTTGCCACCCGTTTTGGCGTCCGGGTCGCGTTTACCGAACTCACCCAAGACCGTTTCATTGAGATGGCCCACGGATGGGTCACCCGTCTTGGCGGATCGATTACCGACGAACTCACGCCGAGCGCAGTGCGATTTGCACGTGGTGGACATGGGCTGACCCCTCGAACCGCACGACAGTTTGCGGTGTCGTGGTGCGCGGGTACGGCACCGATTGCCCCGGTTGAACGCGCCTAGCCCACGCGTGCAGTCCGGTTTGAGCCAGGGATCCCGAGCGTCTGTGTCAACCGCCCGAGCTGGCCGGTCAGCAGTTCTGAAAGCTCGATGTCGACGCGTCCACCCACCGCATCCACCACAACTACGCGTGTTCCTCGGCGCTCCTCGACGACTGCAAGTGTCAACGGCCATTCGAACGCCGTGATCTCATCGCATGTCACATGCTCGGCATCGGGAATGCATCGATCCGCGCAGATCTCGAGGTGTCGGGTGCGGGCCGTGTCCTGCACAAGGTCCTCTCGACGAAGCAGTAGGCGCTCGATTTCGGTTCTGAGCTGCTGCGCGGTCACGAGTGGGGAGAGCGTGGGCGCCGCATCCGTCCCGATCATCGCGACCTCTGTCGGTCGTGTTCCCGACCAGACGCCACCTCCACCAAGCGATTCGTAGCGACTATAGGCCGGGCGGGTGTGTAACCGTTGGCGCATCCCAGTGCGCGTCGCGCACCCGAAGCGCACCTCGTACATGGTGATCCATATATCGCCAACCCATCGGATATCTGCCTTGCCGAAGCCCAATCGAGAGCGGGTGGTACGAAAAATCAGTTGCCGCGCGTGCGCGGAGGTGATCGTGCGCTGGACGCCACGTCGATGTGTTGATGGGGGCGCCGGGGCGAGTGCGTCGATCGCCGCCGCTCCGAGCCGTGCATCAAGGTCGGCGCGTTCCCAGATCTCGATCCCCATCTCGCTGGCGGTTGTGCGGGCTGCTGGCGTTGCGCCCGATGGGCAGGCGATGATCATCTGACCCAGCCCGAGGTCATCCCGGACCAAGCGTGCGCGAGCAACGACGGCCGTATCGATCGGCTGGGCCCAGTTCTTGCACTCCACACCGATCCGGGCGGCGAGGAGCCCCTCGGCCCGCTCCGCCAAGACATCGATCTCATGGCGCGCGCCGGAGCGGCCATGGATGATGGAGTTGGTCTGGGTGGAATAGCCGTGCGCGCGAAACAACGCATCGATCATGTGCTCAAACATGCGGCCACGTTCGTGCGGGCGAAGGGGGGAGCTGGACACAACCGACGACGGTAGCGCGGCCCGCGGACTACATATCAGCGCTCGATCGGCGAAATTGGATTCGCGTTTGTCCTGCTCAGCCGCAATGATGGAGAGATGACCTTTGCAATTCTTGCTCTGATTGTGGCCTGCGGGCTCGCGGGTCCGGCGCTCGCAGGACTTCCACGGTTTGCCCCGCCGGTGGTTGTGGGAGAGTTGGCGGCAGGGGTCGTGATTGGGTCGACCGGCTTCGGGATCATTGATCCAAGTGAGCCAACCTTGAAATTTCTTGCGGCAATTGGCTTTGCGTTACTGATGTTCTCGGTGGGTACCTCACTGCCGCTGCGCGATCCGGCGCTGCGCAGCGCCTTACGTGGCGGTATCACGGTGACGATCGTGACCGGAGCTATCGCTCTTGTTGTGGGGTTTGTGGCAAGCCAGATCACCGATCTTCATCGCCCGCTGATCCTGGCGGTGTTGTTGGTGACCTCATCTGCGGCAGTCGCGATGCCTGCCCTTGAGGAGGCCGGGTTAGTGGGCGCGTATGCGGGGATTGTGACCGCGGCATGGGTCACGCTCGCTGATATCGGAAGTGTGCTCGCCTTACCCTTTGTCGTGGTGCATGGCTCCGTGTGGAATGTGATTCTCGGTGGTATTGCGGTCGCTGCGGCAACGATGGCGATCTGGATTGCGCTGCGCAGCGCACGGACAGAAGTGTGGTTTCGTCACTACCGGGAGAAGTCGAAAACACGTGGCTGGGGTCTCGACTTGCGCATTTCATTGCTGTCGCTGTTTGTGCTTGCTTGGCTCGCACTGAGAATCGGCACCAGCATCTTGGTCGCAGGGTTTTGCTCGGGAGCGATTGTTGCGCTCGTTGGCGAACCAAAGCGTTTGGTGTGGCAGATTTTGGGACTCGCCCAAGGCTTCTTTGTGCCGCTGTTTTTTGTGGTACTCGGCGCGCAGATCAATTTGCGCGCCCTTGCCACCACACCCAAGGACCTCGTGCTTGCGGTGACGCTTGCGGTGGGGTTGGTCATCACCCACGTCGCGGCGGCGAGAATATGTCGTTTGCCGATGGGCAGCGGATTGGTCGCGTCGGCACAAATGGGTGTCCCGGCAGCAGCGGTGTCGGTGGGTTTGGCGACCCATATCCTCTCTCCGGGCCAGTCGGCGGCGATCCTGGCTGCCACATTGATCTCGGTGGGGGTCATGTCGGTGGGGGTACGCGTATTGGGACGCCCATCGGCGGTGAGCGCCCCGACGCCGCGAGTCGCGGGTGATGGCGGTTCTGCGAGCACGGAGCGACGGCAATAATGGGTCGTCACCGTGTCCGACACATCGCAATGACGCTTCTCGTGGTCTGTGCACTCACGTTGAGTGCCACCAACGCGAGTCGCTCGAATGGCACATCGCTGAATGGGACGGGCCATCTCGCCGCTTCGCCGCTATCCCAGGGTCGTGTGGGCCCCTGGAGTGACGCTGCCGCGCGCGAGCGCGCGCTCCTTATTCACCGCAATACCCCGCTCTTCCAGGCGAATCGTCGTTGTACGTGTGTGGCGTTGAGCTTCGATGATGGACCAGGTCCGTATACCGCCGGTATCGTCGCCACGTTGCGGTCCCTGCATGCGCCCGCGACCTTTTTTGAGATTGGTCGTCAGGTGGCCCCGTATCGGTCATTGGTGGTACGGATGGCAAAGTGGGGATTTGTCATCGGCGATCACACGTGGAGTCACCCCGATCTTGTGTTGCAATCGTCGGCGCAGATCACCAGCCAGATTGCCGCAACACGTACGGCGATTGCCCAGGCATCCGGTCAACCGGTTGTCGTGATGCGGCCGCCATATGGCGCCCAAAACGCGAGGGTGCGGACCCTTGCTGGGCGTCAGGGGATGCTCGTGGTGTTATGGAGTGTTGACCCTCGCGATTGGGCGATGCCCGGCACCCAGGCGATTATCTCTGGAGTCGTGTGGAAGGCCTACTCGGGCAGCATTGTGATTTTGCACGATGGTGGTGGCGACCGCAGTGAAACGGCGGCTGCGCTTGGGCCAATTGTGCGGGGATTGCGAGCGCGTGGATTACGGCTCGTCACCATTGCCCAAATGTTGGAATTGGGGCCTCCCCTGCCAATCCCGCCTGCGCCGAAGCCGACCCCGGTCGCACCAGCTGCCTGAGCTTTTTCGTGTGGTATCGCTTGTTAGGCTTCCGGGACACGACCGTTGACATTGTTTTTCGAATCCAGATTGCAAGGAGCACGTGATGGCTGATCTGCTGACTGAGACCCCGATCGACCCGAGAGAGGGTTGGGTCGCGGACCATGTGCGCCAATACGTGGAGTCGAATGGCGCAGAAGGGCACATCTGGCAAGAGGGTGTGCCGGCCCTCCTGCTGACAACTCGGGGCAAGAAGTCCGGTGTCGCACGTCGAACGGCACTCATCTATGCCACCGATGGTGATGAGTTCGTGGTGATCGCGTCATATAACGGGTCCCCGACACACCCCGACTGGTACCTCAATCTCAAGGCCGACCCGAATGTCGTACTCCAGGTTGGTTCGGAAATCTTTCGCGCAACCGCCCGCCGCGATGTGCCATCAGATCGCGAGCACCTTTGGGGTTTGATGACTGCAGTGTGGCCCGATTACGATGAGTACGCCACCCGCACGACACGAACGATTCCGCTGGTCGTGTTCACCCGCGTCTAGCGCGGGGAAACATTCGAGACGCAAGGGATACTGACCGGAGAGGGCGTGTCGCGTCACCCCGCACGCGATACGCCCTCTCCGGTCTGAGACCTCGGCGACCGTTGGAAAATGCCGGGGCATGAGCGCCCCAAATCACCGTGATCAGACATCTCCGCCGCAGGTCGCGTGGTACCGGTACTCCACGACGATCAACGAGGAGGACTGGCGTGGCAGCACGACATCAGGTGCGCAGGCCTTCGAGCGCGCCGGTCAATGCGACGAGGTGATTGAGCACATTGTCAAGTTCACCCGCACGGCGCTCACCCGGGGTAAAAATGCCGTCCACCACATCGATAAACAGGGAAAGCGATACTTGCGGGCGCACATCGTGCATCAGCACATTTGCTGCGATCACGCGCCAGTGCTCAACTGCGCGGACGCCGCCGTCGGCGCCATAGGCGACGAATGCGACGGCTTTGTGGTTCCATTCCGGGTAGAGGACATCAACGGCATTCTTCAGGGCCGCCGGAACGCCGTGGTTGTACTCAGGCGTGACGAAGACAAATCCGTCGAAGCTGTCGATCGTTGTGCTCCAGCGACGGGTCGCGGGGTCGTCATATTGGCGATTCACGACGCCCGGGAGCGCTGCCGCATCGAGCAAGCCGAGCTGAAAATCCTTCAGGTCGACAAGGGTAAATTCGGCGTCTGAACGCTGGATCGCGCGATCGTAGACCCACCGGGCGACACTCTCGCCGAGTCGGCCTGAACGGGTGCTCCCAATAATGACGCCGATCTTCATGTGTGTCCTCCGAACATGTTGTTGTGGTCGCAAGATTACCTCTCCCGTGGCTGAGGGCAGCGATCACACCACGGGCTGCGATGTCGATATGACACGCCGAACGCACAGACACACACGAGTGCACACGTCACACCCCGGCGCGCTGGTGGCGAACGATGCTCGGACACGCCCTGGTGGTGCCAATCATTTCCCGCCGATGCCGTTGAGTCATCGTTGCCGAGCTGTGTCATCGAGTGGATGCCCGCGGGACGTGGAATCCCGATGCCTTTCGTATCGACCGTGCAGTTGATCTGGGGGCATGGCGGGTGTGGATGGGAAGGGGGGTATCCGTGCCAAAATTGAATCGGCCCGCTCGAGCGTCGATGCGTGCTGGCGGGCTGTCATGCGCACCCGTCGGGGCCCCGTCGCTTTCATCGCGTCAATCGATTGTGTGAGCGGCGCCGGTCACTCGCGGTTGTCGGGTCGATGGCATCGCGTAGGTCTCGGCTGACAGGCGGTGGGATGCACACACGAGGTCCAAGTCGGGCACCTCGTTGGCGAAAGCGGGCGACCGGGCTCGAACCGGCGACATTCAGCTTGGAAGGCTGACGCTCTACCAACTGAGCTACACCCGCGCTGCCCTGCACTCTAGCAATTGACGGGCAGGCATCAGGACGAGTGAATTTACGAGCGTCGGATCGATGCCAGTGTTGATCGACCCTTTTGGGTTCTCGACAGCGCGTGGACGTGGCTGCCGACAACGACGCGCTTGATTCCAGAGGGTCCTGAAGAATCACAGGAAATTGCGCACTTTTCTCCAACAACCGCAATGCATGTGACCAAAAAACTATACCCGGACCCACTTGTAAAGCAGATATAAAACCTGTTTCTTTAACTCTGGCAGGAACGCCGAAATATCCGGGCTGGACGCCCTCCTCTCGTCGCCACAGATGTGGCAGCAACTGTTTGAGGGCGTAAAAGATGTCTGGTTGGAATGCTCATTTTGGACGGCGCTTCGTCGCAATCCTGATCGGCCTCGTCGCCGTGACTGCAGGCGTTGCGTCTGCGGCGCGACCGGCGCGACCCACCTACATCCAAGTGTGGGTTGGCGGCCCGGGCACGGTGACCATCACCGCGCCGCACCACCACGCAGTGGTTGCCAATCGTCGTGACGCATTCACCGCACCGATCAACGCCCGAGTGCAGATGTACGCCAAACCAAATCGCGGTTCGCGGTTTGAGGGATGGGCCTACAGCCCATGTGCGCCAAACGCCACTCATTGCAACTTCACGGTCAACCAGCGCAATCCCTACACGATTCACGCGATCTTCCTGTCGGGTCCGTAGTCCGTCCGATCCGCGATCGCACTCCGCATGTCCTCACCGTCACGAGTAAAAGGCATTCCATTGAACCGGTTACCGAAGTCACTCACTCGCAGCCTCCTTGCAGTACTGGTCGCCACCCTTGTCGGGGTGGTTTGGGTCGGTCTGGGGCTTGCGGCGTCGAACCGCACCGTGACGGTGAAAGTGGGGGCGGGGCAGGGCACCGTGAGTGGGGTTGCCTACGGAAACCATTTCCGCACCAACACTGCACATGGGGTGCACGTCGTCCTTCCGACGGGCAGGGAAATTTCGCTCACGGAGAAGCCAGCCAAGAAGTTCACGTTCCTGGGCTGGAGCGGTGCTCCTGGATGCCACACGAACAAAAACTGCAATTTTAAAGCGACCCGCAACAGGACCGTCGTTGCAAATTTCCGTCCCAGCACCGGAGCCGCGGTGCAGCAGTTGTTGCCGCAGACCATCACGGTCACCTCGCCGCTTCCGACCGAGATCTACGGCCAATTGACGCCCTGGACGATCACCGCAACCGGTGGGGGATCTAACAACCCTGTGGTCTTTTCGACCGATTCAACCTCCGGTGCTGGGGTGTGCTCGGTGTCCTCGAACGTCGTCACGTTTTTCAACGTCGGGGCCTGCGTTATCGACGCAAATCAAGCCGGCACCACACGATACGCCGCAGCTCCAACGGTGCGGACACCGATCAATGTCGGCTTCGCTGCCACGACAACTATCGTGACCCTTCCAATTGGGACGATCACAACAACTCAAACGTTCCCGATCAGTGTGACCGTGACATCGCTTGCTGCAACCGGTCAGGTGACCGTGTTTGACGGTGGAACTACCGTCCTGGGCAGTTGCACGCTCTCGAGTGGTGTCTGTCAGATCACCGCGGGCCCATTGTCCGCCGGGAATC
>Ga0164296_1000375_pt1 | contig 54813 bp, 49 predicted proteins | sample GEODES057metaG_FD_113533 | JGI IMG/M metagenome (GOLD analysis project Ga0164296, IMG submission 113533) | Dystrophic lake water microbial communities from Trout Bog Lake, Wisconsin, USA - GEODES057 metaG | ecosystem: Environmental > Aquatic > Freshwater > Lake | place: USA: Trout Bog Lake...
GTAGGAAATATGGATCTGTATATAAATCTCATTGCTGCAGGTACAAAAGAAATACGTTTTGACTATCATAACACAAATGGTAGCGATGTGCTGAATGTTCAGCTGTCAGAAGATGGCGGTGCAACGTTTACCAGTCTTGCCACGCTCGCTGCTCCGGGTAACCTTTGGGTGTCAGAGCTTGTTACGACTACATCTACTGCCGCAAATGCGATCATCCGTTTTGCAGCAACATCTGACTATGGCAGCACAGATATAGGCATCGATAGCCTTTACATAGCTGTTCCTCCCGCACCGTGTGCTGCACCTACAGGTCTTTCTGTAGCCGGTATCACTACAACAAGTGCTACCGCTTCATGGACCGGGGTCATCGGGGCTTCGGGTTATGAATATGTTGTTGATGGTTCTTCTGCAGATCCTGCCGGTGCCGGTACAGCAACTACATTGACTTCTGTGACTATAGGCTCGCTTACAAGCGGAACGACTTATTATGTACATGTACGCACCAATTGCGGCGCAGGTAGTGAAAGTGCGTGGGTGACAACATCATTTACTACGTTGAGTCCGTGCTTGGCACCTACTGGGCTTACTGTATCGGGCGTTACTGCTACTACAGCAACAGCTACCTGGGGTGTTGTGACAGGATCCGCGGGATATCAATACGTTATCAATGGTACATCAGTTGATCCGGTAGCTCCCGGTATTGCTACTACGGCAATAACCGCTGCTTTCAGTTCGCTGACTCCGGCTACTACGTATTACGTACACGTACGCACGGAGTGTACAGATGGCGATTCATCAGTATGGGTGACTACCTCATTTACCACATTGCCTTTGGGTTGCAGCGCACCGACCGGCCTGGGGATTACCGGTATAACAACAACAGGTGCTACTGCGGCGTGGACAGCAGCAGCAGGAGCAGCAGGTTATCAGTATGTAGTTGACGGTACTGCCGCTGATCCGACAACCGCAGGTACTCCTACTGCCTTGACTACAGTAACGCTCAGCTCACTGGCCAGTGGTACGGTATATTTCTTCCATGTTCGCACAGAGTGCACTACTGGTGATTCTTCAACGTGGGTCACTATTCCGTTCACTACTTTATCTACTGTTGTGCCATGTGAGGCACCTACAGGCCTAAGCATTACTGGTGTCACTACTTCAACGGCTACAGCGTCGTGGACTCCTGTATCGGGTGCTGCCGGTTATCAATATGTGGTAGATAATACTCCTGCGGATCCGATAGTTGCAGGTATTACTACGACGTTGACCACAGTTACGTTAAGTGGTCTTGCTGCAGCTTCACTTTATTATGTACACGTGCGTACAGAATGCACCACTGGCGATTCCTCTGTATGGGTAACGGATAGCTTTACCACGCTGCCTGCGGTTATTCCTTGTATCGCGGCAAGCGGTCTGATGGCTGCATCGGTAACTGATTCAAGTGCGGTATTGAGCTGGAATACTACTATGGGTGTCAGTGGTTATGAATATGTGATCAACACTACCTTATCCGCACCAACAGCTGGCGGCACATTCACTACTGATACTTCGTATACTGATACCAGCCTGACATGTGCAACAACCTACTACCTGCACGTACGCACAGATTGCAGTGCAGATAGTGCTGCATGGGTAACGATATCATTCACTACCGACACATGTCATACAGAGGGTGTTGCTATCGTTAATAAGAGTAACTTCGATCTGCAAGCTTACCCTAACCCGGCAACGGAGCAGGTGACTGTAGTGGTGACCGGCGTAATATCTGCTGATGCTGCTATACATCTTACAGACGTATCGGGAAGAGTGATCGATGTGGTGCATTTTAGCGGTAACAAAGCCCGGATAAATGTTGCCAACCTGTCATCAGGCATATACTTCCTTAACTACACCGATGGTGTTAACAGGAAGACGCTGAAAATGAATAAGCAATAGACCAATTGATTTTAAAAAAGGAAGGCCACTCGTTTGAGTGGCCTTCCTTTTTTTATTCTTTTATAAGTTGCCCCTGGTAAAGATCTGCACCATTAGTAACGCGATAGAAGTATAGCCCTGCAGGGCAGCGAGCTAATAGTATGTAATGCATATAAGGTGTGTGGAGTATCCGTTGCCCCAGGGTATTATATACCTCTATATTAAAACTTTTCTCCTCTTCCAGCGCGGGAAAGCTATATGCGCCATCGTAGGATGGGTTTGGGAAAGCCTTTAGTGATTGTAGTTTCGATAATTTCGATATACTTTCGAATGCTTCATGTTCAATTTTGATCGAGTCGATCATCCAGCCGGCAAGAGTGTCGGGAGTGGCATCGCTAATAAACCTGAACCGGATGTAAATAGCTGCCGAGCCAAAGTAGCAATCACTGGAACAGGCAAAAAAATTGTAAAACTCGAATCTGGCGTATTTATTGCCAGACACACCAGTGAAACCGGGCTCGCCACTGAATAAGTATTGTGGGGGGAGTAGAAATTATTAGTGTATGTACCATTATATGCAGATCCAGATGTAGAATCTTTGTTGCACAGACCTTGTACATTTTGCCATGTTAAACCTGAATCTACAGAAAATTCAATAATGCCGCCCGCATGTAAACTATCAGTCTGATATCTATGCCAGACACTGATAATTGATGTGAGCACATTGCTAACTGTAATGATGAACGAGTTATTGGCGTTGACAGGGTACGGATGCAATGTATCTGTCATAATCCCGATCGTGCTACCTGCTGAAGAAAAGAAATATTTTGTGGTATTTCCTATCTGCCATAAGGGCGAGCTGGAGGTATCTGGGAAATAGTTAGCTACGCTACCTTCATTAAATCGGATTGTTATGTTATCCATTATTTCCCCGTAGATCACATTCTGAGCTCTAGCAGAAATATGGGCGAATAGCAAGAGGGATGAGCAAAATAGAATTTTCTTAATAGGGCTATCTTTTACATAAAGTCATAAAATGTTTATATAAAAACAGGCTGCCCCTTAGAGAGACAGCCTGTAGCTACCATGCTTATTTTCTTTTATTCAGTTCCGCTGCCCGATTCTGTATTGTTCAGGCCATAGTAGTATATGCCCTGATATCCCGGCTGGAAGCCCGATATTTGTATCTGCGGGCTGCCTGAGAGTGCTTTCTGCAGGTCGTCTACCGAGCGTATGCGATCATCATTCACACCTGTTATCACAAATCCCTTGTGCATGCGCGTTTGCTTCGCCAGAAGGCCCCTGCCCAGGTCTGTGACCACGAGGCCACCATCTACATTAAAGTCTTTCATTTCCTTGGCTGTAAGCTGGCGGTATGATCCTCCCAACAGTTTAGGTGTGCCCTCCGTTTTAGACAGTTTCACAGAGGCTGTAAGCGACTTGCCATCGCGCAGATAAGTGATCGATACGTTATCACCCGGTTGGTAGCGGGCTATCTGCTCCTGCATTTGCGGCTGGTTACTTACCGGCTGGCTGTTTACTGCAGTAATGATGTCACCTTTTTTCAACCCTGCCGCGGCCGCGCCGCCATTTTCTGTTATATTGGTAATGGCCACGCCTTCTATGCGGTCCAGCCCTAGTGTTTTCAGGTCTTCAGGTGCGGCAGTCTTACTATCTACATATTCTATACCCAGGTAGCCGCGCTGCACCTTACCATATTTCATCATGTCGTTCACCACTTTGCGCACAATGTTTACAGGTATAGCATACGAGTAGCCTGCGTATGATCCGGTAGGGGATGCTATAGCAGAGTTAATGCCTATCAGCTGGCCCGTAGTATTCACCAGTGCGCCACCGCTGTTGCCGGGGTTTACGGCAGCATCTGTCTGTATAAAGGATTCTATTGCGCTTTCAGATTGTTGTTTGTTGATGCCTATAGATCTGCCCTTGGCGCTCACTATACCGGCTGTCACAGTTGCATCCAGCGAAAGCGGGTAGCCCACTGCCAGCACCCATTGGCCCAGCTTCACATTGTCAGAATTGCCCATTTCCATAAAGGGCAGTGCTTTTTCCCCATCCACCTTCAGTAGTGCTATGTCTGTTGAAGGGTCTTTAGCTACTACACGGGCCTTGGTAGTATAGCGGTCATTAAAGGTCACTTCTACCTCATCTCCATTGGCTACTACATGGTTATTGGTAACAATAAAGCCGTCTGGCGATATCACTACTCCTGAGCCAGACTCGACCTGTGAGGGAACATAGTATTGACGTGGGCCAAAGAGTTGTGTATACACATCATTCATGTTGTTGCTCACTACAGTACGGGCCTTGGTAGTGGTCTTTACGTGCACCACGGCTCTTACTGATGACGCCGCGGCATTTTCGAAATTGATGGATGCTGCTCCTGCCGCTCCTTCGGAAGCATACGAAGCATAACCTGCAGCATGTGTATTGCTGGCAACAGGCTCAGTGAAATAAGGGGTGCTGCGCTCAAAGCGGCTTGCAATAAAAAGGGTTACCACAGATGTGAGTGCAGCGGTCAGAATGACTGGAATTGATCTTGATCTCATAGCTGTAAATAGTTGTTTTCAGATTTGTTACTCAAATTTATTACCCATAGTGCAAATAAAAATGTTAAAAAGGAGCGTAGTAAAGGCAAACCAATACAATTAGCATTTCGTAAATAACATAATACAGCCAGTTTATGGAGTACCTAACCCAGCACAACAACATAAGAAGTACGTCATTTGATATCGTTATCAATGACATGCGATACCATGTTGCGGCTCTGAGCAAAAAGCTGGCGTCCGCAGATATGTTTGTGTGTGATGTGCGAGGCCTGGGCCTGTTCGTGCTCTATTCCCGCCCCGACCCGTTAACCAGTAAAAACTGTTGGGAATCGCACGCAGAAGATGAAAACAACATGGTAGTGCCTTTATTAGAGAAGTGTATTGATCATTACTTCTATATGTCTTAATTGTTGAGCTTGCTTGCCCTTTGCTGTTTGGGATTTTGCCTTTCGCTTCAAAAATTAGCCCTCACACTCTACAGTAAAGGTGAGGTAATTGCCTTTCCTGTTTACGGAGAATTTATAGCCCACCTTCTCGCAGATACTCTTGGTGATGAAGAGGCCTATACCCAATCCATTACGTGATAGATCGGTGTGGAATTTTTTGAAAGGGCTTATATCGTGTATATTGAAGTGAGTGTTGTCTTTTATCACATTTGTTACGGTGAGTGTAAAGGCATTATTGATCGCATTCAGCTTCACAACCGGTACTGATGAGTTAGGAGCAAATTTTACCGCATTATCTATCAATTCAGTAAATATCGTGCGTACATATTCTTCAGGCCCTTCCCAGCTGCCTACTTGCAGCACTGTCTGGTCTATTCGTCTCATGTCAGGCGTCATGCCGTTTTCATAGTAGCCCACTACCAATTGCAGCAGGTCCTGCAATATCATGTCTTTGCTTAGCTTCACCGGCGCATGCTCCTGATCCACATTCAGCGATGCGTAGGTAAGCAGATTTTGTGTTGTCCTCAGCATCCTGTAGCTCGATGCGTAGATGGCATTGAGTAATTCGTTGAGCCCGTCGACATCTTGTATGCCCGGCATGCTCTCTACCAGAAATGTGGTATTAACAATGCCATTAAGTGGTGTCAGTAATTCCTGATTGAAATTCTTATTCAGCAGCGAGAACAGCTGTTCGCTCACTTCTTTGTTATGTAGTTTTTTATACCGCTTGCCTATTTCCAGCCGAGCCTTTACAGCTGCCAGCAATACTTTACCTGAAAATGGTTTCAGCACAAAATCATCGGCGCCGGTATTCATGGCATGCCTGATGTCTTTTTCCTCACCAGATTCCAGCAGGGCTACTATTGGTGTTTTGTAATGGAGCGGATCTCCTTTTACTTTCTGCACAAGGTCTGCTATGGTAGTTAATGCAGGAGAAAGGTCACAGAGTATAAGATCAAAATTATCGTGTGCTATTTTTTTAAACGCCATAGCACAGTCACTGGTACTCACCACATCGATCTCATTGAGTTCTAGCAGTATTTTTATTGCATCTCTGGTACCTTTATCTTCTTCAATTACCAGTACCTTATCTCTACTCATTTACTTTTTTTGTTTTCAGATAATATCTTAAAACTGCCGGTACTCACTGCGCATATCGGGCGCATGCAGTGGCGGTGTTTCAGATAGGTTTGCTGATGTTTTATTTGGTTTCAGCAGTCACAGATGGGTCATTGTATAACAGGCTCTGGGTTAACTGCGCCATGTCAAAAGGTTTTTTATTATAACCCCTCACGTTGCTAACATTGATGTTGCGCTGCCTTACTGTATTTACAAACTCCTGCTCGTCAGATACAGAGGTAATGTAGATGCAAAGATTTTTGTACTTATCGCCTGAGTTCAGGTAATGCAGAAAGCCATACCCGTCAAGTACAGGCATGTTAAGGTCGAGAAATACGTGGGTGATCTCCGGATGCTTATCCATCATATCCAGGCCTTCCTGCCCGTTGGTAGCCTCATAGGGCGTAAACTCCAGGCGGGTGATCAATTTTTTGAAAACAAATCTGGCAATTGAGTCATCTTCTACGATCAATACAATTGGCTTAGACATAGTTTATAACGGTTGTTAGTTGTGTGAAAATCAATGGGGTGGTTTACACGGAAAAATAAGTGTGTGAAAATTACGAATATTTATTTACTGATAAGTTAGCTTTAATGATATATATTTTATCCTTATTTTATCGTGATTAATTATTATGTGTATTCTTTTGATGTTATGATTGTGGCAACAACAATCAGATAACTTTTGACGGCTTTATTTAGGCTTTTGACCTACTTGTAATCCGTTGCTGTTGAGCCTTGTTTACTAGTGAAATTTGTACCACATTTCTCACTATTGGGCCTTAGGTGACTATATAGGTGAGCAAGTTGGGTGTGTCAGTAAAATGGAGTATTTTGACGACTTATTCAACCATCCATGAATCTCATATTGTCCTTTTCACCGATCGTCTTTTATCATCATTGGTCATGGCTGCTGCTGCCGGTGTTCATTGGCCTTGCCGCAGGCTTGCTGGCGCAAATGTTGCTGCCTGGCAGGGGCTTCGGTTTATTTCCTAGTTTTTTACTAGGTATGGCAGGTGCATGGCTGGGAAATAAATTTATCGGCGATGCAGAGTTTCTTGATTTTATCACCCACCCGGTACTGAGGCAGATAGCCAGCGCAACTATCGGTGCCATGGCGCTGGCGTTGGTCGTCAATATATTCAGGGGAGGTAAGGACAGAGATAAGACCGCATGGCGTCACAACTAACCTGCGAATCAGCATTAGGCAATAAGGGGTAAATTTTTATTTTTGTCCTGTACATAAATAACTGACACCGTTGGCACAGGAAAAAAAGAAACAACAGGCAGGCAAGGCAACCCTAAATGCAGCCCCACAGGCTGCAAAAAAAAAGTTTCCTGAGGCTACACGCGTAGTTACCATCAGGTATCCCTTGCTGTGGCTGGCCCTCGCTGTGCTGGTTGTGTATGCACCTACGCTCAATTTTGGGTTTACCGAGCTCGACGATAGCATTTTCATCCGCGAATTTCATGCTTACAACGAAGATCTGAATAACTTCCTGGCAGCATTCACCCGGGGCCTCTTTGATGCCACCAAAGATCCTTACTACCGTCCCATATTCGCGGATAGCATGCAGTTCAATTATCTGCTGTTCAAGCAGAATATCGCCGGCTATCATTTGTTCAATCTAATGATACATATGGGAGCGGTAATGCTCCTGTACAATTTGTTTTTAAAGCTGCGTGTAAAGGAGTTGTCTGCTTTTATCCTGACGCTTATATTTGCCGTACACCCCGTGCTTACACAGGCCGTTGCCTGGATACCCGGCCGTAATGATACATTGCTTGCCATATTCACATTCTCCTTTCTGATCAGTGTAATAACCTATGCTGAAAAGGGACAACTACCAATGCTCTTCCTATCAATATTATGTCTGTTGCTGGCGTTTTTCACTAAGGAGACGGCCGTGTTTGCCGCACCTGTAGCCTTCATCTTATTGGTGTTTTTGCTGGGGTACAAATGGACATCGCAGCGCAATATAGTGATGTATGGTACCTGGGTGGCCTGCTTTGCAGTATGGTTTATAGCACGTGCGCATGCTACAGTGCAGCCCACGCACATGCCCGTAGTGCAAATGCTAGGCGACCTTATACACCGGCTGCCACTTATATGGCAATACATCGGCAAGATATTCTTGCCGTATGACCTTAGCGTATTTCCTATTCAGCAGGATACACCTGATATTCCGGGGCTCATCGCTATTGCTGCGCTCGTTACGGTGTTCTATTTTTCTAAAGACATCAACTGGCGCTACGTGCTGGTGGGGGCAGGTGTTTTCTTGCTGTTCCTCTTACCCGCATTGCTGGTGCCTAGTACGCTTAATGAACAGAGCTTTGAACACAGATTGTATATGCCGATAATCGGTATACTGCTATTGCTGCCGCAAACATTCATTTTCAAAAAGGCCACAGATGGCAGCTTGTTGAGATATGGAATAGTATTGTGTGTGCCACTGTCTGTGATCAGCTACATGCATCAGCGTAATTTTAAAGACCCGCTCTCCTTCTGGACACAGGCTGCTGCTACATCGCCACATTCTGCTTATGCCAATATGATGCTGGCAGCAAGGCTTGATGATGTTAGCAAGTCGGAAGAATTGTTCCGTAAGGCATACCAGCTCAACCCTAAAGAGAAATACCTGAATTTCTACTATGGCAAGATGTTGCAGATGCAGGATTCCGTGCTGGCATCAGAATCACATTTGCTGTACGAGAAAAAAACATCGGGGTACTACGAATGCGATTTTTATCTGGCAAGGGTGGCCATGATGAAAAAAGACACGGTTGGGTCCGCCAATTACCTGAAGAGCTACCTCAAGGCCGACCCTGCAAGCGGCCCTGCCAACAACAACCTCTTGCTCATAGATATGTCTATCGGCAAGCTTGATGATGCCCGGGAGCAGGTAAAGCATATGCGCTCAGTAGGTATGCCTGTGCCACCGCAAATATTGCAGCAGCTGGGTATGAAGTAGCCACAGGCAAGCATTTCATGGTCATTGCATCGGCAGGAACAGATGTTAAAAAAGAATGTAGGTAAAACTTGTAAAAATCTTTTTTTTTATCGTTAAACCTGTTATCTTTGCACTCCCTTAAAACGGGAAATAAGGAATTAAGAAACCTCTGGTGAGGTGGGAGAGTGGCCGAATCCAATAGTTTGCTAAACTGTCGTACGCCTTAAAGTGTACCGCGAGTTCGAATCTCGCCCTCACCGCTTAACGAGTTTAAAGTTTACAGAGTACCGTAAACAAATAAAAAGATTACTGTTCCGGCAACAGTGATAATTGAAAAAAGGCCCGGGGAGTAGCGCAGGCCGGTAGCGCACCTGGTTTGGGACCAGGGGGTCGCAGGTTCGAATCCTGTCTCCCCGACTGATGAAGCTCGATAGAATAATTTCTATCGGGCTTTTTTATGCCCCAAACCCAATACCAGAAAGGGTTTAGCCAATCTGCACGTTCCTCTGTCACACCTCCTTTAAACAACCTTGAGAGCAGAAATAAGGTTCGTTTCGTAGTCCACACGAGTGTCCACAGAAAGTCCAACGATGTCCAAAAAAACGGACGTTTAAAAGCCATTCAAATCTACCAATAGCTGGAAACATACCTGATTCCAGTTTCACTTCTAAATCAAATCAACAGTTTATGATCAACTACAACATCAGCTTCTACCTACGTACTGCCAGGGGGCAAGAGGACGGATCCGCTCCACTATATGCTCGTGTAAGGATCGAACAGGAGAAATATGAAACCTCTCTTGGGCACAACCTGCACCCATCCAACTGGAACAACAAAAAAGAGCAAGCAATAAAATGCGAACATGCGGCACTTATCAATAGTATCATCAGTACTTTCAAAACAGAAATTATTAAGGCTATTACCGATCTACAGCTAAGTAAAAATGAAGTGACCCTTGAAAACGTAAGAAAACTGCTTAAGGGAGAACAAATATCACGAACCTATAAACTAATAGAAGTAACTGTAGAGCACAATCAACTTTTTGAAAAGCAGGTTGGAACAAAGTTCAGCCACGGCAGTTACAAAAACTATCGTACCACACTATCGTTTTTAAAGGAATTCATTAAATACCAGTACAACCGAAATGACATACAGCTAAAGGAAGTAAATCACAAGTTTTGCGAGCATTACTTCGTTTGGTTGACCACTGAGAAGACCAGTAAGCAAAACGGAGCAGCAAAGCACCTACAGCGACTAAAGAAGATCATGAATTATGCCATTCGCATGGGTTACCTGACTACGAATCCCATACAGTCATACGCCATTTCTATGAAGCCGGTGGCTCGTGTTGCCCTTACATGGGAGGAAATCACCTTGATACAAGGATTGAAGCTCCAAACAGACCGGTTAAAGTGCATCAGGGATATCTTTATCTTTCAGGTATTCACTGGTCTACCCTATGCCGATATCAAAGTGTTCAGCAAAAAGCATCTGATAAAAGGCATTGACGGCAAATTCTGGATAAAAATGGAAAGAACTAAGACACATAATCCCTTTGCTGTACCATTATTGCCTGCGGCGCTTGAGATCCTGCAACAGTATGTGAAGGTTGGTGCTCCTGTAAATGAACCCATATTCCCCGTAATGTCAAACCAGAAGATGAACTATAACCTCAAGATCATTCAAGAGATATCAGGTATTAGCAAGTCATTGCACACCCACCTACCTCGCCATACATTTGCCTCGACGGTTACCTTGCTGAATGGTGTACCTATCGAAACAGTTTCAAAAATGTTAGGCCATAGTAAGATCACCATGACACAGGTATACGCCAAGGTTGGTGAACTGAAAATTGCAGGTGACATGCAGCTTTTAGAAAAAAAACTCGCGACAGAAACTCAGTAGCACTATGTCACCCATCTGATAACTACTACAGCACTTCTCCGCGTGTAGTACTCTTTGCTGTTCTCTTGCTTTCCTCTTTAGTTGATTGAAAAAATTCGTCCTCAGGCCGATCTATCAGATGTAATAAGCTTTGTCCCTTATCAATTCTTTCAAGAATTATCTTTTCCAAAAGACGTTTTCGCTTGAACTCAGACCCTTTAAATAAGTATTTAGGATTAACTATGTAGAATGTACTATTCCTCGTTCCACTTAGAATTAGGTAACCAACCTCTTTAAGTTTTTTGATGTACTTATCAACGGCAGTAACGCTTACATTAGATTTACTACTAACCTCGAGAACAAACGAAACATACGATTCTTTTAGAACTCGATCTACTATTACAGTATTAAAAGAGTTCATTTTTTCCGTCAAAAAAAGAAGAAATGAAAGCTCTTTAGTACTTAATTGAAGAAGAGCGTGCTGATTATTAAAATATAACATACATCCTGAATCAACATATCTAATGCTTCGATTTATCGGCTCTCCTTTTGTATTCTTTATACGAATTTTCAAAACCATTTTACAAAGATAATACCCTTTTAAAGGGTATTAAAATTACACAAAAATGTTGATTTTATTGACTTTTCTACACATTTCAAGTTATATTAGAGATTGTCTCGTATGTATCTTTATTCTCTGCACAGCAGGTACAATGTGTGTAATTCCGTGTCGTGTGTATTGGAACAGTGAAAATTTGATTTAGTACCTTGAGGCAAAACAGCTTACTATGCGAAGTATTAAATACAAACAGTCTCATGAGAATTTGATCATGTTCATTAAGTTGCATAGTAGGAAAACACCTCAAACCGATGAATTTAATCGCGAAGTCAAAAAAAAGATAACCAAAGACGGGAACAAGATTATAATCTTCGACACTTCTGTAGACACTTTTATTGTTCAAGACATATTGCTGATCTCTTCAAAGGAATATCGGTTCACATCGCTTCCATTCGTCCACAGCAATGCAGTATGGGTAGGAGTTTCTTTCACATGAATACCTTCAAATATCTCTTTGACCCAGTTGAATTTCTTCGGCTTGGGGATGTCTAACTGCGCAAGGCCTGTAAAGTCTTTGTCTGCAATAAGCTGCCTTACCTGTCTGAATATTTGCTCCATATTCTAAAGTTAAGCCATGTTGATATTAGTTGTAAATGGTGGCGACATGATTTTGGACAGGTACGGGCAAAAAGTACAATAATGCTATCTCGATGTTTATGTGGACATTTGCTTTCTAAATATCCGAAACATGAAAATCAGGGCGATCATTACAGGGGCAACGGGAATGGTGGGTGAGGGTGTGCTCCACGAGTGTCTGAACACTGCAGACGTAGAGCAGGTACTAGTCATCAGCAGGAAGCCGTGCGGCGTTACGCACCCAAAACTCAGGGAGATCATTCACAGCAATTTCTTCGATATCACCCCTATAGGCGGTCAGCTAAAGGATTATAACGCCTGTTTTTTTTGTCTCGGTGTAACATCTGTTGGTAAGAAGGAGCCTGAATATACCAAGCTTACTTACGACCTGACTTTAAGCTTCGCAAAAACATTAGCCTCTGTGACCAATGATATGACCTTCTGCTATGTTTCCGGAATTGGTACCGACAGTACGGAAAAAGGTAAAAGTATGTGGGCAAGGGTAAAAGGAAAAACAGAAAATGAGCTAATGAAATTACCTTTCAAACATGCCTATATGTTTCGCCCATGCTACATGCACCCCACAAAGGGGCTTAAAAATGCCAATAAACTATACTTCCTGCTGGGCTGGCTGTATCCTATGCTCAGGGCTACTACCTCTACTTTAGTATCTACCCTTGCAGAACAGGGACAGGCAATGATAAAAGCTGTTACCATAGGATATGAAAAAAATATACTGGAGGTAAAGGACATTGTGACACTGGCCCATAAGTAGGTATTAGTGACCTTGCCTTTTTATGAGCGGGAGTCCGGCTGATTTCGAAATAGAGTCAGCAAGTCCGTTACCTTCTTCGGTAAATGGCCATACAAATAGTGTCTCTATAGGGTGGTCTGCCCTTATTTTATCAACAGCTTCGAGTGTCATTTTCTTGGCTAGTCCCTTGTGTCTGTATTCTTCCAGCACCATAGCAGAGCATAAGTATATAGCATCATAGCTGCTATGTACCGGGGTAAGGTCAGCCAACTGCTGTTCCGTAATGTCTTTGGCAATAAATCGATCCATCAGCACCCTTGTGGTGGGTATCAGCAGTATCCATATAGCGGGGCCATTATCATCAGCCATCTCTGATAAAGTTGCAGGATGTATCTCTTTCAGATGGGCAATTACATGTTCATCCACATCCAGCTGGTCAGGGTCACTCTTAGTGGCAAAGACCTCGTTGGCCATTTGTATCATTCGCTCAAAATTGTTCATAGCTGCTGTAAAATTAGGGCATTATGACCGGCAGATATATTTGCAAAGTTATTTTATCTTTATCGGCAGAGCTCATTACGTCAAATTCATTTTTTATGCCGGGGATTACGATGGAGAAAATAAAGCCATATCTGCCAATGATCATTTTGTTTGTTATCGCGTTTTTTGCGGGGTTGCTAACTTTCAAAGATTATGGTATCAGCTGGGATGAACCATCACAGAGAATGTTAGGCACTATTACTTACGATTATATTACACATGGTAAAACAGATTTGCTGGCCTACCCGTTTCGGTTCTATGGGTCTGGCTTTGAGGTCCCGCTTATGTTTTTAGAACGCACGTTCAATCTTACTGATACCCGCGACATATATCTGATGAGGCACCTCGTCACGCATCTGGTATTCTTGTTAAGTGCGCTGTCTGTTTATTTCTTATTGCTAAGGATGTTCCGGAATAATTTTATAGCTTCCATGGGCTTTTTTATGCTCGCCTTTGCCCCCCGTATTTATGCGCACTCTTATTTCAATACCAAGGATATTCCTTTTCTGTGCTTCTTTACCATCACGCTTTGTTTCGCCCAGTATGCCTTTAGCAAGAATAAAATGCTGTTGTTTCTTGCGTTGGGCCTTGTTTGCGGCTATACTACCAGTGTCAGGGTAATGGGTATTATGCTCATGGGTTTTATTGCTGCATGCGCCGTTCTGGATATTATTATGGCTGCCAGAGACAAACAGGATGTCAAAAAGCCTTTATTGAACATTTGTTTGTTTGTATTTGGTTTTTGTATAGCTCTATATGCCGCATGGCCCTATTTGTGGAGAAGCCCGATCCATAATTTCGTAGAGAGCTATAAGGTGATGTCTCATTACAACTGGGATGCAAGTGTATTCATCGGTGGCAAATTTGAAAAAGCTACCCACCTGCCCTGGACCTATTTCCCCACCTGGTTTTTCATAACTACCCCTGTCCTTTGGCTCATTGCCGGATTTGTAGGTGTAGGTTTCATCATCAGAGATTTTATCAAACAACCCTTACTTTTTCTACGCAACACTAATGAGCGCAACTTCCTTGTATATATAGGCTGCTTCCTGGTGCCCATATTGGCGGTGATATTCTTACATGCCGTTATCTATGACGACTGGCGTCATCTATATTTCGTTTTCCCATCCTTTGCACTGATAGGCATATATGCCATCAACAAGCTGTACAATACTAAATTTCAAAAGATAGTAATGGGCGTTTGCATTTTGCAGGCTGCTTCTATCGGTTTCTTTATGTTCAAGTACCATCCGTTCCAGCAGGTATACTTTAATGAGTTGGTATCGCACGACGAGGAGTACCTGCGCAGGCATTATGAGATGGACTATTGGGGTAGCAGCTATATGAATGGTCTGCAGCATCTGGCCGAGGGCGGACAAAAGATCATTAAAATATGTCCGGACCATAAAGCTCCGGTAGAGAATAATCTACTCATGTTACCTGCTGAGGATCGAAGCCGTTTTCAGATTGTGGATTTCGCCAATGCTGAGTATTACATCACCAATTTCAGGATGCACCCGGAGGATTATCCGTCCAACAACATTGAATATTCTGAAACGGTGCTCAACAGCACGATAATGCGGATATATCGCCTGAAAAGCTCAGCGCCTGTTATTCCTCATTGATAAGAATATTACCTTTGCTATTTATGGCAGATCAGCAACCCAATAATCCATTACACGGCATTACCTTAGAAGCTATCCTTGTTTACCTGGTCAATAGATATGGCTGGGAGCGTATGGAGCAAGAGGTGCGAGTGAATTGCTTTGCTAATAACCCTAGTATAAAATCCAGCCTTACTTTTCTGCGCAAGACGCCGTGGGCAAGGGCAAAAGTAGAAGCCTTTTACGTCAATAGCCTTACGGAGTAAGGCGTTATCACCCTTAAAATGCCTTCCGTTCAAACTTTCGTACTTTCGCGCATATGCAGTCGAAAACATATTCTATTGAAAGTATACTTGAGAACCTGAAGATTGATCAGCTCAATGAGATGCAATTGGCATCCATAGAGGCTAATCAGCAGCACAAAGATGTTATACTGTTGTCGGCGACAGGCTCCGGCAAAACACTTGCATTCCTTTTGCCTGTTCTGGGTCTGCTCGATACTGCGAATAAGCTGACGCAGGCTATTGTTATTGTGCCTTCTCGCGAGCTGGCTGTGCAGATAGAGCATGTGTTCAAGGCTATGGGCACAGGGCACAAGGTTACCTGTTGCTATGGGGGTCACCTGCGTGAGACCGAAGAAAATAACCTGAAGCAACCCCCTGCATTACTCATCGGTACTCCCGGCCGTCTTGCCGACCATATACGCCGTGGCAATATCACCGTCGACGCTATTGAGACCCTGGTACTCGATGAATTTGATAAGTCCCTTGAACTGGGCTTCCAGGACGAGATGGCCTTTATTATAGGCTCACTGAAAAATATCAAAAAGAGCATACTTACCTCGGCTACTGAAGCGGTAGAGATACCCGAATTCATCAAGCTGGCGTCACCTCAGCGACTCAACTTTCTTTCTGATGAAGATAACATAGGTGAGCGCCTGGCCATAAAATATGTTCGCTCAGCATCGAATGATAAAGTAGATACACTTTTTGATCTCATCTGCTACTTGGGCGGGCAATCTTCTATCGTATTCTGCAATCACAGGGAGTCTGTAGAACGCACCAGCAAGCTGCTTGCCGAAAAGGGAATCCCCAATGAGTTTTACCATGGGGCTATGGAGCAGCAGCAAAGAGACAGCGCCCTGTGCAAGTTCAGGAACGGTACTGCTACTATCCTCATCACTACAGATCTTGCCGCCCGCGGACTGGATATAGCCCACATCAGGCACATCATACACTACCACATGCCGCATACCGAGGATATCTTCACGCATCGCAATGGTCGTACAGCCCGTATGGATGCTAGTGGCACTGCCATATTGATACTCTCACCTGAAGAGACATTGCCTGCTTATGTGCCCGAAGACATTGAAGAGATCACTTTACCGGAAGAAGCTGTACTTCCTCCTAAACCAAAATGGACTACGCTCTTTATTGCCGCCGGTAAAAAAGATAAAGTAAATAAGGTAGACATCGTGGGCTTTATCGCTCAAAAAGGACTGCTGAAGAAGGAAGACATCGGACTCATAGAAGTGAAGGACTTCTCCTCTTTCGTAGCCATCAGAAAGACAAAGGTGAGCGCAGCGTTAGAATTGATAAAAAACGAAAAGATAAAAGGTAAGAAAGTAAGGATAGACATAGCCAAGTAGCGCTGTATCTATCCTTACAAGTAAATTCCTGCTATTGTAGTTTATTCGGTTTTTTGGGTGCGCATGCTTATGGTCATGTGCTTCCTGTCGCCTTTTATGGTTACTTTTTGGCAGGGGAGTGAGCTCTCATATTCTTCATATACATACTCTGGTTGCTTCTTTCCGTTAATAGAAAGTTCGTCCCCGTTTTTTCTGATCACATAACCTTGTGTACGGCTAAGTAAGCCATTGCTCTCCAGGCTACCGTCAGTATTCACCACAGTAGATATCCCATGTGCGGCATCGCTGGCAGTGTGGGTCTTTATTGTGGTATACGACGCCGCATCGTCACTCGATCGTTCATATTTACCCGCCCATGTCCCTGCAAACAACAATACAATCTTTGCGAGTGCGGCTAATGATATCAGGTATTTCGCTCTGGCAGCTATTCCTTCTAGCGCTAGCAGCACCATGCGGAATGCACCGTATACGATACCCCCCTGCCACAGGCTGTTTAATAGAGCCCACACCAGCGAGTGGGTCAATAATGCGGTAGCCAATATTGTGTTCATATAGCTAGTATTTTCAAGGTCAACTATTATGGTTCATCACTTGCTTTTCTGCTCCATTTCTTTCAGGTACTTCTTTATTTCATCCAGTTCGGCGGCATTGGCTTTATAGCTACCCAGTGCCTGCATCACCAGTTGTGTCGCAGATCCGTTGAATACGGTATCTATCATCCCCTTTACCAACTGACTCTTCATCTTCGCCTGCGATACGTCGGCGGTGTAGACGTGGCTTTTGCTGCTTTCATCTCTTTTCAGCAGTTTCTTTTCATGCATGATCTGCATGAGTTTCAGGGTAGTGGTATATCCTGCATCCTTGCTCTTTTCCAGCACTTCATGCACCTCTCTTACCGTGCTTGGTCCCTTGCTCCACAGTATGTTTAGTATCTCCAGTTCGCTGGCCGTTGGCTTATGTTTCTCCATATTATTTACTACTTACGAATTGTTTCGTACACAATCGTACGAATGTTTTCGTAAATAAAAACGAGTGGCCAATATTTTTATTGCTTTCACGCAAAAAAAACCTGACCGTTTAATGGTCAGGTATCCTAAATGATTCATTTTCAATTAAATATTATTCCCTCGTCTTTTGATTTTTATTTAAGAATGGCCGAATTATGGCTAACGATCTCACCATCAGCCATTTCTATGATGCGGTCAGATCGTTTGGCGAAGTCTTCGTCATGCGTTACGGTGATCAGGGTTTGCCCGTACTCTTTCGATAATTGCTGAAACAGGTCAAAGACAATGCCTGTATTTTTAGAGTCAAGGTTACCCGTAGGTTCATCACCCATTATTATTGCTGGTTCATTGATCAGTGCACGGGCTATGGCTACACGCTGCTGCTGTCCGCCGCTTAGCTTGTTGGCTTTTTTCAGGGCCTGCTCTTCTACGCCAAACATTTTTAGTTTTTCATAGGCCTTCTCTTCAGCTTCTTTATAGGAAAGCTTGCCCAGGCGCAGCGCGGGTATCATTACATTTTTCAGACAGGTAAAGTCCGGCAGTAAGTAGTGAAATTGGAACACAAACCCTATTGAGGAGTTACGCAACGCAGCCAGCTTGTTCAGCGATTGCCCTGTAGCTTTCATGCCGTTGATGTGAAGTTCCCCTTCATAGTCTGTGTCCATCGTAGACAATACATAGAGCAGGGTAGACTTACCGCATCCCGACTTACCTACTATAGATACAAACTCACCCTTATTTACCTCAAGGTTTATTTTCTTAAGTACCTGTGTGGTCACGGGATCGTGAAAGTACTTTGTGATATCTGTTGCTTTTAACGCTATGTCTGCCATTATCCTCTTATTATGGTTACGGGGTCAACTTTTGATGCTTTGCGCGCAGGGAAGTAGCCCGCAGCTATTGTCGTCAGCAATCCGAACACGATCGCCTCTACATAATGTGGTACATAGAACGACATGGGCAGGTATTTCAGCGTTCCCGCACCTATATATATCCTTGATACCAGGTAGGTAATAGTAAAGCCGAATATGATGCCGACTACCCCTCCTAATATACCTATGTATATGGCCTGCTGCAGAAAAATACTCACAACCGATGGCCCCGAAAATCCGGTTGCTTTTAGTATCGCTATCTCTTTTATTTTTTCATAGATGGTCATGTTCAGTATGTTGTATATGCCAAACCCTGCTACCAGCAGTATCACGCCTATCACTGAGTTCAGGATGATAGCCCTTATTTTAAACGCCGCTTTCAGTTGTTCATTGGCCTGTACCCAGTCCTCGGCTTTATAACCCGTCAGCGTTTCCATCTCGCGTGCTACGGCCGGTGCATTGTTATAGTCACGCAGGTTTATTTTTATATCGGTCACGTAGCTCCTGTCTTTGCCAAGTAGATTTTGTGCTTGTATGATGTTGGCGTAGGATTTTGTTTCGTCGATCTGCTTTATCGTTGTGGCAAATATGCCCACTACCCTCATTATCGTGGCATGCCCGTTGCCTGCCCCTACTGTTATATTGTCCCCAACGTGCAGCGAGAGCTTGTCTGCTATCCCTTTGCCTATCAATATACCGTTGTTTACCTTGTTCAGACTATGGAAGTCGCCGTCTACCATGTTTTGTTGCACATCAAACATCTTGTCTTCCTCCTCTATATTCACGCCGTCTACGGTTCCGTTTATCGCTACGCTGCCGCTGGTGTATATCACGGTAGCCGTTACTTGTGGTGTCACGTGTACTACCTGCGGATTTTTTTCTATGCTTTGTATGATGCCGTAAGGGTTGGTCAATCCTTGTGTTTGTTCCAGCTGCTTGGGATTGGTCAATATCTTTACCGATGGATCTTTCAGAAAGCTGGTCAGCATGTGGTTGTCAGCAACCTTATTCTCGCTATACAGGCGTATATGTGGTGTGCTGTTGAACGATGATTTTTCAAAATAGTCGTTGGTTCCTTTCATCAGCGACTGCATAAAGATGAACATGGATATGCCGAACATAACCCCCAGTGAAGCCACAACAGTTTGTTTTTTGCGCGACGACAGATAGGTTAGTGCGATCTCGGTATTTACGCTGATCCTCATGGTTATTTCAGTTTAGCTATTTTGTCAGATGCGGTTACTCCGCTCAGTACTTCTATCCAGTCGTCAGAAACTATGCCTGTGGTTATAGCTACGGTATCCATCTTTTTATCTCTTTTCACCAGCACCTTGTTACCTGCCAGCACATATACGTGGGGTATCAGTAGGGCGTTGTTTTTTACATTGGTAATGATGTTGGCTTGCAGTTGTGTGCCGGATATCAGGCCTGGCATCTCTTGCAGAAATCTTGCTTCTACTTTGTATGATTGCGAGGTCTCGTTAAAATGAGGATATATTTTACTTATACGTGCTTCATAGGTTTTATTCTTCAGCGTGTTGAGTTCTACCAGCACTTGTTGACCTAGCGCCACCTTGCTGATGCTGCCCTCGTCTATGTCTAGGTTAATGACGATGGAATCGGGGTTGCCTAGTTGTGCCACTTGGTCTCCCTTACGCACCAGGTCGCCTTGTTTTTTAAATATCTGGTACACCTTACTATTGCCTATTGCCAGCAGGTTATAGTATTGGTTGCCGGCTACTGCATTCTGTAATTGAGACTCTGAATTGGCAAGGTCTTGTTTCACTTTATCAGCGGTCACTCTGTAGTTCTCAAGGTTGGCCTTCAGCGCATTTTGTGATGACTCATAATTCAGCTGAGCGTTATCCAGGTCTTGTTTTGATACGGAGTTGGTTTGGTAGAGATGTTGGTAGCGCTGCAGCGTCATAGAGTCTGTAGCTAATTTAGCTCTCGATGTTTCTATCTGGGCCTTTATCTGTGCCAAAGCAGGTGATCCGTTCGATGCGCTGATCTTTGCATATTCCAGGTTGTTTTTGGCAATGTTTACCTGTGTATTCTGTTGCCTGTTGTCCAGTTGAAACAGTAGTTGCCCATCGTGTACCAGGTCATTCTCGGTCACAAAGCTCTTAGTGATGAAGCCGTCGGATAATGAGGTGAGGGTATAGGCGTCTTTGGGCTCTATGCTCCCTGATGCAAATACGGCCTCTGTTACCGGCCCGTTTTTGGGTGATGTTTCTTCATATTTTGGTTTGCACGCTGCCAGGCTGAGTATTGCAGTTGCCGTTACCAGGTAGGTCGTTACTTGTTTCATATCAGAATGATTGTTGGCGTATTTTAATTTGATACAATTGAACCAGCATGTCGGAAAGACTGTTCAGGTATTGATTTTGATAAGTGATGTAGTCAGAGAATGCAGTTAGTCGATCTTCAAGAGTTGATATACCGTCATTATACCGATAGGTAATATGGGTGTAGTTGTCCAGAGATAGGTCCATCACCTGTTGTGCATTTTCCAGCAGAGCAACAGCCTTATTATAGGACAGTCTCAGGTTCTCATCGTTGATCGCGGATTGCTTTTTTATATTGTCATATTGCAGCGATCGTTCCTCTATCGATATTTTGTTCTTACGGGTGGTAAAGTACCTGTTGCCGCCGTTAAACAGTGTCCACGATGCCCTCAGCGACCAGTAGTTGGCCGGGTACCACTTCGCATCTCCGCTGAACGGTGCAAATCTATTGTCATTTTGTTGCCCTGTGCTGCTATACAACACACTTATCACAGGCAGGTAGGTACTGTTACCGGCTCTGTAAGCCGCCATGCTTTGCTGCATCTGGTGGTAGGCAAGTTTTATGGTCGGGTCTTCTGTGAAATTGCCGTGGTCTGCAACGGTAATATTGCTTTGCAATGCTGCATCTATCACCAGCGAGTCTGTCACAGCCATATTCAGCAAGGCTTTCAGGTTGTTCCTTGCGGTTTGCACCTGGTATTGCGACGTGATGTTGGTTTGTTGCGCCCGTGCATAGTTGATCAGGGCTACATCTACATTCGCCTTGCTGGCAGTGCCGGTCTCAAATTTGTTCTTTACCGATTGGTATACCGAGTCAGATATCATCATGCTCTGTGTCGATAGTTTCGCCGCTTCTTGCATCAGCAGTAGTGAGTAGTATTGTGTGGCTACTTGTTGGTACACATTCTTCCTGTTATTGGCAAGGGAGTCCTTACTTATTTTTTCGCTCACCTTGGCTACCTGTATGTTGAACCAGCTTTGCAGGTTCACAATGTCCATTTGCGCGGTAATGCCATCTGAGTATATAAATTGCTGTCCAAACCTTACCGGTATATAGTCCACAGGTTTACCTAGGATCACACCCGGCAATAGGGTTGTTTGCAGTGACAGGTTGTCTGTATATGATGCGCTGGCTGCTACCTGCGGCAGCAACGCACCCACCGTCTGCGATTTTGAATAGCCGGATTTCTGTAGGTCGTATCTCGCAATCCTTATCGTCACGTTGTGCTCATCTGCATATTTCCACACTTCCTCTACTGATCTGAATACGGTTTGCGACCATACCTGCATACTACATGCAGATGCCAGGAGGCCGGTAAATAATACTTTTTTGATCATATACTATCAATATTCTGTTTGGTCAATGTGTCGTCTCTTTATCTGGGAGTTGTGTATGCAGCATCATATTGGCCCACTGGGGTATCAGTATTTTGCGTTCCATCATCAGTTTGTTGAATTGCTCTATGCTGGTTCCCGTCCTGTTGCGGAATAATGGGCTTGCTACAAACGGAAAAATGGTCATAGACAATACATTCAGCGCTATATGCAGCGGATTGGGTGCTTTGCCTTTTTTCTTTGCAGCAAATTCCATCCATTGCTTCACTATATAGGCATCCTTATGGTGCCCTTTTATGCCCAGCTTTTCTACAAGCTTTGTGGGATTGGCATTCACCTCGCTTAGCACAAACGTTGGCAGGTAGGGATGCTTTACGAGCATATCTATATAATGGCTGATCAGTATTTCCAGCTTTTGCTGCAACGATGTTTGTTCGTCATTTACAATCCCTTGTATGCTGTGCACAAATAGTTGTATCTGCTCCATCACTATGATGTCAAATAGCTTTTCCTTGCTGCGGAAATAGTAGTTAATGAGAGCAAGATTGTAACCTGATGCTTCTGCTATGTCTCGTGTTCGCGTAGCGGCATACCCCTTTTGCACGAATACAGCCCGTGCCGCCTCCTTTATCTTCTCTTCGGTGGTGGTGTTCTTCTCTATTTCAGGCTTTGCTTTCATTTGCTGCCACAAATTTAGGGTTAAAAAATTGATTTAATCAAATGATTAACAAAATATTTTTTCACTTAACCCTGAAATTTTAAGAATAACTTTGATACTCAAATGTTTGACATTCATGCTTACCAAGGAAGAATTACTGAAGGGATTCGAACAGTCGACAGACAATCTTACCGACCATTTGGCTGCCTTCGATGCTAAGAGTTTTGGCATAAAGCCGTCGCACGAAAAATGGTCCGCTTTCCAGATAGCCGACCATATTCTGCTTGTCGACCGTGTTATGGTGAAGGTACTATCGGGTTTTTGTGCTGTGGCACCACGAGATCCTTTCTCCAAAAAGCAAATGATAGAAGAGAACATGAACGATCTGGATAGAAAATTTACGTCACCGGAATTTATCCTTCCATCAGATGTCCCTGTCGATAAGGACGCTATTATCAGCGACATTCTTAAAGAACGAGCCATGATCCGCAACCTCATTATGGTCTCAGATATTACTGAGGTATGTCTCGATTCCAAACATCCGGGTTTCGGACAGCTTACGCGCGCAGAGTGGGTATACTTCAATATCTGCCACACCAACAGGCACACAAAACAATTAGAAAGGACTGCTGCGGCCGTGGCCTGACGACAATTCTAAGTAGATTATGCAATTATAATTTTTTGGGCTCAATACATTCTGGGGAATCTTTTTGATCAATTTGATCTGCGATTCTGATACTCATTCGGTCACATTATTAGCCTCCAGGCTTATTCTGTCTTTCTTACGCACCAGCATATAGCCTACAGTAGCCTGCACCAGGTGCACATCATAGCCGGCATACGGCGTCTTACCGGTGTTGTCTTTAAAATTAGGATTAAGGAAATTCCCCGGGTAATACTGCGCTTTAAAGCTGAGTCCTTTTCTTACTTTGATGCCTGCAAACAGGTACGGCATAAGTGAGGGTGTTCGTTTACTGAACCACTCATTGAATATGGTTTTTTGATTCCTGATATAGAACACCTTTTCTCTGTAGTTAAAAGGCAGGTCTATCCCGCCACCTATAAATCCATAGGTCTTGGTCATTTCCATGTTCCCTATTTTTATACCCACAGGCACGCCCAGTGTGTACACTCTTTTTTTGTTCGATACAGCATCCCTTACTTCTATCACACCAATATTCTTTATATCCGCACCGGTAAATACACCAAAATGTTCGCTCGGATTGAAGTGGAAATACATTCCGGCATTCATCAGCGAGAACCTTGGTGTCCCATTGCCCTTTGCCCCATTGTTGGTAATAATTGCCGATGAAAATATAGCTCCGTCTATGCCGGTGGTTATATAGAACGGCTTAATATCGGCCTTGGCTTTGATGTTAGATGATGATTGCTGTGCGTGCACCGGGCTGTGCATAAAAGAAAGAAGCCACGTCGTCAGGATCAGTATTTTTTTCACGTTGTATCTTTTGGCGTAAAGGTTCGGTACCAATAGGATATTAGCTTGTAGTGATAGGATTAGTTCACTAAAAGAAAATTGTAAAACGGCATTGCTGCAGGGTGATAGACAGGGGAGGTGACAGGTACTTTTTTGTCCTTATTTTTTGTGCATAAATCTTATAAACGTACATGGCCGATAAAAATTGTATGGATCAACCGTAAATATATTGACCCCGAAAGTTGGTCCGTAATTGATTAAGGTTATTTCTGCAGGTCACCTAGACCCATGGCTTTCTTATCCTTCTTCTTGATGCCTGGTGCAGTATACCCTACAGAGAAGTAGAGGATATTAACATCGTAGCCTGAGTAAGGCTCTACACCTGTCTTGTCCTTGTAATTGGGATTAAGGAAGTTGCCGGGATAGTATTGTACTTTTAAGGTTAGCCCCTTTCTTAGCCTTGCTCCTGCAAACAAATAGGGCATTGCAGCTGGCGTACGTGGGCTGAACCATTCATTGAATTTAGCCTTATGGCTGCGGCTCGTAAATTGTTTTTCCTTATAGTTTATGGGGGCGTCTATGCCCCCGCCTATAAAGCCGTAGTGGCCTTTATGGGCCATATTGCCAAATTTTAGGCCCACGGGTATACCTATATTATAAGTGCGGCGCTTCACGGTCAGGTCACCGAATTTCTCTATAAATCCTATGTTCTTCACGTCAAACCCGGTAAACACACCGATATGTTTGTCAAAATTATAATGAAGGGATACACCACCATTAAGTATATAGCTGAAACGCAGGGTACCCATACTATTGGCTCCATTATGTGAAATGAGTGCGGTCGAGAAGATGCCACCATCAAATGAGTTGGAAGTGTACATCTTTTGCAATGTTTCTTCCGCTTTTGTGGAATCATGGTTGCCCGCAAATGCGAAGTGGTAAGAAATGAGCCATGCAGTCAGTAAGAAAATCTTTTTCACAGAGAGTATTTACTATAAAGGTACACAAATAGCGTACCAACTGTTAAAATTACAGTCCTTAACCTTTGGCATAAGTATTGCCTTATACGTACTACCTGTTGTTTTATAATAAATAGCGGGTAATTTTGTCATAATGTCTCAAATAAGATCAATGTTAGATATGATTTTTGGCCAAAATGAGCACGAAATGGAATTTATGCCTATCGTGCCGCTTGGCGAGGATGAAATGGATGAACAGGAGAAGGGAACCATTCCTCAGGAATTACCAATAGTAGTTTTACGTAATACAGTATTATTTCCTAATGTAGTATTGCCCATTACTGTAGCCCGTGATAAGTCGGTCAAGGCTATTGCAGAGGCGCAGAAGGGCGACAAATGGATAGGTGTTGTAGCTCAGAAAGAAAGCACCAACGACGATCCTATGCCCGAAGATGTATATCAGGTAGGTACACTGGCCAAGGTAGTGAAACAGATAAAGATGCCTGATGGCAACATCACCATCTTCATCATGGGGCGTATGAGGTTCAAGATAGATTCCTTCTCACAGGTAGATCCTTATTTTAAAGCCAATGTAGAATATCTGGAAGATATTTATCCTAAAGAGGATGCATCATTCGATGCACTCATTTCCTCTATTAAGGATTATTCCGAGCGCATCACTCAGTTGTCTCCCAATATCCCGTCAGAGGCAGGTATTGTACTGCGCAATATAGAGCAGCAGTCCTTCCTTATGCACTTCATCGCTTCCAATATTTCTTCCAAGCTCACCGATAAGCAAGCTTTATTGGAGGAAAATAATGTACAGGCGCGTGCAGAGAAGTTGTTGCAATTACTGCAACAGGAACTGCAGCTGGTAGAGCTGAAGAACGAGATCACCAATAAGACCCGTGCCGATATCGATAAGCAGCAAAGAGAATATTTCCTCCAGCAGCAGATGAAATCCATCCGCGAGGAACTGGGCGGCGATCCCAACGAACGCGAGATAAAAGACTTGCAAAAGCGCGCCGAGGGTATGGTTTGGCCTGAATCTGCTAAAGAATTATTTAAAAAAAATATAGAGAAGTTGGAGCGTATGCACCCCAGCACGCCCGACTATTCCGTGATATACAACCACCTCGACCTGATGCTTGACCTCCCTTGGGGCACCTTCACCGAGGATAGTTATGATCTCAAAAATGCACAGCAGGTGCTTGATGATGATCACTATGGTATGGAGAAGATCAAGGAGCGCATACTTGAATACCTTGCCGTACTCAAACTTAAGGGCGACCTTAAATCTCCTATACTTTGTTTCGTAGGCCCTCCCGGCATTGGTAAAACGTCACTTGGTCGCAGCATTGCTAATGCCATACATCGCAAGTACGTGCGGCTCAGCCTCGGTGGTCTGCACGACGAGAGTGAGCTACGTGGGCATCGCAAGACCTACATCGGCGCTATGCCTGGCCGTATCATACAGTCTCTCAGAAAGATCAAGTCAGCTAACCCTGTCTTCATTTTGGATGAGATAGATAAACTGGGCAAAGACTTCAGGGGCGATCCAAGTTCCGCCCTCCTCGAGATATTAGACCCGGAGCAGAACAACTCTTTTTACGATAACTACCTAGAGCTCGAGTTCGATCTCTCTAAGGTTTTATTCATAGCTACTGCCAACAGCCTCAGCGATATTCAGCCCGCCCTCCGCGACAGATTAGAGATCATTCAGCTGTCTGGCTACTCAGCCGAGGAGAAAACGGAGATCGCCAAACGCCACCTCATTCCCAAGCAAAAGGAAATGCATGGACTTGACAAGGTGCCGCTGAAATTCAATGATAAGGTAATCGTTAAGATCATACAGGAATACACCCGCGAGAGTGGTGTGCGTGAACTCGATCGTATGCTGGCTGGTATCATGCGTTCTACTGCACGCCAGGTAGCCATGGAGGAGAAGGTAACACCACAGGTATCAGCAGAGCAGATAGAAAAGATACTGGGTAAGCCACGATACTCTAATGATATCTATACCAAAGGCCACCCACCGGGGGTGGTAGTCGGTCTGGCATGGACATCCTTTGGCGGCGATATATTGTTTATAGAGACATCTTTGTCTAAGGGCAAAGGTGGGGTAACACTCACAGGTAACCTGGGCAATGTAATGAAGGAGAGTGCTACAACAGCGCTTTCTTACCTCAAGGCACATGCCGAAGACTACGGCCTTTCTGCTAAAGACATTGAGGAAACCAACGTGCATGTGCACGTACCAGAGGGAGCCGTGCCTAAGGACGGTCCTAGCGCAGGTATCACTATGTTCACATCATTGGCATCCGCATTTACAGGCCGCAAGGTTAAGCCGTTCTTCGCCATGACGGGTGAGATCACCTTGCGTGGCCAGGTATTGCCTGTAGGTGGCATTAAGGAAAAAGCGCTGGCAGCTAAGCGCGCAGGCATTAGGGATATCATCATGTCGAAGCAGAATGAAAAGGATGTCGACGAGATCAACGCCGACTATATCAAGGGTGTTAGATTCCATTATGTCAATGACGTAAGCGAAGTCCTCGCTCTCGCTCTGAAATAGCAGGAATAGATAATATACTTCAAGGGCCGCTCTAGCACACAGCGGCCCTTTTGTTTTCATCATACACTCAAAAACACCACCGAAATAAACCTCCCATTATCATTAGGTTATTGGCGCATTAAATGGCCTGCACATCGATCTGCCGGCACGCTTAAATGCTTGATTTTATTTGGAAGAAACTACGATAAGGGTTAGTTTTGTGACATATCAGTTATATTTTTTTTATATAAAAAAGCTGGATCAAATAATATATGGGAATTGCGTCAATTAACAAAAAGTACATCTTGATCTTTCTCAGCATTGTAGCTATTACAATGTTGTACGCAGGTTATACAGATCATAGATGGGAAGATTGGTATATTACCTATCGCGCAAGTAAAAACTTAGCTACAGGCCACGGTCTTACCTTTACTGTTGGCGAGCGCGTTTATTCTTATACATCTATTATTGGCACCATACTCCCTTCCTTTCTGAATTTCATTACCGGCAATACATCCGATGAAACGGTAATATGGTTATTCCGCATAGTCAATGCCATCTTCCTCGGTATGACAGGTGTTTTATTATTGAAAATTGCCGAGTCCAAAGGTTTTAGCCTCATAGCTAAGATCTTGCTGATCGTTCTCTTCGCTACCAACATCCTGCTCATCGACTTTAGCATCAATGGCATGGAAACAGCCTTCATGATGTTCTTTTTGACGATGCTACTGAGTGTTTTGTTGATCCCCAAACCTCAGTCAATACTAAAGCTGGGGTTTATTTTCACTGCACTGATATATACGCGTCCCGATGCCTTCATCTATGCCGGTGTCCTCTTATTGGGTTTCTTTATTTTCCAGCCCACAATCAACGACGCTGTTAAAAACCGCTTCGACTTTGTTAAGCTTTTCATCCTTCCGCTGGGCATTGCAATTGTTGCTTATTTGCCGTGGCTTATCTGGGCGTGGTCATATTATGGCTCGCCTATTCCTAATACGATAACAGCTAAGGGGGCCTTACAGCACCATACTATACATTCTATGCTTATAGATATGTATAACTATCCTTTCAACGAAGTTTATCTGAACGATAGCATTTCAAGAATGTTCTTCTTGCCACCTTATATCAAGTTTGGCGGCTTTCATACCGAAACGATGATCCTGGTATTCCCGGGTCTGTTAGCGATGTTCTATTTCTTTTCAAAGTATGGAAAGAAAGAAGTGCGTGCTATATCGCTCGGTATATTCTTTCAGGGCTTTTATCTCGAAACTATCTCCGGTCAGGGGCCCATGCCATGGTATGTACCTAACGTTGGCATAAGTGTCATCCTTGTGTTGTGTATACTCTTTAACTACCTCTCTAAGTCAGGCTACTTTACAAATCGCACGTTCGCCATTCAGGGTATTGCCGCTGTTGCTATTGCGCTCAATTTATTCATTTTCTGCAGGGGCGCTTATGAGCTGAAGGAACAGCAAAAGATAATCGAGATCGGCAACAGAAAGGTTATAGGTCTGTGGCTGAAAGACCATGCACAAAAGGGCGATAAGGTGTTCCTGGAGTGTCTTGGCTACATAGGTTTCTATTCTAATCTTAAGATGTACGATTTTCCGGGTATGTCATCGCCTGAGGTTGTCAATGCTCGCAAGGCGGTTAAGATGAACAGGTTCGGCCCCGTGATCGATAGATTGAAACCTACGTGGGTACTGCTTCGTCCTAATGAGATTCTTGATATTGCGGAGACCAATCCCAATATGATCGATAGTTTCTATCAGCCTATTAAGGTGTTCGATGTTACCGATAAAGTTCCTCAACACATGAAGGGCAGGGAATATTTAATGTTCGATACTAAATTCACTTTATTCCACATTAAAGACTCCGTACAAACACCAAAAGCTTTGTAGTCTGCGTTAATTGATATTTAAAAAGCCACCGCATATGCGGTGGCTTTTTAATAATATTATTGTCGGTTATTTCTTAGCTTTAGTAGCAGCGGCTTTCTTTGTTGGCTGCTTGCCGGTAGGCGCGCTTTTTGGTGCTTCCATTTTTGCATCTTTCAATGTGTGGAAAACGGCTTCATTCACCTTTAGCGGATAGTTCCCGCGCATCTTCTCATTCCACTGTTTTTCCAGGTAGTCCTGGTATTCAGCTACTACGTAGCCACGGGCTTCGTCCAGCGATTTGGTGCCCGGTGTAGTGTATATTTCCTTAGCAAATACCAGCTTATAACTACCATTACCTACGGTGATGGTTTTCATTTTATTAGCGGTAAGTTCTGCCTGAGTAGCATCTTTGAATTTAGAGAATTCATAGCGGCCCCTCTGTATCGATACCCTGTCAGGGTTCTGTTGGTTGTTCAGTGCCTTTACTATCTGCTCGTCGGTCATACCAGGCACCTTCAGCATTGTAGTTACAGTATCCAGGGTCGCTTTGTTCTTCACTGTATATACCGATCCTTCAAAGCCGGGCTCCCAGGTATATTTGCTCTTACGTGCTTCATAAAATCCTTTCAGGCCTGCAGTATCTTTGGTTGCTTTGCTCCATACATTGCGGTCCATTAGTTCAAACAACATGATGCCGTCACGATATTCTTCCATCAGGTTTTTGAAATCAGGATTTTCTTCAGCCAGCTTATGCTCCTGCAGGTCAGTTACTACACTGTTCATATACAGGCCATACGCATCATGTACCACAGCCGATTTTGATCCCTGCAATTTACCATGAGTCAGATTTTCCAGGTGTTTTACAAAGTCGTACTGCGTATAGTTCTTGCCATCCAGTGTAAACAATGGCTTGCTCATTGTGCCAAACTCAGCAGAGTTGAATGCGCCCTTGTTTTTACCGGTATCAGCTACTGACTTGATCAAACGGTTGGTCATCTCCGTCACATTCTCAGGATATTCTTTAAAGCCGTTTTTCTCCTTTACTTTATTAAAGTACTGCTCCCTCGCTGTCTGTGCGCGGGCATCATTATCTACCTTGTGTTTCAGTTGTGTTGCTATGCTGTCATACGGTGCCAGAGGTATTTTCTTGATCAGCTTTATGATGTGGTAGCCATACTCTGTCCTTACAGGTGCCGATACATCACCTGCCTTCTTCAACTCAAAGCTTGCATTTTCAAACGCAGCTGTCATGCGGCCTGCGCCAAATGGTTTCAATACGCCGCTGTCGTTCACCGAGTATTTGTCGTCTGAGTATTTCTTCACCAGTTCATAAAATGGTGTGCCGCTTTTGATCATTTTTTCCACGCTGTCAGCACGCATCTTAGCTGCTGCCATTCCTTCTTCACCCTTGGATTTAGAGGAGAGGAAAAGTATCTGTGCTACCTGCACCTGGCCACGGTCGGCGCGCTTGTCCAGCACCTTTACTATATGGTAGCCAAATTGTGTGCGGAATGGTTTCGATATCTTTCCTACCGGTGTATTATAGGCAACGTTCTCAAACTGATAAACTGTTTGCAGCGCGGTGAAGTAACCTACATCTCCGCCGTTCTCTTTTGAGCCTTTATCGTCAGACATTTTCCTGGCCATGTCTTCAAATGTTGCCTTGCCGGTAGTGATCAGCTGGTAGATGCTGTCTATCTTCCTGTAGGGGGCAGCAGTATCCATGCCCGGTGTGCAGTTGATCAGGATATGCTCTACGTGCACGTCTTGTTTCATCCTGTCATAGGCCTCAGTCACCAGTTTGCCGGCTACCTTATCATCAGTAAGGTAGTTCTTAGCCAATTGCTTGCGGTAGTTGTTCAGGTCGTCCTGTATCTTCTTTACAGTGTCCAGTTTTTCCTTATCTGCTTCAGCTACTTTCATCCTGAACAAGGAATACAGATCCAGGTAACTGCGCAGTGCAGTGTCGCTCATATCCGGCTTTTTGTTAAAGCTGTTTTTCTTATACACCCTTAAAAACTCTTCCTTCGATACAGAATTAGGGCCATATGTAAATAAGGTTTGGGCGGTTACGCATCCCATGCTGATGCCTGAAATGAGGCAAGTGAGTACCAGCTTTCGCATTGTCTTATTGGTTTGTTTTTAGAGTATGATGTTTTACTTTTTTATTCTTTTCTTTCTTATCCGCCGATGCAGTATCTCTTATCGGGCGTTTTACTTTTTACTTTTTACTTTTTTCTCCAGCATTTCCAGCACAGGTAGTATGTTGGTATGGTCTAGTTTCTTTCCGCGTATTATTTTCTTTTCGTCCATCAGGTATATGGTTGGCGTGCTGAACACGTCATATTTACCTCTCCAGTCGCCTGTATGTTCAGGGTCCCAGGTATTGGTCCACTTTTCCAGCTTGTTCTTCGTTAAGAACTCGGCTATCTTTTTATCATCACCTTCGGTAGCTACAGTATATACTTTCACTCCTTTTTCTTTCAGCACAGCCTCGTATAGCGAGTCTATCTCGGGCAGTTCCTTCTGGCAATGGCTACAGTCTGGCGAGTAGAAAATCAGCAGGGTATAAGGCGCTTTCATATCCAGCATACTTTCCTCCTTGCCGTTATATACGTTGATCAGTTTCACCTCAGGCGCCAGGTTACCCAGCACATTAGGGGCTATCTTCATCGCTCTATCGGTATACTTTGTCAGCTCGTCATTGCTCAGCCAGTAGGCATCACCTTTCATGTAATAGTTTTCTACAAGGTACACAAATGCCTCATCCATGCCCATTACCTTGCTGCTCTCCACATCGCGGGTCAGCCACCACAGGGTATACTTAAATATGTCTCTGGTACCTCGTGCTTTCTTCAGCAGCATATCGCTTTCATGCTCCACGCTATCGGGCCACTGCACTATCCATTTGGTCATGTATTCTTCCAGCTTGGCATCGTAGATAGGCGTATGTATCAGGCGCTCATCCTGAAAGTCAAAACCATCCCAGTAGTGGGCCTTATAATATCTGTATGCAAATGTGGTATCTCTTGTTTTACCATCAGCCAGGAAGTGGTCTCCTGCAGGCACCTGCGGCACTTCCAGAGCGCTGAATATAGCCGAAAGCAGGGTATTAGGGTATTGCTCTATATAGTGGTGCCGGTAGTTACTCAGGTCTTTGCTCGTGGCTGATGCTTTCTTACGTACCGCTGCAGTATCCGCAGCAGTCTTAGCTTCGGCCAGTTCTTTTTTCAGGGCTTCCTGTCCTGTGCCATATCCCCGCAGAAAGGTCATATATTCCACGAATCGTTCATTTTCCGGCGAGTTCTTGAACTTCAGCCCATCAGGTAGTTTGCTCAGGTTGGCGGTAATGCTCAGTTCATCGCCGTTATTCAGCAGAAATTCAAAGTAGGTCTTCTTATCAGAAAGCAGGATAATGTAGATACCACCGGTAAACGAAGAGTCGTCAGAATGGAAGTGAGCAACACCGCTTTTATCAAATTTAGCAGAGTCTCTCTTATACAGGTTAGGCAGGGCCTTACCATAATAGTAAGCCAGATAAGCCATGGAGTCCTTAACTCCCGGAGCCTTTACTTGTACGTCATATCCCTGCTTGCCAAAAGATGACAACACCACAGTCACCAGGATCGCGGTGGTCATCAATAATACTTTTCTCATTGTATGTGATCAGGTATTCTTTCCGCTTAAGACGGACCCCAAACCATTTATGTTGGTTCAGGTTGTCAAAAATAAATCATAAAGTTGGTGTAACCCAATACCCACCCACTTAAATTATATTAAAACATTCTTTACGTTGATAATTTACCCCCAATGTCAGCCGGGAGCAGTCTTGCCAAAAATCAAAGCCATTCGTTGGAATGGCTTTGATTTAATTATTTTATTAATGTTTGGGTTTCGTCTCTGTTTTGGCCTTGTCTTTTAGCTTCCGCTCAGTTATATCTATCACATTACCAATGTTAGAGTGATCCAGTCGCTTACCTATGATGATCTTTTTACTGTCCAGCAGGTAGATGGTAGGCGTGCTGTATACGTCATAGTTATTGTGGTAATTACTTACGTGTTCAGGATCCCAGGTATTGATCCATTTCTTATCTACTTTCAGTCCGGTCAGGAAGTCGCCTATAGCTTTTTCATCCCCTTCGGTAGCCACTGTGTATATCTTCACACCTTTAGCCTTCAGCGATGCCTCGTAGGCCGAGTCCAGCTGCGGCAGCTCGTGCTTGCAGTGGCCGCAGTTAGGCGAGTAGAACACCACTACCGTGTAGGGCGCCTTAGTGTCCAGCATGCTTTCTTCTTTCTTGGTGTATACGTTAGGCAGTTTCAGCTCAGGAGCCACGTTACCTATCACGTTTGGCGCCATCTTCTTAGCACGGTCTATATACTTCTGCAGCTCATCGTTGGTCAGCCAGAAGGCGTCACCCTTCATGTAGTAGTTCTCTACCATATACACAAATACATCGCTTATGCCCATTACCTTGCTGTTCTCCACGTTTCGGGTCAGCCACCACAGGGAATAATGGAATACATCTTTTGTACCCTTTGCTTTCTTCAGTATCATGTCGCTTTCGTGCTCCACGCTATCCGGCCATGGCAACACCATTTTGGTCATATACTCATCCAGCAGCTGGTCGTAGAGTGGGGTATAGATCAGCCTGTCGTCCTGGAAATCAAAATTATCCCAGTAGTGTGCCTTGTAATACCTATAGGCGAACGTCGAGTCTTTGGTCTTGCCATCTTCCAGGAAGTGGTCGCCTTCAGGTACTTCAGGTTTTTCCAGCGCGCGCAGTATGTTGGCCAGCAGCGTACCCGGGTTTTCCTTCACCAGTTTTTTGCGGTAGTCGGCAAACACCTTGGCCGACTCGCCACCTCTTTTGCGTATATCAGCAGTATCAGCCTTTGTTTTAGCGCTTTCCAGTTCTTTTACCAGTCCCTGCTGCTCCTCGCCATAGGTCTTGGCGTGGCGCTGATAATCCTGAAATTTTTCGTTCTCAGGCGAATTGGTGAACTTGATCCCTTCGGGTAGCTTGCTTTGCAGCGCGGTGATGGTGATATCATCGCCCCTGTTCAATAGAAATTCGAAGTTAGAGCGCTTGTCAGACATGAGGATCATGTAACTGCCACCTACGAAGGTAGAATCCTTGCTGCGAAACTCAGCCACACCGTTCTTGAACATGGCGCTGTCCGACTTGTAGATAGTAGTGCCGCCCTTACCGTAATAGTGCACCAGAAACACCAGTGAATCTTTGGCATCTGCCATCTTCAGGCGAATGTGGTAGGCTTGGTTGCTTGGGTTTGCCTTGTTGTTGTCATCCCGGGCTATACTCTTCAGGTTCATGCCCAGGGTCAATAATGCTGTAGCCAGTACTATTTTCTTCATATTCGGTTAATTGTCTTTGTCCCGCATAAGACGGGTTGCTAACAGTAAGTGTTGGTTTAGAGTTTCAAAAATAAATCATAAAATCCATCTATTTCTGCCTTTATGGTTAATAGTTGGTATTTTTTAAAACTATAACAATTTTTTAGAGGGGGTTAATGCGACAATGCGATGCCCAATATGTGACTTGAGCTAAAGTACTGAGCTTCCGCTTTCCAAAACTCACTTTTTTAGGAAAGCGGAAGTGGATATGCTCCACATTTTTATTGATAATCAGGGTACTTGGTATTCACATTGCACTTCCGCTTTTTGTAAAGCGGAAGTATCGCTTTCCTCCGCCATTAGCTGGGGTACGCGCTTTCTTGTGCTGCCATTACTTAAAAGAAGATAATGTGAAACTGCAGATGTTTTGATTTGTGTGCAAAGCTGCAGTTTTTAATATTAACTAACTGATAATCAACTTTTTGTGTTTGTAGCTTACTACACAATGCTTCCGATATCTGCACCATTGTGCAGCTTTTTTGCAGTAGTGCGCGGTCTTTTCAAAGAGCTTTTCCTGTGTTACCGGTGGTACGTTCTTCGACCGGCTTCCCGCAATTTTGCGGGACAGGCAGAATGACCGTCGTTCCACCAGATGTAATAATGTATTGCCGTATAAAGATGGGATGCTTCTTGAAACTAGCCAAAACGAAAAAGCATGATGACGGGAAAAGTGGTGCATGATGCCATATTTTTTTTCGCTATTGTTGGTTGATGTCCTCGCCGAGGACGGGAAATTTATCTCAATATATTTCATCCAAAGGTCCAGCGAAGAGCGGAGACACGCCGAGGACGGCAAGGTATTTAACCTTAAATTTGTAATACAATGATGAAATTTTGGTTGTCTATACTATTGATCTGTGCTTCCGTAACTTACACGGAAGCACAGATCAATTATGTACATAACGGTAGCCTGGAGGACCACTGGAGATGCCCGTATTCGGCTGATCAGATAAAATTTGCCAATTATTGGACCGCAATAGACAGCACCGATCACCCCGCAGATTATGATACCTTTGGTAGCCCTAATTGTACACCTGAATATTCCAATGTCTGTGATGCCGGGGGGAAGCAGGCATACCGTCTGGTTTTGCATTTTACCATTATGCCCGAACTGGAAATGGTATGGCGAGTGTTTTTATGTATTACAATGAACTTGACACTACTACTCCCTACCAAAGAGATTATTTGCAAGGAAGATTAAAGAATACATTAATAGCAGGTACACAGTACTGTATTACTTTTTACACTGTCCTTGAACAGAATTCGGGATATGCCAATAATAATATAGGTGCTTACCTGGATGATGGCACTATTGACACGACCGGTAACTGTGGCCTGCCACAGAGCACGCATGTGCCCCAAGTAAATGAAACGTCTATTATTACCGATACGCTGAACTGGACAAAGATACAGGGTGTGTTTACAGCCAATGGTACTGAAAAATTTATAACAATAGGTAATTTTTTTAATGCTGATCACACTGATACTATTCGTCATGTGAATCCCTTGGGTGAGTATATAGGGAGTTATTATTTGGTAGACGATGTAAGCGTGATACCGCTGGATGCTGTGGCTAATGCCGGACCTGATGTAACTACTGTGGTGGGCGACAGTGTGTGGATAGGCACCAATGATGGCTATGTGCCATGCAGGTGGTATAACAGCGCAGGCGCCATAATAGATAGCAATAGTGCGGGTATATATGTGCACCCCACTGCTACTACCAGCTATGTGATGGAACTGGAGGTGTGCGGGATGTATAGCTATGATACGGTGAAGGTGACGGTGTGGCCGGTGGGTTTTAGTGATGTGCGATCGCCCGGCAATTTGAAAGTGTATCCTAACCCTACGCAAAGTGAGGTGACGGTGTCGGGTATTGATGGACAGTGTATTTATAGATTGCTGAACCCGATGGGGCAGAGTGTGGCGAGTGGGGTGCTGCAAAAGGATAAAGAGAGTATAACGATGGGGGATCTTATGCCGGGAATCTATTTATTGGAGCTTACCAGCGCTGAGGGTGTAAGGACAAATGTGAGGGTGGTGAAGGAGTAATAGGAGAATGGCTCAATTGCGAAATAGCTTAATGGCTCATGTGTGAGTTCCTTCCTACGTCAGGATGACAAACTTGTATTGCGCCCTGCTCATGTGAGTGGGGCTTTTTTGCGTGAGGGATGGAACGGATAGCCCGGAACGAAGTGAGGACTATGAGTGACAGCCCGACCCTGCTGTCGCCAAGGCTATGGCAGGCAAGGCCGCAGGGACACGCCCCGTCTATTCAGCCGGGCAGGCCGAGGTAAGTGCGGAGTGCGAGGAGCGGGGGCGAATGTTGAGTACTTGTGAGGGCAGTAGGGGAATAGGTATAATAGAGCTAAATTTGCGCTTTTATACAAAAAACAGCCGTCTAACACATTGTCACGTAAAAAGAAGAAAAGGCCGGAACCGCTCAAGAACATAACTATTGATGCCTATGCGGCAGAGGGTAAGAGCATAGCCCACCTGGAAGGGGGTAAGGTACTGTTTGTAGAAGGGGTGGTGCCGGGAGATGTGATAGATGCCATCATCATCAAGGACAAGAAGAGTTGGGCACAGGGCAGGATGACGCAGCTGGTGGAACCATCGAGCCTTCGTGTGGAGCCGTTTTGCCAGCACTTTGGGGTGTGTGGTGGCTGTAAGTGGCAGATGCTGCCCTATAGCCAGCAGCTTATCTATAAACAACAGCAGGTGACCGATCAGCTGCAGCGCATAGGTCACGTGACACTACCGGAGATACTGCCTATAGTAGGCAGCCCAAGGGAGCGCTACTACCGCAATAAGCTGGAGTTTACCTTCTCTACCCACCGCTACCTGACCAATGAAGAGATATCGACAAGGGAAGAGAAAATAACGCAGGAACCGGCACTGGGCTTTCATGCACCGGGCTTGTTTGATAAGGTGGTAGAGGTAAAGACCTGCTACCTGCAGGCTGACCCTACCAACCAGCTGCTCACCGTACTGAGGGAGTATACCGAGGCCAACAACCTCGAATACTACAACTTTAAAGCACAGTATGGCTGGCTGCGTAATGTGGTGCTGAGGGTATGTACCACCGGCGAGATACTGGTGAACCTGGTGATACACCATGAAGACGAACCGGCAAGAATAGCGCTGCTGGAAGAGATACGCACCAAGGTGCCGGGCATCACCTCGCTCAACTATACCATTAACTCCAAGGTGAATGACATGATACACGACCTTGAGGTAATATGCTATCACGGCAAGCCGTTCATTGAGGAAAAGCTGGAAGACTTCAGGTTCAAGATATCACCTAAGTCATTCTTCCAGACCAATACTTACCAGGCAGAAGCATTGTACCGCATCACCCGCGACTTTGCAGGGCTTACCGGTAATGAAGTATTGTATGATCTGTATTGCGGTACGGGTAGTATAGGTATCTTCTGCAGTGGCAAGGTGAAGAAGGTGATAGGTATAGAAGTGATAGAAGAGGCGGTAAAGGATGCCTATGAGAATGCAGCCCTTAACGGGCTGGAGAACTGCAAATACTACGCAGGTGATGTATCAGCTATATGCACCGAGGAATTCTTTGCAGCGCATGGACGTCCTGATGTGATCATCACTGATCCGCCACGAGCGGGCATGACGGAGAAACTCATTCAACAGCTGCTGAACATAAGAGCACCCAAAGTAGTATACGTAAGCTGCAACCCGGCTACACAGGCCCGTGACCTGCAACTGCTGGATGAAGCTTACATCATTACCCGCCTGCAGCCAGTAGACATGTTCCCGCATACCCACCATATAGAGAATGTGGCCTTGCTGGAATTGAGGGAATTATAATGCGACAACCTCCCTAGCGGCAGGCAAGTGTGGAAGAAATGCGATAACGAGATTTCAAGTATGCAGTAATATCACCTCCCTCTCCTTTGGAGAGGGTTAGGCTTTCCTACCACTTCTTAAAGATCACAAAGACCGCTGCTACTATAAGTGCGAAGCCGAGCAGGTGGTTCCAGGCAAGTTTTTGGTCTTTGAAGAAGAGGAGCGTAAAGGCCATGAATACGGTAAGGGTAATGGCTTCCTGAATGGTCTTTAGCTCCACCAGATTGAACTGGCCGCCATTTTCTTTAAAGCCACCTTCATTGGCCGGCACCTGAAACGTGTACTCGAAAAAGGCCATGCCCCAGCTGATAAGGATGATGGAAAAAAGCCCCAGGTTCTTGCCCCAGTCATACTGCTTGAACTTGAGGTGACCATACCAGGCAAAGGTCATAAAGATGTTAGAGACAACGAGTAGTGCAATGGTTTTCCAGCCTTTCATAGTAAGATATAATAGTGGTGAGCAGGGTATAAAAATATAAAAACCCTGCCATTTGCAGACAGGGTTTTTATCAGTACTTGTAAGGAGTTGGTTATTACCACTTTTTCTCTCCGCCTCTGAATTCCTTAGGCTTTACAACCGTAAATACGCGGGAGATATTGAAGCCGATGTGCAATTGGCCCTTGCCCCACTGGTCGGTGGTCTGACCAATGAAAGTGCGTTCTGTCATACCCTGTGCATTGGTGATCATGAACTGGAATACGTGCCCGCCGGTCTCTATATCTACACCAAGCGACAACGCATTGTAGGTCTTCTGACCGGCTACCAGCATATCGGTATTATTGAGGCGGTAGTAATACTCACCTGTTATTGCGAAACGCTTAGTGAGCTTTACACGGCCTGCTACGCCCATAGCAATGGTATTGTTAGAAAATTTGGTGCTATCTACGAGGTTGTAGTGTACAATTGTAGGCATCAACTGCAGCGATATTCGCTCATTGAATTTGCGCGCCACAAAGAGCTGATTGGTGAATGCCAGGCGATTGCTGTTGTGCCATGTATCGCCGGCAGGCAGGGAGGGTGCAGGCATGGTTTCTACAGCTACCGAGCCATAGTAGCTCAGCGTTACAGGCATGGATGTTTTTTCCTGACGGAGGATCTTTGCTTTTACAAAGCCCTGATCTTCTTTATTGAAGGCGCTATGTGCCAGGCCCACCATCAACCAGCGGTTGATACCGTAGTCTACATTGATCATAGTAGTGGCATTATCGAGGCCATAGAAGTTCTGCACGCCATCGCTTATTCTGCCGAAACGGTGTGAAATGCGGAAGTCCAGTACGCCGGAGCCGAGGTTTTCCACGCTGCTGCCATCTATAACACGTGTAGATTTGAATGTGGCGGTGGCATATTGTTTCTGGCTTGCCTTGTCGCCTGCATTGAGCATGTCCATCAGGCTATCGGCCTGCGCGAAGGAAGAGAAGCCACAAAGCGCAAAAAGAGAACTGAGCAATAAAATTCTTTTCATAAAAAAAGTTGACTATCTGAATTAATTATTTTTGAACGAGTGTGGCATCAATGACCAGTGATGCTTCTTTGGCTACCTTATCAGCTACCAGCTTAGGTATTTCTACTTTGTAGTCGGCAAGCTTTACATTGAACTTAGCTTTAGCAGTTACGTCCTTACCTTTAACAACGACTGTGCCGGGTACAGATACCTCCTGAGTAATACCATGTATAGTAAGTTTACCTGCAACCGTAACGTTGTATGTACCGTCTTTCTTAAGGTTTACGTCACCGAAGTTAGTGATCTTACCCTTGAAGTCTGACTTTGGATATTTGTCACTTTCCAGGTAGTTTTCGTTGAAGTGTTCCTGCATCAGTCCGCTTTCGAATTTAAAGCTTTTGATGAGCACCTGGAAAACGAAATCGCCTGTGGCGCCATTCAGTACAGAAGCTGTTTCATTGTTGACTGCTTCAATCTTTTCTGGTGAAGTTTTGGTTGTGGCATTAAAAGATATCTTGCCGGTGCGGGTCATGTATGTCTGGCCGTATGATGCGCCTGATACTGTGAGTATGAGTGCTGCTAAAATGAGTTTTTTCATTATTGTATGTTTGATTTTTTGAAATTAATTGTTCAATGCTCCCTGATGGATCCATGCAGTGATCTTCTCATTGTCGCAAGTGGACAAAGAAGCTCTTGTCTGCGGCATATGGTTGATATCCCCTGTACTGGCGATGTTGATGTCGCGAATCATATTGTTCAGATTTTTCGAACCCGTCCAGCTTGAGTTGTATGACGTCAGGTCTCCGTAGCTGATCCCTGTTCCGCCTGTTGAATGGCAGCCTGCCGTGCAGTTGGCGTTAAAGATAGGCTGTATGGTTGCAGCATAAGATACTGCTGTGGTATCGCAAGTTGTAGTAGCCGGTGCAGGATACAACTTATCATACTTGTCGTTGTAGCAGCCGGTAGCTATTACAGACAGGATAGCAGCGGAAAGCAAAAGTTTTTTCATTGTTGTTTATTTATCAGATTTTATCTTTTATTTCTTTATTGCGCAACCGGTGAGGCAAACGCCCATGTTGTTGCCTGAGCAGATGCCTTTTATAGTTACTTTATCGCCTTTGTTGACTGCTGCTGTAGCACTGCTGTCCATAGTGCACTGCACCACGTTGATAGGGTCGCCGGTTTCCAGCATCACCATCAGGCCACCGTCCTGGTTCTTATTCGTTTCGGTAACTACGCCAGATACTTCAATATTTTTATTGAGGTATTTCGCATTGGCGGCCTTTTCGTCGGTGCCGAATTCTTTGGCCAGCTGTTCAGCGGTCATAGTAACATCCACTTTGGCCGTAGCTCCCGTAGGGGCTTTTTCATGAAGTTTTTTGTAAATAACGCCGCCGCCTATGGCGCCGATCACTACAATCACCAACAGCGCAATTCTTATTTTTTTGCCCACTTAATGAAGTTTTAGGTTGTGAAAATACAATTTTAATTAACGCACAAATTTTATGCCGTTTATTCGTAACGCATATTTATTTGATTTGTAAAGTTGTTGAGCTCAATAGCTGTAAATATAAATTGATAATAAAAAGTAAATGTACAAACATGTATTTATTATAGCCCTGAAGAATATTGTTTTTCTATTGTTTTTTGGTTAATGATAGTTAAATTATTTGCATATTAATTGGCGCGTTAATAGCTGTTGTGCCGGGCCGTGGCATAACATTGCCACAAAAGGAGCTATACATTTGCATTGCATTTATTCCATTATATAAATCAGGTATGTCCATACAGGTTCGGGGTATTCAACTGATGGAACACCTGCAAATACAAGAGTGAACAATATGCCATCAGGTATAGCAAAAGATAAGTATGCCCGGAGGTATTATATACTCCGGATAGCTGTGGAGAAACAGACTGTGAGCCCAAAAGTGAGGATACTAAAGTAGCTGTTTCCTAACTCCATACTTAAAAGCATCCTGCACGGCGGGATGCTTTTATTTTATGATATATTTTTATAGTTTCGCACAAATTCAAATATTATGAAAAAATTTGTTCGTTTTATGGTTGTTTTGCTCGTTGTGGTGGGAACAACATTGGTTATACTGATGTTTGTTGAGCCGACAGATATAACTGTGAAGCGCTCTGCTCTGATCAAATCACCTAAAGAAGTTGTTTTTGAAAAGATCTCGCATTTTAAACAATGGCCTGGGTGGAGCCCATGGTATAAGCTTGACACCACTGCAAAAATTGATTATACCGGTACTGATGGTGAGGCCGGCAGTAGCTATCACTGGGTAGGAAATGATAAGATAGGCGAAGGGACCATGACCAGCAAAGCGGTGACAGGCGGGCGAATGGACTATCACCTGGACTTCGTAAAGCCATTTGAAAGTAAGGCGGACGGCTACTTTAAGGTGGAAGACACTGTAGGGATGACCAAGGCTACGTGGAGTTTTACCACCCATATGAGCAGGCCGATGAACGCGATGCAGGTATTTATGAATATGGATAAAATGTTGGGCAAGGATTTTGAAAATGGCCTGAACAACTTGAAAACTTTGGTTGAAGTGCAGGGAAGTAGCACAGCAGGTGGCGATGCAGAAGTAAAAGAAGTGGACTTTCCCGGGCATATGTATGCCGGTGTGCGCAAGACAGTGGGCTGGGATGAGATAGGCAAGTTTTGCAGTGAGAGCTATCCTATGGCGGGCAAGGCACTGGGACCTAAAATAAGCGGGCCTGCTGCGAGTATCTACTATACGTGGGATACGGTAGGGAAAAAGACTGATATGGCAGCTGTTTTTCCTGTGACAGATACTACTGCTAAGATGAGGGGCATATCGTACATGCAGCTTCCGGCATCAAAGGCATTTATGGGCGTGCATAAAGGCGGTTATGGCTCTATAGGCAAGGACCACGAGGCTATAAGGAAATACATGGCCGGTAAAGGCAAAAGCATGACTGTGTGCATAGAGGAGAACATGGTGAGCATGCCGCAGGAACCGGATAGTAATAAATGGGTTACGAATATCTATTACCTAACGAAGTAGGGGTAATGTGTAAGAAATGTGATGAAATGCGAGCATGTGATTCCAAGTAGAGAAATTTACATTTTTAAATAGAAGTGCCGCGCTCAAAGCGCGGCACTTTTTTGGGGTAACCTGACGCCACCTTTTATCAATATACTTCTACGTTTATCGCTGCTTCGAGCATTTTTTGTGCCTTGTTGTATTGAACTAAACAACTATTTTTGCGCCATGCAAGGAAATCTGAGCGAACAGGAGATCATCCGTCGCGAAAAACTAACTGAATTAAGAGCGTTGGGTATAGACCCATATCCCGCGCCATTATTTGAAATAACGCATACTGCCAAAGGAATAAAGGAAGGGTATAGCGAAGAGACGAAGGATGCATATAAGCGCATATCTATTGCCGGCAGGATCATGAGCAGGCGTGATATGGGTAAGGCCAATTTTGCGGTTTTACAAGATGGATCAGGCACTATACAGATATACATAAAACGTGATGATATATGCCAGGGCGAAGACAAGTCCTTGTTTGACAATGTGTGGAAGAAACTGCTGGACCTGGGTGATATAATAGGTGTGACAGGATATGGTTTTATTACCAAGACAGGGGAAACCTCTATTCACGTAGAATCATTTACGATACTTTCCAAAGCACTTATTCCGCTTCCGTCAGTAAAAGAGAAAGATGGTGAGGTGTTCAACGAAGTGACCGACCTTGAATTTAAGTATCGCCAACGCTATGCGGACCTTATTGTGAACCCCGGCGTTAGGGATACCTTTGTGAAGATCACTAAGATGAAGAACGAGATACGCGCCTTTCTGAATGAGCAAGGTGCGCTGGAAGTAGATACGCCAGTGCTGCAAAGCATTCCGGGTGGCGCTACTGCCCGTCCGTTCATCACGCACCACAATGCGCTGGATATGCCATTGTATCTGCGCATAGCTAATGAACTGTACCTGAAACGCCTGATCGTAGGTGGATTTGAATGGGTATATGAGTTCAGCCGCAACTTCCGCAATGAGGGTATGGACCGCACGCACAACCCTGAGTTCACGATACTGGAATTTTACGTAGCCTACAAAGACTACTACTGGATGATGGACACTACCGAAAAGATGCTGGAGCGCACTGCGATAGCAACCAACGGTACGTCGCTGACAGAAGTAGCTGGTGTGCAAATAGATTTTAAAGCACCTTACAAACGCATCAGCATCTATGATGCTATCAAGGAGCATACGGGATTTGATATCAGCGCCATGGACGAGGCAGGCCTGCGCGATGTGTGCAGGCAACTGCATATAGAAGTAGATGCATCTATGGGCAAGGGCAAACTGGTAGATGAGATATTCGGCGGTAAATGTGAGAAGCACTACATACAGCCAACGTTCATCATCGACTATCCGGTAGAGATGAGTCCGCTCACCAAGGTGCACCGTGACAAGCCGGGGCTGGTAGAGCGTTTTGAACTGATCATCAATGGTAAGGAAATAGCCAATGCCTATAGTGAGTTGAACGACCCTATAGACCAGCGCGAGCGATTTGAAGAGCAGGTGAAACTGATGGAGCGTGGCGATGATGAGGCCATGTTCATTGATCATGACTTTCTGCGTGCACTGGAATATGGTATGCCGCCCACTGCAGGTATAGGTATAGGGATAGAGCGCCTGTCGATGTTACTGACAAGTAATGTATCGATACAGGATGTATTGTTCTTCCCGCAGATGAGGCCTGAAAATGTTGGATAAAATTCAATCAACCGAAAATGAACAAATTTTTTTCTCTTTGGATATTGATACTGTGCCTTCCCTTTGCAGGGAGGGCACAATCATTTAAGGATAGTATAGAGCAATACCGCAGGCAATACACCCAAGAACTGCTGGAAGACAAGCGGGCGCCGGTGAAAGGTGGCGACGTGCGGTACCTCAGGTTCTTTGCTCCTGACAGAAATTTTTGTGTTTGGGCAGACTTCAGGGAAACGCCGGGCACACAGCCATTCCTGATACCTACTCATAGCGGTAAGCAAAAACCTTACAGGCAATATGGTGTGCTTACGTTCACCATACATGATACGGCGCTGACACTTAGCTTATATCAAAGCATTGACCTGATCAACGATGCCTCGCATAACGGTTACCTGTTTCTGCCATTTACCGACCTTACCAATTACGAGACCACTTACGCAGGAGGCCGCTACCTGGATATAGCGTTGAGCGATATAGTAAACGGTCGCTGCCAGCTAGACTTTAATAAATGCTACAACCCTTATTGCGCTTACGCCGATGGCTTTTCGTGCCCGATACCACCACAGGAAAATTCGCTGCATGTAGCTATAATGGCAGGCGAAAAGTTATATGTTAAAAATATGGGTGAGTAAACCTATTGTGGGTTTTTCTACGTAATTTAGTAGGCACTAGCTAGTTATGTCTATGAAACTGCGCATACTCGTTCTCTATTATACTCAATCCGGCCAGTTGCGGGAGATGATAGATCACCTGTTGGCAGAAGTGGAGGGCAAGGCAGAGATAGATTTTGTGCCCATTGAGCCGGTAACTCCTTTTCCTTTTCCGTGGACCAGTACAGATTTTTATGACGTGATGCCGGAAACGGTACTCAATATGCCACGTGCAGTAAAGCCATTGCCGCAAGAAGTATTCGATACTTATTATAACCTGGTGATACTAGGTTACCAGCCATGGTTCCTGCATCCATCGCAGCCTGTGGCGGCTTTTCTGCAAGGTAACGATGCGCGCGTATTGAACAAAAAGCCAGTGGTGACCGTTGTTGGTGCCAGCAATATGTGGCTGAATGCACAAGAGCAGGTGAAAGGATTTCTGAAAGAATCGGGTGCACGACTAGTGGGAAATATAGTGCTTGCCGATAACAGGCCAGACCCTGTGGCGCTGGTGACCCTTGTGAGATGGGTGATAAAGGGCCAGAAAGATGATGCTGTGTTGTTGCCGACCGTGCAGAATGAGCATTCGGTGCAGGCATTAAGGCTTGGGGGTTATATACACAGACACCTTGCAGATGATAATCTTATAGACCTGCACCGCGCATTGCTTTCGGCTGGTGGTGTAAAGTTCTCAGTATGGATGATGCTGCAGGAGCAAATGAGGCTGAAGTGGCTGACATCCTGGGCCAGATTTATACATGAAAAGGGCAAGCCGGGCACCCCGGGCAGGGTAAAGAGTATTGCTTTTTTCAGGCGATTCCTGTTTGCAATAGTACTGATAGGAATGCCGTTCTCATCGCTTATTACGCTGTTTAAGCTTCTTGTAAAAGGGAACAGGCTAGAGAAGGATAAAGAATACTTCAGACAACTGGCCTATGAGAAGAATAGGCTTTGATCACTTGGCTATACTTTTTACTTATTGAATTCGGTCATTGTTTTGCCTATGCCTTGTGTAGCGAAGCATTCAATGGCATCAACACTTTTTAGCAGGTTGTCTTTTACGATCGGCATTTCTGATGGTTTCCATTTCCCCAGCACAAACTCTACCTGTCGGCCTTTAGGAAAATCGCTGCCAATGCCGAAGCGCAGGCGTGGGTATTTTTCGGTAAGCAGGGTCTCCTGTATATGCTTGAGGCCATTGTGGCCGGCAGCACCACCGCCCGCGCGTACGCGAAGGGTACCTAAAGGCAATGCCAATTCATCTACAATAACCAGGGTATTTTCTATTGCTATCTTTTCCTTATCCATCCAGTATTTTACGGCTTTGCCACTCAGGTTCATAAAGGTGGTAGGCTTGATGACCACAAATGTCCTGGCTTTCCATTTTACTTCAGCCACGAAGGCGTGCCTGTCCAGGTTGAAGCTGCCGCCGTGTTTCAGCACGAATGTATCTGCAACATCGAAGCCAATATTGTGACGGGTAGAATCATATTCGGCACCTATGTTGCCTAATCCTACGATAAGAAATTTCATGGTGCGAATTTAAGAGAATAAGACATCAATTGACAAACTGTGGTGGCTTGATTATTCTTGCCTGTCATCAATCCTCATCTGTGGGCACTTTGTGGTAGAATAGTAATTATCGGTGGTTAACTGTATGCAGCGATAATCATTATCAGGAGCATTTTTTTCTTGTCCAGCTCAATCGATGCACTAAAACGACGTTATTAACATATCCACATCTAAGGGGGTAAAATAAGGCGGCATTTGTTAATGCTAATGGTCTTAGTTGCAACCTCAGCGTTCCAATTTGCATGGGTTGCATTATCGCATAGGATTGATATGCAGTGTTTTAGTGCATTATGTTGTCATATTTTTGTTAATAACTATTATGAGTATATATTTCGTTCATATTAATTGTAAATTTTATTGTTAAGAGTAAATGGATTTTCATTAACAAAAGGACTAGTTATCGTTAACTACATATTGGGAATAGTGTAAACCTTTCAAAAATACCTTTAACAAAGAATAGTAAGTAGCGCAGGGAAAGTGTTAAGGTTGTTATAAAAAAGCTATTCACGAGAAAGATGAAAACACTGAACAATCCCTCCGCTCATTGCATTAAATCTTTATTGGCGATCCTTCTTATTTCATGTGGAATTGCCCGTTCCCATGCACAGGCGTGGAACACGCTTGGTAGCGCAGGTTTCTCGGCAGGTGAGGCTGCCTATACTACCATGGCTATAGATCAAAGTGGTACACCGTACGTATTTTACGAGGATGTGGCTAATGGCTATAAGGCCACCGTAATGAAATATAATGGCAGCAGTTGGGTGGCCGTAGGTGCAGCCGCTTTTTCTGCAGGTGGTGTATATGAGATTTCAATGGCTATTGCTGCTGATGGTACGCCTTATGTGGCTTACTCTGATGCTGCCCATGGTTATAAAGCTACTATGATGAAATATGATGGCAGCAGCTGGGTTACGGTGGGTAGCGCCGGATTCTCGGCTTCGCAAGTTCATTATACATCTTTAGCTATAGGCACAGATGGCAGCCCATATTTAGTATATCAGGATGCAGGACATAGCATGAAGGCTACTGCGATGAAGTATGATGGTTCCGGCTGGGTAACTATTGGCAGTGCAGGTTTTTCTTATGGTATCGCCAAATACACTTCCCTTGCTATGGATGCCAGCGGTACCCCTTATGTTGCTTATGAGGACGTGACACATGGATATGGTGCGACAGTAATGAAATATGATGGTACGAGCTGGACCGCAATCGGTACGCCTGGTTTTTCTGCGGGTACTGTTCAGGAAACGTCTATTGCACTGGATAGGACCGGAACCCCGTATATAGTTTATCAGGACTGTGCCAATAGTAATAAGGCTACCGTAATGAAATTTAATGGCAGCGCCTGGAGCGCAGTAGGTGGGGCTGGTTTCTCAGCGGGCGCTACCGACTTTTTGTCTATTGCTATGGATAGCAACAACATTCCTTATGTAGTGTATGAAGATAATGCAGCAGGTCATAAGGCAACATCTAAGAAATTTGACGGAACAACCTGGGTGAATGCAGGTAATTCTGCCTTCTCAGCCGGATCCGCGGTGTATAATTCTATTGCCCTCGACCAGAACGGTATTGCATATGTAGCTTACAAGGATTATACGCATGCGCAGAAAGCGACGGTGATGGTACTGAAACTGCCTGCTATTACAGGTGCATCATCGGTATGTACGGGCAGTGCAGCTACCCTCAGTGACGTCGCTAACTATGGAACCTGGAGCAGCAGCACCCCGACTGTGGCAACAATAGATTCATTGACAGGTCTTGTATCTGCCCTCGCAACCGGAATAGACACGATCACTTATACGGTGGCGGGAGTGTCCACATCAACAGTTATCAATATTAATGCCAGCCCAAATGCAGGTGCTATAAGCGGCGCAGCAAATATTTGCATCGGCTCGGCTATCGCAATGACAACGACAACCCCTGGTGGTATATGGACCAGCAGCACTACAGCAGCCTCGGTGTCTGACGGTATGGTGGTGGGAGTGACCACCGGTGCCGCAACGCTTACCTATACTGTAGTTAACGGTTGTGGGTCAGCTATGACTACACATGTGATCAACGTATTTCCTCATCCTGCAGCAGGCACCGTAGCCGGTGGCGCTGACCTTTGTCAGGGTGATCATATCACACTTACGGCAAGCACTACAGGTGGCTCATGGATATCGCAGAATGCAAATGCGACGGTGGTTGGGGGTACGGTAACAGGAGTGGCAGGCGGTACTGATGCGATCATGTATGTGCAATCAAATGCCTGTGCAAGTGACACGGCATTTCATACGGTTACTATCACCGCTTTACCATATGCGGGAACTGTAGACGGCCCATCACTCGCGTGTTCGGGTACACAGATCACATTGACCGATCTGGCACCGGGTGGTGTCTGGAGCACAAGCAACCCGGTAATAGCTACAGTAGCAGACGGAATTGTTACTGCTATTGCGCCCGGCACAGTAGATGTGTCCTATACAGTAGCCAACGGTGCTTGCACGCTTGCGGCAACAAGAACAGTAAATATTAATCCGGTTGTAATGCCGTCGACAACCATATCTATCGGGACTTCGGATAGCATTGCACATCCCGGGCAGATCGTCACTTTCTACGCCAACGAAACATATGGCGGCAGCGCGCCCACTTTCCGTTGGTATGTAAACGGAGTGTTTGTACCGTCTGACAGCAGTAATATGTTCTCGACCACGGTATATGGCAATGATACTATTCGCTGCATAGCCACCAGCAATCTTGCGTGTGCAGTCGGGGTGACAGATACGAGCAACGCGATAGTGATATATGGCAGCTATCTTGCTATAGACGATGTGCATGCCCGTGACCAGTTATTTGCTGTGTATCCAAATCCTAATAACGGTAGCTTTACTTTCAAAATGTCTTCAATAACTAGTGAAGATGCCCATGTGGTCATCACCAATGTAATGGGGCAGAAAATGAAGGAAATGCCTGTACCGGTAAATGTGGAAACACACATTGCACTAGATGTGCCTGCGGGTATATATTTTATTACTGCCGTCTCAGGTGAGCATCAGCAGACTACCAGGGTTGTGGTGCAATAGGCTATCTAGAAAAGCAACTGCTCGTAAAATCCGCCTATCTCTTTTTCCCGGTTCACGAAGTGTATCTCCAGGATCCATTCCCTGTGGTTGCCGTTCTTGTCGGGTAGGAACATATCTTTATGGTTATCTGGGTGGATGTAGTTGTCCCGATGTTCTGATTCAATATTCTCGTGAGGGAACTTACCCACAAGGTGCCCCGCGATAGGTCCGCCCCACGCCCAGCCAAACTTCCCTGCAAGTGTTTCGCAGTAGGCATAAAGCTCGGCTCCGGTGAGCGATGACTGGTGGCGATACCAATCTCTGGCGTTTGTCCATGCCAATGCTACATCCTCTTTCAGTTTTTGCTTCAACGGATCAGATCCTATTACATAGGTACGGCCAAAATCGGCTTCCCATTGATCGAATACGGGTCCGAAGTCAAGGAATAAGATATCATCGGCCTGCAGAGTAAGGTCCGGAGGATTTTCGCGGTACGGCTGCAATGTATTGCGCCCGGCACGAACGATCCTTTTGTGCCAGTATTTTTTTATGCCAAACATTTCAAACGCCAGCAAATAAATATCGGTATTCAGCTGCTTCTCGCTTCTGCCTGCAGCCATCAGGCCTTTTGCTTCTATTGCATTAAATAACGCCATTGCTTTTTCCTCTGCCGCGAGCAAGGAGGTCCTGATATCTACAGGAGAAAGAGGTTTGTCGTCTTCGAACATGGATATGTTTTATAAGTCTATCGTACTAGTGTTACATCGCCGCGATGCTGTTGTTTCTGCCCGGTAAGACATTGGCCTTCCATGGTATAATAATATACACCGGCCTCGCAGGGTTTACCGTTTAAATTGCCATCCCAGCGGCGGTCGGGGTCGCCTGTCCAGAATACACGTTGCCCCCATCGATTGTAGATAGATAGGGCATAGTGCAGCATGTTACCATAGGTCACAATTTTGAACCCGTCATTATTGCCGTCTCCATTAGGGGTGAAGGCAGTAGGGTAGGAAAAATTACAGCAAGGCTGTATATCAGCATAGGTTACAGATGCCGTATCGGAGCAACCATTGGCATCCGTGGCGTTTACGGTTACTGTAAGAGGTGATAATATATGTACATACAGCCCACCTGTATCTGTCTGCACCTCATTTTCCGGCTGCCAGGTATAGCTTACCCCGCCGGTTGCCCTAAGGTATATGTCATCGCCGTAGCACACTGTGGTGGGGATATTGAGGATCTTAGCTACAGGAAGGTTGTTTACTGTCACGTGAACAGTATCGGGCCCTGTGCTGCAGGAGCGGTAGGTCTCAATAAAATACCAGGTATAGGAACCGGTGGTATAGGTATTAGGCAGGGGAGCACCGAGCAAAGGAACACCTGAAGTATTATACCACACGATTGTTGCTGATGGATTGACAGGTGTAATATTGATAGGCGACGTATTTGCAAGGCGGCAGAGAGAGGTATCGGCATCAACATGAGGCAGCGAGCCGCTATCGCTTATAGAAAAAGAAACGGATGCAGTGCATAGAGCGTCTGAGCTGACAGTAGCCGTGTAGTTGCCCACTGGCAGGCTGTCGGTAACAACCCCACTCAGCACGCTGCCCGTGCTGTCAATAATTGTTTTCACCACTACGCCCCCCTGTGTAATAGTAACGGTGCGGGGGATAAATCCTTGTGTAAGGTGGAATTGCATAGCAGCGGGGTAAATGCACTGCGTAAAAGATAGTTGCGTGTCGGTAATGGTGGGTGGGTTGGCCACATTGATGGTATAAGCCACGGTCTGGGCAAAAAAGATGGGGCAATGATTACTTTTTATACTCAGGTAGAAAGAATATGTGCCTATGCTTAGGGTATCGGTATTCCAGTTGAAGCTAATGCCGGCATTTGGCGTGCCATTATTGTTGATCGTCAGCGACGCTGACGGAGGAACATTGCTGGCTGTAATAAAAGTGGTGTCTCCGTCAGGATTACTCAGGTCTATATCAAAGCTTACGTGTGGATTGCTTTTACAAATATTAATCACTGTGCCATTGGTTACCGTGGCTCCGACCAGGGCGGTAATATTGGGTATAGGTGCAGAGCCATTGCAATTGTCCTGCACAATAAACACCATTTCACGTTCGCTGTTGCCTGTCATCACTCCGTTTTTGTATTCGGTTACTTTACAAACTACAAGCCCTTCCTGTGTATTATTAGGTGTAAAGGTCATCTGCCCATTGATAGGGTTAAAATAAAAACCACCCGTGGTTGTAGACAAAGGGTATGTGGGGGTAAAGGGGTACACGTAACTTACCGGAGAGTTGGTCCTGGCATCTGTAGCAGATACCAGACTGAATGACAGGGAGTCGCCATTGGGGTCGGCGGCGCCCTGGTTGTATTGCTGTGAAAAATTAATGCAATAGAACGGGGTAGGTATCGTGGAATATTCAGGAGATGAATTGGGACCGTTGGTATTGTTAAGATCAGCTTCAAGCTGGATGAGGGATATGGCGCCACCGCCCACAATATTAGTAATGTGGGAGCTGCGGCCTGCCTGTGCAACGCTATACAGATCGCCTTGAAAAATAAACTTTAATGAGGAAGACCTCAGGCCTGTCTTTATGGTATCGGTATAGATAAATTGACGTACACCGGGAAGCGTTCCCCCGTTGCAGGCCGTTTGTGATGCCTGTGCCGGGCAAACAGGTGATACCTCTATACCTGAGCCCGGCAATAATGACAAGCGCAGCGTATCAACAAAGGTTCCCCCATTAAAAAATACGACGCGTGGACGGCCGTTAACTAAACTGGTAAGTGGCGTAGTGGAGCCACAATCACCATATAGGGTCAGTTTGATGACGTATGTGGAGTCGTTAACGATATTGGTATAAAGCAGGTCTCCTCCGAAAATGTGATTGGCGCGGCAGTCTGTGCTCTTAAGCAGCATCAGAAAAATGACCGGAAGGAGCAATAAGTATCTTCTCATTGTAAGAATAGCAGGGCTGTAATCTATTGTACACAAAGGTGAGATTATTTGCAGATATATTCATCAATGTTTTCAGTCCGATCCGAAGATGGGGTGATGACTTTTTATACGTATACCTGCGAGGAGTAGCTATTATGGCTTAATTAAAAATATTATTTTGTTTGTTATGTGGAATTTGTACTTTGGATTTTCGAAGCGGTAGATAATCGGGTTTTTCTTTTGGGGCTCAAATGATTATTTTTGCAGCGATTCTACTCAAATAATATAAAATATTATGGCAAGCGTTGATGTGGTAATGCCTAAAATGGGCGAAAGTATAATGGAAGCTACTGTGCTCAAATGGCATAAAAAGGTCGGAGACAGTATCAAAATGGATGAGACACTCCTGGATATAGCTACTGACAAGGTAGACAGTGAGGTGCCCTCTACTGCTGCCGGTGTCATTACCGAATTGCTTTATAAAGAAAATGATGTAGTGCCGGTAGGCGCGGCCATAGCTCGCGTTGAGTCAGGTGGTGCTGCGGCGGCACCCGTTGCGGCTCAGGCCGCTCCTGCCCAACAGGTCCAGGCAGCTCCGATGCCTGTAGTGCAGGCCAATATTGCTCCTGCTGCCCCTGTGGCTGCAGCGGCCAACGGTGCGCGCTTCTACTCTCCGCTCGTGCTTAACATAGCAGGCAAAGAGGGTATAGGCATGGCGGAATTAGAAAATATACCGGGATCAGGAGCCGAGGGTAGGGTAACTAAGAAAGACATACTGGACTATGTGGCTAACCGCAGCAATCAACCTGCGTCACAGCCTGTTGCTGCCCCTGTGGCTGCAACACCCGTTCCTGCTGCAAGCGCACCTGCTGCTCCGACCGCAGCGGCGACGCCAAGCGGTAATGTGGAGATCATAGAAATGGACCGCATGCGCAAGATGATAGCCGATCATATGGTGCGCAGTAAAGCTACATCGCCTCACGTAACCAGCTTTACGGAATGTGACGTGACCAATATTGTGAAATGGAGAGATAAGACCAAAGGCGCATTTGAAAAGAAGTATGGCGAAAAGATCACTTTTACGCCAATATTCTTTGAAGCCATAGCTAATTGTATTCGCCGCTTCCCTATGGTGAACGCCAGTGTAGATGGAGATCGCATAATTATTAAGAAAGATATCAATATGGGTATGGCTACTGCATTGCCTAGCGGTAACCTGATAGTGCCTGTAATAAAGAACGCACATACCAAGAATCTGCTGGGATTGACCAAAGACGTAAATGCCCTTGCCAATGCCGCACGCAATAATAAGCTGAAGGCGGACGATACCCAGGGAGGTACCTTTACGGTAACCAATGTAGGTACTTTCGGTAGCCTGATGGGTACGCCTATCATCAACCAGCCTCAGGTAGCGATACTGGCAGTAGGTGCTATCAAAAAGAGGCCTGTGGTGCTGGAGACCAAGGACGGTGATGTGATCGCAATAC
>Ga0164296_1000376_pt1 | contig 54807 bp, 49 predicted proteins | sample GEODES057metaG_FD_113533 | JGI IMG/M metagenome (GOLD analysis project Ga0164296, IMG submission 113533) | Dystrophic lake water microbial communities from Trout Bog Lake, Wisconsin, USA - GEODES057 metaG | ecosystem: Environmental > Aquatic > Freshwater > Lake | place: USA: Trout Bog Lake...
ATGTTCACCATCTTGTTTGGCTTGCAACACATCATAATCTTGCCACTTTTGACTCTCCATATTAGCAGAAGAATCAATAGATTCGGGTTGTTCTGGTTGAAGGATTGAATTAATATTAGTGGGCTGCATCGTTATTTCCAGAACTTATTTTAGCCAAATAATGCTCTTTAATTAAGTTATTCGGTATGGCTATATTTTGTCCGTCTTTACCTCCATTATTATACCATGTTTTATACCAAGGAGTACCCTCCATATGCGTCATAGTAGATAATTGGACACCAGAAAAATTAGAATATAAATCCCATATTTTCTCTAAAAAACCTAAAAGGAATTCGTCAGTAACTTGAGGTATAAAAATACCCCCCTTTTCGCTATTAAAAATAGAAGCGCAAGACGTTATCTGTGAATTTCCATATTGTTTAAATCGGTGATATACGGATGGTATCACTGGCCCATATTTCCATGCTTCCACGCTTTCAGACAATAGTTGTTCGCCATTAAGAGCAAGATACCATCCTTGAGAAATATACAATAATTTAACTAATTTCATTGGCGTTAAATCCTTGCCTGTTTCTTGTGATTTCTTGATAAAGAAATTAGCAATTGTTGTCGCTTGTTCCATAGGTTTTTATTTTGAAATTCTCCAAAATATTTGACAAAATAAATGATTTTTTTGATTTCCATAATGTTAATTATATTTCTTGACTTTCAAAGATGAATAAATAGTCGGTGTAAACTTGTATATAGTTCCCTAATTATGTATGATAGATAGAAGGGATAAAATTTGCAAACATTTGATTATCATAATTTTAATGTAAAACAAGTTCATTGGCGTAAGGACATTTATTCATTATATAGTGAACTCACGTTATTGTATTAAGTTTAACAAATACTTTAACAGTACTATCATTATTCTACAAAGAACTTTCCGCACCCGAAATAAAGGTATATTCATTTTTGTTGGCTAAGTACAATTTCGATAGTACGATTTGTATTATTAAAAGCCTTAAAGTACAAATAGGCAAAGAAACAGATTTGTCGGTTGGCACTATTGATAACGCATTATGCGGATTGGTTAAAAATAAACTTATATACACCACCGAAAGAAGCACATATAAACTCAATGCCCGATTTGCATTTAATGGTTCTACTATTGAACGAAATAAGGTCTTAAAAGCCATGTTAGAATTAGAGTGTCCCAACTGCTAATATCATGTTTGGTAGATTAAATTAAGTAATCTATCTTTGCTTTCGTGGCAAACGCAATTCCATCGGGTCAAGTAACGGCATTTATAAATATAATAAAAGCCTACAATCCAACTGATATTAACTATGTCAATTGGTTGTCCACTAATTTAGTCTATTTTAGTGATATTCCAACGGCATTATTCTATTCTATACCCGATGATATTACTTGGAATATTCCACTATTAACGCAACTAATGGCTTGTTTTTCCGCAAATGATAGTGATTTACAAGCTGCGGGAATATATGTATCTAAAAACACTTCTTATACTAATCCCGTTCTGCTAATAAATAGCAATGATGAAGGTGGCGGAATTTCCATAACATCAAGTCAAACAAGTTTAGGGATATTAGGGAATTGCACTATAACAGGCAACTTGACTATTTCGTCATCTGTTACTTTGGGCTATTTGTATGTAGGTTCTACGGTAAAAATGAATATACTTAACAGTTCCGCAAGTAACGCTAATATAGGTCAACTATGGATAAGATACCTACAAGGATTAGGCGGTTATGTTAGTGGTGCAATAGTAGGTAGTTCAATAAGCAATGCAATAGTAGATACAGGGGCTTATTATGGCGGAATTTTGAATGATAGTCCTTTAAACACATGTAGCGCATCAGTAACAGGTTTGACTTGTTCCGCATACCCCGCTAATTTCCCCGTTATCACCCACAATACAATTCCGCTATATTGGACAGGTACAACAGGTACTTACATCAAATTAGTAATACAATATAAAAAGTCAAGCAGTTCAATATGGTTAACTGCGGATGATACAGTAGGTAATTATGTAAGTCCAACATGCTTTATGTTTACCACACTTGACCATGATACCTACTACGATTTTCAAGTTATAGCAATATGTACCAACGGTGGTTACGGTACACCTGCACAAGTATTAGCAGTAACAACAAACAGTATATTACCGACACCAATAGGATAAAAAGATTATGAAATTGATTTGTAGAATATTGTTTTTTGTTTCACTTATACTTATGTGTTCTATGGCTATTTTGCCATTTAAAGCACATGGTCAAGGTACAGTAACTAAGGTAGGTCAAACAAGGGGAATACAAGAAAATATTGGTGGCGAAAAAGTAGATAGTTTCCTTTGGTTGCCCTTACGCATACCTGCAACATGGACATACACTAATGTCATTATTCCTAACATGGGTGGACTTACACAAAGCCCTATTGACAGTAATCTTTATTTCCAAAAATATTACAACACATGGTATAGGGTAATAACCACTAATGATACAGGTAGTTTCGGGCATGGTACAGTAACATCAATAACTGCAACATCAGGTGGCGGAATTTCCGCAACCCCTAACCCTATTATAACAACAGGTACTCTAAGTCTTACAGCCGTAGGCACTCCAACAACAGTAGGGAGTTCAACACAGATACCCGTAATTACTACAAACGCATACGGTCAAATTTCCGCCATGACTTATTCTACCGTAGCAAGTAGTGGCGTAACATCTGTTTCCGCAGTATCAGGTGGCGGAATTATAGCTACTCCGAATGGTATTACCACAACGGGTACTGTTCAAGTAGATACGGGTCGAATACCTACCTTTTACGACACTACGGCTATCGGTAGTGGTAGCAATGCTTTAGCGACAAGATTTTGGGCGCAAAAATCATTTATAACGGGCGGGTACACATGGACAGGCGCAAATACATGGACTAATACAGCAGGGCAAACTATAAGTATATCAGGGTCTGCAACCAATACTGTAAACGGTTTTTATTTACTTAATCCAACTGCTGCAACATCGGTAACGCCACAGTATGCCCCTGCACTTGAATTATCAGGTTATGGATTTAAAACTGGTACGGGCGGTGGCTCGCAATCTACCATTTGGCAATTAGCACAATCAATAACCAATGGCGCAAGTATCGTAAATACCTTAACATTTGCATCAATAGTCAATGGGGTTTCTTATACTGCCATGACGATTAACGGTAGTAGTACGGGTGTTACGTTTAACGGTACTATTACAGGTAATAATGGTGTTTCCATATCAGCAGGTCTCACACTTGTTTCAGGTGCATTCAAGATAACTACAGGCTCAAACAGGGCAACAGGTACGGCTACATTGTCATCAGGCACAGTAACGGTATCTAATACCCTTGTGACATCAAGCAGTCTTATATGGGTGCAATATCAAAGCGGTAGTACGTTATCAGGTGCAACATTAACAAGAATTTTAAGGGTGTCAAGCCAAACTGCGGGTACTTCTTTTACCGCAGTAGCAGAAACCGCACCGGGGACAATCAATACGTCCGATAACTCAAACATACAATGGGGTATAGTAAACTAAATTATATGAAATACATAGTAATTCTTTTGTCGTTTTTCTTAATGTCTAAATCTGTTAGTGGTCAAACAACGGTACAGGATGACATTACCCCATATGTGCATGATAGCAGTTTCGCTATTCAATCGGACAGCACTTGCCCGAATTATGTGGACATAAAACCTATAACGTTCAATTACAACGATGCCGAACAATGTACACGGGTATTGATTACACATGTGGACTATTGGGTTAGTAGCGGAAATAGTGTAGTTTATTACACATTACAAAGTGCAGATAGTCATACGCAATATCAGCAGTCTTTTACCTTAAATAATCAAATTACTAATGATATGGTTGGGTACATGATTTTTGGGCTGAAATTCGTGTATTGGCGGATATCTGTAATTGCTAACTTAGAAATTCAATGAAAAGATGAAAATATCGACACACATAAAATCCGCAATACTACTAATAACATTAGTATCTTTAAGCAGTTGCTTTTCTATGAAAGCACACCACAAATCAGAGGTAAAAGACAACATTACCGAAAAGAAAGAAGTGGAGAAAAAAGAAACAAAAAAAGAGGATATTGAAACAAAGACAGTCCAAAAAGAAGTTGATACCATATATATTACTAAGGCTGATACTTCGGAAACGTCATTTACCATCAATGCGGTCATGCCACATGCCGATACAAAACCTATTTTAAGGCACAAAAAATTAGGTAAAACAGATGTTTATGTAACTTACTACCCACAAGACGGTAAATTAGATTTAAAGGTCATTTCTATACCCGATACGGTTAAAATAAAAGAACATGAAATAGTAACCACAGTATCGGACAAATCATTCACTTCATTGGATAGCGGTTCGCACAAATCGTTGACAAACAACTTTTCCGCAACATCTAATTGGTCTTTTAGTTGGTCTATGTTTAATATCAATCCTTTAATATACTGTATATTTGGCGTTTTTTCGTTAATTTTGATACTTATTACTTATCTTTTAAGACCTAAACGAAATGCCTAACCTTTCCTACAAAGTCAACTTTTTAAAAGGTGTAAACCTTGATGCTCACCCTTTAAGGATTGACGAATTGGAAGCTGTGTTCATTAAGAACATGACAGCAAATTCTAACGCTAATACTACAACCAATTCAGGTGCAGGTGGTACAGGTGCAGGGGCTAACATGGGTATATATACCCCATTAGAAGGTAATAAAGAATTATATATAACAGGACTACCAAGTGGGTCTAACTATTGTATAGGGTATTATTCAAGCGAACAAACCAATGAAGGATATGCTTTTATTTATAATAGTGGCGGAAACCATTGTGTATTGATAATCAGAGGCGATTCGGGTGGTGTACAGATATGTTACGGTTCAACACTTTTACCTTTCAGTCTTAACCCCGCCAACTTTATTACCGATGGTAGGTGTACACTATACGTTTATTCTTACATAGACCCCACAACAGGCAATGAGAATAAAAGAAAAGAATTAGTTTTTACGACAGGGGAAAATCCGCAATGCTACATTGGAGACGTTGAGGCATCAATAGCAACAGATTTTTGGACTAACCCTGCATCATCAGGTCAAAGGTTTTATAATCCTACTACTTCATTTTATAATCCACTTGAACTATTACACTTAGGCGTACCTACACCACTTGACCAAATAACAGTTGTAGGGCAATCACCAATATCTACAAATCAGTATAACCAAAACTTACTTTTAAATAACGGTTGGCAATTCCGCATTAAAACAATTGATGTGTTCGGACGTGAATCTTTACATGGCATAATTTCCGCACAATATCTACCAAATACAGGCGGTGGTTGTATTGCCAATAGTACAGGGCAACCAAGTTGTTTAGAGATAACATTTGATACAGGAAATGCCTTTGTTGACCAAATACAAATAGAATACAGAAAGTGGACAGGGAACGATAGAGGCGGTGCAATAGCAAGTAATTGGCTACTTTGCGAAACTATTAATAAATGGACTTCAACAAGCGGAGTAGAATGGTGGAATCAAGACATTAATACCACTTATGGTACATCAGGTTCAAATACCTTCACTTATATATTTTGCGCAAATAAACAGTCAATTCCGCTACCTAATGACGAAACAGCCCTTGTAACACCCGGACTACCATTAACAAGTTCTACCATAGCAGCAGTAGGAAACGCTAACGCTTTAGGTAATAATACCTATGGCTTTCAACCTATTGATGTTGCGGAAATGAAAAAGATTACGGTTCAACCCGTATTACCATCAAATACAGTTTGTACACCACAAACAAGGTCAATAACCATTTACGCTAACATTTGGAATCCCGTAACAGACGAAAGCAGTTGGATAAGGAAAGGGTCAGGTAAATATCTATTCGGTAATGGCGCACATGCAGCAGGTAATGATACTATATTTGGAGACCAAACAAATCCGGGCTTTATTGGCGTACTCGTAGGCAACGGAACAATATACACACTAAGCAAATGGGGTAACTTAAACGTAGGGGCTGCAAGTGGTGGTTATCTTACAGGTACAGGCGTATTTACAGAAGTAAATATTGATACCGAAAACACATCAGATTTTCCGCAACTCCCCGTAGTACAATTTACATTTAATAACGTACCCGCAGGTAAATACTTATTCTATATAGTATCACATAAAGGAGTAATGGGAGACCCTACATTACTTCATACTTCAACCTATACTTGTGGCGTAATAGAATTTCAAACCCGTTTTCAGGCTGCACCCGCAACAGGTAATGCAATGGCAGGTTATACATCTACAAATAGTTTCGGTTATGTAAAAGAAGTAGAAATAGACTGTACATCAAGCGACATAGTTTATAATGGTCAAAGTAATGGATTAGGTGGGGCTGCGACAAATCCGCTATTCCTAATAATGGACGTTACTCTATTAGAAAACTTCATGGCAGGGTATGTAGTAGAAGATAATGGTTCAGGTCAAAATACACCCGTAGAGATGTTGCCCGTAGTATTTATGGGATTATCAGGGTTAGGCACATCAAGTACATCTTACGGTTCGTTTTATACCGATAGAAATGGTTTCTATTTTGGTATGCGATACCTTCAAATAGAATGGAATGGTTGTGATGGATTAGGGGCGCAATCACTAATAGTTTACAATAGGACAAGAGGAACAATGTTGTATGGTAATAATACCATTGACCCGCCTACGGTTGGTGGCTTACCTAATTGGCGAGCAAGAACACCACTTTACACTACAAAGGTATTTCCCGCATGTGGACGTATCATTACTACACAGACTATTTATCTTTGTCCTACTACAACAATCGGAGTTCCTGGCGTACCCGTAGTGATGACCAAATCAAGTCTTGCCATTACGGATTTTTCAGGTAATGCAGTACTTATAAGTCATAATAGATACAACTATCAAACATCATATCCAAGTGGTTCGTATTTACCGCCATTTGCCACTTATGTACCCGATTATAGTACGGGTTCATTAGCTAATGACTATCTTATAATATCACAAGGTGGTGGTTGTACATGGACAACATGTAGTGGTTGTACTCCATCAGTTGCGGACGTGTTAGTTACCTATCAAGTGTGTCAAGGCACAGGTTGTACAAATCCCCGTGTTAATAATTCAAGTTCATCATCCCCTTATACAATACCTAATATTTACGTTTTAGTAGGCGCAAATAATATTTCAGGATTGCAAAGCGGTGGACGTTATGCAGTAACCGTAACTTTTGAAGATGTTATTGGTAGGCAGACTTTTGCGCAACCGATAGCAGGTGTATCAGCATCTTCGCTTACGAGTGGAGAGGCGGGTATAGTCGTAGTTCCAACACTTAACTATACATCAGGTAGTCCAGCAACAACAGACCTTAATTTTCAACTATACAACCTACAATTTACTATTGGTTCAGGCTTTCAAGTACCGAGTGAATTTGTAAAAATGACCTTTGGAGTAAGCCGTAACTTAAACTTTTCAGATTACATAGATTGGTGTGCGGATTTAGTACAGTATGTAGATAACACAGGTTCTACCAATGCTGTAACCCCGACTTATATCCGTTTCTATTACGGTTCACTTAATGAGTACAATAAAAACTATTCCTTTCAAACAGTAACCAATTGGCAGTTCATAGCAGTAGATGTAAACGGTCAACAAATACAAGGTCAAACAGTAGAGGGGGACATTTGCCAAATAATAGCAAACGGAAACGGTACTCCAATACAACAAGGAATACAAACACCTGTAATTTACGACCAATCAGGTTTATTTTTCAGCATAGAATACAATCCATCATTAGCGGGACTTACAACAGGTACTTTGTTCCGCATTATAAGACCAAATCCAAACCAAAGTGAAATTAACGAGCCGTATTACGAACAATGCTTTACTATTGAATTATCAAGCGGTATTCCTGTATCTGCTAATGGAAGTTCAATATCATTGCCTTACAGTTCAACCCTACCTTATGTGGATAGCTACATAGTCAACAGATTATTTCCTGTTCCTATTCCCAAAGGTTTGACTACTGCACCTGCTGCGGGTTCGGCATTTCCGCCACTATCCGTATTAAGCATTAATAACTTACCTGTACCAGCACAAGGTCTAACGCTAACACAAACCACTTATAACCAAAACAACCTATTTACTAACGGTATAGTAGAATTTGATGCAACATTAGGGGATAGTAGTGTTTCTTACGGCTTCTTTTGGGAAAGTAATGCACCATCTGATTTTTGGGGCAAAGGCATATTTTCCGCAGGTAGGATAAACTATGTAAATCCATTTGAGGCACAAATAAGAAAGGGTAATGAAATAGCAGTAAGCGACCCTATAAGTGGCAGACCAAACGGATTAAACGGAGTAGGTTATTTTCAAGATATAAACAAGACCACATTTGACCAACAGACATGGGGGAATATCGTTATCATGTTGGTAGAAACAAGCATGGTATTGGTTATCTGCGAGGTTGACCACTTTATTACTTATTTCAATCAGACGCAGTTAAACGTAAATTTGTTAGGTCAGGTATCATCCCGTAATCCCGAAGGTAGTTTATTCCAAGCACCAACACCCAAAGTGGGGCAAAATTTCGGTTGCAGATTTAATGAGTTAAACACAATAAAAAGGTGGCAGGGAAAAGTTGTTTGGCTTGACGTTAAAAAAGGTCTTATCCTTAGCAACTTTGAATCCGCAATAAACATATCAGAACGTAACTCTTATCAAGGTTGGTTATTAAACAAGATAAGCTACATGAACTATAAAAACCAAAGCCCAGATGCTAACGGTACAATAGTTCCAATAGGTGGTATAGACCCTAAGACCAATGAATATTACCTTACATTCTTTTTATATCCACCATCAGGTTCGCCATCATACATTAATACTCAATCACAACCCGAAGTAAACGCAAGTGAAACAGCCATAATAGACCTTATAGGTAATCAAGAACAAGGTATTCAATTAGGTAGGCTAAAAGGATTTGCTTCATTCACACCTGAATACTTTGGTATGTTGCCCGGTTGGTGGAAAGAAAAACAATTCATTTCTTTTAAAGGTGGTCAACCGTATTTACACCACTTTAATGACATATTAGGCGGTGCGCCATTATTCGCTAATTTTTACGGTACTCAATGTGAATGTAGGGTTACTGTAATATGCAATCCTAATGCGGAAAAAGTAAAACGCTATCTTTACACCGAATTATACACAAGCCAAAGCATTGTTACGGGTTCAAGTAGTTTCAATGCCCCGCTATTCTATTCGGACAATATTACAACAGAAAAAGGACAATTGTCAAGACTTAATCCTAAAGTATGGACTTTAAGAAATAACTTTCAATGTTCCGCAATACTATGCGACCTTAACACACCTTATGACCCTAACCAAATTCCGCAAACCACAACCAATAAACTATGGGACGGTAATCAATTACAAGGTAGGTGGTTATTAATAAGCTATAAAACAAATGATAGTGTCGTTAGTGGCGGAACTGCCTATGTAGGTACTTACTTTGAAATTTCCGCAGCAACAATAGCCGTAAATGGTGTAGAAAAAAGTGGTGATTGATTTCATTAAAAAAGCCCCGTAGAAACGAGGCTTCAAAAATCAACTCTCAAATTAAACCATTTATACAGCTTCTTCAATAATGACTGCTTCCGTAGTAAGGAACATCTTAGCAATAGAACTTGCATTTTCAACAGCAGATATAGATACCAATGCAGCATCTACTATGCCTGTTTCAAAAAAGTTTTCGTAGGTATCAGTTTTGCAATTGTAGCCATAATCATTGTTTACACATTTGTTTTCGTGGCTCAATATTTTATCTGATATTTTTTCTATTTCTAACGATTTACCTGCGTTATTAAGTATTTGTTCAAAAGGGGAACATAAAGCCCTGCAAAGAATATCTATGCCTTTTTCTACATCTTGTACGGGGTTTATTTCAGTCCTATTGTAAATATCGTGTGCTATTCTCAACAATGCAACACCACCACCTGCAACATATCCATTTTGTATAGCGCATTGTGTCGCAAGAACTGCATCATCTATTCGGTCTTTCTTTTCTCCTCTTTCTAATTCAGTAGTGCCACCTACATAGATAGTTGCCATTTTCTTTGATAGGCTACCAATACGGTGCTTTATTTGACCCTTTTGAATTTCGCTATTGGTATTTTGATATTGCGAATAAAGGTTGGTAATCCTATCATTGATAGCTTCTTCCGTTCCGCCATAACCCAAAAATGTTGTTCTGCTTTTGGTTATTTCTACACGTTCGCATTTACCAAACCATTCAGGTTTAAATGATTTACCCAAAAACATTGTTTTCCTTTGAGACACTACGGTAGCCCCTGTAAGTACCGATAAGTCCTCTAATATACCATCTTGCATAGCGTGGATAGGTACATTGCGGATAGGACATACTTTAAGCGCACCGTTTAATTTGTTGGTGGTTAATAGCCCCATTGCTCCGCCTTCTATATTGGTTGCTACTATAAGCAATGAATAAGGTTTATCATCCCCGTTTTTCGATTTATCCAAATTCTTTTTTGCTATTGCTTCGCATATAGGCAACAAGTCATCCATGTTTGATATGATATTGTCCGTAAGTAGCACAAGCACATTTTCAAGGATAGCTGCGGATTTCGCTTTGTCTGTTACAAATTGTTCGTATATCCATCCCGAATCTTCCAAAACATAGCCTTTAGTTGATTCTACATAGGTTGTCGGCAATTTGCTTTCATTTACAAATATTTGCGCATCTTCTCCCACATTCTTTATGGTTTCCGCAATAAGTTCACCAATAGCACTATCATTGTTGGCTGCAATAGTGGCTATTTGTTCTATCTTACTTAAATCGCCATTACATTTCAATGCGTGGGTGTTAAGTAATTGGATTGCTTCTGCGGTGGCTATTTCTATGCCCTTTTTAAGCATAATAGGGTTTGCACCATTACTTATAGCTTCTACACCATCATTAAGCAATCTTTGGGTTAAAACAATTGATGTAGTAGTACCATCACCTGCTACCTTTACTGTTTTTTGCGCAGCCTCTTTAATCATTTGCGCACCTATATTTTGAAAGATATCTTTAAGGTAGATAGAATTAGCTACCGTAACACCATCTTTTGTAGATGTTGGGGAAAGTGGTTTCCCCGTTAGGTAGTTATTCCCTTGTTTTTGGATAACAACGGTACGACCTTGCGCACCTAAAGTTACCTTTACTGCATCGGCTACAATGTTCGCACCTTCCAACATTAGGGTACGTGCTTCATCCTTGAATTTTAATCGTGTTGTTGTTCCCATATTTTATATTATTTAGCAGCTTTAATTGCGGTTTCGGGGATTGCCAATAAATCTTTACCATCTACGGTAAATGTCATTGGTGTAATAGCGACATACGTAATCGTCTCACCTACTGATAAGGCGGTTACTTTGTCTCCTACGTGGGTAATTATACCCTTTTTTGTCAATACTGCGGAATTTTCAGGCACTTCTAAAAGTGTTTCGCTTTTTTCCTCAATAGGTTCGATAAATACGGTGTTACCTACTGGTCTCCATTCGTTGTTCATTATATTTGTGTTTTGTTTAGCAATAATCATGTCTTTGTGAATTTTGATGTATTCTTTACCAAAGAGAGTAATTGGATATAAATAGTTGATTGGTACTAAAAAGTGTTCTTGTTTGTCGTTGTGGTTTCTGATTTTGCAGATGAAATTAGCCTTAACGTATGCGCCTGTTTTTTCCGCATCCATGTTCACTTCTTGCATTTTACGGTTAATATCTTGCAAGTAGTCTATTTCATCTTGTGTATATGGGTTATTAGGGTCATAACTGCGGATTTGTTGACTGTCTATTTGGTAGCCACTTAGAAGTGCTTGCCTTTTGTCGGTATATTCCTTCATTAAGTGTTCCCTTGCGTACATGAAGTCCACTAATGTATTTGCTTTGGAATAATCATGTTCCATGTCAAACAACTTAGTCATGCCTTTAGAGAAATCATACATTATCTCAAAACGCTTATTGCAGAATATATGACCAAATATCGGTACTATCTTTCTGATTTTGTTTTCACCTTGTTTTTCGGTTACTATTTTGCCGAAAATCTCATTATTCCCATTAAAGTAAGCATTGAGCATCCTATGTTCCGCAATAGGCATATTTGCCACATTATAGACTGTTTTTAGTAGGCGGAAATCTTGTGCTTGTGATTCTACGGAGTGGTGAATTATAATAGTATCGCCAATATTCAATTCGGGGTGGTATCCTTTAGCTATTTCACCCATCTCTAAAATTTCGCCATACTGTAAATTATACTTCATGTATAGCCAATTTTCAGGAATAACCATACCACTATCGGTGTTGATTACTTTATGTTTCCGTGCTATTAGGTCTATGTTTATAAGTATTCTGTAAGGTGAAATAACATCATTTATTCGGTAAAGGTCTGACCCTTTTAAAACGTGGCATTTTGTAGTGTCTATGTAAACTTCTGCATGTCCGCCACTTCTGCGGTATTCTACAATGTCCCCTATCTTGCAAAAATCATTTTCAAATGCTTTTATTACTTTCCCCTTTTGGGTAATTAACTTAGTTGATTGAGATACCTCAATTCCGCCATCGGTAACTGATAAATCACTTAATGTTTCTACAAAGAATATGTTGTAAGGGTTATCGTTGATAGCTAATAGTTCATGTTCTAATACAGTATGTAGTAGTTCACCATCTATTACAATCAATCTTTGTGCGGTCTCATGTTCCGCAGGTGCTACATAATCAATAATATCACCGCCTTTTACTGTAAGGTCATCACTAAAGTAAACTACTTCACCTATCCTTTGGTCTTGTGGTAAATCTTGTACCGTTAATCCATTAGCTGAAACTATTGATTCAGGCGTTATTGGACGTACATACATTGTTTGTGGTTCTAATATACGCATTGTTGCTCCCTTGTTTTACGTTGTAAAAGTGCGGTAAAGATAGTAATAAAAAGGATAGTACAAACCAAATAATGATAATTTTGTTGAAAGAATTTTGTCAAATGGCGGAAGGTATAATCCAAATACCCGTATTGTGGGATAATAACGATACTTACTTCGGGGGTACTGCACCATTGGGTGTGCCAATATCATTTCAGACTAATTATGTTGAAATAGACACAGTTGTTTATCATAAACCTATTAGACCATTTGTACCATCAAATCCTAATAGTGCTACCATTGTCCCAATGTCTTTTATTAAAAATACAAGTACAGGGCGTGGATTTTTCAGTTTGCTTACGTTAAATCAAATATTAGCCTTAATAGAGGCTTCTACACAAGATGTAAACGCAAGTAAGACATTTACCTACGAAGGATTTAAGGGTACTACACTTACTGATACAGCTAATCTTGTTAATCAAATACTTATTGGCGTATTTGTGGACGGTGTGGCAATAGACTTAACAACATTGGTTTATAGCGCAACCGCAGGTACAATAACATTCCCAACTTCATTATCAGATTCAACAGTAATAGTTACTTGTTATGGTTATTAGAAAGAAAAATATAAACACATTAGTAATACTTTCTGCTGCATTTTTGTTGTTTTGCGGATTTGCTTATTTGGGTTCAATATACCCTTCTATCGGCAATCCTTTAGCTACTGCGGAGTTTAAAGGGGGTGTAGTAGTGGATTCCGCATTGGAATTACCTATTTATTCTACAAGTAGCTTTTATTACAATAGTGGTGTAGATAGTTCACGTTTGGTTTGCGCAAGTTTATCAGATACCACAATGCAATATTATTATCGGGCTAAATGGTATCATGTATTTACAATGTACGATACTACTTCTATATTAGCTACTAAATTTTATACAAGTGTTCATGGTGTACCAAGTGTAACTGCTGCAAGTGGATATACGGTTACATTAGGTTCTAATAGTACAGATAGGTTCGGTAATTTAAGCATTACAACAAGCGGTTCGCCTACTGTATCTGTAAATTGCTTTACGTTGGCATTTGGTAATAGTTATTCTGTTACGCCTTCTTTTGCGCTTATGTCTCCATCAGACGTGCATTTAAATACATTATTCGTTATGCCGATAGCAAGCGTTACAGCAACACAAGCTATTGGTGTTACAGGTTCAACTACTCTATCACCAAGTACAACCTATAAATACGTTTATCAAGTTAATTCACCAAGATAAATAATATCCACATGACGCAATTTGAACAAAACGCACTCACTAAACAGATTAAAGGATTAACGTGGGGAATTGTACTCACAATAGTATCAACGGTAGGCGGAACATTGTATTTGGGTCTAAAATGGTACACCAATTTGATGACAGCGATTACTATTAATGCTACAAAAAATGAAGAAATAGATAGGCGTTTAGGCAACATGGATACAAGATTTGACGGATTAGAAAGACGTTTGAACTCGCAAGACCAAAACATTTTGTCTATTTCGCAAGAAGTAAAAAAAAAGTAGTTTTGTAAACTAATATTAGGGATTATATGAAAAATGGAATAGCATTTAATCAATTGTCTGCAAGCATCATAGGTACTATATGTATCTTAATTGCCGCATTGATGTATTTTATTCCTTCTAACTTAGACCCCACTAATAAAGGTGTTATTATAGGGTTTTTAGTGGCGCAAGCAACATCGTGTATTCACTTCATAGTTGGCAGTTCATCAGGCAGTCAAAATAAAGATGAAGGGAGCAAGAATACAACAGATATGTTGGTGGATAAGTTAGCTAATTCCGCACCACCCGAAAAAAAACCGCAATCTTAAATAAAAATATTATCTCTATACGCAAGAATTTTATTAACAACAAACAAAACAACAACAACATGAATTGGTTTACAAAAGTAGAAAACGCTATTAGCGGAATGTGGAACACTCTCGTAGTGGATGTATTGGGTAAGATGCCTTCAAATTGGATTATGGCAACATCTGAATTGATTGCAGCTTTGAACAAGATTAAAACATTTGCATCAAACCCTAACGCAGTAACTATTGCGTCATTGTTTAATGCAGGAGGTATTGCTTCTTTTGCATTGCCCGAAGTAGTTACCGCAATTAATGATGTTTTGCCTGAATTAGAAATAATGCAAGGTTGCGCATCAGTAATAAACGGTATTTCTGACCCTATTCAAAAGGCAGACGCTTTGGTGCAGTATTTGGCACAGAATATCAACAAAATGCCCGCAAATTGGCAGAAAACACATTGGTATTCTATTTTAACAAGTATTTTATCTAAACTATTGGGTATCTCTGAAAATCAGGCGTTAACTATTGTTGCCCTGCAATTGGAGAAAACAATAGGCTAAATTTATAACTCATGGAACGTAGAGTAAGAGTAAGGCGGGATAGCCCCGCAACCATTGTCGGATTCTTTTATTGCTTGTGCTATAAGAACCAATACGGATTGTACTACCCAACAGGAAGACCCGTAAAAGTATCTTTTAACCATACAGTATTAGGCTATTACAGTATTAACGAAAGTGGTGTGCCAATACAACTTAAAAGTTACGAACCTGCAATTTTCGCTTCTACATTGAATAGTGGCGGAAGTGGTTATTCGGTAGGCGATTATGGTACTATCAATGGTGGTGTTGTTTCCGCAACTTATCAAGTTACAGCAGTATCAGGTGGTGCAGTTACGGCGTATTCTATCTCGAATAAAGGCGGTGGCTATAACCCAATGAACAATGTAGCTACAACGGCAACATCGGGTAGTGGTAGCGGATTTACCATTAATATCACGTCTATATCGAACAACAACGTAACCATGTTGCGACCCGATAGCATACTTAACGGATTGACATTGCCAAATTCGCATGTATGTATTGCAGTAAGTGATACGCAAACAACAGATACCTTGTATTTGGATATTGTGAATTACTACCAAACAAATGTAGTGCCTACACCTTACGTTACTTCATGCGCAACGGTTGTACCTAAAGCTACTTCGGTTGGTTTGAGTACGGCAACTATTTCATGGGCTGCAATACAAGGGGCTAATGGCTACGAATACGTTAATAGCACTTCAAATACCGCACCAACAGGTGATGGTACATACAATAGTGGAACATCTTTATCCTTAACAGGGCTTTCCGCAACCACGACTTATTACTGCTTTGTACGTACTATATGTATAGGCGGTATGAAATCTACATGGGCTTCGGTATCGTACAAAACAACATAGTATGTTGAGGGAACTTAATAATATTCAAATCGTGTTTGTTGTTCCCTTGTGATTAGGATGAAAAAAGCCCCCTTTATTGGGGGTTTTTGTTAGAAAATACAAATATTTATATAAACATTAAAAACAACAACAAATGACAGTTTCGCAAAATTTCTTCGATTTAAGAAAAGCATTAGAAGGTTTAAAAACAGAAGCATATCAAGATAGTGCAGGTATTTGGACAATAGGTATGGGTACTACTCATTATCCTAATGGTACAGCAGTACAAGAAGGAGATACATGTACCGAAGAAGAAGCCATAAACTTTGCTTCACACGATACAGAACATGCAGAAACATTTGTCAATAACACATTGATAGTAGAATTAAATCAAGGTCAATTTGATGCTTGCGTAGATTTTACCTACAATGCAGGTGTTGGCGCATGGCAAAATTCCACATTGCGGAAATTAATAAATGCCAATCCTTCGGATTTTGACAATATAACCGAAAATTTCGAGGTTTGGGATAAGGCGCATGTTGACGGTCAATTGGTTGTCGTAAATGGTCTTTTACGTAGGCGTAAATGCGAAGCGTACTTGTATCAGAACGGAGTTAATCACCCTACATTTTTTGAATAATGCCTACTACTTATCCCGCATTGTTCATTTGGTGGGCAACCATTAGATTCGTAATTTTGGGGATAATAGTTCTATGGGATTATTTGGACAATAAAAAAGAAGCAAAAAAATGTTTGAATTAAGGGATTGGTTTAGAACGACAGAGGCGGAACACGATGAAGAATGGATGCACCGTGTTACCCGTCATGTTAGGTGGTATATGACACCCCTTGTTTCAATAGATGAAGCACGTTTAGGGATGGCTTACCTTAATGGTGAACAATCAATGCTTGCTATTGAAAATCTATTCCAAAATCCGATTTCTCTTAATCTAAACAACGACCCTTACGCCAACAACAGAAGGCTATTTGATAGGTACGGTAATGCTGCACAATCTGAAAGACCCGCAGATATGCCCAAAGTACATTGGGTAATGGGCGGAATACGGTTTAAGTCAGTTCCGCTATTACCTAAGATGCGTAACGTATTAGTAGGGGAAATGAAGAAAATGGGTGTAATGACTACTGTACAAGCCACAGACCCCGCAAGCCAAAACAAAAAGCTATACGATAGATTATTGCTTAAAAACAAAGCCAAATTAGAGCAAGACATATCTTATAACTATCAACAATTAGGACAAAAACCATACAGATTAAATCACCACAAAGCAAGGTTTGGCGAAAAAGTAGGTAACGGTAATATTGATAAGTTCGAGGACATGGGATTAGACCATACAGACCCGCAAGACTTAGATATGTTCTTTAAAATGTTTCATAAGTTGAGAGAGGAAATGTCAATCCAAAAACTGATTGATTTTGTTCTTAAATACAACAACATAGAGAACAATTACACCGAAAAATGGGTAGATGATATTTTAGCCAAATATGCCATAGGTGCGCAACCTTACATTAATGAAGTAACAGGCACATTAGATATTCGCTACTTATCACCTGAAAGCATTTACATATACGGAGCAACAGGCAGAGACCAAACATTTAATGATTCAAATGCTAAGGTTTATGAGCAACGCATGACCATAAAGGAAATGCTACAAACCATAGGAAATTCATTTGATGTTGAACAACAATGGGAGAAATTACTTTGCGCAATAGCTTACGTTAACGGCATTGAATTTACAGGTATTCAACCATCTCTTAGAGGATTAGCACAAGGAGATACTTATAGCTATAAAGGCGGAACTGATTATGACGGTAATTTAGTAAATGGCAATACAAAATGTGGTTATAATGACTTCATGCAATTTAAGGTTATTGTAGGGTACATTGAAGTAAACAGCCAAATAGATGAAGGATTACCAGTAGAAGTAAGCGGTAAAAATCTGCAAAGCAATACAAGCTATCCCGAAGATAGAGACCATTACGCAAAAAGACCCAAATACGAAACACCTACATACAAAGCACATTATCTTGCAGTAAGTAGCATTGACCAAGTGATGTTTAACTTCGGCAAAATAAAGTGCATGGATATTACAGGGTACTCCGATGTAAACACCAATTTCACTATACAATGTTGGAAAGGAATAGGTTTGCCACTTGCGCTACAATGTAGGGAAATGGTAGATTTCGCCAATGAATTGTTTTGGAAATTAAAGTACGTTGTTAGGCGGTCTAAACCACCAGGTACAGATTACAATCTTAGCAGCTTACTTGAAGTATTGGACAAAATGATTGATGACCCATTATCTAACGAAAAGAACTCTAAGATAATGCAGTTAGTGAATTATCTTGACGTTTCCGCAAATGGTATATGGGACTTCCCTAAACTTAACGGATTACCCGTTGGTATGTCCAATAACCAACTTAATATCGAAAAGCAGAATGGCATGGGTTCATCTGCAAAGGAGTATTGGGATTTATACCTAAGTGTGGTAAATCATCTTTGGGAATTGATAGGTTTTGCGCCATTGAGGCAAGGAGACCCGGGCGGTAACAGAGATTCCGCAACTAACCAAGTTAAAGCACTTGAAAGTAGCGAATCTGCTACCTATTTTGTTCCTGACGCTATATCCATGATTCTTGAACAAATAAGCCAAAGAATAACCACTATTACACAATCAGTAGTACATGATAGTAAGGATAGTATGATATACCAATTCTTACTTAATGGCATAGGTCAAGAACCGCTTGATGACATAGAAGCATTAGGATATTACTCCAATACAAGATACGGTCTATTCTTTGATTCAGTAAACCTTTTACCGCTTAAACAAAAATTAGATGCAGTACTTATTGAGAGCATTAAAACAAAAGCAATTACCACAGCACAAAGCCTATTAGTTCAAGACATAAAGAACCCAAGAGAGGCTTTCCAAGTCCTTGCATACTTAGAACAAAAGAACGCTAAGGATGCACAAAAACAACAAATGCAATTAGCCCAACAACAACAGCAACATCAACAACAATTAGCGCAAATGCAAATGCAAGGCGAAAGAATGAAAGTTGATGGAAATATTGTAGTTGCGAAAATTCAAGGCGCAAACCATATTCAAGGAAACATAGTCAATGCTAAAAGTGGCATTACTAAACAAGCCATGAAGAAACAAGCCGACATAGAACAAGCATACCACGATGCAATGGCTGATTTATACAGGGAACAAGGTAGCGTAGATGAAAGTGTATTGAATACTCCGACACCCACAATTCCGCCTGCACAACAGCCTAACGCAAACGAAGCATTAGCATCAGGTCTTGAACAAGCACAACAAGGTCAACCTAATGATGGTATGATTCCCGCAGGTGCAGGGAGACCACCGATAGCTACTAATCCTGTAACAGTTGGTCGATAATAGACTTAGGGTAAGGTAAAATTTCTCTTATAATTATTCTTGAAACTAAGGTACTTACTGCTATACCTTTTTCATTACTTTCAGCCCTTATCATAGCTATAACGTCATCTGATAATTCTACTTCTATTCGCTTATCTATAAGCATTTTTTTAGAGGATAAATCGTTTACTATGGCGGATTGTACTAATGGCGTGTATTTCTTTAATAGCATGAGTTTTACATTGTGAGTAAGGGAATAATCCTTATTAAACTTGCGTTTGAAGGCTTTATCTATATCATTCCACTCTTTTTCCGTATAGTTTAGATAAACAGGGATTCTACTCATTTTTATTCATTTACGTTGTAAAACTGCGGTAAAAGTAACTGAAATATTTCACACTAAAAAATACATGTCATAATTTTGGGTAACAATCTGAATCGCAATGGCGGACACAAACAACGAACAACAAACAGCAACTTTGGAAGTAGAAACCCCGCAAGGTGGTGAACCTACACCAAAACCCGCAGAAACGCTTGAAATAAACGATGATATTGCGTTGGCTTATTTGAAAAAGAAAGGAATTAAAGTTGATTCTTTTGATGATTTGATAAAGCCCGCACCAAAGACAGCCGAAGAGCTTGAAAAAGAACAAAAGGCTTTCAATGACGAAGCAATAGCATGGGGATTGAAAAGCGAAAAAATTAAAAGAGAAGATTACGATAAAAGCGTAATTCTCAAAAATAAAAGTTCTTTAGATATTGCATTTGAAGCATACTTCGCAGAACAAAAAGCAGAAGATAAGACATTGACTGCTGAAACCGCAAGGGAAATGTTCGAGGAAGAATATCACTTAACTAAAGAGGAAGGTTCATTGCTAAGAAAAAATGGCTTAAAAAGCATTGAGAAAATTGCAAATGAAATTCGTCAATCAGTTAAGGCGGTAGATGAATTGCCAACAATGTATAGAGAGTATCAAACAAATGCTGCACAAAGAAGGGAAGTATCTAAAACGATACGAGCCATAGCAGACCAAATGCCTGATAAATTCGAGTACATTGAACCCGCAGCAGAAAACCAACCTGAAATAAAGGTAGAGATACCGATAGATAAGGATGATATTCAAGCGATAGTAAAGCAATGGGATAGCGACTTCATTTTCAATACATTGTTTGATAAAGGCAAAAAGGCAATAAGCCCTGAATTGCTAAAAGAACAATTACAAAAAGAACTTGAAAAAAGCATACCAACTAAAAGGTGGATGCAAGCTATTAAATCTCATGGTGAGAAAATGGCAAAAGAAGAAAGGCAGAGATTAGCTAATTCGGGGTTTGGCAGACAGTCAGTAAGTGGTCAAACAACACAAAAAGCACCTGCATCAATTAATGCGATTGAAGAAGCTACGAGGTTAGTATCGGGCGCAAGATAAAAAGTTTAAGTTTAAAATTTAAAAACAGAGTATATGCCATTATTTTTTGGAACACCGGGCGGTCAGCCACTACGTCAACAGTTAACAGTTGGACAAGCAACAGAGCAGTTCCAACCATTTTCAAACCTTTATAGGGGATTTTGGGATGCGGTTTTAGCGGGCGCAGTACCCGGATTTTCGCCTAACCAAATTTCTACATGGCGAGCAGCCTTTAGAGAAGGCATTGTAAACGTAGGTGGTAAGCCATCTAAGATAAACTTCTTCCGTGAAGCCTTTGGTGGTACTCCTAAAGAAATCGAAGCAACCGACTATTATATCAAGTATAACAGCCGTTTGGACTTTAATATTTACTCTCAAAATGGTGGTACTAATACCGTTTACACAAGCGGTTCACCTTTGGCGGGTTGTAATTACGGTCAATATGTAGATGCGAATTTCCCACTTTCGGGTTCAGCACTTGTTTGTCAATTCCAAATTGCAGCAGGTACTTACAGCCCTGACGGTATGGAATCAAATATCGCAGTAGGTCAAACAATCCACGTTCCAACAGACGGACACGATTTGTTGGTTATAAAAGTGGACAAATCAGTACCTTATGCTCACCAAGTATATGCAGTACCTTCACAGCCGGGCTACACTCCCGATGTGCTTCCTTTGCAGCCAATGTCTGTTAACCGCATGATTACCACATCAGGTTATTCAGATACCAATACTTCTCCTGTTACTTCACAATTCCAATCAAACGGTTATATCAAATTGGTTCAACCTTATCAGTTGCGTACCGATTCTGAAACACCTAAAGATTTGGATGCGGCATACCAAGATGTGCTTCAATTCGCTATCTTGTTTGACCCCGTAACAGGCGCAAAAATTGATACTTTTGACTTTTTGGCTATGCAGTCATTGCGTGAAAACGCTTTGATGTCTGAAAATCAGTATTATTGGATGGGTGAGCCTAAAACAAACCCTGCAATCTTTGGTACAGGTATCACATACACTAATAAGTATGGCGGTTTCTACGGTCTTGTTCCTTCTATCTTCTACGGTGGTGGTTACATTGACCAATACGACCCGGGCGTTGGTTGGGATTTGGATTCAAATTGGTTGCGTTGGATTTACCAAATTGATGCTCAAAAGAAATCTACCGAGTATGTAATGATAGGTGCAAAGAAACTGCTTGATGGTATCAATCGTAAAGCAAACCAAATGTACCAAAACAATTCAGGTAGCTGTACTTTTGAAACATTCAAATGGTGGTATAGCCCCGATGGTAGCGCACCCGACCAAGAAGGCGTAATCAAACGTTTGGATATTCGTTCTTTCTACGCATGGGGTAATACCTTGCACATGAAATGGGAAACAGCATTGTCCGACCAAAACTTTATAGGTATTGGTTATATGCCTAACTTCGGTATCATGCTTCCAGGCGAAGGAAACGTTGATAGCAACGGTATGCAAACACCACCTGTTGAGTTCTTGATTCCTAAAGGACGTATGGAAAATTACGATTACCGTGAATGGTTTCAAGATATGGAGCAAACAGGAGACCTGCACGCTACCAAATGGCACTTTGAAATCCGTAAGACAATCCAAATGGCTGTACACGGAGTAGAAAATGACTTAGCAATAGTACCTACTGTTATTCAATAATAGTAGGTGCTATTCACCATAATATTTATCCAACACAAACACAACAAACAAACAACACACAATGTCAACATTCACAGAAAAGTTAGGGTTAACGGACGAGCAACTAAAAGCTAACACAAACTTATATCAATTGGTATCTTCGGGGCGTTCAGGCGCAAAAAAAGAAGGTACTGAAATTGAAATAAGAAATGCAAAGGAAGTTCAATTGTGTCTTAGCGGTAAGGCATACGTAAAGAACTACTTAGGAACTTATCAGTTAGTAAACATAGCTTACTTTCAAGGATTCAATACCATATTCGTAGATGATATGATAACGGGTGTTGATGAAAAAGGTAAACAGATTGTTGAACCCGGGCTTAGGACTTTGATAGGCGGTATTGAAATGTATGCCAAAGAATATGCTGCAAGAGTGAAAGACTTTACAGTATGTTTCAAAGAAGGTTATTTGAACCTTGATGAATATGGCGGAGACCCAATGCTGAAAGAATATGTTGATAAGAATATCTGTAATTTGGATTCTGAAACATATCCTAAGTTGGTCGAAAACAGATTGCAACGAATGATTAATCCAATTTCAAGATACAAAAAATGTGTCAAAGAAATTGAAAGCAAAAAGAAGATTGAACAATTCGATACTAAGAAAAAACGTAAAGTTCTTGACTTGTTGGATAGCCTGAAAATCGAAGAAAACGGTGGTTATAGGTACAATATGCCAAGAATAAATGCGGTACTCAATATCTGCGAAATAGGGGAACATCTTACAGATGACCAACCCGAACAAAAGATAGAAGAAATCATAGAGTACGTTGGATTAGTGAGAGAAGCGGAGTTCCTTGATTTATACGAATCTACTATTGACGAAACATTGGTTGCAGTTAAAAATGCAGTTAAATACCAAGTTTTGGAATTAGGTAAAGAATTGAAATTGTTGGATGGCAAAAACGGTGCTAAGACATTAGCTAAATTGCACTCCGAAGGAATGGACGAACAAATAGAAGAAGCAGTCCTTTACTTCCTATCCAATAAAGAATGTAGAGCGCAATTTGGTTATGTAGCTTCAATGGTCAATACAGCCATGCAAAATGAAGGTGCAGCCAAAACGACAAGAAAAAAGTAGTTTTTTAAAATTGTAAAAACATAACAATATGATTTGGGGTCTAAAAGGTCAGCTATTATTTAAGAATAGCACATTTTACGGATACGGCAACGGCTATCCAAACGGATTAACAAACGCAACTATCCCTTGCGAGGGTATGGAATTGCAAGGTGTGTTTTGGTACACTCCCGACCCTGTATATAATTCCTATACGCTGCAAGCGGACGCATGGTCTCCCGCAGACGCAACTAACCAATCAGTTCCGCCAAATCCATCAGCGATTAAAGTGGGCGTATGGAAATGCGTAACAACGGCAGAAACTTACGGTATCATTATCAGCAATACCGATGAACTTGCCACATCAACACCAACATCAGAATTTTTGTATCTATGCAATGGTTTGGGTGGTTCAGTTCCTACAATGCCATTTGTAACATGTCCTTATCCATTGTTCCAATCAAAGCCTAACACAACTACTAATGGTGTGAATACATGGATACTTACAGTTCCGCCAAATCCACTTTCTCTAAATATCGCAATAGCTTTTGCATGGGGGAATGGTCAAGCGTTAAGCCCTACTTTTTCGGGTTCTGTAACAACAGCTTCGGGTTTGGCATCATGGATTACTTCTAATTGGGGTTCTTATTTTTCAAGTGCCACAGCATCAGGGAATTTGATTACCCTGCAAAGTTCAACACTTAATGCTTTCGGTGCGCTTGTTTCACTTGTACCAATCAATTACTGCTTGAATACATCAGCACTTTACCCTGCGGGTCAGATAAACGCTATTACAGCAGTTGCAGCAGGTGGTTCAGATTATGCAGTAGGTGATGTGATTGCCCTTAATGGTGGTTCAGCGGGTTACGCAACAGTAGCAACGGTTAGTACAGGTGCGGTTTCGACTGTAACACTTGTAACACCTAACTACTCTTACGGTTATACTGCTTCAACAGTTGCCACTACTGCGGTAACAGGTTCGGGTACGGGTTGTACACTTACTATTACGGTTCATACTTCGGCTGCAATACCTGTAAACGGAGTAACTGTAAATGGCGGAGCAATACAATCAATACCTTTCATTATGCTTGACAATACGCCAACTACAATGAACGCTTTGTATAACGCATTGCTTCCATTAGTACCGGGCGCAGTTATCACACCTGCATCAGGTTCAGGTGGTAATAAGATTAACATTCTTACCACACAAGGAGTTGTTGCTCTTTACAACAATACCACACTTGAACTAACAGCAGGTAGCGGAGCATGTTCTTAATGTGATGATGATTATATAGATGGTATCCCAAAGGGGCGGGTTGATTCCCCGTCCCTTTACTTTTTTAAAACATAAACAGCTTATACAATGGCTTTACCAATATCAACAAGTCCCGATATTACTTCATTAGACTTTTCCGCATTATTAGATATATCGGGTTCTATACCTGAAATAACCATTACTAATCTTTCAGTAGGTAATCCATCAGGAACTACAAACCTTAATCTTTGTACATGGTGGTACACAGTACAAGCACCAAGCGGATATTACATACATCAAGGTAGTTCCGCAACACCCGATTTTGCACCCGTATTAGGACAAGTGGCAACAGTAGTAGGTCATTCGGGTTATTTCGGTACAGGGTATGCGGTAAACGACCTTGTATATATAACAGGCACTTATATTACCCAAGCAATAGCAAGGGTAACGGCAATAGGCGCAGGTGGTGCAGTAGCCACTATGGTTGTTGTATCAGCAGGTGTTGAATATAGCGGAACACTAACAGAATTACCAACAACTACATCAGGTTCAGGTACAGGTCTTGCAGTAGATATTACATTGTTTAATAAACCTATTTGGTCAACACTTGAAATTCCCGCAGGTTCGTGGATAAGTCCAACAAGTAGCGGTATGTGTGCGCAAGTAGAATTTAATAATTCAGTACCTTACATAATCACACTTTATTGCCAAGACGTAAATCTATCAGTATTCTCTATATCTTATTCTGCATTACTTGTACAACCTTATGGTCTTGTACTACAAACAGGTAATCAACCAAATACAGGTACTTGCGGAAATTTCGGTGTCGCTTGTTTCAATGCTACCACTATTTGTTCTTTAGGTCAACTTCAAGCTACCGATAACACTAATTACAGTTATCAAGGACTTCAACCTGCAACATCTAATACAGAATGGATATTTACAAGACCTGCAAGCGGAGTTGGTTCATATCCCACTACTTCTACGGTATATAATACACAGACTGCACTATTCTATTTATACTACGATGGTGCGGGATTTTCATTAGGTCTGCTTTCTGTTTGCACCTATACTTTAAGTGCAAATATTACAGTAAAAATACAATACAAGAAATATGCACCACTAAGGATAAACTGCAATATAGACCTTTGTAAATTAGCATGTGAATACGCTAAGTATATTGCGGAAGCCGAACGTAAATGCATTACTGTTGAAAATAGCGTCTATCAAACTAACTTGACGCTCATTAACTCTTATTATAACCTTGTTCTTTCCGCAATAAGCCAACCTTTATGCGATATAGATGTACAACACTACATAAAGAAAATGAGCCAAATAGGGGGCTTTAATTGCGGTTGCGGTTGTCAGGGTGTAAATCCTGGCAATACAATCGTACCAAGTTCTTCACAAAACATATTGTGCGTTAGTATTTATCAATTTGGTACTACTAATACTCCACCGCCTACATGCGTAAGTCCGTTATCTGGATGGTGGGGTGACCCTGGGCTGAATATCTATGACCCCATAGGCGGAACAATCATAGGTGTAGCATACAGTCCTTCGGACATGGTATCAATAATAAACAATAATGCAGCATGGCAAGCATTTGGTACAGCGTTAAATGCGGGTAGTTGCGAAATTTGCTTTATACCTCAAAGCGGTGTATTGACAATTCCGCCTGTATATGTAAGTCAGAACTCAACACCTAACTTAAATTGCGGGTGCAAGACAACAGTATTTTTGCCTATTGTTCAACATGCGGCAACGACTACACCTACTGCACAATGTCCTACATGTACAGGGTGGTCTAATAACTACGTTTACAATATTACTAATGCCACACAATTAGGTTCACCAACAGTTATTACTTCTATTGCGGAAGCCATAACATTGATAAATTTGGATAGTGGTTGGCAAGCATACGGTACAGCATTTGATGCAGGTTGTTGTAAGATAGGGTTTATATTAAATCCTTCATTTTCAGGTACAGCACCTACATTTGTAGCATTTTTAAACTAATTAATTAACTATGCCACAAGCAATAGATTTAGGAGACCTGTTTTATTCGCTGCAATCACTTTGTAACGTACAACAGAACGGTAACATAAGACCACAAACTGATTTTCAGAATTGGGTTAACGATATTCAAACGGAAATGTTTTGGGAGTATGTTGATGAATTTCAAAAAAATCAACAAATATCCGACAAGCTATCACCGTTCTTAAATTACGTTAATGTGGCTGTTACTCCAATATCAGGAAGCCCAACAGATTTAATCCCATTACCTTCTAATTATGGTGCTTTTGCTATGCTTTCTGTACTTCGTCAAATTGATGACGGAAAATGTTGTTGCCAAGAAAACAATATTAATGGCGACCCTGTACCTATTCTATACAACGGTACGCAATGGCTTAATCCGTCAGACCCGCAATATGCGCAAATGGCTCAACAATTTAAAGGTACTAATCTTCAAGAAAGCCTAATAGAACTTATAGACACACAATTTTGGGATGCCTGTTTAGACCACGATATTAAAAGACCAACATTCAAAAAACCTAAGTGCGTACAATATTCAGGTGGGCTAAGATTAGCACCGAAAGGTATAACAATGGTTTATTTAACCTACTTTACTATTCCTATACCTGCGGTTTTTTCTTATACCATAAGTAATGACATTCCAATATACAATCAAAGTGGTTCAACACAGATGTTATGGAACGCTACACTTAAAGACGAATTTTTACGCAGACTGAAAATAAGGTACGATAAATACATAGGCGATTCCGCAGGATTCCAAATGGATAACGCAGATAATAACGCAAATAAACCGTAATTTTGTAGTATGGCAACTTTAGGATATGTAGCGAATAGAACAATGGATATGGTGTATCAAGGACTTGCCCCAAGAGACAAGTTTTTTGAGAAAGAACACTTTATGTTCCATTGTGCAGCAGCATACTCGAAACTGCTTGATGACATGTATCAAGCACTAAGAAAAGAAAATAAAGTACAAGACGGATTTTCAAATGTAGAAATGTCCCCCGATTGGCTTATTTCCGAAAATCTTAAAGTGCAAAAAACGGAGTACGATGGCGAATTTTTCGTGCAGACTTCACAGAATATATTTGGTTTTTCTTTTAATGCCTACGGTAATGGACTAAACGGAGTGCGTAAAAGTGCGTTTTACAAGGATTGTAACGCATGTCCCGCAGACCTGAATTTCCGCAAAATATCCATAGACGAAATTAAGTTTTACAAAGGTATGCCCTATACTACCGACTGCTATTATTATGTAGAAGGTAATAACAAGATTTATTTTGTCAATAGAGACCCTGTACAAGTAAAAGTATTCTATGTGCCAACACTAATAGAAACAGACGAAAATTGCCATTTTAATGATGCCTTAGTTGACCCCGTAGTAGAGAGAGTGTTTAATTTGTTTATTAGCGGGAAAGCAGGGGTAGTAATACAAAAAGCGGATGACGGGAATAGGAACACAGTATTGCCACAACAAGTAAACACACAGTTAAACAAAGCATAAAACAACAAACAATGAAAAATCTTAATTACGCAGAGGCTTGTGTCTTATTAGAGGCAGGTAAAAGGGTGAAAAGGAAAAACTTTATAATGTGTGATTATATTTACATGTGGATATGTGAAGATTGCCCTACCAACGCTATGTTTAATGGGGTATCACCGAAAAAAGGAGATATAGTAAAAGATAATTTTGCTTTCCCTAAAAGTGAAATATGGGCTGCAACGGATGAAGATATTATTGCGGAAGATTACGAATTGTTTGAACCTGAAAATTGTTAATAAATGTTGACGCTTAACGGATATGAAGTCTTGAAACTTTCTACAGTTGTAGATAGGTTTACATTGAAGCAAGGAAACTTCAAACAGAAAGACTATTTCCGTTACTTAGAAATGGCAAGGTGGGCTGCAAAAGATATTTTCCGCAAGACACTTTGGAACATACAAACAGTATCATTAGAAATAGATAGACATGGGTTTATTACTATTCCAGATGATTGCGAAAAATTGTTGTCCATAGGAATTGTAGGATGCGATAAAATATTTCATGCTTTAGGTCATAACCCTAAAATAATGACCGTACCTAATTCTTATAAGTGTTCATGCAATAAGTGTAACGGTAATGGCACACTATGTTCCGCACTTGATAATGTAACAATGGTACAAACCCCAATAGAAATACAAGGCAAAGACTATTACATAACCGAGTTTACGCAAATAGATGTCAACGGTAACTTAGTTACCAAAACCATTACACCTTCATTAGATACTAACGGTAATGTAATTGATGTTACCACATACGCCACTATTTGCGCAATGGATGTTAACCCTAATGGATGCCTTTTAAATACCGCACAAAACGTACAAAATCTGCAACAATATTGTGGTTATACAAACCCATTTAGCGGTTGGGATGGATTAGGGTGGTACAATGAAAATAGCGGTGATATTCCCGCAAACTACAATCATTACGGATATTGGAATTGGGATAACACAAACGGATGCCGAATAAAGATAGTAGTAAATGCCAATAATGGCTTTGCATGGTATCCCGTAGGTACAGGCGGAATAATCACTAACAACAATAACGAAAACAATTATCCGCTACCATACCCAAATACATTTTCGCAAATAGGTGCAGGTGAATATGACAACATAAAGAGAGTAATAATCTCTTATCAATCAAACGGAGAAAGCCCTAATAGTGAGATAGTAATACCTCAATTTGCGGAAATGGCGGTAAATATGGGAATGGTTTACCAACAACGAGTATTTAACCCGAAAGACACAGATAGAGATAAACAAGGATTAGCAGCCTACAATATGGCTAAAACCGAATTAATGGCATATCTTAATCCTGTACCTATTGCGGAAATGTATAAAGTACAAAACAACAGAAGGCTTTGGTAACAATTTAAAAAGTATAAAAAATGTATTGGAGAATAATTCAAACAGAAGGCGCAGTTGCGGAAAATTGGGGCAACAAAGAAATAAGGGAAATGCACGAAAAACGCTTAAATGCGTATCAGAAATTCGGCATTATAGTAAGCGACCCCGAAATAGAATTGAAGCAAGAATATGACGTTACAGCCGATAAAGCTATGTGGATGCGTAGGGTATGGATTGGTAATACTCCGCAATATGTCCCTATTGAACCATACGAGCCTAAAATAAAGCATGTAAGCACCACATTTGAAGTAAAGGTATGGCAAGGCACATGGTATTACTATACTACCGTATTGTGTTGTGATGGTGATGACCCACAAGATATTCCAATGTCTGTTTATTAATCAATAAATTTGGTAACTTTGCTTTAATGACATATTTAAAGGAAATAACAATAGAGGAACTTAAACCTTACATTACCCTTGCATTTGAGGGTGATGCGGAATTACTTGATACCTACCATATCAGTAATGGCAGTCTCGAACATTGTGTTGACCACACATATTCATTCCTTTATGAAAACAGCAAAGATGCCGTTTATAAAAAGGATATTAAATTTTACGCAGTAATATACAATGGTTCACCCGTTGGGTTTACAGTAGTGGTATTTAATGATAATATTCAACCTATGTTTAAAAATGAATTATCGTCATTTGGTATCAATATTAAGATGCGGAAATCTTGCGTACTTAGAGAATGGTTAGGTGCGGTACGCAAAAAACTATCAGATTACTATGTAGTCCTTTGGAGTAAAAACGAAAGGGCTATAAGGTTTTTTGAAATGAACAATTTTTCAGTATATAGGGAGACCGCATACTTGAATGATAAAACAAAAACATTAATAACGACTAAAGCGTAAAGAAGTATGCCAGTTACATTAGGCGCAATAGGCGCAGCAACAGGTTTGGGCGAAGCGATTTACGGTGGAATACAAGCAAATAAATTGCGTAAGGAAGCTAACGCAAATGTTATGCCGACATACACAATTCCGCAAGGAGTATATACTAACCAACAATTAGCAGAAGCTAATCAAGGTGGTATGAGTGCAGCAGCTAACCAAGCATACCAAAATCAAGCAGGTCAAGGTCTTGCAACAGTAGCAGCAGCAGAAATGAGAGGCGGAGCAAGTCCTAACCAATTATCACAAGCATACGGTAACTACGAAGAAGGGGAAGGTAACTTAGCACAATATGATGACAAAATAAGGTTAAGTAACCTACAAACACTAATGAACGCCAATAGTAATTTAGATGCCTACAAAGACAAAGCATGGCAGATAAACGACTATTCTAAATGGGCTAATAAAGCACAAGCATTAGCGCAACAAATGGGTGCAGCAAACAATATGGAAATGAGTGGTATTAATCAAGTAGGTGGCGGATTAATGGGTTTGGCAGCAAAAGCATTACAACCAAGTACAGACCCAAATGTTACTTTTAATCCTACCAATAATCCAATGTCCCCAATATCGCCATATACGCCAAGTGTTTCATCTTCACAAGGGAGCATGAGTGGTTGGGGCGGTAATGCTCCGCAAATGCCACAATCGGGCGGTTATCCATTTAGTGATGAAGATATGATGAATACCGTAAGTTCATTTTTATAAACATAATTTTGTATTTTTGCTTTAAATTAAATAGTTAAATGGCTGATGCACCTTTCATAAGCGGTTCGGATATATTAAATAATTCGGGTAATGCAGCATTAGGCATTGGTAGCGGAGCAGTACCGTATGTAGGAAATCCCGCAAATACAGAACCATTTAAAGGCATATCAGATGCGTACAATACATTACAACAACAACAAGCGCAAAAAGACCTTATAGACTATAAAAACAAGTTAGACCAACAAGACCAATTAGCAAAAACACTCTCTAAGTTCGGTGGCGGAGCATTTAATATCACAGACCCCGTTACAGGAAAGAACACAGGACTTGAACCATTACCCGAAGATAAACAAATACTGCAACAAAAAGCAGACAGTATCAGACGGCAAATGTTAGAAAACCCTGATGGCTACCAATTTGACGAAAAATTACTACAAGACCAAGACGAATACAATAATCTATTACGCCATGCTTCAATGAGGGCATTTGCGAAAACTAACGCATACCAAGACGCAGCTAAAGAACAAGACCCAGATGAAAGACAAGCAATATTGGATAATGCTAAAAATGAAATAGATGACCATTCTTTGACTGATTATTACCAACCTAAACCATATTTCCCCGCAGCACCATTTGATGAAATGAAAATATACGGGAAAGATGCGTTTAATGACAAGAATAGAAAAACAATAAGTACAGGAACTCAAAAAGACGAGAACGGTAATTTACAACAAGTAAATAAAACGGGATATGGCGAAGATGTAATAGGGTTAAACGGGCGTATAATACCGGGAACTGATGCATATACAGAAGCCAAAAAACTTCAAAAGAAATTCGCAAGACCTGAATTTTTATCAGACTCTAATTTGATAAGAACTTATAATCAAGAGGCAGACCAAGTAAATCAACAACGAGGATGGGTAAATGCACAAGGCGTACCCACAAACGCTAATTACGTAGAACATTTGGGAGAAATAGACCCTAAAACAGGTCAAGTAATACCTAATTTAGCGGTAATAAAAGATGTACGTAGATTTGCCAATGCTGTACTTACCCCAAGACACGCTAAACTAACTAACGATGCGGATATTTACGCATCAGCAGATGAATTAGCCACATCAACAGCCTCAAGGTTGAAAAACTATGCCGACATAGAAAAATTACGCAGGGAAGGCAAAGATAAAGAAGCAGACAATCAAGAGGCGATATTGACAGCCAAAAACACAAATGATGTATTTAATTCATTACAATCAAATCCTATTTGGAATAGCAAACAAGAAGGTTTCGATAAAGTATCAAACGGTGTAGTGTCTAAGAAACCTATTACAAGTGAACATATAACTTATACTATACCACTCAAAGATGATTATGGTAAAGTAACTGATAAAAATTATACGTTAAATAATATACTTCAAGGTTCATCTATATATACCAAAGACCCATTAATATCAGTACCTATCAATGACGATATTATTAAAATAGGTGGCGAACATCAAACAGCAGGTAAAGATGATAAACCCGTACCATTAACTAAAAGACCTGACCATGTTTATTACTCAAAAGACGATGACCCAAGAAAAGATAAAATGATATTTGTTTATGATTTAGACGGACAACCATATGCTAAAGAAGTAAGCAGGTACAACGGTGCTGTAAATGCAGCAACAGCAGGTCATAATTTTGCTAATGACAAATCGGGATTACCCGTAAAAACAGGGAATGAAATTAGTAAATTATGGGGTGGCGGAACAAGTGGTCAACAACCAAAACAATCAAATAACAAACAACCCGATAATCAGCAACCCGCACAAAATGAAACTCAACCACAAAGACCAACATCTGTACCTAAAAATGCAGTTTGGAAACAAAATAAAAAAACAGGTAGTTTTGGTTGGGTCGATAATGAAAATAGAAAAGTTTACGATAAGGATGGGAAACCATTAAATTAATAAAAGACATGGGTAAGATAGTTAAAGATACAAGAAAAAATAGCCAAGACGATATTTCGGGATTTTTCGATGACGATACATCAAGTAAACCCCAAGATGACGTTTCGGGTTTTTTTGATGACGACCAACCTAAAAAAAAAAGTCTTTCAGGAAATATTGCAAATACCTTTTTGGCAAGTGGCTCAAAAAGTTTGGCGAAAGCTGTACCGAATTTGGTAGGTGGTGCATCTCAAAATCCGCAACCTACGAATGAACCACAAACAGGAGTAGATTTTACAAAACCACAAGCAACAGTAGAACAACCTAATGTAGAAGGTGTTACTGCGGGACAGTCTATACAAGGACAACCGATAATTCCGCAACCAAAGAAAATACAAGAAAAAAGAACAACAGACTTTTGGAGTGGCGTAAACGATAAATACTTCGATAACCAAACACCCGAACAAGCTAAATCTCTTACAGATAGCGCAACTAAGTATATAGCAGAAGATGTTATTAATAGACAATCAACACTTCCGCAACAATGGCAACAAAACATAGGTACAGTACCATTTACTGACCCTAATAGCTTAGTTAATCAAGTATCTAATCCACATGGAGACCCAACACTCACATCAAGTCAATTACAAGACAAAATAGCTTCACTTCAAAGGCAAAAGGCGGAAATGTTAGCCAACTCCGCTTTGAACGAAAATATAGACCCCTATAAGGCTAAAAAGGATATTGACGCACAAATACAACAAGCACAAGACCTTTACGGTCATGTCATAGACCTACAACTTGTAAATAGGGACATAACAAATGATGACCTTTCAGCAGGTAGATTTGACGGAGTAAGAATAGGACTTGAAAAACAAGCCCTAATGAGAGATAAAAATGCCGAACAAAAACTCTCTCAATACAACAAAGGAAACACACAAGCCCTTTCGTATGACGAAAGAATGATGTATCAGGCAATAGGTCTTTCCGCACTACAAAACGCTAAAAAAAATCTACAAGCTAATAATAGTACAGAGGCAGCATCTTATGTAGGCGAAAAATCAGATAACCCCGATGCGATATTAGAAAGAGACAACCCGCAAGCCGTTTATCAAGGCAAACGAAATGAGATAATTAACAACATCTCAAATCTCCGCTACGATAAAGATAATAGCATATCAAGTTCAATATTTGGAGCAAGACAACCCGACCAAGAAGAAGTAAATCAACTTGCGGAAAAGTTAGGTTATACACCCGATGACTTAAAGAAATACAACATTACACCCGATGATGTAAAACTATATTCAGGGGCTATACAGAAAGGCATTAAAAGTGCATACAACATGACTTCCGCACCTGCTGTATTAGCTTATGAACAAGCTGCAAGGGCAGGGGCTAAATTAGGAATACTAAATCCCGATGCAGTAAATGAGCATTTTCAAGCAGGGTGGCAAGATAGAGAAGGCGTAAAGGCTGCATTGCCCGGACTTTTTGGTGAAAATCAACCCGAATCACAAACATACGACCAAGAAAATCCATCTATTCATAAGCCATCTGCACTATTAGGGGAAATGGCGGGCGGTATTGGTACTATCTTAGGTGCAGCAGGTGCAGCAGAAGGTATAAGTAATGCACTTACAGGCGAAAAATTATTAGGCGCAGTTGGATTAGGTGAAGCACCCGAAGTAGGCACAGGATTAGTAGAAAATGTAGCAACAGCAAACAAAATAGGGAATTTCGCATCTATGGCTATTCCCGCATATAATGATGCCTATACTAATAGCCTAAATATAATAGGCGAAAAACCCGAAGATGGATGGAAAAGACAACTATATGCCGTAAGTAATGCCCTTATTAATGGGGGTATAATGATGATAGACCCACAAGCACAAATAGGTAGGGACATCATAGGTGAAACAAAAGCAGGGCGTAATTTTATAGACGAACTATCACAAATGAAACCCGATGAAGTTGCGGAAAAGTTGACTAAACCTGCATTAGAAAATAAATATAAACAGATAGCACTTGAAACCGCAAACCACTTAGGTTTACAAATGGCTATTCCCGCAGCAACTACAATAGCAACTAATGTTACTAATTCTATTGCGAACCCACAAGGTAACTACGGAACATTTGATAACGTAGGTAAGGCAGCAGTTAGTGGGGCTATTAGCATGTTCGCACCATCTTTATGGCATGGAGCAATTTCGCCTAAAATGCAAACCGACATGAACAAAGGTTTGATGTGGGAAATGGGAACAAACCCCGATAAGTACGGTGAACAAGCATACCAAGAATTTCAAAAAGGGAATATTACAGCAGACCAATATAGGGATATTCAGCAGTCTATAAATGTACTCAAAGGAACAATAAGTGAAGTTCCGCAAAAAAGCGTTATAAACGATGAACCACTTACACCACAACAACAACAAGAATACGCATGGAATTTACTACAACAAAAAGAACTAAATAGTAAATTAGAAACCGCAAAAAACAAACAAGATAAGTCTCAAATAAACGCTATTCAAAGCAAACTTAACGACATAGCAAATAAAAATACCAGCATACTAAATTCCGCAGGTGAACCTACTAATGTAGAAAAACCTGAAAATCCATTTATTCTAAAACAAAGTAAAGCCAAAGTACATGAACAAGCAAAAGAAGTCAATGCCGAAAGCGAAACCGCAAATGAACAAGGCGAAGGTACAAACCAAGAGCAAACCGAAGCCCCAAGCGAAACCAACGAAACTGAAACTAAGGGACTTGAAGGACAACCTGTACATGGCGAAGAAGTAGAAGGGGAACAACCAAAAGGAACAGATGTTGCGGAAAAACCAAAAGCCGAAGAAACAACCGAACCACAAACCGAAAAAGTAAACGGTATATCGGTAACAACAAGTCCGCAATTAGTAACCCAAGATTGGGGCGGTGTTAAAGGTAAACCCGAAGAAGAATTTGACGATAAAGCAAAAGCCAATAATGAAAACAATCCCGATAAACCCGTAGATGAAGGATTGGTTGATAAGCCAACAGGCGAAAGTTTTAACGACTATAAAAACCGCATATCAAATGTGTGGGATAACCTTGTAAAAACACTAAAAGATAATGCAGTAGTAGTAACACACTCTAATGTAATAAAACTACTAAATGCAGCACATAACGGAGACGGTACATTTGACTTTAGTAAATCAGACCTTGCGGAAAAAACAAATGACGAAAGCACTAAAGAAGCAGGTATCTATACTTTCAAAGTAAAAGATGAAAACGGGAATGATAAAACAATCTACGTTGTAAGGCATGGAGAGACCGAAGATAACCTAAAAGACCGTTTAAGGACTGATGATACCCAACTTACAGATAATGGCAGAAAACAAGCCGAAAATGCAGCAAAACAACTATCTGAAAAGTTAGAAGGTAAACAACCAAGTGAAATAGTTACATCTTCACTACCAAGAGCAGTAGAAACATCTAAAATAATAGCTGAAAATATTAAACCCAAAGAAAGTGAGGCGGAAATTCCGCAAGCCGAAAAAGAAGAACAATTAAAAACAGAAGAAAATGCCAGCACACAAAGCAAAGAACAACAGCAAGAAATCGATAAACAAAGCAGTATCGCAGAACATGCACGAATTGAACAAGGCGGGGGCGAAGAAAAGACCGATGAAACAAAAAATAGCAATAGCAATATCGGAAGCAAAGGCAAAACGGAAGTAGAACCAACCGACAAACCCACTGCCAAACCCACCGAAAAAGCCGTAAGCGAAAAGCCCGAACCCGCAACCAAAGAACCACCTTTTATGGAGTGGAAAGTAGTAGATAGGACAATTTCCCACTCCGGTATCGGCAAAAAACTAACTAAAGAGCAAGCCGAAAATATAATAGCCAATATAAATAATAGCGACCACGTTAAGTCAGGTTTCTTTCAGCCACGTTATGATGCCGAGAAAGGAAATATTCGTTTTGACCCAGCGCACAAAGAAATAGTACAAAAGGCAAATGAAGAATTTGGGAATACGGCTTTAAGTAATAAAAAAAGAGACGCTGAAATTGAAAAGAATAAAGCAATTCAAAAAGCAAAAGATGATGCACTGACAAATGAAATATCCGCACATAAAAACATATCAGATGCCATAGATAATGTGTTTGGGGATAATGTTATGAATGATTTTAACAAACTAAGCCTTATTAAATTCATAAATGGGGAAAATAAAAAGTTTGAAGGTCAAGTTAATCCCAAATGGCGTGATGGATTATTAAAAATAGGGGCATTATCCGAAGATGGTAAAATTGATTTTGATAAACTAAAGAAGGAAATAAATGCAAAACCCGCAACCAAAGAACCAACTAAAGTAGAACCCGAAGAAGTAACAAAAAAGCAGACCCCTGAAAAATCCGCACCTAAGCTATCTCAAAGTCTAAGAGATTGGGGTAAGCGTAAAGCCGAAGAAAAAAGGGCAGAAGAAAAAGCACGATTCCCCGAAGGTGCAGAAGTACATAAGGCGGGATTCTTTGATACAGCAGATGTAATTGAATCTGTAACAGGGAAAATAGCAGACCTTATAGAAGCGGGAGAAGATATACACGAAGCTATCAAAAAAGCCATATCAGAATATAGGGGTACACTAAAAGATGATGATGACAAAGATAAATTCGATAAAGAAGCAGATGATTTCCGCAATGAAATATTAGGGGTAAGTGGCGAAAAAGAACCCGAAATAAAAACAGATGAGGAACAACAGGAGGAAGCAGCTAATAATGCTGTATTCAGCCTTCAACATGCCTTTACAGAAGCGGAAAGAGAAAAGAAAGGTTATGGATTACGGACTAAAAGGGAAAGGGTTACGGATAATGAATATCTTGAAAATGCAAAAGACATTATAATTAAAAAACCCGAATACGTAGAACAGCTAATAGACAAAGCGGAAAAAGACCCGACATTTACCCCTTCCGCACAAGAAAGTGTAGTATTAGGACGTAAAGGTAAAATCATAAGTGATGAGTTGGAAGAAGCTACTAATTCTTTCAATAAAGCCAAAAGACTAAATACCCCCGAAGGTGATGCAGAAGCTATAAGCCACCAATTAAGGATAGCAAGGTTAAAAGACCAAGAACAAAGGCTATATCCTATAATAGAAAGGATGGGTTCAGAACAGGGTGCAGCCTTTAGATTAAGGGCGGCATTTATAAGAGATAGATATACTATTGGTAGAATGATTGCGGATAGAGAAGCAGCTAACGGAGGTAAAGAATTAACCCCCGAACAGATGAAGGAAGTTGAAAATGCACATGAAAAAATACAGACTACCGAAGATGCCTATAAGCAATACATGAGTGAAAAGGACGCTAAAATAAAAGAACAGGAAGCGGAAATACTTGAATTGCGTAGGCAGATACAAGGCAATACAAAAATAAAAGACAAAAAATCCGCAGCCTCAAAACTTAAAGATTTTGCCGATAAAATCCTTTACAACAAAGCAGATTCCACACCTAAAGAAATTAAAACACCTGTTAAAGATGCTTTAGGTAAAATAGCAGAAGGATTAGATAGCGGAAAAGACTTAGGTAAATTAGTAGATGATGCAGTAAAAGAACATGCCAAAGAAAACCCTGATGCAGATAATGAACTATTTGAAAAAAGGTTAAGAAAAGCAGTTGATGATAGCGGAATTACTACAGAAAAACCTACCCCAAAAGAAAAATCCGCAACACCAAAGCCTAAACAAAAAAGGGCTAAACAAGTAGTTGAAGCAAGAAGCAGTATTGACAAACTGAACGAACTGCTAAAAAAAGACCCGAAAGATATTACTGCATCAGACATTCAACAAATCCGCAAACACATAAAGGACTTAGAACTATCCCAAGAAAAGATAGAACAAATAGCAGAAATACAAAGGAAAATAAAGGAACACAAAGATAGCCAAGCACAGCTTGAAGCGGAAATTAATAAAGGTACAGAATTAACACCCGAAGAAAACGAACACAACGCAAGAATAGCAAGACAGATACAACAAAACCGACTTGCTATAAGAAACCTTGAAAAGTCTTTGGAAATTCCGCAAGACTTAGATATGTCAGACGTAGAAAAAAACGCAGACTTAGAACGCAGAATTAAAGAAGGTAGAGAGGCTTTGGATAAACTTAAAGAAACCTACGGTGAACCCGAAGCAGACCTATCAGAATCCGAAAACGAACACAACGCAAGAATAGCAAGACAGAGTAAGCAAGGATTAAAAGCCCTTAAAGACCTTGAAAATTCACTTAAAACACCCGAAGAACTAACAGAAGAAGAAATAGCCGATAATGAACAAGTAGAAGCGGAAAGAGTAGAAAACCGCAAAAGGTTACAGGCACTTGAAAAAAATGCTAAGAAAATAGGCATATTTGACGAAAAGGGTAATAGAGACCCTATTGCGGAAAGGTTAGCAGCCAATACACAACGGGCAAGATTAAAACATGACGAAGATGTATTATTAGCTGAAATGAAAAATAGGTCAAACTTTGAAAAAGGTAGAGATATTTGGTTGAAATGGCAACGAAACTTTTTTAAATTATCAAGCCCTATTGTAATGGGTAAATTAACTTTTGCAGCATGGTGGCGGTTGGTTGGTATGATAGCGGATGACGTTTCAGGTACATTAGTTTCTAAAGTATTACCAAAATTGTCAAAACAAGCGTTAGGAGAAGGTGGCGGGTTGAGAGTAAATGAACTTGCTAAATCATATACCACAGGTTTTATGAAAGGTATGCAAGATATTGCGCAATTAAGAAAAACAGGTAAAACAGACTTAGAAGTATTATATGGTAAAGATAAAGTGCATTTAACACCCAAAGGAGTAGAATATGTGGGGTTATTGCATGAAGCGATAAAAGCCCCCGTTAAAAGAATAGCTTTTGAAAAAGCAATGATTCGCAGAACTGAAAACTATATGAATTATGGATATGATGTATCAGACCCTTTGGTTATGACGAAAATATCGCAAGAAGCATATAGGGATGCTGAAAGGCAAGTTTTCAAACAAGATAATAAGTTTGCGAAACTTGTAAGAAAGTCAATAGAAGAATTAGATGCACCCGATAAAGAAACAGGCGAAAAGAAATTAGCTAACTTATTGGCATCTACTGCTATTCAAGAATTTGTGCCATTTACAAGAGTACCCGTAAATATTATAACAGAGGGATTGTCCTATTCCTTTGGTAGCGAATATGGCGCATTAAAATTGATAATGCAAACCATAAAATACAAGGGAATGGATAATATACCCCATGAACAAGCTGATTACATCATGAGACAACTTAAAAAAGGGTTAGTAGGCGATGCGTTATTTTTAATGGGTTATTTTGCTGCAAATTCATTAGGCGGATTTTGGCAAAAGAATGAGAAAAAAAAGGAAGGAGAACCCGAATGGCAAGGTGCTAAGATAGGTAATACAAGAATACCAGCTTTTGCTTTGGAAAATCCCGCAATTAGGGCTATGCAATTGGGTGCTACATTTAGACATGCTACTGACGAAATGGTGGCTGAAAGGGATGAAGATGGAAAGATTATTGGGCATCATAGGCAAGGTGCAAATTTAGAATCCGCAACTGCTGCTGCATTTGGGTTATTTGACGGCATACCTTTATCTGAACAATTAGGACTAATAAGAGAAGCAACAACAGGGTATCCTAATGAAAAGGCATGGGCTAAAGGTGAATTAATAAGGCAATTGTTTGTTCCGCAATTTTTAGATTTTATAGCGAAAAGAACAGACCCCGCAAACCACGAAAATATGTGGGACAAAATATCTGAACCTGAAAATTTAAGACAACCTAAAACACCTTTACAACACGTTGAAGCATCTTTACCAAACTTTGGTTTTGGTAGCTTTAACAGGGAACATGTCCCATTAAAGAAAAAGAAAAACGAGTAGTAAGAGAAATATTTGGTAATTTAAAAGCGAATCTTTAATTTTACATTGTCATATTTATAAACAATAAAAACCATAACAAAAATGGAAAAGAAAATGAAATCAGGTAGCAAGGCTATGATGATGAAAAAAGGCGGCAAGACACAGGGTGAACCTAAAATGGGTAAAACCGCATGGACTGCTAAACCAACAGCTAAAGCCGTAACGGGTAGTAAGGCTATGGGCAAAAAGAAGTAATCAAAAAACATTACACAAGATAGTGAAGAAAGTGAAGGGGGTGCGATAAAGCGTATCCCCTAAACCTATTGAAATAGTGGTCTATAATCACAAATACAACAAACAACATGATAGAAAGCCTACTCCACGAATGTACCAAAGTACAGCCTAAAACATCAGAAGCATTACAACGCTATCTGAATAGTATTATACCTGCGCAAAATCTATTTGAGAGTATTTTTAAGAAATATACAGACAGAAACGAAGCCTACCAAATAGCTATGTTCATATTGTATGGATATAGTGAAGAAAGCCCTTACTTAATCCGCAATGCTAAAGAAGAAGTAATGCAACATAGTATTTGCGAAATTTTAGAGATACCCGACTATTTCCGCAGAGAAGCATTGATACCAATAAAGGACAAAGAAATACTTAGTGGATTAGAGCAGTTTTTAGACCTATTCCAGCCCGAAGAATGGAAACAGTTAGTTTGGGATAAAGAAGAAAAAAGAAGGCTACAAAACGCTATAAACAATGACGAAATACAAGTACAAGGTGAAGAAGGGCTTAATGGCGGAACTGATTGGAAAACACGAATAGTAGTCTCTAAGCGTATAACTGAAATGTCCGCAAGTATAGCTAAAAGAGAAAAGGAATTTAAAGATAAAGCCTCTTACAAAATACAAATAATAGGTAGGGAACAAATAGCAAAAGGTAAAAACGCAATAGGGGCTAATCCTTTAAAAATGGAAAATTCTAAAGTACATGCGGAATAAGGAACATCAACACATCATAAGGGTAATACAATTAAAGAAATTAGGCTCTATTCAAAAAGTAGTTGCCTACATACAAGAAGTTTACTATAAACACCGAGCAACGGATAATAAACTACTATATGATTTAGATAGTCAGCTTGCGGAAATTTCGCTACATGAAAAACAATACCACAAGTGGTTAAAAAGACAATCCACCTACGACTATCAAGAATATAAAGACCTTTTCCGCAACTCAATGAATTGGTTACTAAACATAAAAGAACGACAACAAAAACAAGATAGCCTAAAAGAAAAAAAAGAACGCTTTAAAAAGCTAAAAATGGCTTAACTTTGACTAACTAAAAATACATATATCATGGCAAAAGCAATGAAACATTCAAAAGCTCATCCAGGCTTTAGTGCCGTAGCAAGTAAGATAGCTGCGAAAGAAGGAGTAAGTAAAAAGGCGGCAGGTGCTATTCTTGCATCAGCAAGTAGGCACAGTTCCACAAAAGCTAAGAAAGCTAATCCAAGACTTAATAGGGTTAAATAATTATAACTTATGTTATTCGAGTACAAAGAAGGTAAGCGGTTAGAGATACCGATAGGGGAACACATGTTTGTAACACCACCAATGCCTAAAAAAGCAGATGTGTTATTTCATGAAAAGAAACCGAAAAATCAGTATTGGGTTAGGCAAACAGACCTTCCGCAAGAATTTTATTTGTACGACCCCGAAATAACAGAAATAAACGCCAAAGATACCTTTATAGATAATGGAGTATTAAAGACACTTTCAATAGCTGATACTGAAAAACTTAAATTCTATAAAGAAAGAGAAGTTACACGCATGAAAGATGGCGTATGGTTTTTCAATAATGGCGAACCTACATATCTAACAGGAGACCACTATTTTAATCTACAATGGGGTGCAATGTTAGGTGCAGTAAATGAAACAGAAAAAGACAGTAATTACGGTCAATACTTTGAGTTTCAAAGAAATTTCGCATACTTTATTAAGATTGCGGAAACCACTACATACGCTAATGGTGGGATAATGACCAAATCCAAAAAAACAGGTATCAGTCAATTCATGGTAGGGGTATGTTTCAATAGGTCTATTCTGTACAAACAGAAAACAGTATCTATGATGTCAACTACTGCGGATGACTGTAAGGATGGTAACTTTATGATGGCGCGTTTTATACTTCAAAAGTTGCCTAAGATACTTACCCCCTCAATGACGAAAACAAACGAAGGGGAGATATTATGGGGTGCGCCACCTAATGAAGTACGGAGCAACAAAATAAGAATGGACATTGAGTATTACAATACCCGATTAAATGTTGTACCTACTTCAACAGATGGTTTTGATAGGCAAACACGTTTGGTAGCATGGGTAGATGAATACACCAAAATTGAGAAAAATACAAATCCGCAAGAACTACTTTTAAATAGCTTACCTACTGTACTTGATAGTAAAAGAAAAGCAGGTTTTATCATGTGGACTGCCTATGTCGGTGAAAAGAATAACAGACCTTTTAAAGAAAGCAAACAAATATGGAATGATAGTTCACTTAAAACCGTAAATGAGAAAACAGGGAAAACCGCAAGTGGACTTATCAAATGGTTTATGTCCGTAAATGAAGGACTTAGGGATGGATGCGATATATACGGCAAACCTATTCAAGAGAAAATAGAAAAGATAATCAATGATGACTTAGAACAACATAAAAACAACCAAGCTAAGTTACAAGCGGTAAAACGTCAATATCCACGTACTGAAACGGATTCATGGGATGAAAATAACTTAGGTACGAGAATATTCGATAATATACGATTAAGCCTTAGACTAAAGGAGTTAAAAGATAGTCTTGCGACAGTTCCGCAATACAATGACTTTGATATTAATTGGAGTAAAACACCTATCATAGAAGAACATACAGAAACCTACAAATTCTTTAAACCATACATTAAATGGACTACCGACTACGATAAAATTAATGGTGGCGGAGAAGGTTTATTTAAGTGGTACAATAGAGAATGGACACCACCCGAATTTTTAAGCAAATATCTGTACAAAGAAAACAAAGATAAAGACGGTAAACTAAAACCCGCAATAGATAGCCCTTTTGTAATGGCAATAGACCCACAATCGTATGCGGATAAGTCAGACGTTAACCATTTCTCTCAAAACGCAATTCAGGTATTAATCCTACCAAATGTCGAATTAAATGCTCAAATAGGGTTTGATTGCACCAATAAAAGACTAATGGTAGAATACCTTTTCCGCCCCGATACAGCTAAGGAGTTTCTATATACAGTAATAAAAGCAATAATGACCTTTAATTGCCCTGTATTAGTAGAACATAACCAAGTATGGCTAAGTCGCAAACTGATAGAATATGGTTTCGGAAACTTCTTATTGTACGTAAATAAGGATACAAAAGTCCTTGAACCATATAATCCATACAATCCGCAATTAATCCCCTTTAATGTGGTTAGAAATGCTAAGGATAGCACTATTGATACATTGGTAAGAGAAGCCAAAATACAATACGATACTCCCGAAGTAGAAACAGAAACAGACAATGTAAAATATCTAAACAGTATTTCCGTAATAGAACAATTTATGATGTTTGACCCATTAGATACCACTAAATTCGATGCCGCAATGTGCCACATGGAAGCCATCTATGCAGCCAATAGTATTATGGGTACAAGATGGCGGGAAATAGAAAGCAAAAAGAAACGAAGCAATCAAGGCTTTGTTGATGCTATGGGGTTACTTTGCATGTAGGCTACAATTCCGCTTTTTCAACAATTCTTTTAAGTATTTGCATTACTTTATCTATACCTTTTGCGTTTATGGTATAGTGCGGATTTTTGTCGTTTGATGTTCGGGCTACAAGTTTCATTTCAAATAGTTCATCAGCCCTTTTCCTTATTGCTAATCGTTTCCCAGACATAGATACTAATTCACATAATTCAGGTATGTTTATAGTAGTGTCTTTATGGGCAAATAATTGCAGTAGTATTTGGACATGGATAGGTTCTAATTTAAGCGTGGTTGCGGAAAATTCTAAGCTATTAAATGCCTCTCCCGCTATCTTCGCAAATTTAACGTAGGCGTTGGCGGCATTTTCGTTTATATTGTCGTTACTTTTGTTCGGTTTCCACTTTGTAGCTTTTTCAATAAGTATAGTGTGTTCATTGAGTGTATAGGCTTTTGATGCTACGTTTTGTTTAAGCATGTGCATTTGAAACATCATGTCTTTGCTATCAATAACGAATACATTGTTTTTCGCCATTGCTAAGGTGTTATCTACCTTTTTTTCGGGTACATTGTATTGTTCGTATGCGGAAATGATAGAGTTGTCTATATCATCTTGTTCCCTACCTATGAATATCCAAATATTGAAGCCTAACTTTGAAAGTAAAGAATAGATACGGTCTAATGAATGATGCCTACAAAAGTTCTTTAACTTTATATCGGATTCAAACCATCCCCTTTCTTCATCAGTAAGTAGCCCTTGTTCTTCTGTTGATAGCTTTTTAAGGATAGTATAAGCATATTGAGCAAAAGAGGGTATTGGTATCGTAAACTTATGATTACTCATGTTTGTTGCGTAATTTTAAAGTGTTTGAAAAAAGGGTGTATAGACATACACCCACTATCTCCTAACTGTCAAAACAAAAATCTTTATTGAAATGCTGTACCATGAATAGGGCAAGTTAAGGTAGTATAAAGTTCGCCATCACAATCGAAGGTACATTTACAAGGCATCGGTTTATTTTCGCTTACTACTTTTGTTTGACCGAAATGTGTTTCAGTAGTTGCGGAATTGTCTATATACACACTTTCAATGATAGCGTTACCTACTATTTTACCATTTTCTGATATTGCTATTTCTTTTTCAGTTGTGTAGGGTGTTGCGGAATTTTCGTTGTCCAATAAACCATTGTTTTCATTGGCAATTGCTCGACTTCTATAAGGTTCTGGTAATGTTTCAAACCATTGTCTTACGGTTCTACCTTTGTCATCGGCAATACATTTTTCCGCAACTATAACATCTACTAATGCACTATTTCTTTCACTTTCGGAGTGTCCCGAATGTATGTTTGTACTTGCACCGTAGGGTTCACTTGGTGGTGCGGATTTTGGTATGTCGGTCAAAGTGTTGTTTGGGTTGGGATTAACCATTTCCGCAACCTTAATAAATTCTTTTAGTGGTTCATATATCTTATGACCTTTTAGTGTCCACAAGTTTGATATTGCGGAATAATGTGCTATCTCCCAAACATTGTTTTCGGTAAGCACACGATAGTACCCTTGTTTGTAGTCCATTGTTGCGGAATTTTTGGTTGTTTATAAAAATGTTATTTCAGTATGTTTGTACTAATCCCGCAATAAAGGCTATTGCAAGTATAGCGAGTAAAGTTAAAAATAGTTTTTTCATTTTGTTGCTGAATTTTAGCGTGTCTTTAAAATGAATTGTTGCATGAGTTTGTCAATAAGTTTAGTTTCATCTTTTATGACAATAGCATCGTATGATTTTCCTAATGGGTTGGTTTCTGAATTAAATTCATATTTGCCATCGTTAAGCGCATCGCATACTGCAATAAATACGCTACTATTATCTTTTACCGCATTAAGTAGTTGTTTCCACAATGCCCTATCTTGTTGTACTTGATGTATGTTAGTTGCGGGGCTATGTGTCGTCTCCTTTAATGATGTTTCTTTGAGTGGGGAACGAAGTTTATCTTCAAGTTCCTTTTTGGTGTCAATTTCGGATATTAGTTCTTCATCCGTAAGAGGTTTTGATATTTCCCCCGTTTCTTCATCAAGTCGTACTATTGATTTCTTTGTTTGTTTAGGGTTTTCGGTGCGGAATTTTGCGATTTCTTCGGAAATGGTAGTTGTGCCATCGTCAATAGCGTTTTGGGCTGTATCGGTCAATTCTGTGGCTTTAATGTACATATCTACCTTTTGCCGGCTAACACCCAACTTTTCCGCAATCATATCGTTTGATAATTGAAATTCTTTTTTAAGTTTCAAATATCCGTATGCGGTTTCCATTGGTGTAAGTTTCTTTTTGTCTCCGGTAGTGAATATTTTTAGTGTGCGGGTAAGGTCATCGGTATCTTTAGGGTTTAGTAGTATTTCTACATCGGAAATTGGTTTACCGTTCGGGTATGCGGATTTTCCGCTACCTATCAAATGTTTAATAGCCCTATACCTTCTTTCTCCTTCTGTAATGTAAAAGATACCATTTACAAAATCACCTATTATCGGTTCATGGCTTCCGCAAGATTTGAATATTCCATCGGCTAATTCTGAAATGCCTAAAAAGTCATTGTATTGACTTTCGGACATATTTTTCCGCCTACGCAAATTGAAGCCATTGCGGATTTTTATTTTGTCTATTTGGACAATGAAGCTACGTTCTTGCCCATTACCTTGTACTGTCTTTCTGATAGTGTCCCTACTATCTACCTTTGTTATGGGAAATTCTAATGTTAATTGCATGACTGTTAAGTTTTTTTTGGTTTGTTGTTATATAAAAGTTTTGGCAATGATATACTTGTTTACACTTTTGGTTAATCAGTTAAATTATCGTTGCAATCCAGCTTGAAAAACTTTTACTGCTAATTCCGAGTGGCTATTTAAGATATTTAGCCATGCTTGTAACTTGTTAGCTTGATTTGGTTTATTCCAATAATAAATAAGTAAAGAAGATGGCAAGTATTCAATATATTCTGCAATACGCTGTGACCTATTGTAAAGGTTAAATAAAATTCTCGGAACTGCGATATTTCGCCCTTCTATAAAAAGTATTTCAGTACCTCCAGCAGTAAAATAATCACGTAAATAAGAACATACAGCATTATATTCTGTTATTAGATATGCGGCTGCTCTTTCAAATTTGGTATTCCTTTCACCGCCAAATATTTCAGGGAATAAAATCATACATTCAACAATGAATTTTTCTCTAACGTCCTTATCTAAAAGGCGTAAAGACCTTATCACAGGGCTCACTATTGGTTCTTCGGCTGCTAAATCAATCCACCACAATTCCTCACCTTCTTGTAATTGATTTTTGTAATATTCTTTCAATCTCTTGATTGGGTATTCTTCTTTCCTAAACACGTCATAAGGAACTCCTATCTTATCAAAAATAGACATTCCTATCGGTAAATTCATGTCGATTTTGTATCTTGGAGAGTGAGTTACACCGACATCATAAAGGCAATCTTGGTATTTCCTGTACTTGCTTTCAAAAACCCTACCGAATTTACCGAAAAACATATATATCGTTTCGACACTTTCAACACGTGTATTTTCTAAAACACTATTTCCAGTGGAAAGCCATTTGTCTCCTGATGTCATTTTTACTTCAACTCCGAATAGCTTTCTCGCTACAATATCAGGAAATGTAAGCAATCCTGTTTGCTCAATTGCTCCAAAGAAATCAGTATTTTCAGAAGCAATAAGCATTTCATCGTAAACAACACCTTCAAAAGCCACGCCGTTTGATACTCTAAGGGGATTGTTTCCTGTAAATCGGTTATCAATATTTATTTTTGTCGTTTCCAATAAGGAAACAAAACTATCCTCTGTAATATTGGCGTTAACGTAAATCATTTCAATTTGTTAAATGAGTGTTTAAAAATATTTCTACTGATTTTGCTATATTCCATCCCAAGACTGGCGGCACTGCATTACCAATCTGTCTATACGCACTTGAAGTGGATGGGTAAAAAATAAAGTCATCAGGAAAAGTCTGTATTCTTGCTGCTTCTCGTGCGGATAACCTGCGTTTTTTATTCCAATGCCATTCAATATTCCCATGGTGTTCAGCGCGCATTGTAGGGGATATTCCATTTGGATTAACAATAGTGTTTCCCTGCGTACCCTCAAACATTTTGGCTTTCGACCAAAAGTGATTACTCATAAATCCTTCTTTCTTGTCTTTCAAGTCAGATAGTATGTCTTTTAGAACAACCCATTTATCCTTTGTATGTGTAGGTTTTGGATAGGTAAATTCTGGTAAACCACGTTTTTTATCTGTCCCAACTATTATAACACGTTCTCTATTTTGCGGCACACCAAAATCCGCAGCATGATGTAATTTATAAACTACCGTATAACCTAAAGCAGCAAAATCTTTTACTATTGTATTAATAGCATCACCATTGTCCATACTTAAAAGTCCCCTGACATTTTCGGCTACAAAAACAGCAGGTCGTAATCTTTTTACAGTTTCTACCATGCTTGTATATAAAACTCCTCTTTTCCCTGAAAATCCTTCTCTTTTCCCTGCCACGCTAAAATCTTGACATGGAAACCCACCTAACACCACATCTGCTCTGTTGGGCATTTTTGGGCAAAAAGCATCGGGGTATTTATCATTCAATATATCAGAAATATCAGAGCAAACTATTGGTTCGTTAAAATTTTTAGAGTAAGTCAAACAAGCATTTTTATCGAAATCATTAGCCCATAACAGTTCAAAATTTCTTTTTTCATATTTACAACCATTTGCGTTAAATCCGCCTTTGAAACCCAAGTCGAGACCACCGCAACCAGAGAATAAAGAAACTACGCTGTATGTAATGCTTTGTTCTTTTTTCATAGCTTACTTTTTTATTGATTTATATCTTTTTTAGGTGGTGGTACATTTAGTAAGCCCTTTAAATTTGCATCAAATGTAGACGTTTGCTGATACTCTATTGCATATGGGCTTTCTATGGGGTAGGAATACGTATGCTTATCGAGCGATTTTAGTTGTATCACAGCTTCATTTTTGAGTTTTTCTAATCGTTCTTTAGGCGGCAATCCTTCACGGATAAGAATCGAATGATACGACTCTATATTTGCTAAAACAGTTAATTGCGGTAATGTTGCCAAATCACGGATATTCAACCCATCTAATACTGCTTGCTGATTTTTACTTTTCCACTCTTTTGCCGTCATTCCAAATACCGCTAAGTTTAACATCTCTGCTTCATTGGCATAGATATAACCTTCTTGTTCTTTCGAGATTAGATTGTATTTCGGCACAATATTATCTTTGATTGCATCAGTATGTATTCGATAATTGACTTTACTAAGAAATCTTCTATAATCCCACTCTTGGCTTAATTGTTTTGATTCAGCTTCTTTTAGTCTTTGAAACTCCTTAATCAGATAGAATTTGAACTCTGGACTTATCCATGTTCCAAACTCAAATGCTATATCTTTATGTGCGTATGTTCCACCATATCTGCCTGTCTTTGCCTCTAAACCAATCGAATTAGTTTTAGAAACCCATTCTTTTACGCTGATTTTAAATGAGTTAAGTCCAGCCTTACTTTTAATTACGTCGAATTCGACGTAATTAAAACTTGGGTTGTTTATTGATTCCCAAATAGACAAAAACTCCAAAGTGTTTCTATTTCGAAGCCAGCTATCAATAAAAAAATCACTTCCTTTTGCTTTTAGCATATCTGTCAAGGAAATGTAATCCTGTTCGTTTTTCTTGATTATCGAAATCGACACTCCATTAACGTTTACCTTCTCCATTTTTTTTTAATTTATCAGTTCGTTATAGGTTAGTTTCTTACCGCTAATTGATGACAATATAAAGTCAAATCTTTTTTGAGTTCCAAAGTTACGAGTATTCATTCGTAATGTAAATTCGTCAACATAGCTTTGTAAATGCTCTTTACTTACCCAATGGTAAATACCATCTATTCCCCTTTTTAAATGACTCCAAAAATTTTCAATTCCATTGGTATGAGCCATGTGATTTACATACTGCTTTGCTCCATGATTAACGGTCAAATGAGTGTGAGAAAATTCTAAATCTCTGTACGCAGTATATTCGTCTGTCATCACAATTGCATCAGGTTTTATATTGTCTGCAATAATGGGCAATAGTGTTTCTTTTTTACGGTCATCTACAACTTGCGCAATAACTATGCCGTCACGTTCTTTCATGCCGAAAACGGGCTGCTTTTCGTGTATTGTACCACCACGTTCATTTTTTGATTTCTTATTACTGTGTTTGTTCTTTGCTTGCCCGCCGATAAATGTTTCGTCAACCTCTACAATATTTCCGAGTGCAACTTTAAAATCAGGATGGTCAAAAGCATATCGTAACCTATGCAATAAAAACCATGCACTTTTTTGAGTTACCGAAATATCCTTTGCTAATTGATGGCTGCTGATACCTTTTTTGTGAGACGAAAATACATACAAAGCTAAAAACCACTTTTGTAATGGTATTTTAGTGTTGTCAAAAATAGTACCTGTTCTTACATTAAAATACTTGCCTGTATTCTTACATTTGTACTTGTTATTAGCACACTTGTAAACAGTAGATGTTTCGTCAAAAGGCGATACGGGCTTGCCGTTCCATCTAAGTTGCTCTAAGTGGTCAATACAATGTTGTTCAGTTGGAAAGGCTTTCAGTAAATCGAAAATGCTTTGAAATTCAGGTATCATATACTTTATAATTACGGTGTAAAGATACGCTCATTATTTTAAATAACCAAATTTTTTGGTGTAAATTTGTATATCATTGCCAAAGTTTTAAATTGTTTAACCATTTTAAAGAGAAACCAAGAGAAGATTCGAACTTCTAACCTCTCCGATACAATCCGAGGCTCTACCGATTAAAGCTACTTGGTTTACCAATTGGGCGATGACAAACTCCTAATATATTCACATTACTCTTATAGAGTGTTATTATCAAAAATGAAAGTTCCACATATAAACCAAGTTAAAGCGTATGCTAAGTCTTTAAACTTTGCATATGTAACAAACACATTTAATAGTTTAACAGTCACTCACAACCAAAAGACATTTATTTCACTACTCCATCATTCCAATGCCCTAAATAAAGACACCCCATATCACGATTATGATCATCATAGGCAAACATTATGTCAAGATCATAACGACCTCTTTTACGACAAACCAACTCTACATTATCCCATATAGAAACATTATTACTAGGTTGATTTATTTGAATTTTACCGTTTTCAGGAATTGAATCTATCATTTTCAGCAATTCAATAGGTTTCTTCTTTACATCTTTAGGATCCCCTCCTAATACAATACACTTTGTCATATGTTTTTTGTTTTTAAAAATTAATAATTATTCCCATTGTAAGTCAACATCAATATGCCAATTTTCAATAGGAATGTATTTTCTTACTATATCTGCTGTAACTTTTCGGTTATTAATTTTTGCAGCATCAGCAGCATCAGCAGCATAAGCAGCAGCATAAGCAGCCTTAGCAGCAGTATAAGCAGCAGCATTAGCAGCATCAGCAGCAGCATAAGCAGCCTTAGCAGCAGTATAAGCAGCAGCATTAGCAGCAGCATAAGCAGCATAAGCAGCAGCATTAGCAGCAGCATAAGCAGCATAAGCAGCATTAGCAGCATCAGCATAAGCAGCAGCACGAGAAATCGTTTTTAAAGCTATTCTATCACCATTATAATTGATAGCTGCATCAACAGCATCTAAACTTCTTTGATCTTTCATTAAATGTCTTACAGTATTTGCACAATGACCTTTTGCGATTGTCAGTAATGCAAAATCATTTTCAGAATCATTTTTAGTATGATAAAACACCCAAAGTAACCAATCTCCTCTTGGACATTGGTTAAAAATTTCTTTCCAAGATTTGCCTTCTGCCCACTTAATAGCAGGCTCACAAGCATTTAATTTAATTAATAATTCTTTCATTTTAAATAAGTTTTTTGAGTTAATTAATAATGGTTGACCTAAAGCACCAAAAGGTTAATACCAAGAATATAAATTACTCCTACTAAGATATTTCTATCTGTTCAGAGTAACTCAAAAGAACATTATTTAGAAAACCAAATCAATGAATGTTGTTTTCTAAATTTCTTCATAGGAAGAAATGAAAATATTGTTTTAGCATATTGAACCTCTTTATAACAAGATTCATACCAAACACGATGAATATCCACCCAATACACAGATGAATGAATAGGAAAATCATAACCAAAGGTTATTTCCAATGCAGAATTATCTGCTTTACGAAAGATTGTAATACGCATAAAAAGTTTGTTTTGAGTTGAGCTACCATGCCCCACATACACTCTATATAAGAGCTTTTATTTACAATTCTTTATACTCTATTGAAGGAACATAAAAGAGTTAATAAAAATAATGGGATGATTGCTCTCAAACATCATTTCATTATAATAGTTTCCAGGTAACATCAGTCTAACCCTCTGAGTTGCTCTTAGAGGACTATGTTGGGTTAACTCAAATATCAATTAGTTACAAAATATTAACTAATCTTTAATGCTTTTTCTATAATAGATATAAAATCTATAGTGCCAGCATTAACAGCAACAGCAGCAGTCTTAGCAGCATAAGCAGCAGCAGCAGCAACAGCAACAGCAGCAGCCTTAGCAGCATAAGCAGCATAATAAGCATCAGCAGTATCAGCAGTATCAGCAGCAGCTTTCCCACTTCTATCTACTCCAGATAACCAATTATTAGCCCAAAGAATATATTGTTCTTCTTTACAGACCGCTAAAGAACAATATATTGCAAAAGCTATTTTTTGATTAATAGTTAATACAGGAATATCAATTTCTTTAATTAACGTCATTTCTGTAAATCCTTCTTTTCTGCCTTTATCATCTTTGTGTAATCCACTACACTCTACTTCAAATAGTTTTGGATTTGAAATATTGGCATGTATTGGATTCATTAGTATTGCTAATCTTGGATCAGAGTAACAATGTAACCAGCCTTTACTGCATAATTCTCCAGAACCATCAGTAGTAACTTTTTTACCTATTTCCCATTGAAATCCATTATGGGCTTTAAGATCTTGCGTAGTGAGCTTGTATTTTATCATTTTATTTGAGTTTTTGAGTTAGTTAATAATAGTTGCCCTAAATCACCAAAAGGTTAAGAACTCTAAGAGATTTTAAATCCTTTACAATTGAAGTGTCAAGAATATTAATTTTATATTCAGTTTCAAATTGAGAAACTGGTATATTATATCTTCTTTCAATTCCATCAATACAGTTTACACGAATGTGTAACATGCCATTATCAAGAACACATATTTCTCTACATGTCCCAAAATCATTATCAATACAAGTTATGTATTGAGCAACTACTTTTCCTATAATATTTTTCACTGTTAATCAATTTAATTGTTTGTAATAAGTTTTTTTGTTGTTTGCGAAATTTGTTTGTGTATATAGAATGAATGTTTTAGCGGTTTTTATAATTTCCGCAATCCGTCAATATTGATTAAAATTTGACCACTATCCCTACTTGTTATCTCAAC
>Ga0164296_1000378_pt1 | contig 54537 bp, 38 predicted proteins | sample GEODES057metaG_FD_113533 | JGI IMG/M metagenome (GOLD analysis project Ga0164296, IMG submission 113533) | Dystrophic lake water microbial communities from Trout Bog Lake, Wisconsin, USA - GEODES057 metaG | ecosystem: Environmental > Aquatic > Freshwater > Lake | place: USA: Trout Bog Lake...
AGCCATGTGCTATGCTGCCTTAGCCTATTTCTTCAAAGTTCCAACTTGTCACTGGCTTTATGATTGAGGTGCAACCTAATATCCTCTCAGGCTGACATATTATAGCGAGGTTGCTTCTTCCCATGCTGCGCATGGTACTCGCAAAGACACAAAATTTGTGGGGCTTAGCGTCTTAGCGCCTTGGCGGTTAAATTAGCTCACAAAGGCCCTCTAATCCCAAACAAAAAAAAAGAACGCCCAACAGGCGCTCTTTTAACTAAAGTATGTTTAGCAGATGAATTACACTTTGAACACCCAGCCGTGATTGTCGGCTTTGCGGCCGTAGCGGATGGCGGCGAGTTCTTTCTTCAGGAACGTAGCAACTTCCCATTGCTCTACCGGCGGCAGCATCATTTTGTCGTCGTGGTAGGTGAGGGCGTAGATGGGAGCGATGGATGCCGCAGTGCCGGTGCCAAATGCTTCCTTGAGCTGGCCGGCCTTGTGGGCTGCTTCTATCTCGTCTATGCTCAGTGGGCGCTCTTCTACTGTAAGGCCTTTTTCGCGCAGCAGGGTAATGACGCTATCGCGGGTAACGCCTTCCAATATGGTATCGTGCTTGATGTCTGGTGTGATCACTTTATCGCCCAGCACAAAGAACACGTTCATGGTGCCTATTTCCTGCACATATTTGTGCTCGAAGCCGTCTGTCCACAGAATCTGGTCATAGCCCATCTTCTTGATCTCCTGTGTAGGGTACATGCTCATGCCATAATTGCCTGCAGCCTTGGTGTAGCCTATGCCACCGGGGAATGCGCGCACATACTGGTCCTGCACATAGATAGAAACCGGTTTGTTGTAGTATGGGCCTGCAGGGCTGGTGATGATGATGAACATGAATTTTTCAGCAGGGCGCACACCGATGAACTCGTCAGTAGCTACCATGAACGGGCGGATATAGAGCGAAGTATCGTCGCCGGTAGGTATCCAGTTACGATCGAGGCTAATAAGCGCGCGGAGGCTCTCCATGAACATTTCTTCGGGCACCTCTGGCATGGCCATGCGCACCGCAGAGCGGTTCATGCGCTTCCAGTTGTCGTGCGGGCGGAAAATGAGCGGATTGCCAGCGGGATCTTTGTAGGCTTTGATGCCTTCGAAAATTGCCTGGCCATAGTGGAAGAAGGTAGTAGCCGGGCTGAAAGACATATCGTGAAAGGGCATTATCTCAGGGGTATTCCACTGGCCATTCTCGTATGTAGCGACCAGCATGTGGTCGGAGTATATTTTACCAAACTGTATGTCGGCAAAGTCGACCTGGCCAATGCGGCTGTGTTCGACCTTTTTTACCGGAATATGCAAAGAAGAACTGATCATAAACCCCTCAGATAATTGATGATGTAAAACATTAAATTTGCGCAAAGAAACAACTTTTTCTCTGGTTTCCGGCTGCCTTTAGATATATCTGACATATATCAGCATCCTGGTTGTCTGATCTTTATTTTTATGACTGTGACCGGCCTTATTACTACAGATATCATACCATCGGCGGCAGATGCGCTGTGGGAGCCTGCGCCCCAACTGGATGCGCTGACGCAGCGCCCTGTAGTGGCCATTGCCCCGCAATACGGATCGCCGGCAGAGGAGGAGCAACTGCGCAGCATATTGACCGCGGGCTGCAAGCTGCAGGCAGACCAGTATCACATCATACAACTGAGGCCGGGGCAGGTGCTGCCGTGGTTCCGCATGGTGGAGCAGGCAGCGCCAAAGGTGGTGCTGTTCTTTGGTGTGCAACCGGCTGAACTGGGTATATCGGCGCTGTTCCGCTTTTGCGAGGTGAACAGCTTTGGTGGGGCTTTGTGGATACCGGCCTTTCCGCTGGCGCAACTGGTGCAGGACAAAGCAGCCAAGGGCCAGCTCTGGAACAATGCCCTGAAGCCGGTATTTGAAACCAAAACATACGGAAACCTATTGTGAGCCCCACACCGGCGCAGCAGATATTGAAGCAATACTGGGGTTATGATGCCTTCAGGCCCCTGCAGGCGGAGATCATAGAAGCCATTGTTGCGGGGAAAGATACCCTGGCACTGCTGCCAACGGGTGGCGGTAAATCTATTTGCTACCAGGTGCCTGCGCTGATGCAGGAGGGGGTGTGCTTAGTGATATCGCCACTGATAGCGCTGATGCAGGACCAGGTGGCCCGGTTGCAGGAGCTGGATGTGCCAGCGGCATGTATCTACTCCGGCATGAACTACCGGGAGGTGCGGCTGACCATGGAAAATGCCATGAACGATGCCTACAAGCTGCTGTACGTATCGCCGGAGCGGCTACAGACCGACCTTTTCAATGACTACCTCTCCGAGCTGGACATCAGTTTTATTGCGGTGGACGAGGCGCACTGCGTATCGCAATGGGGGCACGATTTCAGGCCGGACTACCTGAAGATAAACAGTGTGCGGGAGTATTTTGCTAATGTGCCACTGCTGGCGCTGACAGCCACAGCAACGGGTGAAGTAGCAGAAGATATAACCCGGCACTTAGGCATGAAGCAGCCTCAGGTCTACAGGCAAAGCTTCGCAAGAAAGAATATTTTTTATACCGTAAGCTATACGGAAAATAAGACCCGCGAGGTGCTGGACCGTGCGGGCAAGGGCTGCACCATTGTTTATACCCGGAGCCGCAAGGGCGCCGAAGTGGTGGGGCAATACCTGCAGCGGGAGGGAGTGAGCGCAGCCGTATATCATGCCGGGATGACCGCAGATGCCCGTGCTGCTGCACAGCAAGCCTGGATGCGCAACGAGGCCCGGACCATGGTGGCCACTACTGCCTTTGGGATGGGGATTGACAAGCCGGATGTGCGCCTGGTGATGCACTATGACGCGCCCGAGCATATAGAGGCATGGTACCAGGAGGCGGGCAGGGCGGGGCGCGACGGGCAACCATCGGCAGCACTGACGTTGTATAATCAACCCGATATTGACCGACTGCTGCAGAGCACAGCGCTGCAATACCCGCCAGAGGCCTACCTGAGGCAGGTGTACCAGGCAGTGGCCGAATACTTACAGGTGCCTATTGGTGTGGAACCGCAAAAATATTTTTCGTTTGATGCAGCGGAGTTTTGTCGCCGGTTTGGGCTGGAGCTAAGGCCTGCCCTGCATGCGCTGAAGCTGCTGGAACGGGAGGGGTTGTGGACCCTGACGGAATCGGTTTACCGGCCTGCGACAGTGCAGTTTCAGGTGGGGAGGCAGGTGGTGGACGGGCTGGCGGCATCGCACCCCGGGCTGGGCTACGTGGCCACGGGGCTGCTGCGCATGTATAATACCATCTTTTTTTACCCCACACAGGTCCGGGAAACTGCTGTGGCCCGGCAACTGAAAATGGACAAGGAAAAGGTGGCCGAGGCGCTGGAACTGCTGGACCGGATGGAGATCATCTCCTACAATAAACCGGGTGAGGGGGCTCAGTTATTATTTCACCATTGCCGGGCCGATAGCCGCCACCTGCTGCTGGACCTGAACCGCATCCATTTTTTGCGCAAGCGGCATGAGGCGCGGACGGAGGCCATGATCCGCTTTTTACGCAATACGGAGCGATGCAGGGAGCGCATAGTGCTGGAATATTTTGGCGAGACGCCTACGGCAGATTGCGGCCACTGTGATGTGTGTCGCGACCGGGCGGCGAAGCCGCTGAGCCGCGCCATGCTTAAGGCACAACTGCTGGCCGCCATAGAGGCAGGCCCCTCGACAGCAGACGAATTGCTGAAACCCTATACCGGCCCCCACCGCGACCAGGCATTGGCTGTGCTTCGCCAGATGCTCGATGATGGGGAAATTGCTGTGAAGGGGCAATTTCTGGTACTTAGTAGATAGCTTATAGTACTTAGTAGATAGTACTTAGTAGATAGTTCGGGCTGGGGGGCTTTCTCGCGATGCTGTACTAAGTCCGATCTATTGACTTCATCTCGGGATGCGCTATACTAAGTACTATTTGCCATCTACTGAACTGGACCATCTACTAAGTACCCTCTACTATCTACTAAAAAAAGTATCTTAGCCATATGGGAGGCACGGGTAATTGGTTACCATTCCTGGGTATTTTGCTGGGGCTGTGCGCGGTTGTGAAGACTGCTGACTGGCTGGTAAAATATATGGCTCTGCGGCGCAAGCGGGAGCTGATGCAGATGGAGCAGCACATCATCCCTGATCTTTTTGACGATATCTCGGCTAATTGACCTCCTGACGGGCACATGACCGAAGGAGGCTGTGATTTTTATAATATTCAGTATTTTTGCACCTTCAATTGTTCTAAAAAAAACTGAATAGCTATAATGGGCCGTATTTATTTTGACAACGCTGCAACCACTGCGCTGGACCCTGAGGTGCTGGAGTCTATGATGCCTTACCTGACGGAGAAGTTCGGTAACCCGTCGTCCATATACTCATACGGTCGCGAGACCAAGATGGCCATAGAGAGTGCGCGCAAGACCGTAGCCAAAATACTGAATGCGAACCCCGGCGAGATATTTTTTACCTCAGGCGGAACAGAGAGCACCAACACGGCCATCAACGCAGCTATCCGCGACCTTGGCTGCAAGCACATCATTACATCGCCCATAGAGCACCATGCCACGCTGCATACGGTGGAGTACCTGGAGCATAGCGGCCAGGCAAAGCTGAGCTATGTGCGACTGACTGAAAACGGCCACATAGATATAGCGCACCTGGAAGAACTGCTGGCTTGCTCGCCTGACCGCACGGTGGTGACGCTGATGCATGCCAACAACGAGATAGGTAACCTGATGGACATAAAAGCCGTTGGTGAATTGTGCCGGAAGTATGACGCCATCTTCCACAGCGATACGGTGCAGACCGTGGGCCACTACCCGTTTGACCTGAAGAATACCTATGTGCACTTCATCAATGGCGCGGGGCACAAGTTCCACGGGCCTAAGGGAGTGGGTATGCTGTACGTGAACGAAAATGTGCAGATAAAGCCCTATATCAATGGCGGGTCGCAGGAGCGCAATATGCGCGCAGGCACCGAAAACCTGTATGGCATAGTAGGCTTTGCTACGGCGCTGGAGCGCGCAACGGCGAGCTACGAAAAGGACAGCACCTATATCAACGAGTTGAAGAGTTATATGGCGGGCAGGCTGAAGGCCGAGTTTCCGGGTGTCACTTTTAACGGCGATACCAATGGCCGCAGCCTTTATACGGTACTGAATGTGTCCTTCCCGAAGACGGAGAAATCGGACATGCTGCTGTTCAGTCTGGATATGGCGGGCATATGCGTGAGCGGCGGCAGCGCCTGCACCAGCGGGGCCAGTTCGCTGAGCCACGTGATCAAGGCATTGCATAATGGCCACTCGGCTGAAATGGTGCCGATCAGGTTCTCATTCAGCAGGCACAATACCAAGGAAGAGGTGGATGCCGTTATAGCCAAGCTGAAGGAACTGGTGTAAGGGGTTTTCGTTTTTCTTTTACATTTTAAAGGGTACTTTTGATGTGTATTTTTTGCATCCGTTGGTGGGTGCAGGTATTCTATGTATAAACTGCGCGCCGTTTTTTTGAAGTCACTTACTGCTGTTTTTAGTCGTTATGGGTTGGGAAAGGTACTTGTGAGTCACTGCCAGATTGTGGCGGCACTGGTATTGCTGCTTGCTGCCATCAATGCCGATGGGCAGACCCACCTGAAGGTGCGGAAGGATACGGCCATCCGTTTCGATCCGTATAATTCGACCACTTACCTGAAGCCCATTCCTTTCAACCGGCAGTTGTTCCACGATAAGATAGACAAGGAAGTAGCCCGTGCTGATGGCAAGGATGGCGCGCTGGATCATCACATTGACTTTAAGCCAGACCCGTCGATGAGCGACCTGCTGACACGGGTGATACTGAAAGATGCCAATCACCTGCAGATCATGATCGAGAACCTACGGGCCAATGGGCGCGACTCGTTCTCCGATCACCAGGAGCGCATTCGTTATCTGAATGCCGTCTATGAGCTGCTGAGCGATTATAATAATGACAAAAAGGTAGATGCTTACTACTATAAGCGGCGCGTAGATAATCTGCACGATATGATCATTGCCAGCAATGAGAACCGGCTGATGCGTTTTGCGGAGGAGAATGCCAACATCTATTCGCTGGCCAATGGCAAGCTGCTTTTTGACAATCACAAGGACGTGCGGGCTTACCTGTATATCCGGCTTGGGCAGGAAGACCCGCGCATGATGATCAGGCGGCTGAAGGAATATGCGAATGATACTTTTGCATCCACCATTATCAGCGCTGATGCAAAGCTGGAGCCGGATTTCATTTTCAACTATGCCACTTCTACGGACAGGCTGCTGACAGGACCCGTACACCGAACACAAGACCCGCTGGTGCAGGCGATAGTGGAGATAGCTGACCAGTCGAAATCGCCATTGAAGGCCATGCCTTTTTTGACGGACGTGTACCACAAACGCAAAACAGTAGCCCAGATAGATGCCATTGCCGATGACGCTGACCTGTATTTCAAAAGCCTGGTGGCACTGAAGCTGACGGGCGACAGCATAGGCAGATATACCTATACGCAGGAGTTGCAGATACGTGCGCTGAAGTATGTGCGGGAGATGAATGAGCTGCATGAGGAACATGACGAGGTGCGCTTCAAGTGCATAGAGAATATGTCGGCAGTGGAGTTGTATTACATCATGGTGAGCGGGCAGGACGAGATATATACCAGCAGTTTCCTCGGCACTTTCAAGCGCACGATGGACAAGATGAAGCCCCTGCGTGGCGACCAGTTGCTGGATACTTTGCATTACGACCACTTCCGCACGTTCATCAGGATGTGCGCGGGGTATAATACCCTGTCCGACTTTCTGCAGACCATGAGCGACAGCAGCCGGGGCACGCTGATGGCGGGCTTTATCGATAACCTGCAAAAGGGCAGGGAAGATGACCTGGAAGACGCCGTAGACGTGGCCGACGCCTTTGGCAGCATTACTGATTCGGCGCTTTCGGCGTTTTTGGAGAAGAAAGTGAAAGAGAACTATGAGCTGTCTTACAAAGAGCGCAGCAAAAAGGGCCTCATCATTTATAGCCTGCTGGCGCGGCTGTTTCAGGGGAGTAAGATAACCAATAGCGACACGGGCGCGGCGGTAGCATCGAACCGGTTAGGTTTGCCGCAGATCAACAAAGTGGCTTATAAAGATCTGGTGAATGATTCGGGAATCGTGTATCAGCAGGTATTCTTTTATGGGGATAAGGATGGCAAGCAGTCGTACGACCACTTTATGGAGCTGTTCCGGAAGGATGCGCGGTGGAAATCAGTGCCAGGTACTTACTGGACAACGATCTATAGCACTAACGGTAAGATAGTGATCTTTGCCAACCTGCCGCTGCCGGAGCCGGATGATGATGTGGCCATTGATACGCTGGATAAATTCCTGTTCGATTCCGGCATTCATCCAACAATCATGATACACCGGGGGCATAGCTACCACCTGGCGGTGACGCTACAGAACCTGGAGCGGCAGGCGCGTATAGTGGTGCTGGGCTCTTGTGGCGGCTACCACAACCTGGCTGCAGTGCTGGATAAGTCGCCGGCGGCGCATATCGTGTCCAGCAAGCAAACGGGCACCATGGGTGTGAATGACGAGATATTGCGCTCGCTGAACAATAAGTTGCTGGCGGGTGAGAACATAGACTGGATAACGATGTGGGCCGACCTGGAGGATTATTTCAACAAAAAACATGACCCGGCCGACAAGGATAAATTCTCTGACTATGTGCCGCCGTATAAGAACCTGGGGGCAATTTTCATCAAGGCCTATCGCAGGATGATCACGATATATTGATTGCAGTCTGCGAAGGGTTTAAACGCGGAGGCGCTAAGACGCAAAGCCCCAACTTAACGGTCATTGCGATGACCTTGCGTAGCTTGGGAGGAAGCAACCTCGCAATAACCCTGCCCCGCAAATTAGATCTGTTTATGGCGAGGTTGCTTCGTTCCTCGCAATGACCCGTTTTTTGTTGTGTTTTTATGTTACAATATTTCAGTCGTTGCGAACCGCTTGCACGGTTTGAGCAAATTTGCCAATTGTTTTCTTCCTAAATTGTGTTTTATCTGGAGTCCACTCTTAGCACAAAGCCATGCAGTTAGACTCACCATTTACGCGGAGACTCGCCAAGTGCCAAAAGGGGGTGCAGAGACTAGCTAATATTCAAATAGCATATACCTCATCTTTATTTTATACACTTTTCTTTTACTTCTTATCCTATGGATTTTTTTGTTGATTTTCATAGCCCTTACACCAGCTTCCACGGTAACTGAATAATTCGAATTCTTATTCTTGGCAATCAAAAAAGATTGAGTCTTGCCTGGGAATATGTATAGCCATATCGGCATTTCGATTTCAAAGAAATCATCAGGGGTATATGACGTATGTATTAATATTCGTTTGTTTATGGAATCAACATCCGTCATATTCGTTGTGCAGCCTCCGCTATCTAACTTTAATATTAATCCTTGCTTTAAAATATAAACACTGTCTTTTGACACATTTTCAAACGTCAATTTTTCGCAGGAACAATTGCATTCAGTTTTTCTTAAAATTAGCTGTGCAAATGACTTCGTATAAAAACAAAATAAAAGCACATAGACTATAATCGTTTTATTCATGGCTGTATTATTTTACGCTTGTTAATGTTCTTTGCAGCATTGCGTTGTGAGTAGCCAGAAGGCACCACCAACCGTGCGTTGGATAGTAGTTAACGAGGGTCGATAATTCAGCCTAATTTACAGATTTAATATTTCAAATTTTATCTTGGTTTACTCTTGCCCACGCGGCAGGTTGTTGGTGCTAAGACGCAAAGCCCAACTTTTAAGTCATCTCGAACCGGTTGTGCAGCATACCTCGCAATAACCCTGCCCCGCAAATTAGACTTGTTTATGGCGAGGTTGCTTCGTTCCTCGCAATGAACTGTTTTTGTTGTGTCTTTTTTGGGTTCCTCACAGAAAAAAGCCGACTGAATCCAGCCGGCTTTTGTGTAAAAATATCTAACGTAATTATAACTCCAGCAGTGCTTTTACGGGGTCTTTGCCGATGAGCATTACTTCCGGGTTTTCGAGTAGTTCTTTTACGCGCACCAGGAAACCTACAGATTCGCGGCCATCTATGATGCGGTGGTCGTAGCTGAGGGCGAGGTACATCATTGGGCGGATCTCTACTTTGCCATTGATGGCCATAGGCCTGTCCTGTATTTTGTGCATGCCCAGGATGGCAGATTGTGGTATGTTGATGATGGGCGTGGACATGAGCGAACCAAACACACCACCGTTGGTGATGGTGAAGGTGCCGCCCGCCATTTCATCGGGGCTTAATTTATTGTCGCGGGCTTTTTTGGCCAGTTCCACCACTTTCATTTCTATGTCGGCCATGCTCATGCTTTCCGCATTGCGGATGACAGGCACTACGAGGCCTTTAGGGGCCGATACGGCTATGGAGATGTCGCAGTAATCGTGGTAAACCAGGCTTTCGCCATCTATATAGGCATTCACAGCAGGCCATTCCTGCAGGGCTATGCAAACTGCTTTGGTGAAGAACGACATGAAGCCGAGGTTCACACCATGAGACTCCTTGAAGCCGTCCTTATACTGCTTGCGGATGTCCATGATGCGCGTCATGTCCACCTCGTTGAAAGTGGTGAGCATGGCCGTGCTGTTCTTGGCTTCCACCAGCCTGCGCGATACGGTTTTGCGCAGGTTGCTCATTTTTTCGCGGCGCTCGTCGCGGGTAAAGGCTTTGTCGCCACCCTTGCGGCCCGGGTTATTGATGGCATCGAGCACGTCCTGCTTCATGATGCGGCCTTGAGAGCCAGAGCCTTTTACCTCGGTCGGGTTCACGTGCTTATCGCTCATGATGGCATTGGCTACCGGGGTAGCTTTTACATCAGACTGTGGTGCAGGTGCAGCTTTTTCTTCTTTTTTGGGTGCAGGGGTAGCAGCGGCTGGCGCAGCGGAGGCTGCTGCCGGAGCAGAGGCCGGAGCGCCTGCGGGCTTAGGCGCTGTTTCGTCTATTTTGCAGGCAATATCGCCGATCTTCAGCGTGTCGCCCTCCTGGCCGGTAATGTGCAGTATGCCCGCCTGTTCGGCAGTCAGTTCGAAGGTGGCTTTTTCTGATTCCAGTTCGCACAATACTTCGTCCCGGTTCACATAATCACCCTCTTTTTTTATCCATTTCACGAGTGTTACTTCGCTGATGGATTCCCCAACAGTGGGTACCTTGATATCTATCATGAGAAAGTCTTTACGGCATGCGAAATTAGCAAACCCTTGCCGATAAACAAAAGAGACAATTAATAGCTATACGTACCGGGATCAGGCCATGTCCTGCACCCATGCGTCGCGGTCGTCCGGGCTGAATTTCCAGGGAGCCATGTTGTTCTCGATGTTGCCGAACATCAGGTTCCATTCCTGCGGCGCATTACTGTCTTCCATAATAAGGTTGCGGCGCAACTGCATAATGATAGATAGCGGGTCTATCATTACCGGGCAGGCCTCCACACATGCCTGGCAAGTGGTGCAGGCGCGTAATTCTTCGAGGCTGATGTAGTCGAGCAATGATTTGCCATCGTCCTTGAATTCCTTATTGGCATTGATGTTTTTGCCTATCTCCTCCGCGCGGTCGCGGGTGTCCATCATTATTTTACGGGGAGAAAGCAGTTTGCCGGTATTATTGGCCGGGCAAACGGCGGTGCAGCGGCCGCACTCCGTGCAGGAGTAAGCGTCCAGAATGTTCTTCCAGCTAAGGTCGGGCACGTCTTTAGCGCCAAAGCGCTTGTGTTCGGCGCTTTCTGCGCCGGCGGCAGGGGCTTTATCGGGCTCCATCATATACAGCACCTCGTTCTGTATATCCTTCATGTTGCGCATTTCGCCCTGCGGTTTCAGGCGTGCGTAATAGGCATTGGGGAATGCCAGCAAAATGTGCATGTGTTTGGAGTAGGGCAGATAGTTGAGGAAGAAGAAGATGCCAACAATGTGCGCCCACCAGCAACCACGCTCCAGGCCTATAAGCGCGCCATCCGACAGGCCGGAGAACATGCCGGAGAGGTGGCTGGTGATGAGGAATGGATCTGTTGCGGTGTAGTGCTCCACATGGCGGCTCTGCAATACCAGGTCGGCAGCGTTCATGGTGAGGAACAGGCTCATAAGGATGATCTCGGTGATGAGGATGATGTTGGCATCCTCTACCGGCCAGCCCTTGAGCTCTTTCATATTGAGGCGTTTTACCTTTAATATGTTTCTGCGGATGAGGAAGATGACGCAAGAGATCAGTACCAATGCCGCCAGCACCTCGAAAAAGCCAATAAGATAAGCATAGAGTGAGCCCAGCATTGGCGCAAACAGGCGGTGGACGCCGAGGATACCATCGAGAAATATTTCTAATATTTCGATGTTGATGATGACGAAACCCACATATACCGCAATGTGCAGCAGCGCAGGGATGGGGCGTTTGAACATTTTTTTCTGTCCCAGCGCCAGGAGGATCATGTTCTTCCAGCGTTCGCCTTTGTTGTCGCTCAGGTCCTCGTCGCGGCCCAGGAGTATGTTGCGGCTGATCTCAGCCACCTTTTTAGAGAATAGATAAACGGCGGCAGCGGCCACTAATATGAACAAAATCTGTTGAACCAAATGCATCACTACACCAAAATTTACCCCGAAAATAATTGCTTTTGGACAATTATCATACTTTGCCGCCGGTGGTGATGTTAACTGCTCAGTGGTTATTGGCTTATCTTTACGAACATTTCATGCAGGTGCTCAGGGACAATCACGGAAGGGTCATCAACTATTTAAGGCTGGCAGTTACTGACCGATGCAATTTGCGGTGCTTTTACTGCATGCCGGAACACGGGTTGCAGTGGCTGGCGCGCGAGGAATTGCTGACCTGGGAAGAGATGCTGCAGCTTTGCAGGCTGGTAGTGAGCATGGGCGTGGAAAAGATAAGAATTACCGGTGGCGAGCCCTTTGCGCGCAAGGATCTGCTCCCATTCCTCGCCGAGCTGGTGAAGGTGCCCGGATTGCAACAAGTGAGCATCACTACGAATGGTGTGCTTACAGCCGACCATGTGCCGGAGTTGCGCCGCTTAGGCATACACGCCGTGAACCTGAGCTTAGATACACTGGACCGGGAGCGATTCAGGAATATTACACACCGCGATGATTTTGACAACGTAATGCGGACGCTGGAGGCGCTGCTGGCGGAGGGGATAGAAACCAAAGTGAATGCGGTGGTGATGGAGCAGAAGAACATTGATGACATCCTTCCGCTGGTGGAGCTGACGCGAGACCGCCCTGTGAGTGTGCGGTTCATAGAAGAGATGCCGTTCAACGGGGTGGGGAGCCATTACCCGGTATTGAACTGGGATCACCTGCGGATATTGCAACACATCCGCGAGGCTTTCCCGGCTATAGAGAAAGTTGCTGACCCGGCTTATTCCACAGCGTATAATTATCATATTCCCGGCCACAAGGGTACAGTGGGCATTATTGCGGCCTATACCCGGTCGTTCTGCGGCACCTGTAACCGCATAAGGCTGACGCCGCAGGGAACATTAAAAACCTGCCTGTACGAGGCGGGCGGCACCAACATAAAAGCCCTGCTGCGCGGCGGCGCCACAGACAATGAGCTAAAACTGGCCATAGCCGATGCCGTAGCCCACAAAGCCAAAGACGGCCTGCAAGCCGAGCAGGAAACCTATGGCAGCGGCATACATGAGTCGATGGCGGAGATAGGGGGGTAGTATTTGCCCCAGGTTTTCGATTTTAGGCTATTAGTATTAATTTGGCGCAATACACCTTATGGAACCACTTTATGCCCCCCGGTCGGTGATCACCGACAATTTTGACAACCTGCTTATTGAAATACCGGTAAGAAAAAACTGGTTCATCATCCTGTTCCTGTCTTTCTGGCTTTGCGGCTGGTTTTTGGGCGAAGTTTTTGCCCTTGGAGCTGTATTCGGAGTGTTGAGAAATGCAGCAGGGCTTTTCCTGGTGTTCTGGCTATGCGGCTGGACGGTCGGCGGGTTATTTGCCTTCAGATCGCTGTTGTGGATGGTGGCAGGGAAAGAGGTGATAAAGGCAGGCACCGGCACCCTTGAACTGTCGAAACCGGGCCTGCTGTTTAGCAAGACCCGCGTTTATGATCTGTCACAGTGCAAACGTTTCCGGATCCAGGACACAGGCGACGGTTCGTCGTTATGGGGATTTCAGCGGCGTTCGCTGCCTGGCTTCGGGGCTTCGGGAATCATCCGGTTCGATTATGGTTACAACACGATAAAATTCTGCGACGGGGTAGATGAGGCTGAAGCAAAGCATTTACTGGATGTGCTGCGCGAAAAGAAAATACTGACAGACGTCAATTTTTAGCCGCGCAATTCTGCCGCAATATCAGCGCTCCGCAAATAATCACTATTTTACGTCTGCCTTTTTATACAATGACCAAGACGACAGACTTCATTTCTCCTGCAGCAGATGAGCGGCGATTCAGCCTGGGGTTTCCAGTGCAGGCCATATTGTTATTTATTGTTTCGGTGGTGCTATACGGCAATACGCTGATGCACATGGATGCGTATGATGATATGATGGTGATCACCCAGAACGACTATGTGCATGCCGGGCTGGCGGGGATCCCCAAAATACTCACTTCTGATGCTTTTGCCAGTTACCTAGCGAAAGCCAATAGTACCGATGCGCTGGCGGGCGGGCGATACAGGCCGTTGTCCATTGTGTTGTTTGCTGTTGAGGAGCAGTTGATACCAACCGCAGGGCTGAAGCCCGCAGATGCTTTTGCACGGCAGATGCACGTGCGGCATGGCATCAACATCCTGCTTTATGCTATTGCGGCTGTGGTCGTTCTCATTTTTTTGCGGCGTGTGGTTTTTCGGGGCGATCCGCTGGCTGCTTTTATTGCGGCGATGCTGTTTATTATTTTGCCGGTGCACACGGAGGTTGTGGCCAATGTGAAAAGCAGTGACGAAATACTTTCACTTTTGTTCATCTGTCTTACTTTGATCACAGCGTTCAGTTATCGGGAAAAACATAAGCCGGCATCGCTGGCGCTTTCGCTGATCTGTTTCTTTCTTGCGTTGCTGGCTAAAGAATATGCGGTATTGCTGATCGTGTTGCTGCCGGTTTCGTTTTATGTTTTGGGCAACGATAGCTGGACGATATGCATCAGGCGGGTGGCGCCTTACCTGGCGCCACTGGTGCTGTACGGGCTAATGCGGTCTGCCGCAGAACATGGGCTGCAAGCGGGCGACACTGACGACGTGCTGCGGGCGCCGTATGCGCTTGCCGTGGGTGGTGAGCAACTGGCATCGGAACTATACGTGCTGCTGTATTATGTGAAACTGCTGATAGTGCCTTACCCGCTGTGCTCAGATTATTCTTATGCCCAGTTGCCTTACCGGGAAATGAGCGATCCGCTGGTGTGGTTGTCTATTGTATTGTATGCTGCGGCATTGGCCGGGGCTGTGTATCTCACAGGCAAGCGCAGTGTTATTGGTTTGGCGTTGGTGGTTTACCTTCTGTTTCTTGTACCAGTATCCAACCTGTTCCTCAACATCGGGGCGCCCATGGGTGAGCGGCTTATTTACCATGCCTCGCTGGGTTTTGCGATATTGGTGGGTGCGCTGGCTGCCAGGCTGATGGGCGGAATGCAAAATGAGGGAGGTCGCACGGTGGCTGCACTGGTGCTGCTGGCAGTGCTGACCGTGGGCGCGTCCTGCATCATCATTCCGCGCAACAGGGACTGGCGCGATAACACTACGCTGACGCTGAAGGATGTGCAGATAGCGCCTAACAGCGCCCTGCTAGCCAGCAATGCCGGCTCAGCCTACATGGAGCTGGCCAACAGCACAACCAATAAAGATTCGAGTACATTTTATCTTCAACAGGCAATGGCCGAGTCGCAGCACGCCATCCAGATCAGTAATACGATCTATCCGGCCTATCTGAATCTTGCGGCTTGCTACATTCGCCTGAACCAGCAAGATAGTGCGATGGCACAGCTAAACGTGCTTCGCGGCATGAAGGCCAACTACTCCGGCATACGCAAGCTGTATGGCGTATTGCTTGGGTATTACTTAGATAATGGTAAAACGCAGGCAGATGCGGGCCATTACCCTGAGGCCATTGCAGCGTATAAAAAGGCGCTGGATATAAATCCGCGGAATGAGGACGCCTGGGATGGATTAGCTAATTCATTTTACGCGGCGGGCAATACGCGCCAGGCAGTGCTGACATGGGGCATGCTCTACAAAATAAACCCGCAGTGCACAAAAGGGCGCGAGAACTACAACCGCGCACAACAGGCGCCGGGTAGCGGGCAGGCAGCAAAATGACCGATAGATAAATTACATTGATAATGAGCTGGCTGTAGCGAATGAGATAACCATGCAAAAAATATTTTGCGATTTCTGTAACAAAATCAGGTGCTCGTCCGTCATACATACATAAAACCAAAGACGTATGAAACAGCTCATCATCACAGGAATGTTATCTATTATTTCGCTGACGCACGCTTATCCGCGCAGTGGCAGCGCAAGTAAATCGCTGCAGTACTTCAACAGCAAAAAGATTGCCCATACCTCAGTAGATCTGAACGGCAACAATATGGTGTTCAAAGGCTTGCCTAAACACAACAGCGATGCCTACCTGCTGGATAATAAGGGCAATGTTGAAAAGGCCTGCAAAGTGAACAGCGCCAATAACACCATAAACCTGGCCATACTGCCCAAAGGCAGTCATTTCATAGCCCTGAAGAAAGGCGCTACTGTCAAGCTGTTTGGCTATTCTACCGAGATCACAGTTACTGCAAAGAGGTCATAATCCTCCCATCCCGGCCTCGGGCAGGAAAGCATGGAGACGTCCGTGCTTTTGTAGATTATCGTTCCTGATTTTCATTGTCGAAGTTGCATGCGGATGGGGTTTCTCCTGCATGGTTCCTTATCGTAGCAAAAGCGTCGCGTAGAGCGCCTTTCCCGATCCTGTTTACCGTAGCTTACCCAAATAGAGGCCGAAGGCAGAAAAGTAGTACCTTTGCGGGCTGCAAAATGGTGAAGATAGGTAACATAGAACTGGGTGAATTTCCGCTGTTGCTGGCGCCGATGGAGGATGTAAGCGATCCGCCGTTCCGCGCGGTTTGTAAGGATCATGGCGCTGACCTGATGTATACAGAGTTCATATCATCTGAAGGGTTGATACGCGATGCCATCAAGAGTCGGCAGAAGCTGGATATCTTCGATTATGAGCGGCCGATAGGCATACAGATATTTGGCGGCGATGAAGATGCTATGGCGTTGTCGGCAAAGATCGTTGACGCCACGGGGCCAGATCTGCTGGACATAAATTTTGGCTGCCCGGTGAAGAAGGTGGTGTGTAAGGGAGCGGGCGCTGCTGTGCTGAAGGATATAGACCTGATGGTGCGGCTGACCAAGGCCTGCGTGCGGAGTACCAGCCTGCCTGTGACCGTGAAGACCCGCCTGGGGTGGGATGAAAGTTCCAAGAACATTGAGGAAGTGGCGGAGCGCCTGCAGGATGTGGGCATACAAGCGCTTACAGTGCATGGACGCACCCGCGCGCAGCTATATAAGGGCGATGCCAACTGGGAGCTGATAGCAAAAGTGAAAAACAACCCCCGCATCAAAATACCCATATTTGGCAACGGTGATATAGACAGCCCAGAAAAGGCATTGGAATACCGGAACAGATATGGCGTGGATGGCATTATGATCGGCCGGGCTGCCATAGGCTACCCATGGATATTCCGCGAGATAAAGCACTATTTTGCGACACGCGAATTGCTGGCTCCGCCTACCATAGGCGAACGGCTGGATGCAGTGCGCAAGCATTTTTACCGGGCGATGGAGTGGAAAGGACCCAAGTTAGGCATACTGGAAATGCGGCCGCATTATGCCAGCTACCTGAAGGGGCTGAGCCACGTGCGCGAATTCCGTACCCGCCTGGTGACCACCGACAGTGTTGATGAAATAGAGCAGATATTTCGCGAGATAGCGCTTTTTTATTCCGGCGAAGGCCAGTTGGTGGGATAAGATACCCAACCTGCGTTGGCGGATGCCGGGCGACCTGAATTAATTGGTGAGCAGGCTGGTGAACACGGAGTTTTTGAACACTGCGCAAGCAGCAACAACCAGAAGAAGTGCAGCCACTGCTACTATTGCCCACATAGACATATCAAATTGTTTTAAAATTCTGTCCATAACCATAGCTTTTGTAGTGTTAAGTTACACCACAGCATCATGTTTGGATTTTAACAATTCGTTATTAGCGGATTATTAACTATCAGTTAGCTGAACGTTTAGATTAGCCGGTGTTTCTCTCTACCAGTCGAAACGGGTGAGTACCCAATTCCTGGATTTGTCTACAACGGGGGCGTCGCAGTAAGTACAGTGGTCCTGGGTGGTGTCTGTGAATGGTGCGCCGCATGAGCTGCATTCGTAGCTGAATACAGTTTCCGCAGCGTCCTTTTTGCCGCTGGTGGTGAGGTTGCGGGATAATTCCAACTTAAAGCGCTGGGTGACGAAATCGCTGTCGAGCATATGTATGCGGCCCTCTGTGCTCACGCGTCTGTATGTTGCAGTGGCATCGAAGCTGAATTTGATAAGTGCCCCGTCCTGCTGGTAACCGCTGAGCGTTACATCGTTCAGGTAAAGGCGGTCAAAGACAAAATGCCCCATCTTCTGCTTTTGTGCGCCAAGGAATTCGGATATCTGAGGATCTGAAAACCGGGTGAGTCGTTTGGCATCGTCGCCGGCAAATACTTCCATCACCTGCATGAAGATATTAGAGGCTACATCTTCCAGCCGCTGAACTGCAAACAGCGGGTCGGTCTTCATCAATTCCTTCAGGTTGGCATCATCGCGCAATCCTGCACCGCCATTGTAGTCTTCGTCCTGCGTTATTTCGCTGAGCACCCAGTCGTAAGCGGCACTATTGGTCAGCGTATTGCAATTGCTGCAGCGGCTTATTTCGCCCATCTTCACCTCGAAAGGTGCGCCACAGTTGGGGCAGTTGTTGTTGTCATAAAGATTTTTCTCAGCAGGGCTGTCGGAGCGCCTGATGAACGTCCAGAATTCCGTGTCGGTATCGTCATCATATTCTTCGTTGAATTCAGGATACTTATTACTGATGAAACTGTCATCCATGCTGAAGGAGATAGCCACCTCTGCTACTTCGTACTGGCCGTCGGTATAAGTGCCTGCGCAGGTAATATTGCTGATGCGGATATTGCTGAGGTGGTTAGATTGATCCAGAGCCTTCATCATCCGGAATTGTGTGGTAAGGCGCTGATACATACCATCTGATATCCATTTGCGCACATTGCTCAGATCTTTTTTCTGCCAGGCGTCCTGTATGGCCATGAAGGAGTAAGCGACCTTTTGCGGGTCCAGGCCGGAAGGGAAGGGTTTTGCCGGAGCCAGGCTGATCTCAGTGTCTTCGCCATCGTCTTCGCCAAGCAGGGTATTCAATGTATGCGTCAGATCGGTATTGCCATTTTTTTTGCTGGCGTTACGCACTACAACCAGGACGATAATAATAATGAAGACGACAATGAAGATGCCAGGGCTGCCACCGCCAACATAAAAGCCACCGCCGCCATAGCCACCGCCACCGGAGTAACCGCCGCCATGGCTACCATGGCCACCACCGCCGCCCACGCGGGCGAGGCTGCTGCCGGAGTTACACAAAATAATGAGAAGAGCCAGTAGTGCGGCCCTGGACTGTTTTTGCAGGTTGGTCATCTGAGCGTGGTTATTCAATTACATAAGAGGTGGTGGGGTATTGGCAAAAAGGGCGTTCAGTTCCGTCATAGATTCGGCGGCTGCCCATGCGGGCATGCCTGCTTTCCACATCAGCGTGTCGCGTTTTAAGGCGCCGCTGGCTATCATTTGTGCAATTTGTGCAGCATCGAACGGTCCGGCCTGTTTGCCATCAACGCCGGTGAAATATTGCACACTGGCTGGCAATGGCGGCGGAGCATCCATGGCCTGGGCCTGCGGAGCAGATGATTGTGCCATAGCGCTGGCCATCATATTACCTACACCCATGCCTGCGCCCAAACCTGCGCCCAGCCCTGCTGTGCCTTCATTGGCTGCAGCTATTTCTATGCTCTTGGCCGATTTGAACTGGGCCAACCGTTGCATGTCCACCTTGTTGAGGCGGGAGTACTCGAAGATCTCCTTCTTGATATCGTCTGGCATGGACACATTCTCCACCAGGAAATTGGTGATCTTGAGTCCGTAGTTATCGAAGTCGGCATTGAGCTTCTCCATGATGGTGCCGGAGAGGCTTTCCAGGTTGGATGCAAATTGCTCGATAGGAATATTGCCGCTGGCCGCGGCTGTGGTGAAGCGCGTGGCTATGATGCTTTTGAGCTGGCCGCCGATCTCTTCGGCGGTGTAGGTGCGGTCCATACCCGTAACCTCTTTGATGAACTTGCCACCGTCCACAACGCGGAAAGCATAAGTGCCGAATGCACGCATCTCTATCATGCCGAAGCGATCATCTGAAATAGTGATGGCATTTTTGGTGCCCCAGCGCTGGTCAAGCGCCTGGCGGGTGCTTACGAAGAACACATCTGCTTTGAAGGGACTGTTGAAACCATATTTCCAACCGCGGAGCGTGGCCATTATTGGCATGTTCTCCGTTTGCAGGGTGTACATGCCCGGCTGAAAAACATCGGCCAGCTTACCCTCGTTGATGAACACCGCCTGCTGCCCTTCGCGCACGGTGAGCTGTGCATTCATTTTTATTTCGTCCTGGTAGCGGGGAAATTTCCAGACCAGTGTTTCCGTATCCTGGTCCGGCCATTCAATAATATCTACAAACTCGTTGCGCAGTTTATCAAAAATGCCCATGGTTGATCTTTTTTGTTGTTGCTGTAAATATATGCAATGCCCCAATCGGCGATATATGGATGCAGGAAATTAACAAGACCTATTGACGGAATGATCTTATGCTTTCTGAGCTATAATAAATGTAATTATGGAATATGTTGTTCTATTTGCGCGGTAGTTGCTTGTGGCCGTATTTATTGCCTCCGGGCTTCATCATTTCGATGCCTCAACCATTGCCAATACGACGGCTAAACGAATGCCGATGGCCGGTGCGTGGCCTATTGTGGCGTTCCGGATACCGGCGACCCTGATGATGCACAATTTCCGGACAGTGGCGGACCCGATGATGCCTGCTATGCAGAGGGCTATTTTCAACAAGAACCTTGTAGCCTGCTTTTTCTTAAATTTACAATAATCATCACCTAAAAAACGCTACCATGAAAAAGCTTCTTCTACTACTTTTACTTGCTCCTTTATTTTCGCAGGGGCAGATCATCACTACCATTGCCGGGAACAATATAGAAGGCGATGCCGGTGACGGAGGCCCCGCCACTGCGGCCGAACTGAACATACCTGTGGGTATTGCAAGAGACCACCATGGCAACCTGTTCGTATCAGAATTTTTTGGGAATGCGATCCGTAAGATCACGCCGACAGGAGTTATTTCTACCATCGCGGGTTCAGGAGTTGCAGGATATAGCGGCGATGGCGGCCCAGCTACCGCAGCCACACTCGATAATCCGGAAGGGCTGGCCATAGACAAGTATGACAATGTGTATGTAGCAGACAACGGGAACAACGTGGTGCGCAAGATAGACACCAACGGCATCATAACAACCTACGCCGGTAACGGGACGGGTGCCGGGGCGATATTTGTGATCATTGGCGGCTATACAGGGGATGGCGGTCCGGCAGACTCAGCACAACTATCGTCTCCTACAGCCATTTGTTTCGATGCTCATAATGATCTCTACATAGCCGATCAATTCAATAATGTCATCCGCAAAGTGGACACGGCAGGCATCATCACCACATTTGCCGGTGATGGCTATCTGGCAGGCACATTTCTGGGGGGCTATACCGGCGATGGCGGCCCTGCGGATTCGGCAACGCTTTTCTTCCCATCGGCAGTAGCTTTTGACGCCACAGGAAATTGTTACCTGTCAGATGCCGACAATGACGTTGTGCGCCGTGTTGATCCGTTGGGTATCATTACCACGTTTGCGGGCGATGGTGCGGGAAGCCCTACAGGTGGCGGCGGTTATGCCGGAGACGGTGGGCCGGCGACTGCGGCAGAATTATTTCAGCCCGAATTCGGGCTTGCCTGCGATGACTCAGGGCACGTGTACATTTCTGACATAGATAACAATGTAGTGAGGGTAGTGAATGCCGGAGACACGATCAATACTTATGCGGGCACGGGTACCGGATTCTATTCGGGTGATGGCGGCCCTGCCACAGCCGCTATGCTATCCGGACCAGCCGGACTTGTTTTGGATTCTGCAGGGAACCTGTATATAGCTGATGCCGGCAATAACGTGGTACGCATGGTGAGCGGCATTTCCGGTGCGCAATACATCTGCACAGGCGATTCTGTGCTTTTCACGGATAATATGCCTGGCGGCGCCTGGTATAGCCTGGCGCCCGCCGTTGCTACAGTATCAGCGACTGGAATGGTAGTCGGCCTGAGTAGCGGTAATGCCGTCATTTGCTATGTTGCAGGCACAGATACTGCAAAGGCGCCGGTAACTGTGAATGCGGTGCCCAACCCTGGTGTAATCACCGGCACAGACAGCATTTGCCTGGGCTCAGTAGGAACATTGAGCGATAGTGTGCCTGGCGGCGTATGGAGCACACCGGACACGGCAGGTGTGGAAGTGGTAGCAGGGCTTTATGAAGGCCTGGCAGGTGGGCTGGATACCGTGTACTATACAGTGCACTATACCTGCGGTGATTCTGCAGCCGCGATCTACCTGTATTTTGTAGATAATTATCCCGGTGATATTCTTGGACCAGACTCGCTTTGTCCGGGTGATACCGTGACTTACACTGAGACCGTTACCGGTGGAGTGTGGGGTATTGATGATACATTCCATCTGCACCTTATAGGCCCGGGCACGGTTGTTGGCGTGCTGCCAGGCGAGGACTTCATTTTTTATGACAAGAGTGGGCCTGTGCCCGATTGCGACCGTGCCCGCTACCGTACGGTTGAGGTAAAAACACTTGCAGAATGTACGGCGGGCCTGCCGGAGATAGCGGCAGGGGTAGCAGATGTGAGACTTTATCCCAACCCGGCCAATTCCAGGTTGACATTGAGTAGCAGCGCTGTGATCCGCTCGGTAACGGTGGATGATGTTACCGGCAAACAATTGATCCAAAGAACCTTTGCCGAACGGACGGTGGACATTGATGTAGCTGACCTGGCCGCTGGAGTTTATCTTTTAAGGGTGAACGGAAGTGTGGTGCGCCGGTTTGTAAAACAATGACGATCGGTTACTTTTATTCAAGCCAATATTTGCGTCCAATGCGAAAGCTGCTCCTCTTCCTTTTGATATTGCCTATTGCGGGGCTTCATGCGCAACAGGTGGCCGACAATGATTATACTACCCCTGCATTTGCGCCCAAATATAAAATTGGCGGGGGCAGTGTGGTGGTAATAGATGAGGCACATAACAATTTTCATACTGCGACAGGCCGGTATGCACCATTTGCCAAAGTGCTCACCATGGATGGTTACGTGATCAGGCGCGGGCAGGAAACTTTCAGCGATCGGTCGCTCGCGGGTGTTAAGATATTAGTAATAGCGAACGCGCTTAATGAAGCGAACACGCGAAAATGGGTGCTGCCAACTCCCTCGGCGTTTTCACCTGCTGAGATAAAGGCTGTGGTGCAGTGGGTGACAGAGGGAGGTTCGTTGTTCCTTATTGCCGATCACCTGCCGTTTGGCGGCGCCGCTTCTGACCTGGCAAGAATGTTTGACGTGAACTTCGGTAATTCTTTTGCTGTGCGCAAGGATACCTATGGAAAACCGGACGTTTTTTACCGATCTGATAAAGGGTTCGATCCCGGTGAGTTGCCGGGCATGGAAGGTGTGGACAGCGTAGCAACGTTTATGGGGCAGGGTTTTGAATTGCCGCGCGATGCTCATTCTATCGTCAACCTGGATGACCGATTCACCTTGTATTTTCCGAGGGAGGCCTGGAAATTTGTTGAGGGTACGCCCCAGGTAAAAGGTTCAGGTAAATCTCAGGGCGGCTACCTTACTTTTGGAAAGGGCAGGGTGGTAGTATTTGGCGAAGCGGCCATGTTCTCTGCTCAGGACGCCAACGGCGTAAAAGCTGGCATGAATGCCCCGCAGGGAGCTAACAATTACCGCCTGCTGCTGAGCCTTATACACTGGCTGGACGGCGACGCCAAATAGACTTAATAATAGTAGCGGTGTGTTTTCCACTTATGCTTGTTGGGGTCTTTGGCCCAATCCCATGAGAATGGCAGTATGGTGAGCGAGACATTGAAAGATGATGAACCGGTAGTGGCTACATCCATGTATCCGATAGGACCCTGGAACTGAGCAGTGGAAACCGTTGAAGTAGGATCGCCGCCAGTGGTGCGCATGAGTGGAACATTGCCGCCGAAGTACGTGGCGCGGAATTTCCAGGCTATGCCGGTGAACAGTCCGAATTCTACAGTAGCGTATTGGCGGATAAAGAAATTGTAATCGGCAACGAAGACCTTTGAAATGCTCATAGAAGGCGCAAAGCCGGCGCCGAAAGTAAACAGAACTTTATCATGCTTGCTGAGCGAAACCTCGCCGCCGCTTTTATAAACGAATCCAATAGGCATGGATACGATCTCTGAGATGCAGTCATCCTGCATCGTGGCTATATTACCGTAGTTGAGCACGGGTGTGCTGAATTGGTAGGCTTCGGCCGTAACTGCCAGATCCATACCGATAGCTTTTGCCGGGCCAAAGAACGCAAAAGGAAAGAATGTGCCGGCCACACTTGAAAAAGACTGGGTGCTAGCTGCTGAAAATTTCTGTGTCTGATCGAACGAATTGGTAGTATTGTTACTGAGATCGGCAACAGGCACGTAATACCGTGCGCTAACATCGAAGCTCATGGACTGGATGCCATAACCGAGGTAATAACGCTTGAGACGGCTTTTGTGTCTTTCGCTGAAGCTACCATAGTGGCCGACATAATAAGCTGCGCTACGCATGAGTTGTGCGTCAGCAAATTTAGCTGCGCAGCAAAGTGCGAGCAGGAATAAGGCTTTTTTCATAAAGTTACTAAGAGTCTGAGGCGCTAATATATATAGTAGCTACGACATTTAAAAGCGCTATATATTAGAATATTATAGTTGCAGAGTTTTTACCTATCATTCATGATTGTTTACCTGTGTAACGTTCTTAGTTTTTGGTTATCGGTATGGCGTGCGTAACGTAATACAATGTCCGGTCTGTTACCTAATTACCATTTGTACATTACAACCCAGAATTCCGCCTTAATAGAAAAGAACGATACCCTTATTAACTAAAATCAGTGAATGGGATGTCGCGAAGAGATAATTTTGATAGAACAGGTGCCGAAAATTTGAAGGCACTCGGCACACAGCAACGATCGTTAACATTAAAACATACATTCTATGGAACAAAAACCAGCTAATGCTACAACCAGCCATAGTAATGGCGCGGCTAAATGTCCGTTCTCAGGCGGCGCACCAAAATTTACTGCGGGCGGTGGCACACGCAATAAGGATTGGTGGCCTAACCAACTACAGTTGAACATACTCCGGCAACATTCTGCACTATCTAACCCCATGGGTAAGCAGTTTAATTATGCTGAAGCATTCAAAAGCCTGGACTTTGCGGCGCTAAAGAAGGACCTGTTCGCATTGATGACCGATTCGCAGGATTGGTGGCCGGCAGATTTCGGGCACTACGGACCTTTTTTCATTCGAATGGCGTGGCATAGTGCGGGCACGTATCGCATCTCTGATGGCCGCGGCGGAGCAGGAGCAGGTGCACAACGTTTTGCGCCGCTGAATAGCTGGCCTGATAATGTGAACTTAGACAAGGCGCGGCTGCTGCTGTGGCCCATTAAACAGAAGTATGGTAACAAAATATCGTGGGCGGACCTGATGATACTGGCGGGTAATTGTGCGTTGGAATCGATGGGTTTTAAGACGTTTGGCTTTGGTGGCGGCCGGGAAGATGTATGGGAGCCGCAGGAAGATGTGTATTGGGGCGCTGAAAGCAAATGGTTGGCTGACAACCGATATACGGGTGAGCGCGACCTGGAGAACCCGCTTGCCGCTGTGCAGATGGGCCTGATATATGTGAACCCTGAAGGACCTAATGGCAATCCGGATCCGCTGGCTGCTGCGCGAGATATTCGTGAAACCTTCAGGCGGATGGCCATGAACGATGAAGAAACAGTAGCGCTGATAGCGGGCGGGCACACTTTTGGCAAGACGCACGGCGCTGCTGATCCGGGTAAATACGTGAGCCGCGAGCCGGCAGCAGCGAATATGGAAGAGATGGGACTGGGATGGCGCAATAGCTATGGCAGTGGCAACGGTGATGATACGATCACCAGCGGGTTGGAAGGCATATGGACAACGACACCTACAAAGTGGAGCAACAACTTTTTTGAAAACCTGTTTGGCTACGAATGGGAATTGTTCAAAAGTCCGGCGGGTGCGCACCAATGGCGGCCAAAGAATGGGGCAGGTGACGGCACGGTGCCTGATGCGCACGACCCGGCCAAACGTCATGCGCCAACCATGCTGACGACTGACCTGTCGCTGCGAGTGGACCCAGCATACGAGAAGATATCGAGGCGCTTTTATGAACACCCGGATGAATTTGCCGACTCCTTTGCGAGGGCATGGTTCAAATTGACACATCGCGATATGGGGCCTGTTGCGCGCTACCTTGGACCTGAGGTGCCGAAGGAGGAGCTGACCTGGCAGGACCCGTTGCCGGCGTCATCTCATTCTGCAGTAAGTGAGCAGGACATAACGACGCTGAAAAGCAGGATACTTTCGTCTGGCTTGTCTATCTCCGAGCTGGTGTCTGCTGCGTGGGCATCTGCTGCTACATTCCGCGGGTCGGATAAGCGGGGCGGCGCGAATGGTGCGCGAGTGAGGCTGGCACCCCAGAAAGACTGGGAGGTAAATAGTCCGGCTCAATTAGCCCGCGTACTGGGTGCCCTTGAGGGGATACAAAAGGAGTTTAACGGAGCAGGTAAATATGCGTCGCTGGCGGACCTGATCGTTTTAGGTGGATGTGCAGCCATAGAGCAGGCGGCAAAAAATGGCGGGCACGACATCAAGGTGCCGTTCACGCCGGGTAGGGTGGACGCTACGCAGGAGCAGACAGACGTAGAATCATTCGCCGTGCTGGAACCCGCTGCTGATGGTTTCCGCAACTATAAGAATCCGCATTACCAGTCGACCGCTGAGGAAATGCTGGTGGACAAGGCACAACTACTTACATTGACCGCGCCGGAAATGACCGTGCTGGTGGGCGGCATGCGCGTGCTGGGCACTAATTATGATGGATCGAAGCATGGCGTGTTCACCGATAAGGCAGGCGTGCTGAGCAATGATTTCTTCCGCCACCTGTTGGATATGAATACCACCTGGAGTGCAACCTCTGATAAGCAAGAGCTGTTTGAGGGGCGCGACAGGAAGACAGGACAGGTAAAGTGGACGGGTACCCGTGCCGACCTGATCTTCGGTTCCAACTCAGAGCTACGTGCGCTTGCCGAAGTGTATGCCTGCAACGATGCGGAACATAAGTTCATCAATGATTTTGTGGCAGCATGGGCGAAGGTGATGAACCTGGACCGATTTGACCTGAAGTAATAATTGTTTGTTTGTGGTTTTGGAAAAGGCGCTTTGTTATGGAGCGCCTTTTTTCGTTTCGGCTATCTTTGGTTCTTCATTTTTGTATCATGGCAGAAAATTTACGCCTTGCTGATGCGGCAGGTCCTTTTGATGTAACAGTTCTGGGTGACGAGGCTGCGGCGTCGGCAATATTATTTTCGGTAGGAGCGGGGGGCAATCCGGAGCGGCACATGCCCTTGCTGCAGTATCTGGCCCAGGGAGGGTATAGGGTAATTGCGCCACATTTTGAACGAATGACACAGCCCGAGGCCAACGCGGTGGAACTGAACGTGCGTGCGAACAGGCTTGCAGCAGCGCTGAGCGAGTTGGCAGCCGGGGCTGTTACCATTGCGGGAGTTGGTCATTCCATTGGTGCCGCAGTTTTATTGGGCATGGCTGGCGGCAATATGTGGCTGCGGAATGGTGCGCAGGCACAAGTGCTACAAGTGCTGTTGAGTAAGCTGGTGCTTTTTGCACCAGCAATGGATTTCTTTCGCGCGCCGGGTGCGCTGGATAGTGTTCGGGTTCCGGTGTTAGCTTTTGGTGGATCTGAAGACAAAATTACACCGCCTGACCAGTTAGACGCCCTGCGACACATGCCTGAAGCTAATAGCCTTAACTCCATTCATATACTGGCACATGCGGGGCATTTTTCCTTCATGGATGTGCCGCCACCCGGCACTGTTGAGCCGGTGCACAACAAGGCACAGTTCATGCAGACATTGCATGACGATGTGTTGAAGTTTGTGAGCAGCGAGATAGTATGATATTTTCCTTGTTCCGTTATCTTTGACCAAACAATTGATTATCATGCGCTTTTGTAAGGTCATTTTGGTTGCGTTCATCTGCTGCGGCGCAGCTCATGCGCAGAAATGCAGTCATAAAAAGTTTGAAATTTCGGTGCGACAGTTCGGCTTCATGACCAAAGGAGATTATAAAGCACGCATTACGCAGGATTCCATCATTGTAACCAGCTATATGGGCTCAGATGCAGCGTTGGGCAAAGCGGAGACCTTCCGTAAACAACTGACCGATGGGGAACGTGAAGAAATTACACAGCTTATTTCAGGCAACAGCTTTCAGTCGACGAAGACGATCTATATGGACCCTCATGCGCCGGAAGACAAGGGTAATTTCGAGTTCAAGATACCGGTGGCCGGCAAGATAAAGAGCATTGATATTTATGAGGTAAAGGTTCCGGAAATATACAAGCTGGTAGCCACCGTCAATAAGTGCATTCCTGTCGCGTTCCACATACCCTATGATGACAAATACCTGAACTGGAAGAAGTGATTTGAGCTCAACCGCCTTTTCAAACGAACTGTCAGCATAGTTGGCACGCTACTTGCTAAATGTGAATCGCACTAATCTTCCATGCCCTTGCCATCTAATATCTGAGGGATATACTTGTCTATACGCGCCTCTCGGGTTTTGGATTGTTTGGCCTGGGAGAAGTGGTATAGATAACCTTTCTGCCGGCCCGGTGTGAGCGCGAGAAAAGCCTTTTTCAGGTTCTTGTCGCTGTTCAATCTCGCCTGGAATTCTTCGGGTACAGGGTATTCATCGGCCTTTTTGTAGGCTACTTTCTGACCAGTACGCTCCACTTCTATGGCCTCTTTGATGTAGGCTTTTAGGGTGGAGTTCAGCTTTTTTATTTCGCCGGTATTGGTGAAGCGCACCTGCCGTGCGGCCTGTACATTTTCCGTCTGCTGAATGAGTATGCCCTTTGGGTCTTTGAGCAGTGCGCCTTTGTGAAAGAGCACCGCGCAATATTCTTTGAAACCATGGATGAGTATAACATTTTTACCTTCAAACGTGTAGCAAGGATGTCCCCATTTCAGCTCTTCGGGCAAGCTGCAGCTTAGAATGATCTCACGGAGCAATTGATACTCTTTTTGCCATGGCGAAGGATTAGTGAAAAAAAAGTCAACTTTGGGATTGGTATGTTCCATATTGTTGTTAGCGATAGATGAAGATAATGATTTAGGCTCTTACGAATGCAAGCCCTCTGTTGGCCCTTCTGAAATACTACGAGAAGGCAACGAGTACTGCGACAACTCCCAGCAACTTCAAGATGCCCAATAGATGATCTTATTTCGTTGGCTCATGATTATTTCATTTGAGCCATTGTTTGCTCCAGGCGGCCGTAGGCCCAGTCGAGGCCCTGCGCGAACGGAAGTTGAAGTACCTGGTCGCGGAGTGCAGCAGATTCGTAGATGACATGCGAGGTGAGTTTGCTGGTATTGTCTGTCAGAGATTCGAAAGTATAGATCTCCATCTGCACGCCGAATGGTGCGTTCGGCATCTCGAACGTGCGGGTGATCTTTTGTTCGGGCTTGAACTCGTGTATCACACCGTTTGCCTGGAAGACAATATTGCCCTGCGGGTCGGTTGTTTCATACTGGTAGCTGCCGTGCTTTTTGCTTTCCAGCTTCAATACTTTGGTGCCCATCCATTGGGCCACCAGGTCTGCCTCTGCAAACGCCTTGAACAGAAGATCTATTGGCAGGTCGAACTCGCGCGTGATGTGCAAATCCTGCTTTCCAGGCTCGGCGTGTACTTTCGTTTTTAATTCCATATTGGTCTATTTTTTGTTTTTGTATGTTTTCATTACTGCCTCCAGTTTGTTGAACCTGTCATCCCACATTTTACGGAATGGCTCAATAAATTCAGCGATCTCTTTCATGCTGTTTGCGTTTAAATGGTAATAGATCTCCCGGCCGGATTGCTGCTGCGTGAGCAATTCGCATTCTGTGAGTATGGACAAATGCTTAGATACAGTGGGGCGAGCCGTATCGAAGTTGGCGGCAATGGCACCTGCCGTCATAGCCTGGGACGCTACGAGTAGTAGTATGGCTCGCCGGGTAGGGTCCGCTATCGCCTGGAATACATCACGCCTCAGATTCATCGTGTAGTTATTTGACTACAAATATAAGTGTAGTTAACTGGCTACGCAAATTATTTTTTCGGGTGAGCATTGAGGTGATTTTGGGCAGAGAAATTTCGATAGCACATAGGTAGCCAACAACAAGCCGCGTGGCGGAAACAGCTCAAAGGGGAAATTTGAGATATTAGTTTTGTAACTTAGGTTGGTTTTAAACCCAAAGTTAAGAGGAGCCTGTATACTGGTTGTTGGTGCCTTCCGGCTACACACAGCGCAAGGCTGCGAAGAACACCAACAACGGCGGAGGTTGATTTAGAGCTTGTAATCGGGTAGTGGCCTGCACATTGGCTGTCGGTGCCGTCTGGCTACACAAAGGCAAGGCTGTGAAGATAATTAGCAACCAAGGAGGGAACGGATGGCTTTCATTTTTATAGCTATTCTAGTCAAAATGCTCCCCTCTGCTCGTAATATATCTTCACCGATGCGCAGAACTTATTACTATTTTGCCGGATTGTGAAGTGATACCCTAACTGGTTACATAGTTGGGTTACCACATAGAGGCCTAAGCCCAGGCCGTTCAAGCTTTCGTCTGCGTGAAACTTTGTAAACGGTTTTATCTCGGCCACATTTAGCGGCTTATGATCAGTAATGTTTTCTGCAATAAACTCAAACCCATCACTAATGGGTTTTATTCCGATAAGAACTTTTGACTTGAACGCGGCAAATTTCAATGCATTATCTAGCAATTCGGTCATGATAATATTGGCTGCATCCGTGCGCATCAGCGCTTCATATAGGTTTCCGGCGGAAACATCAAGGAATTTATTTGAAATGAATTTGTAATTAAATAAGATGGTCTTAAGCATTTTTGATGGAGAAGCCATTTTTTTCATAAAGTAGTGCTGCTTATCTACATGAAATTGGCTATTTGCATAAGTAAGAAGGTTGCGTGTATTCCTGTACATTCGGAAGTAAGATATTCGAATTGCATCAACTGTCTCCGCAAAGCGATCCGGTGGATCGGTCTCTGAATTGAGAAGGTCCATGAGCAGTTGTAAGTTTGTAAGAGGCGTATAGTACTCATGCTGAAACGAATTTGAAAAGATCTTGTTTAGCATTTGGTTTTGTTCCGTCGTCCGCAATTTGTTGTAGTGGTTGCTGATGTTCAATCGGGAGTTGATAGTACTGATGAGCGAGGGCACGGTGAATGGCTTGGTCAGATAATCGTCTGCGCCTAAGTTCATGCCTTTGCGCACGTCAGTTTCATCTGCAAAGGCGGTCAGGAATATAAAGGGTGTTTGGTAGAGCGTCGCGCTGTTCTTGGCATAGTTGAGCAATTCGAGTCCAGATATGTCTGGCAGGTTGATGTCGCACAGGATAAGATCAATGTCGGAACTCATGGTTGTAAACGCCAAAATAGCAGAAGCGCCATCTGTCGCTTTTATTACTTCGTGTCCTGATAGTTCAAGTATCACCTTTAGGGAATCAACAAGTGCTAACTCGTCTTCAATTACCAATACCTTTTTTTTGTCCATTGCTCTTTACGTATGAGATAGTTATTAAAAATGTGGTTCCTTCATTGATCTTACTATTAAAATCAACCGTTCCCTTGTGTTTACTGATCACGTAGTCCAGCACCATCAGCCCAAGGCCCGTGCCTTGTATGCCGCTGGCATTAGATGCGCGGAAGAAAGGCGTGAAAACTTTGTCCTGGTCCTCCTGCGGAATGCCAATCCCAAAGTCCTTTACCTCAAAAACTATTCTTTCATTGGTTTTGTCTCTGTATACACGCATTACCGGAGGGCGTTTTGCAATTGAATATTTGAACGCATTGTTGAGGATATTCACCAAAGCATGCCTCAGCAACTTGTCGTCAAATTCAACAAAGCCAATATCATTTTCCATATCCCATTCAAGTGTTCTGCCGTCATAGTAGGGCTGATAAAGGTCTGCAATTAATTCCTCCAGAAATGGCCTGAGTGGTTGTGTCTGGGGCGAAAAGTTGATACTACCGGATTCAATTCGGCTCACCAGCATCAATTCATTGAGTAGCTCAGTCATACGTTTCACCTCGCGGGTTATCCGGGAAAGCATCACATTTTTATCCATTGAAGCGCCCATACCGGAATCGTCTCGGAAAACAATTTCCAATATCTCAGCGTTCGCCTGGATGATGGCCAGCGGCGTACGTAGCTCGTGCGACGTTACCCGGATGAATTGTGTTTTGGATGCATTTAGCCCTTTTTCCCTGGCTATGATGCTTTGCAGCGTTTTCTCCTTGTTGATGATCTCTGTTATATCGGATATTCTTCCAAGAATGGTCTTATCCGGATTGATGCTGAGGACTATTTCAAGCGACCGGTTGCCATTACCCTCCTTGTCTGGAATGCTCAGGACATGGGTATCTGAACGCCCTTCTCTGCGCAGCGCGTCCAGCATCTGTTGCACGGTGATGCGGTCATCATTTTCCAGAAAATCGAAGAAGTTCATTTCGCTGTCATCCTTCCCTTGTCTGTTTATATTCAGTATTCTGCTGAACGAGCGGTTATAGACCAGCACGCTGCCATCGTAAGCCATACTGAAAACGCCGTCTGTGATGATGCCCAGGAGTTCTTGCCACTGCGCACTGCGCAGTTCTGCCATTTCCTTGTTCTCCACCTGCTCTGTAATATCCGTGCCGTAACCAATGACGTATTTCACATTACCGCCTTCGTCCAGCAGAGGGTTAAATATTCTTATTACATAGACATTATTACCGTTTTCATCAGTTATCTTATCAATAAAGCTAGCAGGTTGCCGGGTGGCGATTGCCTGGTCAAATAAAGCGCGGCGCTTGTCTGCTGCCGATGTATCCCGGCCTTTCGATCTGAAATATTCGTAGTCGTCTTTATCTATGATCCACTTGCGCACTTCCGCATCGCGGATGCATTTGCGATTTAAGAACTTGTATTTATGATCCGGAGAAAATACGACTACCTCAGCCGGCAGTTCATCCAGTATATTGTTATAGTACTGGCGCTGTGAGATGATCTCTCTCTCCATTTTTTTCTGATCGGTGATGTCGCTATAGTTCCACAGGCGGCCAACATATGTTTTTTCTATGTACACCGGTGCGGTATCTAAAGTGAGCACCCGACCATCTGTCAACTCAATGATCTCGCCGCTCACGCTTAGTTTTTCTGAGATTATTTCCTGCACCCTTGATGCAAATGCGCCAATGTCGGTAAAAAGCCAGCCAAGTCCGGCCAGCTGTTCGCTGCAAGGCAAACCTTTAAGCTGTTCGTGGCTCACTGGAATACCAAATATCTTGCAGAAGGCTTCATTGGTCATCGCAATTCCGCCAAATTCGTCTTCGAACAAAATGCCTGAGCCGATGGTGCCCACCAGCGCGCTCAACCGGCTGGAATACTGTTTAAGCGCTAGGTCTTTTACCCGTTCTTCTGTAATATCATCAAGCGTTCCGAAAGCGCTTACCAGGGTGGAGTTATGCCAATTGGTCATGGCACCTCTTATTCTGAAATATCGTTCCTCGCCATTTTCAAAAATGACTCGGCACTCTTGGTTGAATGACGAACGTAAGTTATCTCGTAACTCCTTCAAAAATTTGTAAATGGCAGATGCCTGGCTGTAGCCAAGTAGTTTGATAATGTCGCGAAGGGATACTTTTTTATTTTTATCGATGCGTAATAACTCTTTGAAGCGCTCAGACGCTTCGAACTCGCCAGTCTGAAACAGCAGCGACCATGCACCGTCTCCTGCACCATCCACTGCAAACTTCCACATTTCCATGCTGCTGCTGAGTGCCTGTTCCTTGTTTTTGATGGCGGTCACGTCCTCGAAATAGTAATACCGTCCTTTCACCTCACTCGCGCTGTCTAATATCGGATGCACTGTGGTGCGGAACCAGAATGATTTTTTCCGGCGGTTGTAGCCGATATTATCGAACGAAAAGGTCTTCTTCTTTTTTACCATTTCGTCGACGTAGCTGGACGGTATGTGCACTGAATCTTTTCCGTACACCACCTCACGCGGACGCATACCCGCAATTTCATGCAGCAGGTAACCAGAGGTTCGCTCAAAGTCTTTGCTCACCCATTCAATAGCTCCTTTTGCATCTGTTATGGCAATTCCGGTTATCATGTGGCCATCTGCGGCTTCATTTTCCTCCACAGCTTCGTGAGCCTTATTATTGTCTTTATTTGTAATTGTGTTTGAATAATAGCTTCGTAGCGGTTTGTCTGATATTTCTTCTTTGTTTCTGCTTATGATAGGTGTTCCAAGGAATAGCAATTGACCGATGTCCTCGAAATATTCGAATTCGCCCTGCAATACTATGGGGTTATTAAAACTGTCGTTTTTGCGTGTCACTATCTGGTGGTAGCTCCCTGCAACTTCCTGAGGTGCGCCGCTCTTCAATTTAGATTTGTCGTAATCAAATGCCTCTGAAAGATGCAGACCAGGGCCAATCGCAGCTACTTTCTGTAGTGATGATCCGCAGGAAATTATTTGCAATTGGTCGTTAAGAACGATATAAAACGGAAATAGCCTATTCAGTTTTTCTTCGGTGAGTGCAATTGGTTGCATAGAGTTTAGTATACGAGCACGCTGGCCACTGCTAAGCGGACCTCTTTGTGTTGCGCCGGTCTGTGATCAGTTCTAGTTTCGAGTTGACATTATATTTGACGTAAATATTCTTCAAATGGAAATTCACGGTGTGAAAGCTGATGTTTAGCTCTCTGGCTATTACTTTGTAAGATTTTCCCTGTTCTACGTAAGCTAGTATTTCTTTTTCTCGGTCTGTTAGCTTGTTTATCGGCCGACTGTGCCTGTTTTCATCTACTTTCAATAGCGCCATCAAGTTGGTTAGCATATGCGGCTGAAGGAAGCTTTTGTTTGTAGTCAGTTGATCGAGGACATTTAATAACTCTGCCATGATGACGGGTTTGTGAAGGAAGCTGACAGCACCTTGTTTAACGGCTTCCAGCAGCAATTCCGGCGTTTTATCACCCGTTACCATAATTATGCGGGTATTGGGCCAACGTTTTTGGAGATCTGCGATAATATTTATTGCTGATGTGTCCGGCAGGTGAATGTCCAGTATCAGGAAAGCGGGTTGTTCGCGGAATTTCTGGGTCGCTATTTCAGCATAAAGGCCACAGGCAAAAATAGTTTTATATTTGCCTGTGGCCTCCAGGTAATCTTTAATAGAATTGCGTAGCGCCAGATTGTCCTCTAAAATACCTACTGTGTTATTTTTCATCAATCCCCTTGCAAATTAAGCAGCTATTGTACATGTTTTACTGCTAATGATAGTAGTTTCAATCCATGATCAACAAATTTATTGTCATTTTAAAGAAAAAGGAGTCCGGGAGTGGTGTTGGTGCGTTTTTAGGGGTGAATGCAGGGTATATATTTTATACGCATGCTGTGACTGCGGTTTAAGTACAGGCAAGTAGTCACCTGTTATTGGCTTCCGGAATCGTTTGTTCAGTATAGCGCCCAAGTGGACTGTTGAGCAGCCTTAAAAAGGTTAACAGACTTTCGATGATCCGGGTCACCTTATGTAACTGAGAATTTTTATCGGTGTACTGCTTGGTCAGTTTGCATTTATTGGGCCAGATGGTATTTTATGTGGTGTACAACCTAGCTCTCAGGAAGAGGAAGAGCTATAAAAAAAACTCACAGCCTTGCGGAGCAAGGCTGTGAGTTGTAGTAGTCGCGACAGGAATCGAACCTGTATCAAAAGTTTAGGAAACTTCTATTCTATCCATTGAACTACGCAACCAACCCTTACGGGAGCGCAAAAATAGGGGTATTTGGTCTTTTGAGCAAGCGTGGCGTTGTATTTATTGCGATATACCCGAAACAAAAAAGGCCGTACATAAGTACGGCCTTTGGGGAATATCGAACCAGTATCATCGTATGCCACGCATCATTTTCAACATCAAGCGCGACAGAACCAACAATAAAATTGCGGCTGCGCCTGATAGTAGAACGAAGATCATGAAAAAGTCGTTAAGCGTAACTATCGGATGCCCGAAGAAGCTCGTTGCTTTGCCTCCTTCAGGATAAAGTTTGCTGAGCATGCCGGCGAAGTCATTGGCCATTGCATTTGCAAGAAACCAAACGCCCATCAGCAATGAAGCAAGACGTGCCGGAGAAAGGCGTGCAACCATAGAAAGTCCGATAGGGGAGAGACAAAGCTCACCGAATGTATGCAAAATATACATACCTAATAGCCAGAACATAGAGGCTTTTGTGGCTCCGCTCACACCTTTCACACCAATCGCTATTACCAGGTAGCCTATAGAAAGAAGGAAAAGGCCAAGTGCTTGTTTTACCGGAGAAGCAGGCTCCATATTCCTCTTACCCAGCCCCGTCCAGAGCACAGCAAATATTGGTGCGAACACAATTATGGCAAGTGGATTGACCGACTGGAACCAACTGGCAGGCATCTCCCAACCAAAAATATGACGCTCTGTTTGTTGATCAGCGAACAATGTAAGTGAAGCGCCCGCCTGTTCAAAGGCGCTCCAGAAGAAGATCACAAAGAATGCAGCTATATAAATTACAACAATGCGGCTGCGCTCTGTGGAAGTAAGCGTCGGATCGGTAATAATGAAACCAGATGCGGCGATCGATGTTGCAAACACGAGCGTGCTGATCCAGTTAAACCCAACGAAGTGCATGAATATGAACCACAGTGCAGCGTAAATGACCAACCATACGGCTACGCGTCCCATTGAGAATTCTTTGCCTTTCTTGCCTGCCTCTATAGTCTGATTGTCTGGAACAAACTTATTGGACTGCGGTTCGTCAACGTCTTTTACGACACCTTCTGGTGCTTTTATTGGTTTTTCGCCAATTTGTTTGCCATCGGAGGTAACGATGTATTTATTCTTGAGCATATTGAATACAATAAGCCCACATGTCATACCGATGCCAGCGGCAAAAAAGCCCCAGCGGTAGTCTATCTTTTCGGCAAGGCTGCCGCAAATAAGCGGAGAGAAAAATGCACCGAGGTTGATCCCCATATAGAAGATAGAAAAAGCAGCATCTACACGCTTATCGCCAGGCGCGTAGAGTTGGTTAACCATGGTTGATATATTGGGTTTAAAGAGCCCGTTACCAATGACAAGCGCGGTAAGACCCACAACAAACAAGATGGTAGCAAGATGCAAATTGGTGGCGATCGTTGAGGCGCAACCGAACAGAATGAACTGGCCGATGGCCATAATGATGCCGCCAACAATGATGGAACGACGGTTACCCCAGTATCTGTCGGAAATAAAACCACCGATAAGTGGCGTGAGATAAACCAGTGCGGTAAAGTTGCCATATACGCCCGATGCAAATTTCGGGTCAAAGGTGAGCATCTTGGTCATAAACAGGATGAGAATCGCTCTCATGCCGTAATAACTGAAACGTTCCCACATTTCTGTAAAGAATAATACATACAAGCCCTTTGGGTGCCCGCTATTTTGTTTACTCATAAACTATTGTAGTTGTAATAAATAAATGAGTGGGAAAGATAGATAAAAAAATGTAAGTGCATGGGTAATTTTGCTTTTTTTGCAGTCCAATACAGCGAGTAAATGCAAAATATCCTCCTTTTGGGGTCAGGTGGCAGGGAATGCGCACTGGCCTGGAAACTGAGCCTGAGCACACAGTGCAAGAATTTTTATATCGCCCCCGGCAATGCCGGTACGGCTGAATATGGTACCAACCTGCCTGTTGCCTACAACGATTTTGAGGGCATTAAAAAGATATGCCTGGAGCATAAAATAGACATACTTATTCCCGGTCCGGAAGAGCCGTTGGTGATGGGTATCTATGATTTTATCAAGAACGACCCTTCACTCAGGCATATCATTGTAGCAGGCCCGTCTAAAGAGGGCGCCCAACTGGAAGGTAGCAAAGCATTTTCAAAAAAATTCATGGAGCGGCACGGAATACCCACGGCTGCTTATAAGGAGTTTACGCGCGAAAGCTTTGAGCAGGGTGTGGCAATGATCAAACGCAGCGAAATGCCGATAGTGTTAAAGGCCGACGGATTAGCTGCGGGCAAGGGTGTAGTGATCGCCCAGAGCGTGATGGATGCTGTAAAAGCTTTCCGCGCAATGGTGATGGACGAGCAGTTTGGCGATGCCAGCAAAAAGGTGGTGATCGAGCAGTTCCTGGATGGTATTGAGCTTTCCGTGTTCGCGTTCACAGATGGCGAACATTATGTGCTGTTGCCTGAAGCCAAAGACTATAAGCGGATAGGCGAGGGGGATACGGGTCCAAATACGGGTGGCATGGGTGCCATATCTCCGGTGCCTTTTGCGGATGATAAGTTCATGCAAAAGGTTGTGAACAAGATTGTAGAACCGACAGTAAACGGACTTAGATCTGAGGGCATAGTCTATCATGGTTTTATTTTCTTTGGCCTCATTAAAGTGAACGACGAGCCCTATGTGATCGAGTATAACTGCCGCATGGGTGACCCCGAAACTGAAGTGGTGATACCTCGTCTGGAAAACGACCTGATAGACCTGATACTGGCCATGGACAAGAAACAACTGGATAAAGTTACCGTGAGGCATAGCCCCAAGGCGGCAGGCGCGGTAATGCTGGTTGCAGGCGGGTATCCGGGGGCATACGAAAAAGGCAAGGTGATGACCGGCTTTGAAAAAGTGAAAGGTAGCCTGCTTTTTCATGCAGGAACCGTGAATAAGGATGGCAATGTGGTAACGAACGGCGGGCGCGTGCTTGCCGTTACATCACTTGGCGACACGATACAGGATGCTTTGTCAAAATCATACGAGAATGCCGGCCACGTAAAGTACGAAGGCAAATATAACCGCGGCGACATAGGTTGGGAATTCAAATGATAAAAACCAAATTCCAAAATCCAGATTTCAAATTCCAAATTCTCAAACGGTAGTGCATCTTTTCACGGAGGCGATGGTAGGATAATTGCGTAACTTGCGCTCCATCAACTCGCTATCTGGTATGAAAAAGATCGTAAAGAGAATTCTTATGACACTGGGCATCATTGTCGGTGTTTTTCTGTTGGCCGCTATCCTGATTCCGGTTCTGTTCAAAGGGAAAATATTAGCCGTTGTAAAACAGGAAATGAATGACAAGCTGGATGCTGTAACGGACTTCAAAGATGTTGACATTTCGCTTTTCCGGCATTTTCCGCATTTGTCCATAGCTATCGAAGACCTGAGTATTTCGGGTAAAGGAACATTCCAGGGCGATACGCTGATCTCCGCAAAATCTATTGATGTGTCTGTGGACCTGATGAAGGCCATCGGCGGGAAGTATGACATCCTGAATGTGGGCCTTATTGATCCGCGCATACACGTTATAGTGCATGCTGACGGTGCCGCCAACTGGAACATTACCAAACCCGATACAACTGCAAAGGCGGCCTCATCGCCTTCTTCGTTCAGCATGAAGCTGAGAAAGTATGAGATAGAGAAGGGCTATATAGAGTATGATGACCAGCAGGGGAAAATGCACGCGATCATCGATAATATAGATCACTCAGGCTCCGGAGATTTTTCCAGCGATGCCTTCACTCTGAGCACAAAAACAACCATTGAGGCATTGACGTTCGTTGACGGTAATGTGCCCTACCTCAGCAAAGTAAAAACAGACATTGACCTGGATATTCAGATAGACAACAAGACCAACAAATACAGCTTCAATACCGACAAAATACAGTTGAATGGCCTTAAACTGACATCAAAAGGATTTGTACAGATGCCCGATACCAATAACATGGTAATGGATATTCAGTTCAACACACCATCCAACGATTTCAAAGACATTCTTTCTCTTGTTCCGGGCATCTATCAGAGCAATTTTAAGGATATTAAAACAACTGGCAAACTTGCTTTGAATGGTTCCGTAAAGGGCACTTACAACAAAAAACAGATGCCCGCCTACAGCCTGGATCTGCAGGTAACTGATGGTTCATTCCAGTATCCGAATCTGCCATCGAAAGTGTCTGACATACAGATAAAACTGTCCGTCCAGAATCCGGATGGTATTACCGATCATACTGTTGTTAACCTGGAAAAAGGTCATATTGTTTTTGGCGACGAGCCATTCGATTTCCGGTTGCTGATGAAAACTCCTGTTAGCGATCAATGGGTGGACGCAGCAATGAAAGGTAAGATAGACCTTTCGCAGATGCAGAAGTTCGTGAAGCTGGATGAAGGCACAAAACTGTCGGGTGTGGTATCGGCAGATGTATCGGTAAAGGGGTCGGTAGCTGCTGCGGAAAAACAGCATTATGATGCGTTGTATGCCGCAGGCACTATAGGGCTGGACAACATTGCCTACGCATCAAAAGATTATCCTGATGGTGTGAAGGTGAATAGCATGTTGCTCACGTTCAATCCGAAGAATGTTACCATGACCAACCTGAAAGGCCAGTACATGGCCATTAATTTCAGCGGCGATGGCAGCATCAATAATTTGCTGGGGTATTACCTGCATAGCGAGGCACTGAGTGGCAGTTTCCACATTGCCGCCGATAACGTGAATGTGACCAAACTGATGGGCACAACATCCTCGAAGCCTGCCGACAAAAATGCGCCGCCGCCTACGGTATTCCTGGTACCCGCCAACCTGGACATAACGCTTACTGCGACAGCCGGAACGATCATCTATGATAATCTTACCCTCACCGATGTGCAGGCCAACATGATGATCAGGAACGAGGTTGTAGCATTGCAGAACGTATCGGGTAAGGGGCTGGATGGGACCATTAAAATGAGCGGTTTTTATGGCACTAAAACTGACAAGAAGAGCCCTGATATACAGTTTAGCTACAGCATAGAGAATGTGGACGTTCAGACAACATTCACCGCCTTCAATACTGTGCAGAAGTTGATGCCTGTGGGTAAATATATTTCGGGCAAGGCAACCACCCACCTGGACATGACCGGCAAGCTGGGCAGCGATATGAGCCCGGTAATGAACACACTTACCGGCAAGGGTGACCTGCAGATACTGAACGGCACGCTCAGCAATTTTCCGGTTACAGATCAATTGGCTGACAAGTTGCACATGACCCAGTTCAAGTCCATTGCGCTTAAGGATACCAAGATCAATTTTTCATTCGAGAATGGCCGCGTGACCATACAACCCTACAAGTTCAAGATAGATCAGATAGATGGTGAAATTGCGGGTAGCCACGGTTTTGATCAAACCCTTAAATATGGCGTGAACATGAGTGTGCCAAGGTCGATGATGGGATCTGAAGCAAACGGCATGGTGAATAACCTGGTGAGCCAGGCCGCCGGCAAGGGCGTGCCCGTGAAGCTGGGCGACAAAGTGAACCTGACCGTGAACATCGCGGGAACGATGACGAAGCCCGTTATAGAGACCAACCTGAAGAACGTGGCAGGCGATGCGGTTAATGATGTTAAGAATCAGATTCAGCAGGCTGCCCAGCAAAAGATAGACAGTGTGAAGAAAGTAGTAAGCGATACGGCCAAGGCATTGAAGACACAGGCTGTTAACACGGTAAAGGAGGAGCTGAAAAAACAATTCACAGGCGGAGGCGATACCAGTAAAAAGAATAGCACCAACGATGCCATTAATGATATTGGTAATAAAGCCAAAGATGATCTGAAAAGCCTGTTCGGAAAGAAGAAGAAATAAGCGACATCTGTGGCTGACAAAAAAGGAGAGCGCATCATTGATGCGCTCTCCTTTTTTATCTTTTTCAATCGTCTGCGCTTCGCGGAATGTCAGCTTTCTACTTACGAGTTACTATGTTTACTCATCCAACTTCAGCACTGCCAGGAATGCTTCCTGCGGTACATCTACACTGCCTATCTGCCTCATGCGTTTTTTACCTTCCTTCTGTTTTTCCAGCAGTTTGCGCTTACGGGATATGTCACCACCGTAACATTTTGCAGTTACATCCTTGCGCATGGCCGATATGGTTTCACGGGCAACGATCTTGGCGCCGATGGCGGCTTGTATAGCTATCACAAATTGCTGGCGGGGCAGCAGGTCCTTGAGTTTTGTACACAGCTTACGGCCAAAGTCCTGCGCGCGGCTGCGGTGTATGAGCGCACTCAATGCATCCACAGGGTCGCCGTTAAGCAGTATATCCATTTTGGTAATGTCGCTCTCGCGGTAGTCGAGCGGACTATAATCAAACGATGCATAGCCACGCGTACACGACTTCAGCTTATCATAGAAGTCGAAGACGATCTCGGCCAGTGGCATTTCAAATATCAGTTCCACACGGGTAGGGGTGAGGTAATGCTGGTTGATGAGTATACCACGTTTGCCAAGGCACAGGCTCATGATATTACCTATGTAGTCGGGCAGGGTGATGATCTGTGCGCGGATAAAGGGTTCTTCAACCCGGTCAAGTTTACTTGGTTCCGGCATTTCAGACGGGTTGTTCACCACGATCAGCGTGTCTTTATCACGTGTTGAATAGGCATGGAAACTAACGTTGGGAACGGTTGTGATAACGGTCTGATTGAATTCGCGTTCCAGCCTTTCCTGTATGATCTCCATGTGCAGCATGCCCAGGAACCCGCAACGGAAACCAAAGCCCAGCGCCTGCGATGTCTCCGGCTCAAATGTAAGCGAAGCATCATTGAGCTGCAGCTTTTCCATGCAGTCACGCAGGTCTTCAAAGTCATCAGTTTCCACGGGGAAAATGCCGGCAAACACCATGGGTTTAACTTCCTGGAAGCCGCGCACGGCAGCGGTTGTCGGGTTCAGAGCAGAGGTAATGGTGTCCCCAACCTTTACATCTTTTGCATTTTTGATGCCGGTGATCACATAACCCACATCACCAGCTTTCACTTCCTGCCGTGGCGACAGGCTCAGTTTCATTACGCCAATTTCATCGGCGGTGTACTCGGTGTCGGTGTGTATGAAGCGGATCTTCTCGTTCTTGTGCATGGTTCCGTTGAAGACGCGGAAATAAGCAATGATGCCACGGAAAGAGTTGAATACGCTATCAAAGATAACGGCCTGCAATGGCTCTTCCGGATCGCCCTTAGGGCAGGGGATACGGTGCACAACAGCTTCCAGTATCTCTTCTATACCTATGCCAGATTTGCCGCTGGCAAGCAAAATGTCTTCCGGTTTGCAGCCTATCAGGTCAACTATCTGATCTGTTACTTCGGGTATCATAGCGCCGTCCATGTCGATCTTATTGATCACCGGAATGATCTCAAGATCATTATCCAACGCCAGGTAAAGGTTGGATATGGTCTGAGCCTGTATGCCCTGAGATGCATCTACCAGCAGCAGTGCTCCTTCACAGGCTGCCAGTGCACGGGAAACCTCATAAGAGAAATCGACGTGGCCAGGCGTGTCAATAAGGTTAAGGATGTATTTGGTACCTTTAAAGTCATACTCCATTTGAATTGCATGACTTTTGATGGTGATCCCCTTTTCACGCTCCAGATCCATATCATCCAGCACCTGGGCCTGCATTTCTCTGGATGATATAGTTTTAGTGTGTTCAAGAAGCCTGTCTGCCAGGGTACTTTTGCCATGGTCGATATGAGCAATAATGCAGAAATTGCGAATGTTTTGCATATAAAATTTCGAGGCGCGAAGATACTAATTAATACCCATTTTGCCGTGCGGGCCATCTGTTAACAATAGATATTCCGATCTTTACACGCTTATATTTGCAATCATCATTTGTATAAAGTATATTTAGTTTCATGAGGCTTGAAGATGTTTTACAGACCAACCGTTTTCGTAATGAACAGCACAAGGCGTCGCTGAATATACTGTTTAGCGCGTATTGGCTGAAGTCAAACTTAAGTTATGCGATAAAAGATGGTGATCTGACCATGGAGCAATATAATGTCATGCGTATTCTTAAGGGTAAGCACCCGGAAAAGATGTGTATCAAAGACATTGCAGGTCGGATGATAGAGCGGAATTCTAATGTGCCGCGTATTATTGATAAGTTGCTGGCCAAGAAACTGGTGAAGCGCTCCGTGTCAAAGACGGATAAGCGGGAAACACTGGTCGCGCTCACTGAGAAAGGTTTAACTAATGTTGAATCTACAACGCAAGTGCTCAATGCGTTGAGCGACAGTCTCATTAAACTCACTGAAGCTGAAGCCGGCATTTTGAATGACCTCCTTGAAAAGATGCGGCTTGGCAGCGACTGATATCGGTCCTGAAGGGCGCAGGTTTTACGCAGTGAGTATTCTCATTAACTTCCCATTTAAATATTGAGTCAAAAAAAAATTAAAAAAAATTTGTTTATTTGAAAAACATAGTCGTACATTTGTCGCGTAGATTTTATTAGCGAAGTAATAACAAATTGAAAAATGAAGATTTATTATTCAGTCATTGGGAGTGAATATATAACCGGCAGAGTGTAGCTATTTTTTTTGAGTTTGTTTTTTCGTTAACAAAACAATAAAAAGTATGAGAAATATTTATTTGATAGATGATTTCTGGGCTCGAGTGAATTACATCATAACCGGTGGTCATATCGGTCAATTATTTTTTTCAGCAAAAACGTCATTAACAAATCGTTTACAAATGGCGGTACGAGTTGCTGCTTAAACAAATACCAATATAATAACCATTTCTTACCACTAAATTTTTAGTTATGCAAAAGATTATCATCACTTCACTGCTTTGCATCCTGTCGGCGACAGGGTGGGCGAACGTCGTGGATACGCTGACTGCAACGTCCATGGGTTACACAAATGGCTCGGTCAAGACAACCGGCAGTATGAGTATATCCAACGGAGGGAACCGCGGATATGCGGTTTTTGATATTGGCGCAAGAAGCATTCCGGCCGGGGCCACCATTGTATCGGTGGCGTTGTACTACAATCAAACGGTTACTGGAAGCGGTAGTTCAGTGTCAGACACGGTGTACACTTCAGTCGGCGATCTGTCGTCACATTCTGCGGCAACACTGTTTAACGATTGCATCGGCGACAGTGTGTTCAAGGGTCAGAGCTGGGGGGCAACCACCCACGCCATTTCCATTGCCGGATCGCAACAGGCCGTGAGGATGGTACAAAATAACCTCACCGGTCGTCTTACCCTTTCCTGGGTAGCCTTCTCCGGTAGCATGACTTACAACATACCTACGTCACCTTCTCTCATTATCACTTATACCTGCCACGCGCCAACGGCCGTGCATGCAAGTGTTTCAGCAACAAGGTTATGCAGTGGGTCTGTGCTCACGCTCACCGGAACTGCCACCGGCGCATCTACATATTTGTGGAGCGGTCCGAATGGATTCAGTTCCACACTGTTATCGCCAGGCGGCGTAACGGTTACTCCTTTGTCCGCGGGCATCTATACACTAACTGCAACATCTATGTGCGGCGCATCGGTTACATCGGCAAGTTCTTCGGTTGCGGTTCCAGCACCTCCTGTAGCAATCTCCGGACCGGGCGCGATAATTTCAGGATCAGTGGTTACTTTTTCTGATGCAACAGTTGGAGGAGCATGGGCCAGCAATCACACGGCCACAATGACGGTCAATTCATCTACTGGTGTTGCGACCGGTGTTGCGACCGGCGTGGTAACGCTCAGCTACACCATTCTGGGTTGTCCTTCGGCTACGGCAGCTGTAAAGGTAGAATCCGTTCCGACAGCAATAACCGGCTATAAGGCCGCATGCGTTGGTGGCACTACTTATCTATATTCAGCTGCCGGAACGGGTGTATGGACGTCAGAAGATACCACGATTGCTACCGTTGCACCTGCAACCGGAGTCGTGACAGGAGTTTCTACAGGGATTGTTAATATAACATACACAAATGATTTCGGTTCTGTAAGCACTCCAGTCGTAATAAGAACAAGCTCTGCGCCAATTATAGGTCCTACGTTGGTTTGTACAGGTACTACCATTAGCCTCAGCGATGCAACACCTTACGGATCCTGGTCCAGGAACAATACAAAAGTGAGCGTGGACACGAATGGTGTAGTTTCCGGCATTTCCGCGGGAACATCTATCGTCACTTATACCACAGGTTGCGGAACACGTGCCACTACAACAATAACTGTTTCTACATCTACTGCAGCCATCACCGGAGGTTCATCTAACCTTTGCAGCGGAGCAACAACTTCATTATCAAACGCTACTATAGGAGGCGTATGGTCCGTAAGCGATCCGACGATAGTTTCTGTAAATGGTTCGGGTGTTGTTACTGCTCTGACGCAGGGTATGATAACAGTTAGTTATACCAAAAGTGGCTGTTCAGCTGTAAAAGCGATCACAATAAAGACTCCGCCGACCACGATTACCGGGAAGCGCGTAGTTTGCGATGGCGTGGCTGATACGCTAAGTAACTATGCTATCATGGGTACATGGACAAGTTCCGATCCGTCTATTGCAACAATAGATCCGGTTAGCGGAATTGTAACACAGGTTGCCGAAACTGGCAGCACCACCATAGGTTACACCACCGGGTGCGGATCTTCTGTTTCAGCTGTCATCGGCACAGGTAACACACCTTCTGCATTGAGCGGCACTTCTGTATTGTGTACTGGTTCTTCTTTATCACTGAGCAATACAGCACCTGGCGGTGTTTGGTCTTCAGATGCTCCGGGCATAGCAACGGTCAGCAGTTCAGGAACTGTAACCACTTTAACACCCGGACTTGCAAACATTTCATACACTACAGGTTGTGGTGTGCCTGCAACACTGGCTGTGCCGGTATCATCGGCGCCTGCAGCAATAGCAGGTGTAACAGAAACTACCTGCATGGGTACAACAGTTACTTTGACTAATGCAATTCCTTTCGGATCATGGACAAGCGATGATAATACTGTTGCTACGGTTGATCCGGTAACTGGTGTTTTGTCCACGGTAAGCCAGGGCTACACTTCACTAAACTATTCAACTGGTTGCGGGGATGCAGTAAGCACAACAACATTTGTAAAAATGCAACCATCGCCAATATCAGGTGTATCATCCATTTGCCTGGGTACTTCAACCACAATGAGCGATACCGCAGCGTTTGGCTTCTGGACAAGCAGTGACCCAACTGTAGCGATAGTGAATCCGTCAACGGGTGAAGTTTCGACAGTATTCGGAATTGGTACAGGATCTACATTTATCGGATACAGCACAGGTTGTGGTGTAGATGTATCAAAAGAATTAGTGGTAAATGGAGGTCCCGATCTGATAACAGGTGGTGGAAATCTCTGTCTTGGTTCTTCAGCTACACTTGCCGATGCAACAACCGGCGGCACATGGAGCTCGTCTGACAATAGCATTGTTTCCATTGATGCTGCCACTGGTGTGGCGACAGCAAGTGCTCCGGGTTCTGTATCCATCGGATATAGCACTGGTTGCGGCGATGATGCATCACTTACCCTGACCGTTGATCAGGTACCTGGAAGCATCACAGGCCCCGCAAACATATGCACAGGTAGCATGAATACCTACTATAATGCAGTTACTGGCGGCACCTGGGCGATCGATAATTTGGCGGTTGCAAATGTGGATGTTGCCGGCAATGTAGCTGCAGTTTCCGATGGTACCGCTACGCTTTCTTATACACTTACGAATGCCTGTGGCACCAATACATCGGTTTTTGGACTTACTGCGGCTATAACAGGTGAGTGGCAGGGTGTGAATTCCGACTGGAGCGATCCGACAAACTGGCCCTGCGGAACGATACCCGACGCAACTACAGATGTATATATTTCGGCAACAGCTCCTTTCTCACCATCTATTACCTCAAATGCTTCAGTTCGTGGATTGACAATTGAACCGGGGACGTCTGTAGATATAGCTTCCGGCAATACATTGAGCATCAGCGGCGACCTGAGCAATGATGGTATCATAGAAGGTGAAGGCAGTGCTGCAATGAGTGGAACTGTAAGCCAGATGATGTTTGGAAAAAGCACACTTACTAATCTGATCATCAGCAATAGTAATGGTGTGACTGTAAATGCAGGCGACAGTGTTTATATAAAAGAAGAATTGCTTTTGTCAAACGGTAACTTTAATACAAAGGACGCGCTTGTTCTTGTTTCAGACAGCATAAACAGTGGACGTATAGGTCCTGTTGATACGTCCGCGTCTATTACAGGCCAGGTGACGATCCAGCAATTTATACCAGGTGGCCGCCGCGCATATCGCTTTTGGGGTCATCCATTCAACAGCAGTATCAACCTTACACAAATAGAAAATTGCATAGACATAACCGGGCTGAATGGTGCCATGAACGGATTTACACATTCTGGTACCAACGCACCCTCATGCTTCTGGTATCACACTAATGTCGGCAACAGTTCTATGACCAGCGATCCGGGATGGCAGCCATTTACAAGTTGCTACGGTACGCCTGATACTAATATGTTCAAGCAATATGAGGGTATTCGCCTGTTTATTCGCGGAAGGAAGGGAGAGGGATTGGATGGGTTGCCATACACTCCGTCTGCTACTAAAGTAAGCATGCATGGATATGTAAACACTGGCGATCAGTATATCGTATTGCACAAGAGTGTTAACTCCGATTACAACCAGGTGAGCAATCCTTATCCATCTCCTGTTGACATCAGCTCTGCGCTGATGAAGGCTAAACTGCGCGGCCTTGTAACCGGTTCTGCGTTCTACCTTTGGAACCCGTATGTTGGTACAGCAGGCGCATTCGAGCCAATTCTTTATGGTACACCTTACAGGCTTGGTGCTAACACATCATTCCAGGTGAGGGCTGCATATGATAGCGCGCGACTGCCATTTTACGAAAGCTTCAAATGCGCAAGTGCCAATGAGGTGATGCTGCGTACAACACCTTTGAATATAGAGTTGGCTATATATGATGGCAATGATCATCCATGGGACAAATTGTTCGTGGATTTCAATCAGCAGGCTACTTCATCGGAAGACGCTGATCTGGACGCTACCAAGGCGATCAATCCTGATCTGAATTTCTTCTCGATCTCGGCTGACAACAAGAATATGTGTATAGACGCGCGTCCTTACACTGAAGGTATGGTAATACCTCTGGGCCTGGATTCCAAGTTTGCACAAGACTTTCTGATCCGTGCTGAAAATGTGACAGTGCCTGCGAACGGCAAGATATACCTGCACGATAAGCTGCTGGGCAAATATATGGAGCTGACGCAGGGTAGCGAATATCATTTTACTATCTCTGAAGATGCGAAGACCCAGGGTAACAACAGGTTTGAGCTGACCACAGCTGCTCCGGAAACAGAAACCATCGCAACTGCAGCGCACCTGAGCATGACGCTGAGCCCTAATCCGGCGACAGACATCGTCAACATCTCTTTCGCTGCTGCAAAGGCAGGTTCGGCAAACATCAACATCACCGATATCTCTGGTGTCAGCGTGTACAATTCTGAGAATGGCACGGTTCAGTCCGGCGCGGTATCGGTTCCGGTTGCAACGCTTGCCCCCGGCATATATATGGTAGATGTTACTGTTGGCGACGAGCATATGGTAAGGAAACTGATAAAAGAGTAATAAGGAAAAACATTAAGGAACAATATAATTCCCGCGCCGATGCTGATAACAATTTGTATCATAAGGATGTTCATTTTCCTCCGCCAGAGCAAGAGGAGCCTGAAAATAGTGGTGGAGCGGCAGCCAAACGTTCAACCCAACTTTTCGGAATAGTGGGAATATATAAAATATCAAATACCTGCCAGCGCCTGGTAAAAGACCCTGGCAGGTATTTAAATGGTTGATTGGATAATGAGCAGATAGATGAAGACGAAGTCATTATAAATGTTCATTTAGTGAGAATGCAAAAAAGCCCTGTTGGTGTCTACCTACGGGGCTTTTGTGATTTTGCTTGCGAAGGTTTGGTTAGCCCTGGTCACCGGCTGGCAGCGCATTGATAAAGTTCTGAGGATTATGGTGGAAAGGTAATATTGAAGGACTATAGTTTTTTGCCGTACTTTTTATAAATTTGGCTCCCGCCGCTTTATAGCGGAGATTTAAATTATTTTAAATATGAAAAAGCTATTGTCCTTACTGCTGCTCAGTGCTGCTTTTGGTCCCGTGGTGGCGCAGCCCATTCATTACGACCGTTTTCCCGGCATAGAAAGCGCCACATACGACAATAACGGTTACGATCTGCGTGGCTTCATCAAAGGTAATAAGGCTTCTATGGACAGTCGTGCAGCAAAGGTGTACGAATATTCTTCCAACAACTGGGGCTATATGCAGGTGAAGACCGTTAAAGTGCCCGGTGAAGATAAAAAGGGCCGTAAGGATTATTATCACAGCTTCAATGTAACGCTGGCACTGGCCAAAACAAATATGGGCGACAAAGCCACCTGGTGGACACGTGAATATAACCAGCCAAACGCGCCATTGGTATATGCAAAAGCCGGCGACGATGTTAACCTGGGCATGGACAATGTGAAGTATGCAGATGTTGCCAATGAATTACAGTCGAAGAAGTTTACGATCGTAGAGTACTTCGACACTTCCCTCAACACAAAAGATATGGACATGATGCTGGGCAATGTCATTTACATAAAGGGTGGGGCAGTAAAGCAGCTGGAAGATTATAAAGCTATAATCGATTTCTACAACGAATTTATGGGGAAATTCAGTGCTGTGAGCGATCCGCAGATCGAGGATATGTCGTTCATCACCTTTGTTCGCTCGGCCACACAGCGCTACATAGGCTACTTCAATGTGGTGAATGGGAAATTGTCTGGCAGGCTGGAGCCGCTGGACATCCAGTTTGAGTCTGACAAAGCAAAATTCGTTGACCATATGATGAAGCACGTTTCAGGCCACGACCTTTATCTGTACGGCAACAAAACATTCGGCATGGAAAAGACCATCAACAAAAAGGCTGCAGTAAAGAACCTGAAGGCTTATAGGAAATATCCTACAATGACGGGTACTTTCAACGACATTAAATAGACAGATAAGGTAATTGTAAGAGCCGGGGATACGTTCCCCGGCTTTTTTTATGTTTGGGATATTTTTGCGGATAGCCGGCATCCGTTGCGTATAAGGCTTATCGGTATTATATTTGTTACCACAAAGGTGATGGTGCTCCACCTGTAACCGCCCTTCCATGGGCTGATGACGCCTACAATACCAGCCGCTGCGGGGGCGTAAAAAGTATTTGCAGGCATGAATAATAAAGAGCAATTTTTTTCGGTTTTTACGGTTACCAAATTTTTGATCCGCTGGACACTGATCGCCATAGCTGTGTCTGCTATTACGGGCTCGCTGGTGGCTCTTTTTTTATGGTCGCTCGACCAGGCAACGCAAACTCGCTGGCAGCACCCGTGGTTGCTGTATTTGTTGCCTGTGGCGGGTATTGGCATACATTTCCTGTACAAGCTGTGGGGCAAGAATGCCGAGGCCGGCAATAACCTCATCATGGATGAGATACACGAGCCGGGTAGGGGTGTGCCCGCACGCATGGCGCCACTGGTCATTCTTACAACAGTGGTAACGCACCTTTTCGGCGGCTCGGCAGGGCGAGAGGGAACAGCAGTGCAGGTGGGTGGCAGCATGGCAGGTTTGCTGGGCCGATGGCTGCGCCTCACAAAAGACGATACCCGCATCATGCTGATGTGCGGTATTGCCGGCGGCTTCGGCGCGGTGTTTGGCACACCGGTGGCTGGCACGGTATTCGCGCTGGAAGTGCTGGCCATTGGGCGCATCCGTTACAATGCGCTCATTCCGTGCTTCATCACTGCTGTTTTTTCTGATGTGGTTTGCACCTCATTGCAAATACACCACACCCATTACAGCATCAGCTACATCCCGGGCGAGCGACAGTTCTTCTTCCTGCATGCAGATCTGGTGATGCTGCTGAAAGTGATCGTAGCGGGTGCTGCATTCGGGCTGTGCGGCCGTTTGTTCGCGGGGCTGTCACACGCCATAAAACGCTGCGCTAACCAGTATATAAAAGTAAAATGGCTGATACCTGTAGTTGGTGGTATGATGGTCATCGGGCTCACATGGCTTGCCGGCACCAGCGATTATCTGGGTATTGGTGTTACAGCTCCATCGCCGGGTGGTATTTCTATTGTCAATGCGTTTCATGCGGGTGGCGCCAACTCTATGAGCTGGCTTTGGAAACTGGTGTTTACTGCGGTTACCCTGGGCATGTGTTTCAAGGGTGGGGAAGTGACGCCTTTGTTTTTCATAGGCGCTACATTAGGCAATACCTTCGCCATGCTCGCCGGCGCTCCGGTCGATCTGTTTGCAGGGCTGGGCTTTATAGCCGTTTTTGCGGGGGCTACCAACACGCCGCTGGCCTGCGCACTAATGGGTGTGGAGCTTTTTGGAGGTGGCAACGTTCTATACTATGCTGTAGCGTGTTTCACTGCATATTATTTCAGCGGGCATTCGGGTATTTATTCGGCGCAGAGGTCGGTGTTCGGTAAGTATTTTGGTGTATAATCTTTTGTTTAAGATATATTTATATATTGTATCGGAAATGTATAATATAAATATATTATACATTAATATTATTAAATGTTTTGACGAAACATTTATATACAGCTAATATTAGGGGTAAAAAATTATCAGCTAGATATTATTATTGACACTTTATCAAACTACCTGATAATGGCTACGTTAAAAGATTTTTGCAAAGTCTGTTTCATTTTACAACTAATTGTGTTGTCTCATTTGGGGTTTGCGCAGGGCGTAGGTGTGCCAGAAATAATATCCGTTACACCGGCTGTGGCTCGGCCATTTTCAACAATTGTTTTAAGCGGTACAAATTTTGACTCAACACTATCAAATAACATTGTTTCCATCGGTGCCGTCAGGGCCTCCGTGACTGCAGCGACACCTACCTCTCTTACAATCACAGTACCCTTTGGTGCAACTTTGGCACCTGTATCCGTCTTAAATATTTCAAATCATAAATCGTGCTACAGTGGATACAATTTTGTACCAACATTTGGTAATTCATCTTTCGTAACAGATAGTATTAACTTTAAACATCAGGTAAAGTTCTTCGCGGGGAAAGCGCCCGTTATAGTAGCCGTTGCAGATCTCGACAACGACGGTTATCCGGACCTGGTTGCAGTAAATTCGACCGACACTGCGCTGCTTCAGATTTATAGAAATACGGGTAATGCAGGTGCAGTTAATTCTTCAACTTTTAGTTACGTAGGTTCGTTGAGAACGGTTGCCTATTCAAAAAATGTAAAAGTAGCCGACCTTGATGGAGATGGTTTGCCAGAAATAATTGCGACTAACGCAGGGGCATCTGGCGTTTCCGTGTTACGCAACACATCTTCACCCGGGTCAATATCTTTTGCATCAGAATATAACTTTACTACCGCAATTCAGCCATTCGTAGTCAGCGTAGCGGATATGGACCTCGATGGAAAGCCGGATATCGTAGTTACCTCAGCATACTCAAGTGTAGTCTCAGTCTTGAAAAATACTTCGGTCACAGGTGTCATTAATCATTCATCTTTTCAAGCTCATGTGGATTTTACAACTGGAAGCACTCCGATAGGTCTATGCTTGGCAGACTTTGATGGAGATGGAAGGGTTGACGTAGTTACGGCAGCCTCAGGAAGCAATTCAATTTCACTGTTAAGGAACGTATCAACTCCTGGAGTCATCAACAGCCTTTCTTTTGCTTCAGCATCTAACATAGCTACGGGCAACCTGCCTATTGATGTGGCTTCTGGTGATCTTGATGGAGATGGAAGACCAGATATAGTAGTTTCAAATAATTATGATAATAGCATTTCCGTTTTTAGAAACAATTCAACGGATACCGGACTTTTTTCTTTTGAACCACGGATAGACTTTTTGTCCGCCGGATTGAACACAACTGGGATTGCCTTAGGCGATGCTAATGGTGATGGAAAGTTGGATATAGCCGTGACCAATAACAACTCAAATAATATTTCCATATTTAGGAATATTGCAGACAGCGGCATTATTTCTTCCACTTCATTTGCAGCTCCGATCCTTTGCCCGACTGGCGCTTACCCACAAGGAGTAAATATTGCTGATCTCAACCACGACGGCTATCCGGATATTATTGTTGCTAACAACGCTGACAGTTCTTTTTCCATATTGAACAATTACCCTATCCCATACGTCGCGCCTATAACGGGTTCACTGAACGTATGTATAGGCGACAGCGGAATCACCACAGCATGCATGGACGCCGTTCCTGGAGGTTACTGGTCGGTATCAGATTCATCAATAGCATCAATCAATTCATTGACTGGTGCAGTTATTGCTCATTATGCCGGAACGACTTTATTGACTTATACGGTAGTTTCAGGGGGTGATACAAATAGTGTGAGCAATACACTCACGGTCAATCCGCTTCCCGTATCGGGGATCATCACCGGCAGCAGCAGTGTATGTGCGGGATCGTCCGTGACGATGGGAGAGACAGCATCGGGAGGCGCCTGGAGCACAAGCAATATGTCAGTGGCAACGGTGAATACCTCTGGTGTTGTGAGCGGTCTTTCCTCCGGTATCGTAACCATTAGTTATACGGTAAGCAACAGCTGTGGCAGCGCCGTGGCAACCCGTTCACTCACGGTCAATCCGCTTCCCGTATCGGGGATCATCACCGGCAGCGGCAGTGTATGTGCGGGATCGTCCGTGACGATGGGAGAGACAGCATCGGGAGGCGCCTGGAGCACAAGCAATATGTCAGTGGCAACGGTGAGTACCTCTGGTGTTGTGAGCGGTCTTTCCTCCGGTATCGTAACCATTAGTTATACGGTAAGCAACAGTTGTGGCATTGCTGTGGCAACCCGTTCACTCACGGTCAATCCGCTTCCCGTATCGGGGATCATCACCGGCAGCAGCAGTGTATGTGCGGGATCGTCCGTGACGATGGGAGAGACGGCATCGGGAGGCGCCTGGAGCACAAGCAATATGTCAGTGGCAACGGTGAG
>Ga0164296_1000379_pt1 | contig 54526 bp, 44 predicted proteins | sample GEODES057metaG_FD_113533 | JGI IMG/M metagenome (GOLD analysis project Ga0164296, IMG submission 113533) | Dystrophic lake water microbial communities from Trout Bog Lake, Wisconsin, USA - GEODES057 metaG | ecosystem: Environmental > Aquatic > Freshwater > Lake | place: USA: Trout Bog Lake...
ACGCCGCCGGAGCCGCCGACGCCGAAGCCGCCGGCGGCGCCGGGGACGGTGCCGACGCCGAGGTTGAGCGGATTAAGCAGAGCGCCGCCGTTGCCGCCGATGGCACGGTCGTTGTCGAAGGACACGCCGTCGAGGATGACGCCGGCGCCCTGGGCGATGAAGAGGCCGCCGCCGAGGCCGGCCCCGCCGCCGCCGGCGTCGATGCCGTCGGCGCCGTTGCCGCCGCGGGCGACGGCGTTGGCGATGGTGAGGTTGTGGATCGTGATGGTGCCGGCATAGGCGTAGATGCCGCGGGCGAGGTTCTTGCCGTTGAGGGTGTTGTTGTGACCCTCGATGGTCAGGGACGCGCCGGCGGGCAGGTTGATGGCGGGGAGGTCGGCGGTGAGGTTGGCGTCTTCGGTGAGGGTGATGGTGTAGGCGGTGTCGGGGGCGGCGGAGGTGCCGCCGATCGAGATGGCGGCGAGGTCGGCGGCCAGCGCGGTGGCGGAGGCGGCGGTGTAGGCGGTCTGGCCGGGCGTCACGCCGATGCCGCCGCCGTTGTTGTAGACGATGAGGGGGGTGTTGGCGGCGGGGCCGGTGACCGGGAGGGTGGTGATGATGCCGCCATGGGCGATGGAGAGGGTGCCGGCGGCGAGGGTGGCGGTGCTGCCGGGGGCGTAGGCGAGGTTCGAGAGCTGGATGGTGTCGCCGGGGGCGAAGCCCTGAACCGGGTTGGCGGGCGGGAGCACGCCGTTGATCCGCAGGAGGTCGCCGGTGCCGGCCATGACGATGGGGCCGGTGCCGGCGGACTGGGGATAGACCACATCGAGCGTGGCGCCATCGAGGGTGACGCCGCCGGAGAAGGTGTTTGCGCCGACGAGGCTGAGCGCGCCGCCGTTGACCTGCAAGGCCAGGCTGCCGGTGCTGTCGGCGATGGCGCCGGTGATCACGTCGCTGCCGGAGCCGGGGGTGAGGGTGACGACGGCGTTGCCCTGGGCGTCGAGACGGCCGAGCGTGTCGTTGCCGCCGAGCCCGAGCGTTGCGCCGCTGGCGACCAGGACGTCATCGCCGATGCTGGCGTTGTTGAGGGTGACGGCGGCGCCGGCGCCGATGAAGAGGCCGGCGCCGGGGGCGGTCCCGGTGTTGCTGATAGCGAGGTCGTTGAGGGTGAGGTTGCCGACGGTGAGGGCGATACCGCGATCATGGCCGCCGCCGTCGATGGCGAGGTGCTGGCCGTTGATGGTGAGGGAGGCGCCGGCGGGGAGGTCGATCGTGGGGAGGTCGGCGTTGAGGGTGATCGAGGCGGCCAGGGTGATGGTGTAGGCGGCGCCGGGGGTGGCGGCGATGCCGCCCTGGGAGATGGCGGCGAGGTCCTCGATGAGCTGGGCGGCGGTGGCGGCGCCGAAATCATGGATGGGGGAGCCGGCGGGGACGGCTGTGGCCGCGGTGCCCAAGGTGCCGGTGATGACCACCGGGGCGATGGCGCCGCTCGCCAGGAGAGGGCCGGTGACGAGCGTGCCGGGGACGTTGATCGCGCCGGTGTAGCCGAGGGTGACAAGGCCGTCGGCCTGGAGAACGTTCTGCAGGGTGATGGTGCCGGCGGTGACGAGAGCGCCGCCGCCGGTGATGGAGGCGACGTAGTTGGGATAGGAGGCGGGATAGACCTCGTCGCGCAGGGTGACGCTGTCGAGCAGGACGGACTGTGCGTTGAGGATGCTGAGGCCGTCGGTGCGGGTGAGGCCGGAGGAGGTGTTCCAATCGGCCATGCCGTCGAAGGTGACGTCGCGGAGAATGACGTTGCCGCCGTTGACCCATAGGCCGTGGCCGGTGGCGAAACCGTGGACGGCGACGCCCTGGCCGTCGATCTCGAGGGTGTTGCCGGGGGAGAGCGTGAGGGGTGCGAGATCGGCGGCGCCGGCGAGCCAGGCGGGGCTGTCGACGAGGGTGATGACGTAGGCGTCGGGGGATTTGCTGCCGACGGCGGCCTGGATGGCGGCGAGGTCGGATTGCAGGTCGGACGGCGAGGCGGCGGTGTAGGTCGGCATCGTGACGGCTCCGGAGGGCGGCTAGGGACCGCGGTCGAGGACTGTGGTGGCGGTCAATTCAGTCGTCAAATGACTTTCCCGCCAGGGAGCGGAGTTCGGGGCGAAGGAAGGTCGGCAAGGCGCCGCCGGCTCAGGGCCACGGGCGCTGAGAACCCGACTCATTTGAGCGGCTGTGCCGTCGTTCTGCAGTTGATAACGGCTTCCTTGGCGCCGCAGGCAATCGATCGTGCGACTGTCCCTGTCGTCGTGCGGTCGCACTGGCTTTGGGGGCTGCGCCGGTCTCCAGATCGAAGGGAGTGGTTGTGGAGTGGAACGCTAGATCGTGATTGGTTTAGATCAAACCAGTCACGATCTAGTAAGCTATTGAAGAAGAGCGCGATTCACGCTTTCCGACCGATTGGCCTCAAGCGATCGCGCTCTATCGCCAGCTCTCGCGGCGCAAGGGATTTGAAGGCAAACCGCTGTCGCTCTCTTCGCCGCGCGAAGACGCGCGTCAGAGATCGTGGGGTTGCGACTGAAGGTCAGTGATCCAGCCGAGAGAAGTGATGGGTTCCAAGGGCCTCGGGGCCCTTGGCCGCCGGAGGCGCTTGCTTGCCTTCGTCGTCAGCGCGTCAGGAGAGTTCGATCACTACGGGCACGTGGTCGGAGGGTTGGTCGCGGCCGCGTTCGTCGCGGTCGGGGGTGGCGGAGAGGAGGCGTTCGGCGAGGGTTGGGGAGAGCATGGCGTGGTCGATGCGCAGGCCGCTGTCGCGTTGCCAGGCGCCGGCCTGGTAGTCCCAGAAGGTCCACATCTTGTCGTTGGGGTGGAGGGCGCGGATGGCGTCGGTGAGGCCGAGCCAGGCGAGGGTGCGGAAGCGGGCGCGGGTGGCGGGGCGGACGAGGGCGTCGTCGACGCCGAGGGCGGCGGGGGAGTAGTCGGCGTCGGTGGGGCAGACGTTGTAGTCGCCGAGGATGGCGAAGGGGCGGTCCTGGTCGAGGAGGGTTTTGGCGCGGGCGTTCAACGCGTCCATCCAGGCGAGCTTGGCGGCATAGCCGGCGTCGCCGCCGGAGTTGCCGTTAGGGAGGTAGATGCCGATGAGGGTGATGTCGGCCGCTTCGATTTCGATGTAGCGGGCTTTGGGGTCGTCTTCGTGGAGGCCGGGGAGCGCGCGGTGGGTGGTGGTGAAGGGGATGCGGCCGAGGGCGGCGACGCCGTTATAGGCTTTCTGGCCGACGATTTCGGCGCGGTAGCCGAGGGATTCGAAGGTGAGGGCCGGGAAGGCGGGGGCCTCGCACTTGATTTCCTGGAGGAAGAGGATGTCGGGCTGGACGCGTTCGAGCCAGGCGCGGACGTGGGTCTCGCGCTGGCGGATGGAGTTGACGTTCCAGGTGGCGAGCTTCACGCCTTCAGGCCACCGAGAAGCTGGTGCCGCAGCCGCAGGACGAGGCGGCATTGGGGTTGCGGACGGCGAAGTGGCTGCCCATGAGGGCGTCGGTGTAGTCGAGCTCGGAGCCGGCGAGGAGGTCGAGGCTGGCGGGGTCGATGAAGACCTTGGCGCCGTTGTGTTCGATGACGACGTCGTCCTCGGCGGGGGCCTGGTCGAGGTCGAAGCGGTATTGGAAGCCGTTGCAGCCGCCGGCGAGGACTTCGACGCGGAGCGCCGTGCGCGCTTCAGCGGCGGCGATCTCGGCGATGCGGGCGGCGGCGCGGTCGGTGAGGCGGAAGGGCGCGGTCATGGTGTCCATGGGGGTAACATAGCGCGTTTGCGCCGGCTTTGAAGGGTTCGCATTGAAGGCGGGGGGGCGAGGGTGTATGCGCGGCGCATGGAACGGGCGAAATGGGCCGTCAGACCTGAGACTACGCGCGGGCGGCTCTTCCCAGAGCCGGAGTCGGCGACGCGCAGCCCGTATCAGCGGGACCGCGACCGGATCATCCACAGCTCGGCGTTCCGCAAGCTGCAATACAAGACGCAGGTGTTCGTCAATCACGAGGGCGATTTCTACCGCACGCGGCTGACGCACAGCATCGAGGTGGCGCAGATCGCGCGCTCGATGGCGCGCGAGCTGACGCTGGACGAGGATCTGGCGGAGGCGCTGGCGCTGGCGCATGACCTTGGGCATCCGCCGTTCGGGCATGCCGGGGAGGATGCGCTGGCGGCGGCGATGAAGCCGTTCGGGGGGTTCGACCACAACGCGCAGTCGCTCAGGGTGGTGACGGTGCTGGAGGCGCGGTATGCGGCGTTCGATGGGTTGAACCTGACTTGGGAGACGCTGGAGGGGCTGGCCAAGCACAACGGGCCGCTGCGGAAGCCGCCGGCGTATTTCGTCGAGTATGATGCGCGGCATCGGCTGGACCTGTCGACGCATGCGGCGGCCGAGGCGCAGGTGGCGGCGATATCGGACGACATGGCGTATCACAGCCACGATCTCGACGACGGGCTCAGGGCCGGGATGTTCAGCTTCGACGACATCGCGCATCTGCCGGTGGTGGGGCCGGCGCTGAAGGCGGCGCGGTATGCGAGCCTGGACGTGCCGCCGCCGCGGCTGCGCCATGAGACGATCCGCCGGGTGATCAACGAGATGATCAACGACGTGGTGCAGGAGACGCGGCGGCGGGTGGCGAAGCTCGACCCGGAGACTGCGGACGCGATCAGGCGGGCGAAGGCGCCGGTGGTGGCGTTCAGCCCGGGGATGGCGGAGGCGAACGGGGTGATCAAGGAGTTCCTGTTCGCGCGGATGTATCACCACTGGCGGCAGAACCGGATGCACTACAAGGCGCGCAAGGTGGTGGGCGAGTTGTTCGCGGTGCTGCATGGCGAGCCCGGGCTGTTGCCCGATGACTGGCGCGGGCGGGCGGGCGACGAGCCGCGCTCGGCGCGCATGGGCAGCGTGGTGGCGGACTATATCGCGGGCATGACGGACCGGTTTGCGATGGACGAGCATCTGCGGCTGACCGATATATCGATTTCCGGCTGACCAATCAGGATTGTTATGACCGATCATATTTTTGCGGATGTGCGCGCGCGGGTGATCGCGGCGCTGGCGGCGATCGTGCCTGACCTGCCGGCGGAGATCGCGGCGAGGGTCGAGGTGACGCCGGCGAAGGATCCGGCGCACGGGGACATGGCGACGAACGCTGCGATGGTGGCGGCGAAGCCGGCGCGGATGAAGCCGGCGGAGATCGCGGCGGCGCTGGTGGCGAAGCTGGCGGAGGATCCCGACGTGGCGGAGGCGGCGTCGGCGGGGCCGGGGTTTGTGAATATGCGCCTGCATCCCGTGGCCTGGTGGCGGCTGTTGCCGGTGATCCTGGCGCGGGGCGAGGCGTATGGCGATGTGAACACCGGTGCTGGGGTGCGGGTGAACGTGGAATACGTGTCGGCCAATCCGACGGGGCCGCTGCATATCGGGCATTGCCGGGGGGCGGTGGTGGGCGATTCGCTGGCCAATCTGATGGCCAAAGCGGGGTTCGCGGTCACCAAGGAGTATTACATCAACGACGCCGGGAACCAGATCACGGCTTTGGCCTGGGCGACCTATTGGCGGTATCTGCAGGCGATCGGGACGGGGCTGACGGAGGAGGAATACGCCAACGAGGTGCCGGGGGGGTTGCAGTATCGCGGCGAGTATCTGATCCCGGTGGGGGAGGCGCTGGCGGCGGCGCATGGCGGGACGCTGGCGACGCCGACCAAGGGGGTCGCGGCGCCGGAAGTGTGGCTGCATACGGTGCGGGAGACGGCGCTGGAGATGAACCTGGCGTCGATCCGCGAGGACCTGGCGATCCTCGGGGTGAAGCAGGATATTTACTCATCGGAACGGGAGCTGGCCGGGGCGGGGGCGACGGATCGGATGATCGATCGGTTGCGGAACGACGGGCTGATCTACGAGGGCATTCTCGAGCCGCCGAAGGGGAAGACGCCGGATGACTGGGAGCCGCGCGAGCAGACGCTGTTCCGCTCGGCGCAGTTCGGCGATGACGTCGATCGGCCGCTGCGGAAATCCGATGGCAGCGCCACGTATTTTGCCAACGACATCGCTTATCATTTCGATAAGTTGCAGCGCGGGGCGGACATCCTGATCGACGTTCTGGGCGCGGATCATGGCGGCTATGTGAAGCGGATGACGTCGGCGGTGAAGGCGCTGGGCGGGCATCTGGATGTGTTGCTGTGCCAGATCGTTCACGTGCTGAAGGACGGCGAGCCGCTGCGGATGTCGAAGCGGGCGGGGACGTTCATTACGCTGCGCGATCTGCTCGACGAGGTTGGGCCGGATGCGGTTCGTTTCACCATGCTGACGCGCAAGTCGGACGCGCAGATGGAGTTCGATATCAACCAGGCCGTCGCGCAGACGCGGGAGAACCCGGTGTTCTACGTGCAGTATGCGCATGCGCGCTGCCGGTCGGTGCTGCGGGCGGCGGAGGAGATGCTGGGGGCGGCGGCGATCGGGGCGGAGGCGTTGCAGGGGGCGCGCCTCGATTCGCTCGCCAATGAGGCGGAATTGACCCTCATCAAGCGGCTGGCGGCCTGGCCGCGGACCGTGGAAGCAGCGGCTTTGGCAAGGGAACCGCACCGGATTGCGTTTTTTCTCTATGATTTAGCGGGCGACTTTCATATGCTGTGGAACCGGGGCAGGGAAGATGCTGCATTGCGGTTCCTGCAGCCTGACCTGAAGGACGAAACCCTCGCCCGCGTCGCCCTGGTGGCGGCGACAGCGACGGTGATCCGGTCCGGATTGGCGGTCATGGGTGTCGCCCCGGTTGAGGAGATGCGTTGATCGCGGAGGGCTAGTGCCCTGCCGCGTCGGGAGAGCGGCAGGATGCGTGACGACCTCGATATTCCCATGCCCGCCATGGGCCCCTCCGGCGGTTCGACCGCGAGCTATCGCGTGCCGCGGCACCGCGAGGGCATGGATCCGAATACCAAGCGGCTGGCGATGATCGCGGCTGGCATCGGCGGCACGCTCGTGGTGCTGCTCGGGGCCTGGTCGTTCACCGGACATCGGCGCAGCGGCGTGCCGGTGATCGAGGCGGATAGTCGGCCGCTGCGGGTGAAGCCGGACAACGCCGGCGGCATGCAGGTGGCCGGCAAGGACGAAGCTATTCTCTCGGGAAAAGCGGATGGCCAGGCGACGCTGGCGCCGGCGACCGAGGCCCCTGCCCCGCTGCCGGTGAAGCCGCCCGAACCCGCGCCGACCGTTGTCGCCACCACGCCGGCCGCACCCGCCGCGCCCGCGGTCGTGGAAAGCGCGCCGCCGGCCAAGCCGGTCGCTCCCACCGTGACCGCCATTGCGCCGGCTCCGCGCACGGCAACTCCGGCCAAGCCGGCGACGGCACAGCCCGCGCCCTCGCAACTCGCCATGGCACAGCCGGCCCCGAAGACGGCGCCGGCCGCACCGCAGGCTGCCAAGCCGGCTGCCCCCGCGGTCGCACCCTCCGCGCCGCCTGCCGCGGCACCGCCCGCCGCTGCCAAGCCGGCGGCAACGGTCGCCGCGGGCAAAGGCGCGATGGTGCAGTTCGCCGCCGTTGGCTCCGAACAGTCGGCCATGACGGAATGGCAGCGGATCGAGAAAAAGGCGCCGGACCTGTTGTCGAGCCGCAAGCCGGCGGTGAGCAAGACCGAACACGACGGCAAGACGTTCTGGCGGCTGCGCACGGGCGGGTTCGCGGATACCAACGCGGCGAAGTCGTTCTGCGAGCAGGCGAAGACGAAGGGGCTGACCTGTGCGGTGATTCCGCTCTGAGGACGTAAGGAAGGCTCCGCCGGCTTAGGGCCATCGAGCGGCTTACGCGGCCTTCGGCCACGGTCCGCTCGATCCCTAAGAACCCCATCCATCTCTTGGCTGGAGCGGCGGCCTTCGGTTGATATCCCACGATCTCGATGAGGAGAGTGGCGAAGCCAACAACATGAAAGCGACCGCACTGTGTTTGTGCGGTCGCTTTTTTTGTTGCCTGCGGCGCTAAGGAAGTAGTTCGCAGCTGAAGAACGATCGTCCAGCCGCGTTGAGTTGATGGGTTCCAAGGGCCTCTCGGCCCTTGGCCGGCGGAGCCTTGCCTTCAGACTGCCGCTTCAAGAAGTGCCTTGGTGTAGGCGTGTTGTGGGCGGGTGAAGATGTCGTCGGTGGGGCCTTGTTCGACGATGCGGCCGCGGAACATGACCAGGACGCGGTCGCAGAGGTGGCGGACGACGGAGAGGTCGTGGGAGATGAAGAGCATGGCGAATTCGTGCTCGCGGCGAAGGCGTTGGAGGAGGGTGAGGAGCTGGGCTTGGACGGAGACGTCGAGGCCGGAGACGATTTCGTCGGCGACGAGGAGTTTGGGGACGGTGCAGAGGGCGCGGGCGATGTTGACGCGCTGGCGTTGGCCGCCGGAGAGCTGGGCTGGGGTGCGGGTGCCGAGTTCGGGGGAGAGGCCCATGTCGCGGAGGAGTTCGGCGGCGCGGGCGGTTCGGGTGGCGGCGTCGAGGCCGGCGGCTTCGAGGGCCTGGGTGACGATGGCGGCGACGCGGCGGCGGGGGTTCAGAGCGGACTGGGGGTCCTGGAAGACCATCTGGGCGGTGCGGATGCGGTGGCGGCGGGTGGCGGCGCTGAGGTGGGTGGTGTTCTGGCCGGCGAGGGTGATGCGGCCGGCGGTGGGGGTTTCGAGGCCCATGATGAGGCGGCCGAGGGTGGATTTGCCGCTGCCGCTTTCGCCGACGACGGCGACGAATTCGCCGGGGGCGATGTGGAAGTCGACGTCGATGACGGCGTCGGTGGTGCGGCGGCGGAGGAGGCTGCCGGTGGTGAAGCGCTTTCCGAGTTTCTCAACCTGGACGATGGGGGCGGCGCCCTGGGGGACGGCGACGGGGTCGGGCGCGGGGCCGACGTCGATGCCGGAGGTGAGGTAGGGCTGGAGGCAGGCGGCGCGTTGGTTGTCACCGGTGAGCTGCGGGTCGGTGGTGCGGCATTCCTCGCCGGCGAGGGGGCAGCGGGGGGCAAAGCGGCAGCCGGCGAGGCCGGTGAGGGCGCGGAGGCCGGGCATCTGCTCGGGCAGGGCGTAGAGGCCGCGGCGGGGGCCGGTCATCGGTGGGTTCGAGAGCTGCAGGCAGCGGGTGTAGGGGTGCATCGGCAGGCTGAAGACGCGCCGCGCGGGGCCCTGCTCGACGACGGCGCCGCCGTAGAGGACGCAGATCTCGTCACAGATCTTGGCGGCCAAACGGAGGTCGTGGGTGATGAAGAGAACGGCGGTGCCGTCGCGCTGTTGCAGCTCGGCCATCAGCTCGACGATGCGGGCCTGGATGGTGACATCGAGCGCGGTGGTGGGCTCGTCGGCGATGACCAGGCGAGGGCGGCTGGCGAAAGCCATGGCGATGAGAACGCGCTGGCACATGCCGCCGGAGAGCTGGTGCGGGTAGCGGCGCAAGAGATCGGCGGCGTCACGGAGGTGGACGGCCTCGAGCGCCATGATGGCGCGGGCGGTGCGCTCGTCGCGGCTTTGGACGCCGAGATGGGAGAAGTGCTCGTCCATCTGCGTGCCGATGGTAAGCGCGGGGTTGAGGGCGGTGAGCGGCTCCTGCGGGATGAAGGCGATGTCGCGACCGAGGAGGCGGCGGCGGTGAGTCGCGTCCATGCGGACCAGGTCACGGCCGTCGAAATGGAGCGTGCCGCCGGTGACGGCGAAGCCGGGAGGGAGCAACTGGGCGACGGCGCGGCCGATCATCGACTTGCCGGCGCCGGACTCGCCGACGAGGCCGACGACCTGGCCGGGGGCGAGGGAAAGGTCGAGGCCGCGGATGACGGGGACGCGCTCGGTGCCCATCTTCGTGGAGACGGTCAGACGGCGGGCGACGAGCAGGGTCATGAAGGAAGGTTTGAAGGCAAGGAAGGCTCCGCCGGCTTAGGGCCCCGAGGCCCTAAGAACCCTTTGACTCTCTTGGTTGTGGAACCTGCCTTCATTCGGGATCCCACGATCTCGATGGGGGGAGTGGCGAAGCCAGGAATCAACGTGGGACTGCACCAGGGGACGTGCGGTCGCACGGTTTTAATGCCTGCGGCGCTAAGGAAGGTGTTCGCAGCTGAAGAACGAACTTCCAGCCGCGTACGGTAATGGGATCCAAGGGCATAGCCCTTGGCCCGCGGAGCGCCTTCGCTTGCCTTATGGAACGACCCAATCATTCGCGGCTCTCGATCATACGGACGTCGAGGGATCGGCGGAGGCCGTCGCCTAGGAGGTTGAAGCCGGCGACGGTGGTGAAGATGGCGGCGACGGGGGCGAGGAGGTTCCAGGGGGCTTGGTAGATGGCTTCGCGGCCGTCGGCGATCATTTGGCCCCAGGCGATTTGGCTGGATTTCACGCCGAGGCCGACGAAGGAGAGGATGGCTTCGACGACGACGGCGATGCCCATTTCGAGGGTGAGGAGGGTGACGAGGAGGGGGATGGTGGCGGGGACGATTTCGCGGGTGACGGTTTTCCAGTGGGAGAAGCCGACGAGGCGGGCGGCGGTGACGTAGTCGCGGTGGGTGGTGACGATGACTTCGGCGCGCAGGACGCGGCAGAAGCGGGTCCAGTCGACGAGGATGATGGCGATGATGACGTTGCGCAGGCCGGTGCCGAGGCCGGTCATGAGGATGAGGGAGAGGATGACGGGGGGGAAGGACATCCAGACGTCGATGGCGCGGCCGATGAGCCAGTCGACCCAGCCGCCGAGGTAGCCGGCGATGTAGGCGAGGGTGGCGCCGGCGAGGGCGGCGCCGAGGGAGGCGGTGAGGGCGACGGTCATGGCGACGCGGGCGCCGTAGAGCAGGCGGGAGAGGACGTCGCGGCCGAGGCCGTCGGTGCCGAGGGGGTGGGCGGCGTCGCCGCCGGTCTGCCACATGGCAGGGAGGAGGGTGGCGATGAGGTCCTGGTCGTCGGGGTCGTGGGGGGCGAGCCAGGGGGCGGCGATAGCGCAGGTGAGGATGATGGTGGCAAGGATGAGGCCGGCGATGACGCGGCCGGATTTGAGAGCGCGCGGCATCAGCGGCGGCGGAGGCGGGGGTTGAGGACGAGGTAGAGGCCGTCGACGAGGGAGTTGATGGTGAGGACGACGACGCAATAGGTGAGGCCGACGAGTTGGATGATGGGGAGGTCGGCGTTGCGGACGGCGTCGACCATGAGGTTGCCCATGCCGGGGTAGGAGTAGATGACTTCGACGAGGAGGGAGCCGCCGAAGAGGAAGCCGAACTGGACGCCCATAAGCGTCAGGGTGGGCAGGATGGCGTTCTTGAGGGCGTGGCCGAGGAGGATGCGGGTTTCGGAGACGCCGCGGAGGCGGGCCTGGCGGATGTAATCCTCGTGGTAGACGTCGAGCAGGGAGCCGCGGAGGACGCGCATGATGGGGGGCGCGAAGGCGAGGCCGAGGGCGACGGCGGGGAGGACGAGGTGGACGAGGGCGCTCCAGAGGACGTCGAAGCGGCGGAGGATGAGGGCGTCGAGGAGGAGGAAGCCGGTGACGAGGGGGCGTTGCATTGCGGGGTCGAGGCGGCCGGTGAAGGGCATAGCCTGGAGGGCGACGCCGAAGGTGAAGATGAAGAGCAGGGCCCAGAGGAACTCGGGCACGGACATCATCAGGGTGGTGCCGGTTTCGGCGAAGGCTTCGGCGGGGTTGTCGCGCAGCGCGAAGAGGAGGAGGCCGCCGGCGAGGCCGAGGGCGCTGGCGACGAGCATGGCGGCGAGGGCGAGTTCGATGGTGCCGGGCAGGGTTTCGGCGACGAGGCCGGCGACATCCTTGCGGAAATGGCTGGAGCGGCCGAAGTCGCCATGCAGGGCGCGGCCGGCCCAGAGCAGGTATTGCTCGGGCAGCGGGCGGTCGAGCGCCATGTCGTGGCGGGCTTTCTCGATTTCCTCGCGGGTGGCGTTGGGCGGCATGGACATGGCCGCGGGGTCGACCGGGAGAACGCGGAGCGCGACGAAGAGGAGGATGGAGACCACGAACAGGATCGGCACCGCGGAGAGCAGGCGCCGAGCCAGTGTGGCCAGCAGGATCATAGGGAGGGGATCATGCTGTGGGGGGCGTCAGGTCCATTCCATCGCCTGGCCGAGGACCCAGCCGTTGCCGTATGGCGTGGCGTTGAGTTTCTTGTTGCGCACGACGGTAAGCACGCTTTGCAGGAGGGGCATGGAGGCGCCCATTTCGGCGGCTTCGCGATTGAGGGCGCGCCAGCCGGCGATGCGGGCTCTTTCGTCGGCGACGTTGAACTGGTCGATGACTTTCTGGCCGAGCGTCATGTCCTTCCAGGGGGAGAAGGGCAGCTTCGGGTTCAGCAGGTAGCCGGTGTAGATCTCGGGATCACCGGTGGCGTTGTCGAAGGTGTAGAGGGTGGCTTCGGGGAGTTTGCCGCCGCGGTTGAGCTCGAAATACTTGGCGTATTCGATGACTTCGAGTTCGGCCTCGATGCCGACTTTTTTCCACATCTGCACGATGGCGCGGGCGATGTCGTAATCCGACGGGAATTGGCCGTTGGTGGAGGCCATGCGGATCTTGGCGGGTTTTTCCACGCTAAAGCCAGACTTGGAGAGGAGCTGCTTGGAGCGGTCGGGATCGTAGGCAAAGGTGTAGTCATCGAGATAGCCGGGGCTGCCGGGGACGCCGAGGACGGAGACGGGGACGGCGCCGCCGGCGTAGAAGGCCTGGCTCAGCGCCTTCTTGTCGATGGCATGATGGGCGGCGAGGCGGATGTTCTGATCCGCAAAACCTTCGTCGTTGCGGACTTGCAGCAGGATGACGCGGGTGACCGGGCTGAGGTCGGCGGCGAGGTTGGGCAGGGTTTTGAGGCGGGTGACTTCGCGGACGGGGACACTGATGGTGATGTCGACCTGGCCGGACTGGACGGCGGCGACGCGGGCGGAGGGGTCTTTGATGATCTCGATGGTGACGCGCTTCATCTTGGGCTTGGGACCCCAGTAGGCGTCGTTACGCTCAAGCACGATGCGGGCGTTCATCTGGTGTTCGACGAGCTTATAGGGGCCGGTGCCGATCGGCTTGGTGCCGAAGGCTTCGGGGCCGACCTTTTCCATGTAGGCCTTGGGGACGAGGAAGCTGCCGAGGAAGGCCAGCCAGACGGGCACGGTAGGGGCTGGGCTGTCGAAGCGCATGATCGCCTTGGTGGGCGAGAGGACCTCAATGTCGGTGACTTTGCGCATGGACTGCACGATGTCGATCTTGTGGCCGGCCTTGATGCGCTCGTGGAAGGTGTAGCGAAAATCCTCGGCGGTCATCTTGGAGCCGTCGTGGAAGAGCACGTCGTCACGGAATTCGAGGGCCAGGCTGCGGGCGTCGGGCGCCATGTCCCATTTGCTGATGAGGCTGGGGATCAGCTTCAGCTTGGGGTCCTGGTCGAGGGGCTGGTCGAAGACGGCCTTGAAGATGCTTTGGGCGTCCGGCGTGAAGCGGAGATTGGGGTCCCAGGAGGTGACGTCGCTGGGCCAGCCGATGGTGACGCTATCGGGCGCGGCGGCGAGGGCCGGATAGGTGCCGGCCGCGGCGCTGGCGATGGCCGTCTGCAGTAGTGTCCTGCGCGAGAAATCCATGGTCACCGCCCCCTGTGTGTTCGGTTTGATGCGTTACTTTAGGGTTGAAACATCGTGGGGGGAACCGGGAAAATGGGGGCCGTTCGACGGCACGGCGGGCCATGGCGCATCGCGTTGTTGCGTTGCGTGTCAGTTGCTTTAGGCTTCAATCAATCGCGCCGGGACGGTTGGGTCGGCGCCGGGGGACAGGGCATGGCTGAGCGGTCATTCGCGCGCGAAGTGCAGGATCTCAAGCTCGCGGCGGGCGAGGAGTTCCGCGGCGAGGGCATTCTGGCGGTTACCAAGGCGCTGCTGCAATCGGGCGTCGGCTATGTGGCGGGCTATCAGGGCGCGCCAATCTCGCATCTGATGGATGTGCTGGCGGGTGCGCAGGGGATCCTGGGCGAGCTCGGGGTTCATTTCGAAAGCAGCGCGAGCGAGGCGGCGGCGGCATCGACGCTTGCGGCTTCGGTGATGTACCCGATCCGCGGCGCGGTGACCTGGAAGTCGACGGCGGGAACGAATGTGGCGTGCGATGCGCTGTCGAACCTGGCGTCGGGCGGGGTGACCGGGGGGGCGGTCATTATCATCGGCGAGGACTATGGCGAGGGCTCCTCGATCATGCAGGAGCGGACGCATGCGTTCGCCATGAAATCGCAGATGTGGCTGCTGGATCCGCGGCCGAACCTGGAGACGATTGTCAGCCTGACCGAGCAGGCCTTCGAATTGTCGGAGGTGAGCAATACGCCGGTTATGCTGGAGATGCGGATCAGGGCTTGCCATGTGCATGGCAGTTTCATTGCGAAGGATAATCGGAAGCCGCCGTTTCCGTTGTCGGAGGCGCTGGAGAATCCGGTGCGCGATGTGAACAGGATCGTGTTGCCGCCAGCGTCGTTCATGCATGAGCAGGAGAAGATCAGGAAGCGGCTGCCGGCGGCGATCAGGTTCATTCGCGAGCGCGGGCTGAACGAGACGATGCCGGGGGATGTGAGCGAGCTCGGCATCATCACGCAGGGCGGCATGTATAATGGCGTGATGCGGGCGCTGAAGCTGCTGGGGCTGGCGGATGTGTGGGGGAATACGCGGATTCCGGTGCATGTGCTCAACGTCACCTATCCGCTGATCGATGAGGACCTGGTGGCTTTCTGCGCCGGTCGCAAGGCAGTGCTGATGGTGGAGGAGGGGCAACCGGAGTTTCTCGAGCAGGCACTGAACACGATTTTGCGGCGCGCGGACGTGAACACGCGGATCTTCGGCAAGAACGTGTTGCCGATGGCGGGCGAATATACGGCGCTGGTGTTGCTTGATGGTGTCAGGGCGTTTGTCGAGGCCGGGATGCCATCGCTTCTGGCGGAGATGACGGCGCCGCCCGATCCGCGGCCGGTGCTGGCCGGCGAGGCGGTGAGCGCGCTGGCGCAGGTGGTGCCGCCGCGGCCGCCGAGTTTCTGCACGGGATGCCCGGAGCGGCCGATCTTTTCGGCGCTGACGCTGGTGGAGAAGGAATTGGGGTCGCACCACATCGCCTGCGACATTGGATGCCATTTGTTCTCGATCAACCCGCCGTTCAACATCGGCGCGACGACGATGGGCTATGGGCTGGGTGCGTCCTCGGCGGCGGCATTTCAGGTGAAGGCGAAGAAGCGGTCGATCTCGGTGATGGGTGATGGTGGCTTCTGGCATAATGGGTTGCTGAATGGCGTCGGGAATGCGGTGTTCAACAAGCATGACGGCGTGGTCGTGCTGGTGGACAACCACTATTCGGCGGCGACGGGCGGGCAGGATATTCTCTCATCGCGCGCGAACAACGCGACACGAAGCACGCAGCATCCGATTGAGGATGCGGTCCGGGGGGTGGGTGCGAAGTGGGTGCGGCGGATCGATCATACCTATTCGGTCGGCAAGATGCGCGACACGCTGCATGAGGCGCTGACGACGGAGGAGGAGGGGCCGAAGATTATTATTGCCTCCTCGGAATGCATGCTGAACCGGCAGCGGCGCGAGCGGCCGTTGTTCAACGCCGCGGTGAAGCGGGGCGAGCGCATGGTGAAGCCGCGGTTCGGGGTGGATGAGGATATCTGCACCGGGGATCATGCCTGTATTCGGTTGTCGGGCTGCCCGTCGTTGTCGGTGAAGCAGTCGGATGATCCGCTGAAGGAAGATCCAGTCGCGGCCATCGACAATTCATGCGTGGGCTGTGGGAATTGTGGTGAGGTGTCGGAGGCTGCGGTGCTGTGCCCGTCGTTCTATCGCGCCGACATCGTGCACAATCCGACCTGGTGGGATCGTATGGCGGCTGGGGTTCGCGGGGCGGTGATCGGCTTCCTGCAACGCCGGCGCGATGCTGGCCGGCTCGCGCTTGCCTGACATGGACGGAACGCTCACCGGCACCGATCGACCGATCACCATTGCCATCATGGCGATGGGCGGCCAGGGCGGCGGGGTGTTGGCGGACTGGATCGTGGCGATGGCGGAGGCAGGCGGCTGGGTGGCGCAGACGACGTCGGTGCCCGGCGTTGCGCAGCGGACGGGGGCGACGATCTATTATGTCGAACTGATCCGGCCGCAGCAGCGGAATGCGCGGCCGGTGCTGTCGCTGATGCCGGTGCCAGGCGATGTCGACGTGGTGATCGCGGCGGAGTTGATGGAGGCAGGGCGCGCTATTCAGCGCGGGCTGGTGACATCAGATCGCACGACGCTGATTGCTTCGTCGCATCGGAGCTACGCGGTGACCGAGAAGGCCAAGCCGGGGGATGGGCGGGCAGACGGCGGCGCCGTGCTGGCGACCGCGGAATCAACAGCGCAGCGCTTCATCCATGCGGATATGCAGGCGCTCGCGGAACGAAGCGGCAGCATCATTTCCTCGGCGCTGTTCGGCGCGCTCGCGGGCAGTGGCGCCCTGCCCTTCGCGCGCGATGCCTACGAGGCCACGATCCGCGAGAGTGGCCTTGGCGTCGACGCCAGCCTGCGGGCCTTCGGCGCAGGGTTCGATACCGTGCAGGTGCCGAACCGGCCAGGGTCGGCGACGGCGACGGCTCCGAGCAGGATCGAGGGTGGCAACACGGAGCAGCGGTCCGAACTTGAGCGCGCGTTGCGTCGGATCGGCGACTTTCCAGCGGACGCGCAGAATATGCTTCGGCACGGCGTGCGTCGCCTTGTGGATTACCAGGACGTCGCCTATGCGCACGCATATCTCGACCGCGTTGCGGCTTTGCCTGCTGCCCTGGCGCAGGAAGCCGCGAAGCAGGTTGCGGTGGCTTATGCCTATGATGACGTGATCCGGGTTGCCGATCTCAAGACACGCAGTGCGCGGTTCTCACGCGTGCGGGGGGAGGCTCTCGCCCGGCCCGACCAGGTGCTTGATACCACTGAGTTCATGCATCCGCGCGTGCAGGAAATCTGCGGGACCCTGCCGGTGGGGTTGGGCCAGTGGGTCGAGAACTCGCCGATGGCGACTGCGATCTTGCGACGACTGTTCGAGCGCGGGCGGCGGGTCACGACGACGCATCTGCGCGGGTTTCTGCCGCTCTATCTCATCGCCGGGCTGAAGCCGTGGCGCCGCAACCTTTTGCGGCATGCGCGTGAGATGGCGCACATCCAACGGTGGCTGGACTGCGTCGCTAGTCATGCTCATGCCGACATGGCTCTGGCGGTCGAGTTGCTGAAATGCCGCCGCCTGGTCAAGGGTTACAGCGACACCCATGCGCGCGGCCAGTCGAAATTCGACAAGGTGATGGCGGCAACCGAATTGCTCGCCGGGCGGGCGGATGCAGCCGACTGGATCCGGCGCCTGCGCGATGCCGCGCTCGCCGATGAGGACGGAAAGATGCTCGACGGCGCACTCCGCACCGTCGCCAGCCTTCGGGAGGCCCCATGACACGTTTCGGTGGCGATCTCGCTAAGGTGCGCGATCTGGTCCGCGAAACCGAAGTTCATCGCGACGTCTACACCGATCCCGAGATCTTCGATCTTGAAATGAAATACGTCTTCGGAAATTCCTGGGTCTATGTTGGCCATGCCAGCCAGATCCCAGCCCATGGCGACTTCATCACGACCACGATCGGCGTGACACCGGTAGTGATGGTACGGCATTCCGATGGCACCGTCCGCGTGCTGTACAATCGCTGCCCGCACAAGGGCACACGCGTGGCCAACGAAGCCTGTGGGAATGCCGGGCGGTTTTTCCGCTGCCCGTATCACGCCTGGAGTTTCCGCACGGACGGAAGTATCGCCGCGATTCCGTTGCCCAAGGGCTATGAGGAGACCGGCTTCGACAAGACCCTTGCCGCACAGGGCATGACCCCGGTTCGCCACGTGCAGGTCTATCGCGATTTCGTATTCGCGCGGCTGGCGGAGACCGGCATCGGTTTCGAGGCGTTTTTCGGCGACAGCCTCTCCAGCCTTGACAACATGGTCGACCGCTCTCCGGTCGGGAAGCTCGAGGTCGCCGGTGGCGTGCTGCGCTATCTCCATCACTGCAACTACAAGATGCTGATGGAGAACCTTACTGATACCTGCCATCCGATGGTGGCCCATGAGAGCTCGGCCGGCACCGCGGTCGCGGTATGGAAGACGATGCCGGAGGGCACGCCACGGCATCCCGCTGTCGAGATCTATGCGCCCTTCGTGTCGCCTTACGAATTCTATGAGGGGATGGGCATTCGCCTGTGGCCGAACGGGCATGGACATACCGGCGTGTCGCATTCAATCCATTCTGACTATTCCGCCATCCCCGGCTATTTCGAGCAAATGGTTGCCGCCTATGGACCGGAGAAGGCCAAGACGATCCTCGACACCAATCGCCACAACACGGCCTATTTCCCCAACATGACACTGAAGGGGCCAATCCAGGCGCTGCGGGTTTTCAAACCGGTCGCGGCGGACAAGACGATGGTCGAATCCTGGACATTCCGGCTGGTGGGTGCGCCCGATAAGCTGCTCGAGCGCACCTTGATGTATAGCCGTTTGATCAATGCGCCGACCTCGCCGGTGGGTCATGACGATCTCGAGATGTACGAGCGCGCCCAGGATGCGCTGCATGCCGATGCCAATCCGTGGGTGAACATGCAGCGGCTCTACGATCCCGCCGAGACCAGCGGCGGCGAATTCGTCACCAACGGGACAACGGAAGGCCAGATGCGCAACCAGTTCCGTGCCTGGAGGCAGTTCATGCATCATCCGGCAGACTTCGCATGACCATGCCGTCGCCCGAGGACCTCGTTACATTCGTCCTGCATGAGGCCCGCCTGATCGACGAGCAGCGCTTTGACGAATGGCTCGACCTGTTCGCCGAGGATGGCCGCTACTGGATGCCGCTTGAATACGGGCAGACTGATCCGATCCTGCACAACTCGCTGTTCTATGATGACAAGCTGTTGCTGCGCATTCGCATCGAACGACTCAAGAGTGCTAAAACCTACAGCCAGAAGCCGAAGAGTCGTTGTCATCATCTGCTGCAGGTGCCCCAGGTTGAAGCCTGCGATGGCGCCACCGGCCGATTTGAGACCTGGACCGCGTTCCATTACGTCGAGACCCGCATGGACGAGCAGACGCTCTACGCCGGCTGGAGCCGTCACACATTCTGCACGGTCGATGGCGCATTGAAGATCCACCTCAAGCGCGTCGACCTCGTGAACTGCGACAGCGCGTTCGGCAACATCCAGTTGTTCATGTGATGGTGATGACCGCGCTCACATCCGTTTATGACGCCATTCGTGCCGCGGCGGCAGAATGGGGTGATCGGCCATTCCTCGACATCCTGCCGGAGACCGCTGCGGCTTACGGGATTGCTGCGGAGACGGTCACCTATGCCGAGGTCCTGCGCCGGGTCGACGCGGTCGCCGATGTCTATCGTCGCGCCGGCTATGGGCGCGGACATCGTGTGGCCATGCTGCTCGAGAGCCGGCCCGACTTTTTCGTGCACTGGTTCGCGCTGAACGCCATCGGTGTCTCCGTGGTGCCGATCAATCCTGATCTGCGGGCGGCCGAGCTCGAATATCTGCTGGCGCACTCCGAAAGTGTTCTGGTCATCGCGATTCCGACGCGCCAGGCGGGCCTGCGGCAAGCCGCCGGTGCCGCGTCCCAGGCGCCTGCTGTGATAGGGCCGGGGGATTTGCCCCCTGCCCCGGGATCGCGCGGCGCCGCACCGGCTCAGGACCCGTCGAGCGAAGCGGCGCTGCTCTATACTTCCGGTACCACGGGGTTGCCGAAGGGGTGCGTGGTCTCACAAACCTGGTTTCTCGAATGCGGCCGCTGGTATGCCCGCCTCGGCGGTCGATGCACGTTGGTGCCGGGTGCGGACCGCATGCTCACGCCGCTGCCGTTTTTCCACATGAACGCGATGGCCTGCTCGACCATGGCGATGGTGATGTCTGGCGGTTGTCTGATCCCGCTCGACCGTTTTCATCCGACGACGTGGTGGGACAGCGTGGTGCGTTCGCGCGCGACGATCGTGCATTGCCTTGGGGTCATGCCGGCGATGCTGTTCTCACTTCCGCCATCGCCGAACGAGCGGGCGCACGCAGTACGCTTCGCCTTCTGCCCTGGCCCTGACCGCCGCCTGCATGGCGCGGCCGAGGAGCGCTTCGGCATGCCACTGATCGACGCCTGGGCGATGACCGAAACCGGCGCCGGCGGCGTCATTACCGCGCAGCATGAGCCGCGGCGGATCGGCGAGAGCTGCTTCGGCCGTGTTGAGGACTTCATGGAGGCCCGCATCGTCCGCGACGATGGCAGCGCCTGTGACGCCGATGAAGCCGGCGAATTGCTGGTGCGCCATAGCGGCGCCGATCCGCGCTATGGATTCTTCAGCGAGTATCTCAAGGATCCCGCGGCGACCGAGGCCGCATGGCATGGCGGCTGGTTCCACACCGGTGACATTGTCCGGCGGAATGACGTGGGCGAGATGTTCTTTATTGATCGCAAGAAGAACGTCATCCGCAGAAGCGGGGAGAATATCTCCGCGGTCGAGGTCGAGGGGGTGCTGCAGCAGCATGCCGCCGTGCGTGCCGCCGCCGTCGCCGCGGTTCCCGACGATGTCCGCGGCGATGAAGTGCTCGCCTGCATCGTTTTGGACGGTGCCATGGCATCGGCCGACACGGCGCGGGACATCGTCGCCTGGTGCCTAAGCCGCCTCGCCTACTACAAGGCGCCGGGCTACGTCGCATTTGTGGCAAGTCTGCCGTTGACCGCGACGAACAAGGTGCAGCGCGGCAATCTGCGCGATCTTGCCGCGCGGATGGTTTCTGATCCCGCAACGATCGACACGCGCGCCATGAAGAAGCGTGGATCGTGAGTCATCGCCGCGCCTATGACGGTGTGGTGCTGTGCGCGCCCGTCACGGTCCCTTATGAACGCTACTCGATCCAGGCCGCCCATTGGTGGATCGGACGCGCGCTGCATGAGGCCGTCCGCGTGGCCGGTATCCGCCCGAGGGATATTGATGGTCTGTGTGTCTCGAGTTTTACCCTTGGCAACGATACGGCGGTCGGGCTCACGCAGCACTTCGGCCTCTCGCCGCGCTGGCTTGACCATATACCGATGGGAGGTGCCTGCGGTGTGGTCGCGCTGCGCCGGGCGGCGCGTGCCGTGCAGGCGGGGGATGCCGACATCGTCGCTTGCGTGGCCGGCGATACCAATACGCCGGATTCATTCCGCCGGATGGTGGCAGGCTTCAGCCGTTTTGCCGCCGATGCGAGCTATCCCTATGCGGCCGCCGGACCGAATGGCAGCTTCGCGCTGCTGACCGATGCCTATATGCGGACATATGGCGCGACACGCGAGGATTTCGGGCGCATCTGCGTTTCGCAGCGCGACAACGCGCTCCTATTTCCGCATGCGCTGATGAAGCGAGAACTGTCATTGGCCGAATATATGGCTGCGCGCCCTATTGCCGATCCCGTCGCACTGTTCGATTGCGTGATGCCCTGCGCCGGCGCCGAGGCCTTTCTGGTGATGCGTGAAGATACCGCGCGCTCGCTGAACCTTGCGCCCGTGCATCTGCGCGCCACCATCGAGCGCCACAATGCCTATCCCGAGGACCCCATCCAATTGCGCGGCGGCTGGGCGCTTGATTGCGATGAGCTCTATGCCATGGCGTCGCTGCGGCCGGGCGATATCGACGTGGTCGAAACCTACGATGATTATCCCGTTATCGTTATGATGCAGTTCGAGGATCTGGGCTTCTGCGCCAAGGGCGAGGGCCCTGACTTCGTCCGTAGCCATGACCTTACCGCCCGCGGGGATTTTCCGCACAACACGTCTGGCGGACAGCTGTCGGTTGGCCAGGCCGGCGCCGCGGGCGGATATCTGGGGCTCGTCGAGGCGATGCGGCAGATCACCGGTACGGCGCTTGGCGTGCAGGTGACCGGGGCACGCACTGCTTTGGTCTCCGGCTTCGGCATGATCAACTACGATCGCGGCCTGTGCTCGGGCGCCGCGGTGCTTGCCGCATGACCGCGCCACTTCCGCCCCGCCGGCCAAATGACCCGCTGCGCCCTACTCGCGCGCCGATGTTGCCGCCGGGGTCGCGCAGCCGTGCCGGCCTGGCCCTGGCCTGTGCCGCGGCTGACGGCCGCTTCGCGCTGCAGGTGTGTGCTGCCTGCAGAAGTCCTCAATATCCTCCGCGCGATGTCTGCCGCACCTGCCTCGGCACGGAATTGCGCTGGCACGAGGTCTCATCCGGCGGCGTCGTTCTCGCTGAAACCACTGTGCGGATCAGTAATGATCCCTATTTCCGCTCTCGCACGCCCTGGCGAACCGGCCTGGTGCAACTTGACTGCGGTCCATCCGTCGTCGCCCATCTCCATGGGGATGTTGCCAACGCGGCCCGGGTGCGCATGACATTACGTCTAGACAAGTCTGGCCAGGCCGTCATGCTTGCCATGCCGGAGCACGACACCTCGAACATGCAGGATGATCCCTTGCTACGCGAAATGACCTGCGACCCCAAGGGCCGTCGCGTGCTCGTCACGGACGGGCGTACTGGCTTCGGCCAGGAGATCGCGCGCGCCCTGATCGCTGCCGGGGCCGCGCAGGTCTTCACCGGCATCGCCGATACCTGGAAGCCCTTTCCGGGACAAGCCGATCTGCCGGGCGAGACCGTCGAACTCGACATCACGGATTCCCAAAGCATTCAGCGCATGACTGCCGAATTCGGCGGACGCATCGATATCGTCGTCAATACCGGCCTCCATATCCGCCCCGGCGCGGTGCTCGCCCGTGGCGATACGATCAGCGCCCGCGAAGAGCTCGAAATCGCCTGCCTCGGACCTATGCGCCTGGCCCAGGCGCTCGGCCCCGCGCTTCGTGCCCGCGGCGGCGACGGCACGCATGGTGCCTGCGCCTGGGTCGATATCATTTCAATTGCCGCCCTCGCGCCGTCGCCGCACTATGCCGCGACCGCGATGGCGCAAGCCGCCCGCCTCTCGCTCGCGCAGGCGCTGCGGCAGGAACTTCGCCCCGTCCGGGTCATCACCGCCTTTACCGGGCCGCTTGAGGATGACTGGCACCAGGCCGTGCCGCCACCCAAGGTGACTCCCAGCGCACTGGCATCGGCCATCATTCGTGCGCTGCGTGAGGGCCATGAGGAAACCGTCGTCGGCGACAGCGCCCGCGACGTGATGGAGCGCTGGAAAGACAATCCGAACCTGCTGGCCCGCGAGCTCGCGGCTGGCTGAACCACAAGGGAGACCGATACTTATGAGCAACCTCGCCGCCTTCGCCGCCGATCTTCTCGCCGGGAAGATCAAGGTCGTCGATCTTACCCAGACCCTCTCGCCGGAATTCCCGACCATCGCCCTGCCGCCGGAGTTCGGCCAGTGCGCGCCCTTCCGCCTGGAGGAGATTTCGCGCTACGACGCCAAGGGGCCAGCCTGGTACTGGAACAACTTCTCCTGCGGCGAACACACAGGCACCCATTTCGACGCGCCGATCCACTGGGTCTCCGGCAAGGATCTGCCGAACAACACAACCGATACCATTCCGGCACAGAACTTCATCGCCCCGGCCTGCGTCATCGACTGCTCGCGCGAGGCGGGCGAGAACGCCGACTTCATCCTCACGGTCGCCGTCATCGAGGCCTGGGAAGCCAAGCACGGCAAAATCCCAGCCGGCACCTGGGTGTTTCTGCGCACCGACTGGTCGAAGCGCAGCGGCGCCGCTTATGCGAACCTGAAGCAGGACGGCGCCCACACTCCGGGCCCCGACCCCGATGCGGTTCGCTTCCTTGTCGAACAGCGCGATGTTCTCGGCTTCGGCGTCGAGACAATCGGCACCGACGCCGGCCAGGCGCATAGCTTCACTCCCCCCTACCCCGCGCACTTCTACATGCATGGCAAAGGCCGCTACGGCCTGCAGTGCCTTGCCAATCTCGATAAGCTGCCGCCGACCGGCGCACTGATCGTCAGTCCGCCGCTGAAGATCAAAGGCGGCTCCGGCAGCCCGCTGCGGGTGCTCGCCCTCATCGGCGCCTGACATACCCCTGATGGACGGCGCCGTTCTCGTCACCGGCGGATCTTCGGGCATCGGCTCGGAGGTCTGCCGACATTTCGTGCGTACCGGTCACAGCGTGGTGTCGCTCGACCGCATACCGCCAGCCGAGGGCGGCGCGGGCTATCACCACATCGCCGTGGACCTTGCCGACGAGGCCGCGACGCGCGACGTGGCTGCGGATATCGCCGCCACCTATCGCGTTGCCCGGTTCGTCCATTGCGCCGGAGTGATCCGCCCTGCCCTGCTCGCCGATGTCGACCCGGCGGACCTGCGCGATCTGACCCAACTGCATCTCGTCGCGCCGCTGCTCCTGACCCAGGCGGTGCTGCCCGCCATGCGTGCGGCCCGCTTCGGGCGCATCGTGCTGATTTCCTCCCGCGCGGCGCTCGGCCTCGCCACTCGGAGTTCTTACGCGGCGACGAAAGCCGGCCTGCTCGGCCTGGCGCGCACCTGGGCACTCGAACTCGCCCCCGATGGCATCACCGTCAATGTTGTGGCCCCCGGGCCGATCGCGGGCACCGCCATGTTTCAAGACGTCGTCCCCGCCGGCAGCGACCGCGAAACCGCCCTTGCGCGCGCAATCCCCGTCGGCCGCCTCGGCACGCCTGCTGATGTCGCGCGCGCGGTTGCGTTCCTCGCCGATGATGCCAGCGGCTTCATAACGGGACAGACACTGTTCGTCTGTGGTGGCAGCAGCGTCGGAAGTCTGGCGATCTAGCCTGGCAGAATCGCGACTGCCTCGATCTCGACCACTGCCTGTGGCTCGACCAGGCATGACACACCGATCACCGCCATGGCCGGGAAATTCCGCCCCATGACCGCGCGCCAAGCGGCGCCAATCTCTTTGCCACCTGAACGATAGGCCTCCATATCCGTCACGTACCAGACGAGGCGCGCGATATGCTCGGGGCCGGCCTTGGCTTCGTCCAGGATGGCGACGATGTTGCGCAGCGCCTGTTCCGTCTGACCGGCCATGCCTTCGGCAAAGCGGCCCTGCTCATCCCAGCCGATCTGCCCGCTGATCAACAGGAAACGTCCGGTGCCCATCATGGCACTGGAATAGCCCTTCGGCCGCGGCCAGGAAGGCGGATGAACGATGGTCAGCATGGGCGTTGCTCCGTCACGACTTGGCCGGCACCGCATCGCGCACGGATTGCTTCATCCGCCCGAGCAGGCCCATCAAGTCTCGCACATCGGCGGCGGATACGGAAGCAAACAGCGCCGCGATCCAATCGGCATGTTGCGACGCCATATCGGCGAAACTGCTACGCCCGGCCTCGGTCAATCGGACAACCGTGGCGCGCCGATCGCTCGCATGGGCGCTGCGTTCGACCAGGCCAAGTTCCACAAGGCGCTCGACGAGACCAGTGATGTTGCCATTGGAAACCATCATGCGCCGCGACAACTCGCCGAGTGTCATCCCCTCCGGTACCTTGTCGAGCTGCGCCATCAGATCGAAGCGTGGCAGGGTGACGTCGAACGTCTCGCGCAGCCGGGTGCGGATTTCGCCTTCGATCATCGTCGTGCAGGTCAGCAGGCGCAGCCAAAGCCGAAGCTCATCCTGGTGATCTGACGGCCGTTCGCTCACGCGCGTTTCCGCATCGAGCACCGACAATGAGCGCGCATCGGTGTCGTTCATGTCACCTCGCCACCCGCCACCGCGATCGCCTGGCCCGTCATTGCCTCGGATCCCGGCCCACAGAGAAACACCACGGCAGCAGCGACCTCATCAGGCCGCACGAGACGGCCTTGCGGATTGCTTCGGGTGAAGTTCTCAAGCACCTCGGCTTCGCTCCGGCCAGTCTTCGCCATTATTCGCGCGATACTGTCGCGCAGAAGTTCGGTATCCGTATAGCCAGGACACACCGCATTCACCGTAACGCCACTGCGCGCAGTCTCGGCGGCCAGCGCGCGTGTGAGCCCCACCACGCCGTGCTTGGCGGCAACATAAGCGGCCACGTACGGGTAGCCGGTCAGTCCCGCGGTCGAGGCGACGTTGACGATCCGGCCCCATCCCGCCGTTGTCATCGCTGCCAGTACAGCCTGCGACAGCGCGAACACCGATGTGAGGTTCACGCTGAGCATGCGATCCCACGATGCCCGCGCGATCCGTCCGAAGGGTGCTGTCTCCACCGCGCCCGCATTGTTCACCAGGATATCGACCTGTCCCCTCGCCAGAACGGCCTGGCCAACCGCCGCGGCTACGGAGGCGTCGTCGCATACATCCAGCGTGACGAACCCTTCCGCGATCCCCTCGTCCACTGCCGCGCGCAACGCGCCCTCGCCGCGTCCGGCCACTGTGACCCGTGCGCCAGCGCGGGTCAGCGCGCCGGCGATCGCCGCACCGATGCCCCGTCCACCGCCCGTTATCAGCGCATGGCGCCCGGCTGGCTCCATTCTTCTCCCCATAACCGTCACTCGTCCGCATCCCACCATTGCGAAGAAAATCTTTCAAGCCTAAAATATCTCGATCGACCAGCCTCCCAACACGGCAGGAGCGGCACCCATGAAGATTGCGATTCTCGGCGGAGGGCCGGCCGGCCTCTACTTCGCCATCCTCATGAAGAAGATGCGCCCTGAGAGCGATATCACCGTCTATGAACGTAACCGCCCTGACGACACGTTCGGGTTCGGCGTTGTTTTCTCCGATGCCACCCTGGAAACGTTTGAGCGCTATGATTACGAAAGTTACAAGGCAATTACGGCGAACTTCGCCTATTGGGACGACATCGAGATTCGCTTCCAAGGCACCGTGCATCGCGTCGGCGGCAATGGCTTCTGCGGGTGTGCGCGGCGCACCCTCCTGCTGCTGCTGCACGAACGCGCCCGTGGCCTCGGCGTGGCGATCGAATTCCAGAAGGAAATCCGCAGCCTCGACGACGTTCACGACGCTGACCTGATCGTCGCCGCCGACGGCATCAATTCGTTCGTTCGCGAAGGCGCGCGTGAGGCTTTCGGCACCGAGGTCGACTTGCGGCCGAACCGCTTCGCCTGGATGGGCTCCACCAAGGCGCTCGACGCCTTCACCTTCTCTTTCCGTGAGACCGAGCATGGCGTGTTCATCGCCCATGCCTACCAATACGAGCCGGGCCACTCCACCTGGGTGATGGAAACCACCGCCGAGACCTTCGAACGGGCCGGTCTCGGCGCTATGAGTGAGCAACAGTCAGCCGACTTCCTCGAAGGAGTGTTCGCGAAGGACCTCGACGGCCACAAGCTGATTACCAACCGCTCGATGTGGCGGCGCTTCCCGACGATCCGCAATGCCCGCTCAACGCACGGCAACATCGTCCTGCTTGGCGACGCCAAGTCGACCGCTCATTTCTCCATCGGCTCGGGCACCAAGCTTGCCATGGAAGATGCGATCGCGCTGTTCGAATCCTTCAAGGCGGAGCCAACGGTTTCCGGCGCCCTCGCTCATTTCGAAGCCACCCGCAAGGAAGATGTCGAGCGCATCCAGCATGCCGCCAGCGTCTCGCTCGTCTGGTTCGAACAAGTCCAGCGCTTCTGGGGCATGGAGCCGATCCAGTTCGCCTTCGGCCTGATGACGCGCTCGAAGTCCATCACCTACGACAATCTCCGTTTGCGCGCGCCCGGCTTTGTCGCCGACGCCGACAGGATGTTTGCCGAGGGAGTGCGCAAGGCCGGCTTCGCCGTGAATGTCGCCAAGCCCGTGCCGCCGATGTTCCAGCCGTTCGCACTGCGCTCCATGGTGGTGCCGAACCGTTGCGTCGTCTCGCCGATGTGCATGTACTCCGCACAGGACGGCATCGCTGGCGACTGGCATATGGTCCATTACGGCTCGCGCGCCATCGGCGGGGCCGGGCTGGTGTTCACCGAAATGACCGTGATCGCCGAGGACGCACGTATCACCCCTGGCTGCGCTGGCATCTACACCGACGCCCAGGAGCAGGCCTGGGCCCGCATCGTCGATTTCGTCCACGCCAACAGCGGCGCGAAGTTCGCCCTCCAGCTTGGCCATGCTGGTCGCAAGGGCGCGACCAAGCTGATGTGGGACGGCATGGACCGGCCCCTGGCGTCAGGCGCCTGGCCGATCGTCTCTGCCTCCCCCCTCCCTTATTACCCCGAGAGCCAAATTCCGCGCGAACTCACCCGCGCCGACATGGTGCGAATCCGTCACGAATTCGTTGCCGCTGCCAGGCGCGGACTGCGCGCCGGCTTCGACATGCTTGAGCTCCACTGCGCCCATGGCTATCTGCTCGCGAGCTTCATCTCGCCGCTGACCAACCACCGCACCGACGACTACGGCGGATCGCTTGAGAACCGCCTGCGCTTTCCGCTCGAAGTGTTCGCCGCCCTGCGCGACGCCTGGCCGAACGACAAGCCGATGTCGGTCCGTATTTCGGCCACCGACTGGCAGGATGGCGGCGTCACCGGCGACGATGCCGTCGAGATCGCGCGTGCCTTTGCCGAAGCTGGCTGCGATCTGATCGATGTCTCCACCGGCCAGACCACGCCCGAGGGTGAGCCCGTCTATGGCCGCATGTTCCAGACCCCGTTCAGCGACCAGATTCGCAACGAAGCCCAGCTCGCCACCATGTGCGTCGGCAACATCACTACCGCCGACCAGATCAACACCATCCTCGCCGCTGGCCGCGCCGATCTCGTCGCCCTCGCGCGGCCACACCTCGCCAATCCCTATTTCACCGCCCATGCCGCCGCGCAATATGGCGTCGCCATGCCGTCATTCCCGGTACAATACGAGCCCGGCCGCTCGCAGCTCTACCGCACCGCGGCCCAGGCGACCGCGGAACTCACGGAGCTGAAGCAGATGACGCGCCCGAAGACGCACGACCCCGCTATGCTGAAGGCGGCGGAGTAGCGTCCGCGCGCAGCACGAAGCGCTGCAGCTTGCCGGTGGGCGTCTTCGGCAAGGCGTCGCGGAATTCGACGGCGCGCGGATACTTGTAAGGCGCGATCGTCGCTTTCACGAAGTCCTGCAGCGTCTCGACCATCGCCGCATCGGTCGCATGGCCGGGCTTCAGCACGACGAACGCCTTGACGATCATTCCGCGCGCCGCGTCGGGAACGCCGATCACCGCGCATTCCGCCACCGCGGGATGCATCAGCAACACGCCCTCCACCTCGGGGCCGGCGATGTTGTAGCCCGACGAGACGATCATGTCGTCGTTGCGCGCCTGATACCAGAAATACCCCTCGCTATCGCGCATGTAGGTGTCGCCGGTGAGGTTCCAGCCGTTCTGGACATAAACCAACTGGCGCGGATCGGCGATGTAGCGGCAGCCCGTCGGCCCGCGCACCGCGAGCCGCCCGATCGTGCCATCCGGCACCTCGTTGCCCTCGGCATCAATCACCTTCGCCTCATAGCCGGGCACCGGCAGCCCCGTTGCTCCCGGCCGGATCTTGTCGGCGGGCGCGCCGATGAAGATGTGCAACATCTCTGTCGACCCGATGCCGTCCATCAGCGGGATCCCAGTCGCCGCCAGCCAGGCGTCATAGGTCGCCCGCGGCAACTGCTCGCCGGCGGAAACACAGGCCCGAAGGCTGGAGAGATCCGCATTCTCCATCTTCGCCAGCATCACCCGATAGGCCGTCGGTGCCGTAAAACATACGGTCGGCCGCAGCTTCGGAATCGCCTCCAGCAGATCGTCCGGCCCCGCCCGCTCCAGCAGGATCGTCGCCGCCCCCACCCGCAGCGGAAACAGCGCGAGCCCGCCAAATCCGAACGTGAACGCCAGCGGCGGCGAGCCGATGAACCGATCGCTCGCCCGCGGCTTCAGCACGTGGCGTCCGTAGCTGTCGCACACCGCGAGCATGTCGCGATGGAAATGCATCGTCCCCTTCGGCTGCCCGGTCGTGCCGGAGGTGAACCCGATCAGGCACACGTCATCGGCCGCAGTATCCACCGCGGCGAATTCGTCCGATGCCTCGGCCATCATCGCCTCAAGCCCGTCCTCGGCGTCGGTGTGGAAATACACCACCCGCTCGAGCGCCGGCGCCATCAGCTTCACCGCTTCCATCTCGGCCGAGAGCCGCGCGTCGCACAGCGCCACATGCACCAGCGCCTTCTCGACGGGATAGACGATCTCCCGCGCCCGCAGCATCGGCATCGTCGGCACCGCGATGGCGCCCGCTTTCATCACCGCGAGGATACAACTCAGCATCATCGGATTGTTCGCGGAGCGCAGCAGCACACGATGCCCCGGCCGCACGCCGAGGCGGCCAACCAGCACGTTACAGATCCGATTGATCTGCGACTGCGTTTCGGCATAGCTCAACGTCGCCTCGGCCGAGACCAGGCAATCCGCCGCTCCACGTCCCGCAACCACCCAGCGATCGACCAGTTCACCGACGGCATTGAGCCGCGCGGGATAGTTCAATTCCGGGAGCGAAAATACCAGATCCGGCCACTGGTCCCGCGGCGGCAGATTGTCGCGCGCGAATGTGTCACGCCCATCCGCGCCCAACGTGCCCGCGCCATCTTCCGTCGCGCTCGCCATGCCGTCCCCCAACGCCGCCTGATATTTGAAGCTTAAAGTTTCCGCCCCACCCCGGTCAACCATGCCGCCCGCGCCTTGACAGCCCCCCGAGCCACCGCAACTGTCGCGCCACCACCATCCCCGAGCCGGTATTCCCCATGACGGACCGCTTCCGCATCACCGACATCCGCGCCTACGCGGTCTCCGCCTCCGACACCGGCGGCGACTACCATCGCCGCAGCGCCGGCCACTGGATTACTGATACGCTGATCTCCAACCCGATGTCGCACTATCCGAACTATCGCGCCTCCCGCACCAGCTGGGGCATCGGCACCCTCGGCGGCGTCGTCGTCGAGATCGAGACCGCCAACGGCACCGTCGGCGTCGCCACCGGCCTCGGCGGCATCCCCTGCTGCTACCTCATCGAGAACCATTTCCGCCGCTTCCTCGTCGGCGCCGACGCGCGGGACACCAACCGCATCTGGGACCAGATGCACCGCGCCAGCCTGTTCTATGGCCGCCGCGGCCTGGCCATCACCGCCATCAGCGTCGTCGACCTCGCGCTGTGGGACCTGATCGGGCAGATCCGCCAGGAGCCGGTCTACGCCATGATCGGCGGCGCCGCGCACGACACCATCCCGCTCTATTCCACCGGCCCCAAAGCCGCCGCCACCAAGTCCATGGGCTTCTGGGGCGCCAAGGTTCCGCTGCCCGAAGGCCTCGCCGATGGCCACGCCGGCCTCGCCCGCAACGTCGCCTTCCTGCGCGCCTGCCGCGAGGAGGTCGGCCCCGATTACCCCCTCATGGTCGACTGCTACATGTCGCTCAACGTGCCCTACACGATCGAGCTCGCCCATGCCGTGCGCGACATCCCGATCCACTGGATCGAGGAAGCCCTCAGCCCCGACGACATCGAGGGCCATCGCCGCGTCAAGGATGCCTGCCCCTGGATGCGCTTCACCACCGGCGAGCACGAATACACCCGCTACGGCTTCCGCCCGCTCATCGAATCCCGCAGCGTCGACGTGCTGCAGCCCGACGTCATGTGGTGCGGCGGGATCACCGAGCTGATCCGCATCGGCGCGATGGCCTCGGCCTACGACATCCCCGTCGTGCCCCATGGCAGCGGCGCCTACAGCTACCACTACGTCATCACCCAACCGCACACGCATTTCTGCGAATACGTCAACATGAGCGCCACCGGCGACCAGCTCATCCCCCTCTTCGGCGACATGTTCACCGGCGACCCGCTGCCGGTGAACGGCGTCGTCACGCTCACCGACGCACCAGGCTTCGGCCTCACCCTCAACCGGTCCGCCGTGACCCTCGAAAGGCCCTTCGCCCCATGACCACCCCATCCCTCGCCGGCAAGGTCAGCCTCGTCATGGGCGCCAGCGTCGGCCTCGGCGCCGCGATCGCCGAAGACCTCGCCGCCCGCGGCGCCGCCGTCGCCATCGCCGCTCGCCGCCGCGACGCCATCGACGCGCTCGCCGCCAAGTTGTCCGCCACCGGCGCCAAGGTCCTGCCGCTGACCTGCGACGTCGCCGACTATGCCGCCGTGAAAGCCGCCGTCGAGGCCACCGCGCAAAAGTTCGGCCGCATCGACCACCTCATCAACAACGCCGGGGTCATCGAGCCCATCGGCCGGCTCGCCGACACCGATCCCGCCGAGTGGGCCCGCCTGATCCAGATCAACATCACCGGGGCCTTCAACGCCTGCCACGCCGCGCTGCCCCATCTGCTCAAGCAGCCCGGCGTCATCGTCAACATCAGCTCCGGCGCCGGCCACCGCCCGCTCGAAGCCTGGAGCGCCTACTGCACCTCCAAGGCCGGCCTCGTCATGCTCACCCGCGCGCTCGCGCTCGAATACGGCGCCCAGGGCCTGCGGGTCTATGGCTACGCCCCGGGCACGGTGATGACCGACATGCAGCGCAAGATCCGCGCTTCCGGCCTCAACCCCGTCAGCCAGTTGCCCATCGAGGCGCTGCAACCGCCGGAACTCCCCGCCCGCATGGTCGCCTGGCTCTGCACCGACGAGGCGGCCGACATGCCCAGCGGCGAAAACTCCATCCGCGACGACGACTTCCGCCAGCGCGCCGGCGTCGAAGTGGTCTTCCCGGTCTGACGTCCCGCCGCGCGATCGTGATTGGTTCAGTCTGAGCCGATCACGGTCTCGGCCGCCGGTCTGTTCTGGTCTCCGAGCCACGCCAGCACGCCCTCCCCCGCCGCCCGCCCGGTCGCCAGACAGGCCTGCAGCAGATACCCTCCCGTCGGCGCCTCCCAGTCCAGCATCTCGCCGGCGACGAACACGCCCGGCCGCTGCCGCAGCATCAACCCGTCATCCACCTCCTCCCAGCACACGCCCCCCGCCGTCGAGATCGCCCGCGCGAGCCCGAACGGCGCCTCCAGCCGCAGTGGCAACGCCTTGATCAGCCCGGCGAGATCGCTGCCGTCGGAGCCGCCATGCAGCGCCTCCTGCACCAGCCCCGCCTGCACCGCATCGAGCCCCGCGGCCTTGCGCAGGAAATTGCCGATCGACTGCCCCCGCCGCGGCGCCGCCAGCCGCCCGGCCAGGGCCTCCCGCGTCAGATCCGGCCGCAGATCGACCGACACGATCACCGGCCCCTCGACCGCAATCGCCTCGCGCACCGCCGCCGACAGCGCATACACCGCCCCCCCCTCGATCCCCGCCGCCGTCACCACCGCCTCGCCACGAACCGTCCGCCCACCGAACGCCAGCGCGATCCGCTTCACCGGCGCCCCCGCAAACCGCGCGCGAAACACCTCCGACCAGGCGACCGCGAACCCGCAATTGGCCGGCCGCAACGGCGCCATCGCGATCCCCGGCAGCAGTGCGACAAACCCGCCATCCGCCCCCAGCCGCGGCCACGACGCCCCGCCCACGGCCAGCACTACCGCATCGGCCGCGAGCGTCATGCCTCCCTCGACCAGCACCGCCCCCGCCGCATCGAACCCGCACCACGCCGTCCGCGTCCGTAGCCGAACCCCCATCTCCTCCAGCCGCCGCAGCCAGGCCCGCAACAACGGCGAGGCCTTCATCGCCGCCGGAAACACCCGGCCCGACGATCCCACGAACGTCTCCTGCCCCAGCCCCGCGCTCCACGCCCGCACGGCCTCCGACGGAAACGCCCGGATCGCCGGCGCCAGCCGCGCCGCCGCCGCGCCGTAGCGCGCGAGAAACCCCTCGATCGCCTCGCCATGGGTGATGTTCAGCCCGCCCCGCCCGGCCATCAGCAGCTTGCGCGCCGGCGAGGGCATCCGCTCCAGCACCATCACCGCCAGCCCACCGGCCGCCATCACCTCGGCGGCCATCAACCCGGCCGGACCGGCACCAACGACAACGACATGACGGGGGGAATTTACCATCCCCCCATCATGCCCCCGCCGCCGCTACGCCGCCAGCAGCCGCCGGCGCAGCCCCATGACGATCGCCATCGCCTCGACCCGATAGGCCACCAGGATGAACGCCGCCGCCGCCCACACCCCGCAGGCCTGTTTGAACAGCACCCCGCCATCATGGTACGGATCGATCCCGAGCGGGCTCACAACGTGAAAGAAGATCGCGCCCGACATGATCCCGAGCGCCAGCCCGGCCCCATAGACCCGCGTCGCCGGCCAGACCACGAGCAGGGAAGCGATGATCTCGGCAATCGCCACCGACAACCGGAACGGTGCCTCATACGAGGGTATCCCGATCCACGTCGCCAGCGTGGTGAACAGCTCCACCGACCCCGGATTGCCCGTCAGCTTGAACTGCTCGTACCACAGCAGGATCCCCGCGATGAACAGCGCGGCCACCCAGCTCAAACCCTTCAAAATCCGATCCATGGCGGATCCTCCCCTGCGTTAAGTCCTGCCGGGAAGACCCGCCATTACGCCGGGCGTTACACAGCGTCGCACGCCCTGCCATACTGCGGCCGTCATGCTCCTCCCTCTGCCCGATCTCGCCGCCCTGATCCTGTTCTGCGCCCTCTGGCTCGGCTACGGCCTGGCGCAGCGCCGCGTCCTCGGCGGCACCATCAACGCCGGGCTGCACCCCGTCCGCGTCATGTGGATGCGCAGCATGATGCTGCGCGACAACCGCATCGCCGACTCCTCGCTGATCGGCCACGTCATCCACAGCGCCAGCTTCTTCGCCTCCACCTCGCTAATCGCCATCGGCGCCCTGCTCGGCGTGCTCACCGGCCTCGACCGCCTGCAACCGGCCCTGGAGGGCCTCGCCTTCGGCGCGCCGATGTCGCGCCAGCTGCTCGAAATCCGCGTCATGCTGCCGCTCGCCGTCCTCGTGCACGGCCTGTTCAAGCTCACCTGGGCGCTGCGCCAGCTCAACTACACCGTCGCCCTGATGGGCGCGATCCCGCCGAAACCGCCTGAGGAACCGCTGTTCTCCCAGCTCGCCGAACGCCTCGGCGCCGTGCTCAGCAGCGCGCTCGCCACCTTCAACGACGGCATCCGCTCCTATTATTTCGCGCTCGCCGCCGTGCTCTGGCTGGTCTCCCCCTGGGCGCTGATCATCGCCGCCCTCGCGCTGCTGGCCCTGCTCGTCCGCCGCCAGATCGGCTCCGAGATCGCCACCGAATTCGCAGCCGCCGCCCGCCTCGTCAACGCCGCCCACGACGCCCCCTCCCCTTCGGCGCCGCCGGGCGATAAGACGGCGCCATGATCCTCCCCGACCACGTCGACCTCGCCATCATCGGCGGCGGCATCAACGGCACCGGCATCGCGCGCGACGCGATCGGCCGCGGCTGTTCCGTCCTGCTCGCCGAACAATCCGATCTCGCGAGCGCCACCTCCTCGGCCTCGACCAAACTCATCCACGGCGGCCTGCGCTACCTCGAATATTACGAGTTCCGCCTGGTCCGCGAGGCCCTGATGGAGCGCGAGGTGCTGTGGGGCATCGCGCCGCACATCATCTGGCCGCTGCGCTTCGTCCTGCCGCATCACACCGGCCTGCGCCCGGCCTGGCTGCTCCGCCTCGGCCTCTTCCTCTACGACCACCTCGGCGGCCGCAAACGCCTGCCCCCCACCCGCGCGCTCGACCTCACCACCGACCCCGCCGGCGCCGCGCTGAAGCCCGATTTCACCCGCGGCTTCGAATATTCCGACTGCTGGGTCGAGGACGCCCGCCTCGTCGTCCTCAACGCCCAGGACGCCCATGAGCGCGGCGCCACCATCCTCACCCGCACCCGCGTCACCCGCGCCGAACGCGCCGGCGAGAACTGGCAGGTCACCCTCGCCGGCGGCCAGACGGTCACCGCCCGCGCCCTCGTCAACGCCGCCGGCCCCTGGGTCGCCGACACCATCGGCAGCGTCCTTGGCGCCAACACGCCCGCCAAGGTCCGCCTGGTCAAAGGCAGCCACATCGTCGTCCCCCGCCTCGTCGAGCACGACCGCTGCTACATCTTCCAGAACGCCGACAACCGCATCTTCTTCGCCATTCCCTACGAGCGGGATTTCACCCTGGTCGGCACCACCGACCAGGACTTCCACGACGACCCCCGCTCCGTTGAAATCACCGACGACGAGGTGGCCTATCTCTGCGCCGGCGCCTCCGCCTATTTCCGCAAGCCCATCACGCCCGCCGACGTCGTCTGGACCTATAGCGGCGTCCGCCCGCTCTACGACGACGGCGCCTCCGCCGCCCAGGAAGCCACCCGCGACTACGTCCTCGCCCTCGATGCCCCCGATGGCCAACCCGCCGCCCTCAACGTCTTCGGCGGCAAGATCACCACCTATCGCCGCCTCGCCGAAGCCGCCCTGGCCAAGCTGGCCGCCCACCTCCCCGTCCCCAAGGGCGGCAAGGACGCCGGCTGGACCGGCCGCACCCCCCTCCCCGGCGGCGATTTCGCGCCCGACGGCTTCGAGGCCCTCATCACCGACCTCCGCCGCCGCCACCCCTATCTCCCCGAGCCCCTCGCCCGCCGCCTCGCCCGCGCCTACGGCACCCGCGTCGACACACTGCTCGACGGCGCCACCACCCTCGGCGACCTCGGCACCGTCTACGGCGCCGGCATCACCTCGGCGGAGCTCGCCTACCTCGTCCGCCACGAATTCGCCCGCACCGCCGAGGACATCGTCTGGCGCCGCAGCAAGGCCGGCCTGCGCCTCGGCAAGGGCGAACTCGCCCGCATCGACGCCGCTTTGCAGTCCATGGGAGTTCCGTCATGACCGAGCCCACCAAGGGCGCGCTGCGCATCGTCCAGCCCGGCGAGGCCGAAAGCCACTGGCAGCCCGTCCCCGCCAACGGCTTCATCGAGGTCCACGTTGCCCCCCGCAACACCGCCATGGACACCCCCATCGGCTTCGGCCGCCAGCACGTCGCCCCCGGCGGCTATGTCCGCGAGCACGCCCACGACAAGAACGAGGAAATCATCCACGTCGTCGCCGGCCGCGGCCACGCCATCATCGAGGGCGAGCGCCACCCCATGGTGCCCGGCACGACCTTCTTCCTCGGCCGCAACCGCGTGCATACCTTCGTCAACGATGGCGACGAGGACATGGTCTTCACCTGGCTCCTCCTCCCCAACGGCCTCGAGGATTTCTTCCGCGACATCGGCCGCCCGCGCACCGCGGGCGACCCCGCCCCCACGCCCTTCCCCCGCCCCACCGACGTGCTCGCCATCGAGGCGCGCACCGTCTTCGCCCCGCCCACCCCGGGCAGCACCAGGAAACCGACATGAACGACGCCGTCGCCCCCGCCATCACCGCCGAGAACGAGACCGAGGCCGCCATCCTCTCGCGCCGCTCCATCCGCGGCTATCTGCCCACCCCCATCCCCCAGGCCACCGTCCAGCACATCCTCGACGTCGCCGCCCGCGCCCCCAGCGGCACCAATATGCAGCCCTGGAACGTCATCGCGCTGGCCGGCGCCCCCCTCAAGGCCTTTACCGACGGCCTCGTCGACGCCTTCCTCGGCGGCGCCCCGCTGGGCAACTTCGAAGACCTCTACTACCCCGTCCCCCTCAACGAGCCCTACATCTCCCGCCGCCGCAAAGTCGGCTGGGACCTCTACGGCCATCTCGGCATCGCCCGCGGCGAGAAGGACAAGATGCGCGACCAGATCGTGCACAACCTCCGCTACTTCGGCGCCTCCGTCGGCCTGATCTGCACCATCGACAAGCACCTCAAGATCGGCTCCTGGCTCGACTACGGCATGTTCGTCGAGAACATCGCGGTGGCCGCCCGCGCCCGCGACCTCGATACCTGCGCCATGGCGATCTTCGCCGAATTCTCCGGCCCCGTGCGCAGCCTGCTCAACATCCCCGAAACCCACGCCGTCGTCTGCGGCATGGCCCTCGGCCACGAGGACAAGGCGGCGCCGGCCAACCGCCTGGTCACCACCCGCGTCCCCGCCGCCGAATTCGCCGATTTCCGCGGCTTCTGAGCTTGGCCCGGCCCGCCACCCCCCCGACCTACACCATCGCCAAGAAAGGGGCCGCGCGGTTCGACCTGCGCGACCCCTACCACCTCGCCGTGCGCATCTCCTGGCCCGCCTTCATGGCCGTCTTCCTCGGCCTCAACCTCGCCATCAACCTCATCTTCGCCACCCTCTACCTCCTCGAGCCCGGCAGCATCGCCAACGCCCGCCCGGGCAACTTCTCCGACGCCTTCTTCTTCTCCTTCGAGACGCTGGCCACCGTCGGCTACGGCGCCATGTCGCCCGCCACCCTCTACGGCCACCTCGTCACCACCATCGAAATCATCTTCGGCATGGCCTTCACCGCCATCCTCACCGGCCTCACCTTCGTCCGCTTCTCGCGGCCCACCGCCAAGGTCATCTACGCCGACAGCGCCGTCATCACCCAGCACAACGGCATGCCCACGCTGATGATCCGTATCGGCAACGGCCGCCCCGGCCCGCTCGGCGACGCCACCGCCCGCCTCACCGCGCTGCTCGCCGAAACCACCACCGAGGGCCAGACCTACCGCCGCAGCATCGACCTCCACCTCCGCAGCAACCGCCTGCCCGTCTTCGCCCTCACCTGGACGCTGATGCACACCATCGACGACCACAGCCCGCTGCATGGCATCTCGCCCGACTGGGTCCGCGAACGCACCCTCGTCCTCTTCCTTAACTTCGAGGCCCGCGACCCCGCCCTCGCCGCCACCGTCAACGACGTCCACCAGTACGGCCCCGACGACATCGCCTGCGGCCAGCGCTACGCCGACGCCGTCACCCGCGACGAAGACGGCCGCACCGTCGCCGACCTCTCGCGCATCAGCCTCACCGAACCCGAATGACCCGCCCCGTCATCAACTCTTCATGCCTGACCCCGCGCCACGGGCCTCCCCGGACTCGCCCGCCCATGCTTGAATTCCGCGCTTAACCGGTCCGCATCCCACCATGACCCACGCCCGCCAGTTCGCCTTCGCCGACAAACCGCCGATCTCCATCGCCAACGACTCGATGTCGCCCCTGCAGCGCACCATGGTCCGTCTCGTCGAGCGCGCCACCGGCCAGCGCAAGCTCAAGTCCGTCTACGACCAATTCCGCGCCGATGGCGGCACCGAAGAGATCTTCTGGTCCGAAATCATGCGCCGCACCGGCATCCGCATGGACATCCGCAGCGGCGGCCTCCACCTCATCCCCCCAACCGGCCCCCTCCTCGTCGTCGCCAACCACCCCTACGGCCTCGTCGACGGCTTCGCGCTGTGCTGGATGATCAGCCAGGTCCGCAGCGACTTCCAACTGCTCATCAACTCCGCCCTCATCCAGGCCCCCGAAACCCGCCGCTACATGCTGCCGATCGACTTCGCCGGCACCCGCGAGGCCCAGGCCACCAACATCCGCTCCCGCGCCGACGCCCGCCGCCACCTCGAAGCCGGCGGCTGCGTCCTCGTCTTCCCCGCCGGCGGCATCTCCACCTCCCCCGACCCCCTCGGCCGCCGCCCCGCCATGGACGCCCCCTGGCAGGCCTTCGTCGCCCAACTCCTCCAGCGCGCCCGCTGCCTCACTTTGCCGGTCTACTTCCACGGCCAGAACAGCCGCACCTTCCAGATCGCCTCCCACCGCAGCCAGGTCCTCCGCCTCGCCCTCATGGCCGGCGAAATCCGCCGCCGCTTCGGCACCAGCCTCGGCATCGAAATCGGCCAGCCCATCCCCTACACCGACCTCGCCCACGTTACCGACCGCACCGCGCTCGCCAGCGAACTCTGCCGCCGCACCTACGAACTCGGCGGCATCGACACGACCCACCCCGGCCTCATCGTCGGTTGGCCCGCCGCCTTACAGGTCAAGCCGCAGGGCGCGGAGCAGTAGAGAAGCAAGGCCAGGGCTTTGCCCCGCCTTGCGTTCCCTCAACTCCGCCGGCCCGCCAGGCATTGACCCTTGGTCAGGCGATGCTGGTGACGGCGTGCAGCAGGGTGACGGAGCGGCGGACGCCTTCTTCCGGGGGGAGGAGGAGGTCTTCGTGCTCGATCGACAGCACGTCGTCATAGCCGGCCAGCCGCAGCGCGATGCAGAACTCCCGCCACCAGGATTCGCCTCGCCCGAAGCCGAGGGTGACATAGCCCCAGCTGCGGTGGTGAAGGTCCGCCATCGGCGTGGTGTCGATCACCGAGTTCACCGCGCTGTTGGCGGCGTCGATGCGGGTGTCTTTGGCGTGGACGTGGTAGATCGCGTCGCCCAGCGCGCGGACGGCGGCGATCGGGTCGGCGCCCATCCACATGAGGTGGCTGGGGTCGAAGTTGGCGCCGACGACCGGGCCGACGGCGTCGCGCAGGCGTTGCAGGGTGGCGACGTTGTAGACCGCCTGGTGGCCGTGCAGTTCGAGGCAGAGTTTCGTCACCCCCTCCCCCGTAGCCTCGCGCACCAGGGCGGACCAATAGGGCAGGATCGCCTCGTCCCACTGCCAGGCCAGCGCGCGGGCGGTTTCCGGTGGCCAGGCGGTGGTGATCCAGTTGGCGGTCTCGTCGCGCGGCCCGCCGCCGGGCAGGCCGGACATCATCACCACGCGCCCGACGCCAAGCAGGCCGGCGAGGCGGATGGTCTTGCTGGTGACGGCGCGGTGGGCGGCACCGCTGTCGCCGGGATGCAGCGGGTTGCCGGAGCAGTTGAGGGCGGAGAGCGCGAGGCCGCGTGACGCAAGGGCGGCGAGGAACGTCTTGCGCGCGCTCTCGCTGGCCAGCAGTCCGTCGAGGTCGAGATGCGGCGCCTGCGACCAGTTGCCGCAGCCGAATTCCAGCATGGTGATGCCCATCCCGGCGGCGGTGTCGAGCAGGGTGTCGAGCGGCAGATGCCCAAGGCTGTCGGTGACGAGGCCGATCTTCATGCGAGCCGCTCCGCCTGGTGGGTTTGCGCCGAGCGGGTGGCGGCATCGGCGAGCACCAGCGCCGCAAGCCCGTCGGCACCATCGGGCAGCGGGGCGACGCCGGCGGTGACGGCGGTGACGAAGGCGTCGAGCTCGGCGCGATAGGCGGCGGCGTAGCGTTCCAGAAAGAACGGCAGCGCAGGGTCAGTTGAAAAACCACGTCCATCCGCGAGTTCGACGGTGGTCGCCGTCATATTCCCCGCCCGCAGCATACCCCCCGAGCCATGCGCCTCGATGCGCTGGTCATAGCCATAGGTGGCGCGGCGCGAGTTCGAGATCTGGCAGATTTTTCCGCTGGCCGTGCGCAGCGTGACCATCGCCGTGTCCACATCCCCCGCCGCCCCGATGGCGGGATCGACCAGGTTGGAGGCGGCGGCAAAAATCTCCACCGGCTCCTCGCCGAGCAGGAAGCGGGCCATGTCGAGATCATGGATCATCATGTCGCGGAACAGCCCGCCGGAGCGCGCGACATACTCCGCCGGCGGCGGCGAGGGATCGCGGCTGAGGATGGTGAGCATCTCCAGTTTCCCGATCTCCCGCGCATCCAGCCGCCGCTTCAGCGCGGCGAAATGCGGATCGAAGCGGCGGTTGAAGCCCACCATCAGCTTGATCCCGGCTTTCTCAACCACCGCGAGGCAGGCGCGCACCCGCTCGGCCGAAAGGTCCACCGGCTTCTCGCAGAACACCGCGCGGCCAAGCCCGGCGGCGCGCTCGATATAGTCGGCATGGGTGTTGGTCGGCGAGCAGATCATCACCGCGTCGGCACCGAATGCGGCATCGAGCGACACCGCCTTGCTCCCCAGCGCGCCGGCCAGCCGTTCGGCGGCGGCCTGGTCGTAGTCGGCCACCCCCACCAGCCGGGCGCCCGCATGGTCAGCGACGTTGCGGGCATGGATCTGGCCGATGCGGCCGGCACCGATGACGGCGATATCGAGCATGGACGACTCCTCCGAGGGCGCGCATTTGTGTCCCGCCGCGCCAGAGGGAACAATAGGCGGGCAGCAACGGCCGGGAAGGACATGCGATGGACACGATCCGCCTCACCATGGCGCAGGCGCTGGTGAAAGCCCTGGCCGCCCAGCGCACGCTGATCGACGGCGCCGAGCTGCCGCTCTTCGCCGGCGTCTGGGCGATCTTCGGCCACGGCAACGTCGCGGGCATGGGCGAGGCCCTGCAGCAGGCCGGCGACGCGCTGCCCACCTATCGTGGCCACAACGAGCAATCGATGGCGCTGGCCGCCATCGGCTACGCCAAGGCCATGCGCCGCCGCCGCATGATGGCCTGCACCAGCTCCATCGGCCCGGGCGCCACCAACATGGTCACCGCCGCCGCCGTCGCCCACGTCAACCGCCTCCCCGTCCTCCTCCTCCCCGGCGACGTGTTTGCCGGCCGCCGCCCCGACCCGGTGCTGCAACAGGTCGAGGATTTCGGCGACGGCACAATGTCGGCCAATGACTGCTTCCGCCCCGTCAGCCGCTTCTTCGACCGCATCACCCGCCCGGAACAGCTGCTCACCGCCCTGCCCCGCGCGCTGACCGTGCTCACCGACCCCGCCGAATGCGGCCCGGTGACGCTCTCGCTGTGCCAGGACGTCCAGGCCGAGGCCTTCGACTGGCCGCTCTCCTTTTTTGCCACCCGCCTGTGGACCCGCCGCCGCCCCCGTCCGGACAACGACGAGTTGGCCAACGCCGTCGCCCTCCTGAAATCGGCAAAAGCCCCCCTGATCGTCGCCGGCGGGGGTGTGCATTACGCCGAGGCCTGCGAGACCCTCTCCGCCTTCGCCACCGCCCACGGCATGCCCGTCGCCGAGACCCAGGCCGGCAAGGGCGCGCTCGCCCATGACCACGCGCTCAACCTCGGTTCCATCGGCGTCTCCGGCAGCGCGGCGGCCAACGCGGCCGCCGCCGAGGCCGACGTCATCCTCGCCATCGGCACCCGCCTCGGCGATTTCGCCACCGGCTCCTGGTCGCTCTACAGCAACCCCGGCCGCCGCATCGTCGCCCTCAACGTGCAGGCCTTCGACGCGGGAAAACATTTTTCCGACGCCCTCGTCGGCGACGCCAAGGCGACGCTGGAGATGCTCACCGCAGCCCTCGGCGCCGCCAGGGCTCCCGCGCCCTGGACCGACAAGGTCATCGCCTCCACGCTGCCCTGGCGCCAGGTCGTCCGCGACGTCACCGCCGCCACCAATGCGCCCCTCCCGTCGGACGCCCAGGTCATCGGCGCCGTGCAGCGCGCCACCGGCCCCGACACCGTCCTGGTCGCCGCCGCCGGCGGGCTACCGGGCGAGCTGCACAAGCTCTGGCAGACCAGCCGCCCCGGCGGCTACCACCTCGAATACGGCTACTCCACCATGGGCTACGAAATCGCCGGCGCCCTCGGCGCCAAGATGGCGCTGCCCGAGCGCGATGTGGTGGTCATGCTCGGCGACGGCAGCTGGCTGATGATGAACTCGGAAATCGCCACCTCTGTCATGCTCGGCCACAAGCTGACCGTGGTGCTGCTCGACAATGGCGGCTTCGGCTGCATCGACCGCCTGCAACGCGGCTCCGGCGGCGAGAGCTTCAACAACCTCCTCACCACCGCACGCCACGAAACGCTGCCGGTCTTCGACTTCGCCGCCCAGGCCCGCGGCCTCGGCGCCATCGGCATCAAGGTCTCCGGCCTCGCCGAACTCGAAGCCGCCGTGGTCACCGCGCGGACCGCCCCGCGCACCACCGTCATCGTCATCGACACGGACCCCAAGCCCAGCACCGAGGCCGGCGGCCACTGGTGGGATGTCGGCATTCCCGAAGTATCCGCCCGCGCCCAAGTGCGCGCCGCCCGCGACGCCTACGACGCACAACGCCGCGCCCAGCGGCTGGGAGATTGACCTCATGTCTGTAAAACTCGGCATCAACCCGATCGGCTGGTCGAACGACGACCTCCGCGACCTCGGCGGCGACACCCCGCTCGACACCTGTCTCGCCGAGACCAAGCTCGCCGGCTACGACGGCAGCGAGCTCGGCCACAAGTTCCCCCGCGTCGCCGCCGAGCTGAAGCCGATCATGGACCGCCACGGCCTCGCGGTGGTCTCCGGCTGGTATTCCACCCTGCTGCTGGAGCGCGACGCCAAGGCCGAGATCGCCGCCATGCAGCCCCACCTCAACCTGCTCAAGGCGATGGGCTGCGGCGTGCTGATCGCCGCCGAATGCAGCGGCACCGTCCACGGCAACCAGGCCCTCCCGCTCGCCGACCGCCCGGTCCTCGAACCCTCCGGCTGGGCCCAGTTCGCGTCCCGCATGACCGACGTCGCCAAGGCCGTCGCCGATGCCGGGCTCGAACTGGTCTACCACCACCACATGGGCACGGTCGTGCAGAGCGGCGAGGAAATCGACCGCCTGATGGATCTCGCCGGCCCCGAGGTCCGCCTGCTGCTCGACACCGGGCATGCCACCTTCGGCGGCGTCGATCCCGTGGCGCTGGCCCGCAGGTATCGGTCCCGCATCGGCCACGTGCACTGCAAGGACATCCGCGAGGATGTCATGGCGCGTGTCTGGGCCGAGCGGATGAGCTTCCTCGACGGCGTCATCGCCGGCGTCTTCACCGTCCCCGGCGACGGCATGGTCGACTTCCCCGCCGTGCTCGCCGAACTCCCGGGCTACGACCGCTGGCTCGTCGTCGAGGCCGAGCAGGACCCGGTGAAGGCGAACCCGCTGGTCTACGCGAAAATGGGCCGCGAGAACCTCGCGCGCTATGCACGCGCCGCCGGGATGCTGTAACACAACGGTAAGAATACAGGAGGACGCCATGACGTCATTCGCAACATCCCTGCGCACCCTCGCCGCCGCCGGCGCGCTCACCTTGGCTGGCCTCACCGCCGCCGCCGCCCAGGGCACCGTCGTCGTCTATTGCGGCGTCGACGAGGCCTGGTGCCGCGCCATGACCACTACCTACGAGAAGCAGACCGGCGTTCATGTCGACATGACCCGCCAGTCCGCCGGCGAGATCTACGCCCGCCTGCGCGCGGAGAAGGAAAACCCCCGCGGCGACATCTGGTGGGGCGGCACCGGCGACCCGCACCTGCAGGCCGCCGACGAAGGCCTGACCGAGGACTACAAATCCCCTGCCCTGCCCCAGCTCCGCGACTGGGCGCAGCGCCAGGCCGAGCGCTCGAAGTTCCGCACCGTCGGCATCTATCTCGGCGCGCTCGGCTTCGGCTACAACAAGGAAGAGCTCGCCCGCCGCAAGCTTGCCGCCCCTGCCTGCTGGGCCGACCTGATCAAGCCGGAGTTCAAGGGCGAGGTGCAGATGGCCGACCCCAATTCCTCCGGCACCGCCTGGACCACGCTGGCCACCATCCTGCAGCTCATGGGCGAGGAACCCGGCTTCGCATACCTGAAAAAACTGCACGCCAACGTCAACGAATACACCAAGGCCGGCGCCGCCCCGGCGCAGTCGGCCGGCAAGGGCGAGACCCTGATCGGCATCGCCTTCCAGCATGACGTCATCGACGTCGCCAAGCGCAACTTCCCCGTCCAGGTCGTCTCCCCCTGCGAAGGCACCGGCTACGAGATCGGCTCGCAGAGCATCATCAAGGGCGCCCGCCACGCCGACGAGGCCCGCAAGTTCTACGACTGGGCGCTGACCGTCGACGCGCAGAAGATCGGTGCCGCCAACCGCAGCTACCAGATCCCCTCCAATAGCGCCGCCCCGATCCCCCCCGAGGCGCCTGACCTCAGCAAGATCAAGCTGATCGAATACGATTTTGCGAAATACGGCTCCTCGGCGGTGCGTACCGCCGTGCTCGGCCGCTGGACCAGCGAAGTGAAGAACGCGCCGCGCTGATCCCACCGGTGCAACGGCCCGACGACGCCCGCCCGCCTGGTGCCTGGGTGGGGCCGGCCTGGCTGGCGCTCGCCTGGGCGGGCCTCGTGGTGCTGCCCTGGTACGGGCTGGAGACGCCGCTGCCCATCCTGCTCGGCCTGCGCCCTGAAGCCGCACCGGCCCTGTTCCAGGGCAAGGCGTGGCTCTGGCCGCTGATGCTGCCGCTCCTGCTCGCCCTGCGCGGCCGCCCGGCGGCGCTCGCCTGGGGCGGCGGCCTGGGCCTCGCCTGGCTGGTCCTCGAAGGCGTCGCCGTCGGCCACCGCGGCTGGGGTATCCCCGGCCTCGCCACCCTGCTCGGCCCAGCGCCGACCCAGGCGGCGATGGGCTGGGGCGCGGCCGCCTACGCCTTCGCCTGCACCATGCTGCTCGCCACCGGCCTCGCCCGCCGCGGCTGGTGCCGCGGCGACATCTTCGTCATGGGCGCCCTGCTGCTTGTCATCGGCCTGATCGCCCTCTTCGTCGCCGTGCCCGTCCTCTCCATCCTGCGCTCCGCCATCGAGGACAACGCCGGCACCTTCGCCCCCGCACTGTTCGCGGAGAAATTCTTCAGCGCCACCATCTGGGGCCTGGACTGCCTCGGCGGCGTGAAAGCCTGCGGCGTCGCCTGGAACACCCTCGTCCAGGGCCTCGTCGTCGCCATCCTCGCCACCCTCCTCGGCCTCGCCTTCGCCCTCGTCGCCGTGCGCACCACGCTCCGGCTGCGCCCCCTCGTCCGCCTGCTCTCGCTGCTCCCCGTCATCACCCCGCCCTTCGTCATCGGCCTTGCGCTGATCCTGCTGTTCGGCCGCGTCGGCGTGGTCACCACCTTCCTCGCCGAGCATGCCGGCATCCCGCGCACGCGCTGGATCTATGGGATGGCCGGCATCACCATCGCCCAGCTGCTCGCCTTCACCCCCATCGCCTTCCTCGTCCTCGTCGGCGTGCTCGGCGCCGTCTCCCCCTCGCTCGAGGAAGCCGCGCAGACCCTGCGCGCCTCACGCTTCCACGTCTTCCGCACCGTCACCTGGCCGCTCATCCGCCCGGGCCTGGCCAACGCATTCCTGATCTCCTTCATCGAAAGCCTCGCCGACTTCGCCAACCCGCTGATGCTCGGCGGCAATTTCAACGTGCTCGCCACCGACATCTTCTTCGCCGTCGTCGGCGCCGCGCACGACCAGGGCCGCGCCGCCGTGCTCGCCCTCGTCCTCCTCGCCTTCACGCTCGCCGCCTTCCTCGCCCAGCGCGGCTGGACCGGCAGCCGCAGCTACACCACCGTCACGGGCAAGGGCGATGCCGGCCTTTCTGCGACGCTGCCCGCCCCGCTCAAGGCCGCCTGTCTCGCGGTGGTCATTCCTTGGCTGGTGCTGACGGTCGTCGTCTACGCCATCATCCTCGGCGGCGGCTTCGTCGTGACCTTCGGGCGCGACTACACGCCAACCCTCCAGTATCTGACCACCGCCTTCTCGATCGACCACGGCGTCGGCGGCTGGTTCCTCAGCGGCTCCGGCTGGCGCAGCTTCATCACCACGATGGAACTCGCCGCCATCGCCACCCCCGTCACCGCCGCCCTCGGCCTGCTTACCGCCTACCTGCTCAACCGCCAGACCTTCCGCGGCAAGGGCGCCTTCGAATTCGCGACCATGATGAGTTTTGCAATACCCGGCACCGTCATCGGCATCAGCTACATCCTGGCCTTCAACGTCCCTCCAGTGGAGCTGACGGGAACGGGCTTGATCATCATCATCTCCTTCGTCTTCCGGAACATGCCCGTCGGCATCCGCGCCGGCATCGCCAGCCTCTCGCAGATCGACCGCAGCCTCGACGAAGCCTCCATGACGCTCCGCGCCCGCTCTGCCCGCACCCTGCGCCTGGTCATCCTTCCCATCCTGCGCCCGGCCATCGTCACCGCCATGGTCTACAGCTTCGTGCGCGCCATCACGACCGTCTCGGCCGTCATCTTCCTGGTCTCCGGCGAATACAACCTCGCCACCGTCTACATCGTCGGCCGCGCCGACGTCGGCGAATACGGCGTGGCGCTGGTCTATTCCGCCGTCCTCATCGTCGTCATGGCCGCCGTCCTGATCGGCATCTCCGCCCTCGTCGGCCGCCAGCAGATCGGCCGCCGCGGCATGCTCGGCGCCCCCGCAACCGAAACGGTAGCCATATGAACGACGCCCCCCCCGCGGTCGCCTTCCGCGCCGTCTCCAAGCGCTACGGCACCTTCGCCGCCGTCGACGCCATCGACTTCACCATCGCCCGCGGCACGCTCGTCACCCTCCTCGGCCCCTCCGGCTGCGGCAAGACCACCACGCTGCGCCTCATCGCCGGCCTCGAACACGCCAGCAGCGGCCGCATCGAAATCGACGGCAAAAACGTCACCGCCCTCTCCGCCGCCGAACGCGACGTCAGCATGGTCTTCCAGTCGTACGCCCTGTTCCCCCACATGACCGTGCTGGAAAACACCTGCTACGGTCTGCGCGCCTCCGGTATTGCCAAGCCCGAAGCCGAACGCCAGGCCCGCGACAAACTCGCCCTCGTCGGCCTCGCCGGCTTCGAAGCCCGCCTGCCCAGCGAACTCTCCGGCGGCCAGCAACAGCGCGTCGCCGTCGCCCGCGCCATCGTCCTCGAACCCAAAGTCCTGCTCTTCGACGAACCCCTCTCCAACCTCGACGCCAAACTCCGCCGCCAGGTCCGCGAAGACATCCGCGCCCTCCAGCAAAACCTTAAACTCACCGTCGTCTATGTCACCCACGACCAACAGGAAGCCCTCGCCGTCTCCGACCGCATCATCGTCATGAACGCCGGCCGGATCGCCCAGGACGCCGCCCCACGCGCCCTCTACGAGCAACCCGCCAGCCGCTTCATCGCCGACTTCATCGGCGACGCGAACCTCCTCCCCATCACACTGCGTCGCCTCGACGCCACCATGGCCACCGTCCGCCTCGGCTCCCTCGACCTCACCCTCCCCCACCGCGGCGCCCAGGACGGCCCCGCCGAACTCGCCGTCCGCCCCAACGCCATCCGGCTCGACGGCACCCCAGGCCTCCCCGCCCGCATCACCAAAGCCGCCTACCTCGGCAGCCACATGGAATACGAATTCGCCATCGACGGCGTCGCCGACAACGTCTTCGTCATCCTGCCCGACGTCGCCACCCCCCTCACACCCGGCATGACCGTGACGATTACCTTCGATCCGGCTGGAGTCGCGGTGGTGCCGAAAGATTAGGGAAGGCAAGCGAAGGCGCTCCGCGGGCCAAGGGCTATGCCCTTGGAACCCGTTACCTTACGCGGCGGGATCAATGACCTTCAGCTGCGACTTGCTTTCTTAGCGCCGCAGGCAATCAGACCAAGCGACTGCACATACGCAGTGCGGTCGCTAGAATTTCAGGGGCTTCGCCACTCTCCACTTCGAGATCGTGGGATTGCGACTGAAGGCCATTGATCCAGCCGGGAGCGGTCATGGGATCCAAGGGCGAAGCCCTTGGCCGGCGGAGCCACTCTTCCTCAAAATCTTCCCCAGGAATCTTCGCCCACCCCCGCAGCCGGTTGCCAGCGCGACGCACCGCGCCTAGGCTTTTTGCGGGTCAGGAAACTGTGCGGCGAAGGAGCACTCCATGAAGGTCGGTCAGGCTATTGCTGAAATCATGAAACGCGAGGGGATCGAGAATCTTTTCGCGTATCCCGTCAATCACATGATCGAGCATGCGGCGGAGAAGGACATCCGTCCGATCATCGTGCGTCAGGAGCGTATTGGTCTGCACATGGCCGACGCCGTGTCGCGTCTGTCCTCGGGCAAGAAGCTCGGTGCGTTCGCCATGCAGCATGGCCCGGGCGCGGAAAATGCCATTGGCGGCATCGCGCAGTGCTATGGCGAGTCGGTTCCCGTTCTCGTGCTGCCGATGGGCTATGCCCGCCGCATCGCGCACATGGACCCGAACTTCAATTCCACCATCAGCCTGAAGTCGATCACCAAGTCGACCGAGCCGGTGATGCTGGCCTCCGAAGTCTCCAACATCATGCGCCGTGCCTTCACCAAGCTGCGCAATGGCCGCGGCGGCCCGGTGGTGGTCGAGATCCCCGGTGACATGTTCAACGAGGAGGTGCCCGAGCCCTTCGAATACACGCCGGTGCTGTCGACCCGTTATGGGCCCGACCCCGTGCACGTGAAGGAAGCCGCCAAGGCGATCGTCAACGCCAAGCGCCTGGTCATCTATGCCGGCCAGGGCGTGCACTACGCCCAGGCCTGGCCGCAGCTGAAGAAGCTCGCCGAGCTGCTCGGCGCCCCGGTGATGACGTCGCTGTCGGGCAAGAGCGCCTTCCCCGAGACCCATCCGCTCTCGCTCGGCTCGGGCGGCGTCGCCATGACGCGCATGGTGCCGCAGTTCCTCGACAAGGCCGACGTCATCTTCGGCATCGGCTGCTCCTTCACCGAGAGCTCGTTCGCGGTGAAGATCCCGGGCGGCAAGACCATCATTCACGCCACGCTTGATCCGAACCATCTGAACAAGGACGTCGAGGCCAAGATCGGCCTCGTCGGTGACGCCGGGCTGGTGCTCGACGACATCCTCTCCGAAGTGAAGAAGACGGTGAAGGCCAAGCGCGACTCCAAGAAGGTCGAGGCCGAGATCGCCAAGATCCGCGCCGACTGGATGAAGAAGTGGCTGCCCAAACTGACCTCGAAGGAGACCCCGCTCTCCCCCTACCGCGTCCTGTGGGATCTGCAGCACACCGTCGACGTCAAGAACACCATCATCACCCATGACGCCGGCAGCCCGCGCGACCAGCTCTCGCCGTTCTGGCAGTCGATCACGCCGCTGAGCTACATCGGCTGGGGCAAGACCACCCAGCTCGGCTATGGCCTCGGCCTGGCCATGGGCGCCAAGATCGCCCACCCCGAGAAGCTCTGCATCAACGTCTGGGGCGACGCGGCGATCGGCTTCACCGGCATGGACTTCGAGACCGCGGTGCGCGAGCGCATCCCCATCATGTCCGTCCTGCTGAACAACTTCTCGATGGCCATCGAACTGAAGATCATGGCGCTCTCCACCGAGAAATACCGCACCACCGACATCTCCGGCGACTACGCCGCAATGGCCCGCGCCTTCGGCGGCTACGGCGAGCGCGTCACCAAGCCTGAAGACATCGTGCCCGCCATCAAGCGCGGCATCGAGCAGACCAAGAAGGGCGTCCCCGTCCTGCTCGAGTTCATCACCTCCAAGGAAACCGAAGTCTCCCGCCCCGGGACCTGATCGGCTTCCCCCTCCGCGAAAGGGCCTGTCCAGCGATGGACAGGCCCTTTTTCGTTTCAGGAAGGGACGTGCCTCCGGCGGGCAAGGGCCTTGCCCTTGCATCCAGTTACCTCCCGTCTTCGCCCCCACGATCTCGCCGGCGGGACTGGCGAAGCCTCAAAACAATAGCGACCGCCCCCAGGTCGGTGCGGTCGCTCTTTGTGATTGCCTGCGGCGCCAAGGACGAAGTTGTCAACCGAAGGCCGCCGGTCCAGCCAAGAGATGGGGTGGGTTCCAAGGGCCTCTCGGCCCTTTGGCCGCCGGAGGCCCTTCCCTTGCTAAACCCCCGCCTTCTGCAACGCCGCCAAATACCCACGGTTCCACGTCGGGCAGATCATCACCTCGTTGATCACCACGTGCGGCGGCAGGCAGGCGATGTAGCGGATGAGGTCGCCGACGTCTTCCTTCTGCGCCATCTTCGCGCGGTCCTCGGCGCTCACCGGCACTGGCCGCTTGTCGAGAATGGGCGTCGCCACTTCGCCAGGCAGCACCGCGGTGCAGCGGATGCCGTTGACGCATTCCTGCATGTTGATGGTGTGGCAGGCCGCGACCACGCCGTGTTTGGCGGCGACGTAGGCGGGGCCGCTCATCAGCCCGACCCAGCGGCCGGCCATCGAGGCGGTGACGATGATCTGCCCGTCCTTCTGCTTGCGCATCGCCGGCAGGACGGCGATCGCGCCGTAGAACACGCTGTCGAGGTTGCCGTGCAGCACGGTGTCGATGCCTTCGGGGCTGATCTTGTCCCACGAGCGGTCGAGGATATTGATGCCAGCGTTGGCAACGAAGATATCGATGCGCTTGAGCTTCTTGACTATCCAGTCGGCGATGCCCTGCACCGCGGTCGCGTCCGTCATGTCCCCGGCCTGCACGTAGGCCACCCCTCCGGCCTTCTTGATCGCCGCGGCCACCGCCTTCAGCGGCGCCGGACGCCGGCCGGTCAGCACCAGCGTCGCCCCTTCGGCGGCCAGTGCGTGTGCCGCCCCTTCGCCGATGCCGGTGCCGGCACCTGTCACCCAGACGACCTTACCTTCGAGCTTGCCCATTGCTGTCTCCCTGTTCGCGGCGGCTTGTGGCGTCGGCCGTCCCGTGTTGCACTCGCGCATGACGCACCAATGCGCCGTGAGGAGGAAACATGAAAATCCGCTCGGTTGAAACCCTGCGCGCGAATGCCGGCTGGCGCTTGTTCTCGTTCCTGAAGATCACCACCGACAATGGCATCGTCGGCTGGTCCGAATACAACGAAAGCTTCGGCAGCGCCGGCCTCTCCGCGGTGATCGACGCCCTCACCCAGTCCCTCATCGGCAAGGACCCGCGCCCCGTCGAGCGGATCATCTCCCACCTTCACGTCGCCACCCGCCAGTCCCGCGGCGGCATCAACCACCAGGCCATCGCCGCCATCGAGAACGCCCTGCTCGACATCAAGGCGAAAGACCTCGGCATCCCCGTCTACGCCCTCTTCGGCGGCCCGGTCCGCGACCGCATCCCCGTCTACTGGTCGCATACCGGCACATACCGGGTGCGCAACGCCGAGCTGATGGGCGTGAAGCCGCTCATCACCTACGACGACCTCGCGCGCCACTGCGAGGACATCCGCAAGCAGGGCTTCAAGGCGCTCAAGACCAACATCATTCCCTTCCGCGATGGCAAGCTCGGCCCCTTCAATCCCGGCTTCGGCCGGACCCCGGGGTTCCCTGAGCTGAACTGGGACAATTCCATCGTCCGCGCCGCCCAAGACACGGTGGCCGCCTGCCGCCAGGGCGCCGGCGACGACATGGGCCTGATGCTCGACGTCAACTTCCACTTCAAGACCGAGGGCTTCCGACAGATCGCCCACGCCATGGCGCCCTACAACCTCACCTGGCTCGAGATCGACATGCACGACCCGGCCTCCATGGCCGACATCCGCTCCATCGCCCCCTGCCCCATCGCCTCCTACGAGACCCTCTGCCACCGCCGCGAGTTCAAGCCCTACTTCGACGCCCACGGCGCCGACGTCGCCATCATCGACGTCGTCTGGAACGGTCTCGCCGAGAGCGTGAAGACCGCGGCGATGGCCGAGGTCTACGAAATCAATTGTGCGCCGCACAACTTCTACGGCCATCTTTGCTCGATGATCTCGGCCCATTTCTGTGCCGCGGTGCCCAATTTCCGCATCATGGAGATCGACATCGACAGCGTGGCGTGGCGCGATGAGTTTTTTACCGACGTGCCACGCATCGAAAACGGCGAACTGGTCTTGCCGACCGGCCCCGGCTGGGGCATCGACATCAATGAGGCGGCCGTGCGTGCCCGCCCCCCGCAATAGGTTCCTGAAGGAGACATACCGAGAATGGCCAAGTTCAAGATCGTCACGCCCGAGGGGGCCAGCTTCACGGTCGCCGGTGGCGGCTACGACTACGAAATGGAAGCCCTCGCCGGCATGGACGCCGAGATCGTCGAATGCCCCGCCACCGAGGAAGGCTTCATCGCCGGCACCAAGGACGCCGACGCCATCTACGCCAAGGGCATGTCCTTCACCCCCAAGATGATCGCCGCCCTCCCCGAGCGCTGCCGCGGCATCGTCCTCGGCACCGTCGGCGTCGACTACGTCGATGTCGCCGCCGCCACCGTGCGCAACATGCCGGTCACCAACTGCCCCGATACGTTCATTGAGGAAGTCGCCGACCACGCCATGATGCTGCTGCTCTCCACCCACCGCCGCGCCATCGAGCAGGACCGCATGGTCCGCGAAGGCCGCTGGCGCGATGGCCGGCCGCAGCTGCTCGAAGTGCCGCGCCTCATGGGCCTCACCCTCGGCTTCATCGCCTTCGGCCACGTCGCCCGCGCGGTGGCCATGCGCGCCCGCGCCTTCGGCCTGCGCATGATCGCCTATGATCCGTTCATCGAAGAGCTGGTCATGCCGCCCTACGGCGTCGAGCCCGCCACGCTCGAGGAAGTCCTCACCAAGTCCGACTTCGTCTCCATGCACGCGCCGGCCACGCCGGAAGCGCAGGGCATGCTGATGGAGAAGCACTTCCGGATGATGAAACCCAACGCCATCTTCATCAACACCGGCCGCGGCGCCACCGTCCAGGAAGACGGCCTCATCAAGGCCCTCGAACAGAAATGGATCGCCGGCGCCGGCCTCGACGTCTTCCAGGTCGAACCCGCCCGCCAGGACAACCCGCTGCTGAAAATGCCGCACGTGATCCTGTCGCCGCACAACGCCTCCGCCTCCGCCCGCTTCGACCCGGCCCGCAAACGCCGCGTCGGCCAGGAACTCGCCCTCCTCCTCGGCGGCCGCTGGCCCATGAGCTGCGTAAACCCGACCGTGCTCACCAAAACCAACCTCCGCCGCTGGCAGCCCTACAGCATGGAACGCGGCCCCAACTCGTAGGTCGGGCTGAGACCGGGAAAAGTAAGGCCAGGGGCTTTGCCCCTGGACCCCAGCAGGGGGCAGCGCCCCCTGCACCCGGCGACCGTTTAAGGAAAGGGGCTGACATAGCTAAGCCCATAAGGTTTTGATATGTCGCATGAAATCAGCTCGTCGCCGAAGTCGGCTTGAGACGGGGGTCCAGGAGGCCCTGATTGTACACTTTGTCGGCGGGGTTCC
>Ga0164296_1000390_pt1 | contig 53526 bp, 47 predicted proteins | sample GEODES057metaG_FD_113533 | JGI IMG/M metagenome (GOLD analysis project Ga0164296, IMG submission 113533) | Dystrophic lake water microbial communities from Trout Bog Lake, Wisconsin, USA - GEODES057 metaG | ecosystem: Environmental > Aquatic > Freshwater > Lake | place: USA: Trout Bog Lake...
ACTTCTCCTTCTCCGGCCTGAAGACGGCCGTGGTCCGGGCCACCGAAAAGCAGCCCGACACGACCGTGGCCGACGTGGCCGCCTCCTTCCAGGCGGCCGTGGCCGAACAGTTGCTTCGCAAGCTCCGCCAGGTGCTCGACGAGCGTGACGTTCGCGGCATCGCCCTCGCCGGCGGGGTGGCGGCCAACTCGGCGCTCCGTCGTGGGGTGCAGGTCCTCGCCGAGGAGCGCGGGGTGCCGAGCTACTTGCCGTCGCTCAAAATGTGCACCGACAACGCGGCCATGATCGCCGCCGCCGGCCTCCACCGCTTTGCGCTCGATGGACCGAGCGCCCTCGACCTCTCGGCCCGACCGAACTGGCCACTGGCGGCCCTGTCGTGAGCGAGCGCTGGATTCCCTTTGACGTCGCAGACGCCGACGAGAACCCCTTCACCCAGTTCGCGCGGTGGTTCGACGAGGCGGCCAGTGAGATGCGCGAGCGTGAGGCCATCGCCCTCACCACCGTCTCGGCCAGTGGTCGGCCCAGTACGCGGATGGTCTTGCTGCGCCACTACGACCAGGAGAGCTTTGGCTGGTTCACCAACTACGAGTCGCGCAAGGGCCGTGAACTGGCCGAGCACCCCGTGGCGGCCCTCCTCTGGTACTGCGAACCGCTCGGTCGTCAAATTCGCATCGAGGGTCCCGTCTCGCGGATGAGCGAGGCCGCCTCTGACGCCTACTTCGCCTCGCGCCCCCGCGGCCACCAACTCGGCGCCCACGCCTCGGCCCAGAGTTCACCGCTCGAGAGTCGGGCCGCTTTCGACGCCCGGTTGGCCGAGGTGGAAGAGGAGTTTCGCGACCGCGAGATTCCCCGCCCGCCCTACTGGGGTGGCTTCGAACTGCGGCCGGACTACTTCGAGTTCTGGCAGCACCGCCGCGATCGACTGCACGACCGGGTCATCTACCAGCCCACCCTTGACGGGTGGCAGCGCTACCGTCAAGCGCCGTAGGCAGTCCAGTCGATCTGATTCCGGGGCTGTGAGGCGCGCACCGTCGTCGCGTGCCGGAAGCGGTAGGCGAGGAACGACATCGCCTGGATCCGGGTACGAATCGGCCGCCAGCTCATCACCCACTGCGAGTGGGTAATGGCCATGATGATCAAGATTTCGACGCAGGCGACAATGACGCCCAGGGTGAACCGTTGAGCGAAGGCCGCCACCAGAGAAGCGATGAGTCCGACACCCCAAACGCACAACTCGGTGCACAGTCGTCGGTAGCCGGGGCCGAGTTCCGGCCAGACGACCCGCAGCTGGGCCTGGCCCTGGCCGTAGATGAGGTAACGCCGCAGTTCCCGCTCCGCGTTACCCCAGTCCATTTCGAGGGTGGCCGCGCGCACGCAGTGGATGGTCACGCCGCGCCGTGCGAGTTGGCCACTCACCTCGGAGTCCTCGGCCGTCCCGAGCCGTTCGTCGAAGCCCCGCACGGCCACGAGGTCGTCTCGCAGAAAGGCCGCGTTGGCCGTGACGGCGACCTCGAGGACGGACCCGTCGGGGTGGTCATTTATCCAGTGACGGCGTTGACCGGGAATTGGCTTGATTGGTCCGACGACGGCCCGCCACGTGCCGGCCCGCAGTGGGGCCGTGATGGCCTCGAGCCAGCCGTCGGGGGGTTCGGCGCCGGCGTCGATAAAGGCAATGACGGGACCGCGAGCCAACGTCACGCCGACGTTGCGCTGGTGCGACGTGGTGCGGCCGGGTGTCGTGGCGTGGTAGTCAACCCACCGCACCCAGGGGTGGGCGTCAGCAACGTGCTGCAGACGGCCCTTCGAGGCATCAACGACGATGCACTCCGCTTCGAGCCGTTCACACTGGTCCCGCAGGGCGCTCAGTGTCGTGGCCAGGAAGGGCTCATCTCGACAGACGACAAGCACACTGATGGTAGGGGGCAGTTCGCTCATGGTTTCCCCCGTAGCGTAGTAAGTATTGCGGTTAGGTAACGGACGTTGCGTCACGAACTAGCACTCCACCCGCTACTCTGCTAATTTGGCACTCGTAAGGTTTGAGTGCTAATCAACCAGGAGGCAAAACCAAATGAAGCTGCAACCGCTTGAAGACCGCATTGTGGTCCGTCCTAACGTCGCCGAAGCCACCACGGCGTCCGGCCTCGTGATTCCCGACACCGCCAAGGAAAAGCCCCAGCAGGGTGAAGTCCTCGCCGTCGGCCCCGGCCGTCGCTCGGACTCCGGCGAACTGATCCCCACCGGCGTCAACACCGGTGACACCGTCGTCTACTCCAAGTACGGCGGCACCGAGATCTCGGTTGATGGTGAGGACCTCTTGATCCTCTCCAGCCGTGACGTCCTCGCCACCATTACTAAGTAAGGAACCTCATGTCTAAGTTGCTTAAGTTTGACGAAGAGGCCCGCCGCGGCCTCGAAGCTGGTGTCGACAAGCTCGCCGACGCCGTCAAGGTGACGCTGGGACCCAAGGGCCGCAACGTCGTCATTGGCAAGAAGTTTGGTGCCCCCACCATTACGAACGACGGTGTGTCGATCGCTCGCGAAATCGAGCTCGAGGACCCGTTCGAGAACATGGGTGCCCAGTTGGTGAAGGAAGTCGCCACCAAGACCAACGACGTCGCCGGTGACGGTACGACGACCGCTACGGTCCTGGCCCAGGCCCTCATCAAGGAAGGTTTGCGCAACGTCGCCGCCGGTGCGAACCCGGCCGGCCTCAAGCGCGGTATCGAGAAGGCCGTCAAGGCGGCCGTGGCCTCGATCCACGAGCAGAGCCAGACGGTCTCCGACAAGACGCAGATTGCCCAGGTCGCCACGATCTCGGCCGCTGACGCCTCCATCGGTGAAGTCATCGCCGACGCCATCGACAAGGTCGGTAAGGACGGCACCGTGACCGTCGAAGAGTCCAACACGTTCGGTATTGAGCTCGAGCTCACGGAAGGTATGGCCTTCGACAAGGGCTACTTGTCGCCGTACTTCGTGACCGACCAGGAGCGCCAGGAGGCCGTCCTTGAGGACGCCTTCATCTTGTTCACCTCGGGCAAGATCTCGGCCGTCCACGACCTCGTGCCCGTCCTCGAGAAGGTCATGCAGTCGGGTCGCGCGCTGTTGATCATCGCCGAAGATGTCGAGGGCGAAGCCCTCGCCACGCTCGTCGTCAACAAGATCCGTGGCACGTTCACCTCGGTGGCCGTCAAGGCCCCCGGCTTCGGTGAGCGCCGCAAGGCCATGCTCCAGGACATGGCGATCCTGACCGGCGGTACGGTCATCTCGGAAGAGATCGGCCTCAAGCTCGAGTCGGCCACGGTCGACCTGCTCGGCCGCGCTCGTCGCATCGTCGTGACCAAGGACGCCACCACCATCGTTGATGGTGCTGGCTCGGCCGCTGACGTGGCTGGCCGTGTCGCCCAGATCAAGGCCGAGATCGAGAACACCGACTCGGACTGGGACCGCGAGAAGCTCCAGGAGCGCCTCGCCAAGTTGGCCGGCGGCGTTGCCGTGGTCAAGGTTGGTGCCGCGACCGAAGTCGAGCTCAAGGAAAAGAAGCACCGCATCGAGGACGCCCTGAGCGCCACCCGTGCGGCCGTGGACGAAGGCATCGTCGCCGGTGGTGGTACCGCCCTCGTGCGTAGCCGTGCCGCCGTTGACGCGCTGATTGCCGAACTGAGCGGCGACGAAGCCACCGGTGCTCGCATCGTGGCCAACTCGCTCGAGGCTCCGCTGCGCCACATTGCCGCGAACGCTGGCTTCGAGGGTGCCGTCAAGGTCCGTGAGGTTGCCGACGCGTCGGGTTCCTTCGGTCTCAACGCCATTACCGGCGAGATTGTTGACCTGGTTGCGGCCGGTGTCATCGACCCCGCCAAGGTAACGCGCTCGGCCCTGCAGAACGCTGCGTCCATCGCCGCGTTGTTGCTCACGACCGAGGCCATTGTCGCCGACAAGCCGGAACCCGCTGCCGCGGCCGGCGGCCACGATGGTGGCATGGGCGGCATGATGTAACGAACACCGACAGGTGTTGCAAAAGCCGGGCCTTCGGGCCCGGCTTTTGTGTTTGGTGGCTAGAGACAGCGGAACTACGAAACTGAAATGCCGTAGACGTCAATGGCGTTCTCGCGACCTATTAGGGATGCCACTCGTAGAGCATCCTCAACTGTGCAGTCGCCACGCTCGACCCAGGTCGAGAGGACGTTCGTCATACCCCGTCGCCACAGGTGGGCCCCGATGAAGTGCAGTTCGGCCGGTCCCCAGCCATCACTCGAATAGAGCTGCTTGGTGAAGGGGCCAATTTCAAGTGACTCGCGAATGATGGTCTCGCTCTGCAGACCGGTGTAGTTGATAGCTTCGCCAATATCAAAGAAGACGTGCGGAAACATTTGTGAGAGATACGCCGCGGCTCGGTGGTAGGGGTAGCAGTGGAGCAACATAATGTCCGCTCCGAGACCCTCGGTGGCTTTCATAAAGTCGGTCAGGAGAGCAGGGTGGGCGCGCAGAAGGTTGATATCTGAGTCACCGTAGCCAATGTGAAACTGCAAAGGTTTGTTGCAGTCGATCGCAGACCACATGAGAAAGCTCATCAGCATCGGGTGGCTTATGCGAATGGTTCCGCGCTCGGCAATTTCGCCATACCAACTCGTGACCGCCAACTCGACATCGCGGTCCGATGGGCGCAGCTGCGGAACATCGAGTCCGTACCGGTAGGCCGCAATTGATTTGAAGCCGACCGCCCCGTTGCGTACTGCCTCACTAAGCGCGAGCCGCACGGCATCGCCGAACGCGGCCGGCGAAACCTCACGGGCCGCAATGGCCTCGGCGACGGCTTCGAGCCGCACGATCTCGAAGGTGGGCGAGCCGCTGAGCTCGGCCGTCTCGGCCAGGTCGGTGAGCGTCGCGGTGGCGAAGCCGGTGTCGATAATCATCGCCCCCAGCCCGGCCGCCTGGAGGAGCCGTCGGTTGACCTCACGAGCGCCGAGGGCGAGCCGCTGCTCGACGTAGGCCTCGGGCGTGGCGTGGGCCTCGAGACCGAGCAGGGGTGCGCAGAAGCGACGCACCGCGAGTCCGAACTGGGAGTCGAAGTTGGTGGTGCCCGCACGGCGAGGGCGATCGGATTCGGTCATGACCGACTCGAAGGCCTCGCGGTCCAGTTCGACGCGCAGCGTCCCGTGGACGTGGTGGTCAATCAGTTCGAGAGTAGCGATGGCCTCGCCGATAGGGGTGTTCATAAACGTCCTTGTGCTTTACCAGCCACCGTAGGCGGCGAGTACGTCGGGTGAAACGAGTCCGGCCGCGGCGTCGTTGAGCGCCTGACCGAGAATTTCAACGGCGCGATCAATCTCGTCGTCGCTAATAACCAGAGGCGGCGTCAGTTCGAGGACGTTGCCCCCTACTTTGTAGACGCAGACACCGAGTTCGAAGGCGCGATAGGCCACGGCCGCGGCGAAGGCGTTGTCGGGCGTGTGCGTGTCGTGTTCCGTGACCAGCTCGACGCCGTTCGCGAGACCCCGACCGCGGACGTCACCGACGCGCGGGTGGTCGAGGGCGCGCAGTCCCGCGCGAAGGCGCTCGCCCGCGCGAGCGGCCCGGGCGGGGAGGTCCTCGTCAATTAAGACGCGCAGCACCTCGCGACCGACGGCGGTACAGATGGGATTGCCCGCCGTCGTGAGCAGCGCCGCGGCCGCCGGTCCGTCGAAGATGCTGGCCGGGCCCACGGCCGCCGACAACGGCAGTCCGTTGCCGAGTACTTTGCCGAAGCAGACGATGTCGGGCACGACGTTTTCGTGGGCGAAGGCGTGCAGCAGCCCGGGGCGACCGAGCCCGACCTTGACTTCGTCGACGGCGAAGAGAACGTCGTACCGGGCGCAGAGTGCCGCAATGCCGGTGAGTAACCCATCGGGAGGAACGACCATGCCGCCATCGGCCAACATTGGTTCAACCATGATGCAGGCAATGTCGCCGCCCGCGAAGGCCGCCTCAATTTGACCCAGGGTGACGGCGAGCGGGTCGCGGCCGTCCGCTGGCGGGCGATAGGGGTTGGGGTAGTCAACGAAGATGGTGTCGGGGTCCGGAGTCACCGCACCGGCGTTGACGTGCACGCCCGAGGCGGCCATCGCCAGTCCGATACCACCGTGGTAGGAGTGGTGGAAGGCCACGATCTTGCGCTTACCGGAGTTAAAGCGCACGGCCCGCAGGGCGACGTCACAGGCGTCGGAACCGGCGTGCCCGAGGTAGACCCGCCGATCACCCGAACCGGGCACGAGGGCCAACAAGTCCTCGGCCAGTCCCACGGAATCGGGGTGCACCGCGGAGAGTCCACCCGCGCCCGGTGGCGCGACGGCCGCCCGCGTGAGTGCCTCGACGATCCGGGGGTGGCCGTGACCGAGGCCGGCGGCCGTCCAGGTCGCCGTCAGGTCGATGAGCTGTCGCCCACCGACCTCGACCAACGTCGCTCCGCTACCGGACTCCAGCGCGAGCGGAAAGAACCGTAGTTTTTCGATACCGGCGACGGCCGCGAGGTCGCGGCGGTAGAGCGCGGCAGCGCCGGGGGCGAGTTGGTCGAGGCCAGCGGGCTCCATGATCAGACCTCCGTGGTGGGGAAGGGCTGCTGACCGTGACCGGTCGACGCGGCGAGGTTCTTGCCCTCAACTTCCGAGAGATCCCGGTTCAGGCCAGCCGTAATCTTCCCCGCGATGCCGGGCGTGGCGACACCGATGAGGAGACCGACCACCATCACGACGAAGGCGATGAACGGGGCGGCTAGCCAGGAGGTCTGGGACTTCACGTTGTAGTAGAACACCGCGAGAATCAAGACGGTGCCAATCATGGGGATGGCCGACTCGTAGATGAGTTCACGGCGCTCGGTGAAGAAGTGCTTAATCGTGCCCAGCTCGACCATCAAGTAGGCCACCATCAAGGTGATGGCGCCGATGGTGGAGTAGTAGAAGTAGTCACTCAGGGCCGAGCTGCCGAGACCCATCGCCGGGTGTCCGGTGATGAAGGAGACCAGGGAGACGATGAACGTGACGCCCACCACGGCCGCCATGGCCGTCGTCGGCTCGCCACGCTTGTCGAGGCGACCCCACGTCGCCGGTCCGACGCCGTCACGGGAGAAGGCGAACAGCAGTCGACCGGCGGTGCCGGCCGATCCGAGCATGCAACCGAAGGCCGACATGATGGCCGTGAACGACAAGACCAACGAGAACCACTGGCCGACGTAGTTGTGGCCGAGCTGCGCCAGCGAGTTGCCCGAGGTCGAGAAGGCCTTGAGGCCGGCGGCGTTAGTACCGAAGCCGACGGTCTGGGCGAACATCACGAGGATGAAGAGAACGCTGGCGCCAATAACGGTCGTCAGAAGGGCCCGAGGAATGTTGCGCTTCGGGTCGGTCGTCTCTTCGCCTAGGGCTGCGGCTCCTTCGAAGCCACCCCACGAAAGCAGGGCGCCAACGACGGCACCCATGATGCCCGAGAAGCTCTGGCCCTTGAAGCTGAAGGTGCCGAGGTCCAGGCCGCCACCGTGGTGGTTGCCGCCCTTGGCCAAAATGACGAAGGTCAAGATCGTCATGGAGGCTACGCCGATACCTTCAATGATGAGGAGCGTGCGCACGACCGAACGGAACTCCCGCGTCGCCATGAAACCAGTCAACGCGAGTCCGACGCCACCACTGAGCAGCCACGGAATTTGCACGGGGTGACTCGAGTTCTGGGCGTTAGCCAAGAAGGCGTTGACGAAGCTACCGATTGCGCCCACGTTGCCGATGGCGAAGAACAGGTAGGTGACCATAACGCCCCAGCCCGAGAAGTAGCCGGCCCGTGGTCCCAACGTCTTGCCCACCAGCGCGTAGGCCGAGCCGGCCTGGCTGTAGCGCTGGGTGAGGCGAATGAAGCCGTGTGAGATGAGCAAAATACAGATACCACCGAGGACGAAAATCAGTGGTACCGCGCGGCCCACGGCCGCGGCCGTGCCCTGACCGTTGCCGGACATGGCCAGGCTCGGGCCAACGATGCCGAGTGAAAGGCCCAGGGCCCCCCACACGGAGAGATTGCGACGCGGCTGCGTTGCGGTGTCGCCTTGAACAGTCTGACTCATGTGCTCCCCATTTCCATTTCGAACCACTTTGGTTCGATGATGCTCAGTACGGGTCTATGACGACCACGCGAAGCAGAAGCGCTCGACGAGGTCCGCATAGGACGTCGTCGCCGCGAGGTCAACTTCGTGACCTCGGACGGCACCTACTGCTTCGAGCTGACGCTCACTGAGAATGTCCCGAATCACGGGGCTGGCCAGTGTGGCCGCGAGGTTCCGTGCTTGATCGGTGTCGAAGGTGGCGATGGCCGCTGGTGTGCCCAACGTGGTGTTGGGGTCCTGGGGCGCTTCGTCGGGGAGGGGGGCGTTCGTGGTCATGCCGTGGTGTGCAAGTCCGAGCACCACGGCGAGGGCCGCGTAGGGGTTGGCGGTGTGGTCAGTGACTTTGATCTCAACGTTGGCGCCGTGCGGATTACCAGGGGTTGCCTGGCAGAGACGAACGGCGGCCTCCCGGTTCTCGACACCCCAGCAGACGAACGCTCCGGACCACTTGCCGGCCTGCAGCCGCGTGGTCGACAGCAGCGACGGCGCGAGAATGCCGAGTGCGTTGGGCAGTTCGTGCAGAATGCCGCCAATGGCACTCGCGCCGGCCGGCGTGAGTCCGCGGGGGCCGTCGCCACCGGAGAAAAGGGGCTGACCGTCGCGTAGGAGGCTGAAGTGCACGTGGGCGCCGTTACCAATACCTTCCACGAGGGACTGGGGGGCGAAGGAGAGACGCTTGCCGTGGCGGCGAGCGACGCGACAGAGAATGAGTCGAGTAGCGACGAGCACGTCGGCGGCCGCCACTGGATCGAGCGGCGGGGTCGACAGTTCGATCTGGCCCCGGCCGGCCTCGGCGTGGAGCTGTTCCACCGCAATACCGGCAACCGCGAGACTGCGCAGGATGTCGGCAAAGAAGGCTTCGTTATCCATCATGGCCCGCAGGCCGTAGGCGACACCCGTCCCGACCTCGCCACTACTGGCGTCAAAGGCGGTGAACTCAATTTCGAACGCGCTCCGGCCGGTGACGTTTGCACTGGCCAGTAGGTCGACCTGGCGGCGGAGGGTGCCGCGGGGGCAGTGGGCGAGGGGCTGGTTCTCCTGGTCGTAGAGGCAGACGGGCGCCCACGCCAGACCGTCACCCAGCACGCGGGCGGCGCCGAGGTCGGCCTTCATCCGCATATCGCCGACCACGGAGAAGTACTCGGTCAGGGGCAGGGCGTCATCAATGCAGAAGTTGGCCCACGAGTAGGAGGCCCCGAGGCCGCTGCGGTGGAAGGCCTCCACGCGCTCGAGGGGGACCTGCTTGGCGCGCACGACGCCACTGTTGTCGACAAAGGTACCGACGAGGGCGTGCACCCCGAGGGCCCGCCAGGACTCAACCAACTCGCTAACGGCGTCACTATCGAAGAAGGTCATCGGGTGAGTAGTCACGTCGCCTCCTTTGAACCATCCTGTACAGAGAATGAATTTTTATTCTTTCGTGTAACATAGTCGACAGCAAGAGGGTCGGGCAGTGCACTAGGCCCTCGGAGAGGTCGTATGTGCCGTCTACTCGCGTTCGCGTCCAGTACCTCAATGGCAATTTTGTCGTTGTTAACGCCAGATGAATTAGAAAACTACCGAGCGATGTCGACGTTGCACGCCGACGGGTGGGGCGCCGCGGCCTGGACGGTGGATGATCAGGTGACCACTGTCAACTCCGTTGAGCGAGCCATTGACGACGCAACCTTTGACTCGGTCGTGGCGTCGCCGGCAACGGCCGGCATCGTGCACTTGCGCTGGGCGACGGCCGGCCTCCCCGTCTGCCTAGAAAACACGCACCCGTTCTCGATTGGTGGGTGGTCCTTCGCTCACAACGGCTCGTTCCCTCACCACGAGCGACTGCTCAACGAGCTGTCGGCCGAACGACGCAGCGAACTGCGAGGCACGACCGACTCCGAGCTCTACGCCGCGCTGGTGGTACAACGGGCCCAGGAGCTCGGTGACATCGTGGCCGGCCTTCGCTCGGCCATCGCGACAATTCGCGACGTCTGCGGCCTCGGATCGCTGAACTGTTTGATCCTGCAGCCCGGCCGCCTCATCGCGGCGCAAGCAGTCGACGCAACAAAGGCCCCAGTGCAGTCTCTCCGCGCGGCCGTCAGCCACGAGGACGAACTCCCCGAGGGCCACGACGAGAACTACTACCGTCTGCGCTACACCGTGCGGGACGGCAGCTTCCTCGTGGCCTCCACTGGCGTCGCCACCGATGGATGGCAGACGTTAGATGACGACACGATTATCGACGTTGATGTCGCGGCAGGCCAGGCGACGTTGCTGGCACTCGACACGGCCGAGGTGCGTTCTCGAGTGACCTTCTCGTCCGCTGCGGTGTCGTAGCGTGCTGGCGTGAGCGTTTCTTCGCCCGTCTCGATTATTGAGCTGCTGCGGCGCTCCTTTTCGTCGCTCACGCCCACCGAGAAGAAAGTGGCGCACGCGCTGCTGGCCCGGTACCCCGCGGCCGGACTCAATGGCGTGGCCGAACTGGCGAGCGAAGCCCAGACGTCGACGGCGACCGTCGTTCGCCTCGTGCAGAAATTGGGGTTCGAGGGATTCGCCGCCTTTCACGACGCGCTGCTCGACGAGTTGTCGACCCGAGAAGCCGGTCCTCGCGACCGGTTGGCAACGGCAGTGGGTCCCGCGTCGGGCATCCTGCCGGGGCTCTCGGCGGCCCTGTCCGCCTCCGTTGCGGCCATCGCGTCCACGGTGCCGTCGGCCGAATACGACGCCGCCGTCGCGCTCCTCACGAATCCCAAGTCGCGCATCCTGATGGTCGGGGGACGGGTGAGTCAGGCCTGGGCCGAAATGTTTGCCACGTACATCGCCCGCGCCCGCCGCGACGTCGCGGTCCTATCCCGCGACCCTGGTCGACGCGTTGCCTCGCTGCTCGACGTCTCGGCTCGCACGGTCCTCGTGGCCTTTGACTTCCGTCGTTACGACGAGGCCACCGTGCAGGTCGTTGAAGAAGCCCATCGCCGCCACGCCTCCGTCATTTTGATTACCGACCTGTGGCTGTCGCCGGCGGCCAACTCGGCCGACATCGTGCTGCCGGTGCCCGTGGATGGCCCGTCACCGTTCGACACCTCGACCACCGCACTGACGTTGGCGGAAGCGCTCACCTGGAGTGTGGTTCAAGCTCTCGGTCAGCGAGGAGTTGAGCGCATGCGCGAGTGGGACGAACTGGCCGCCCGGTTTCACTAGCTCCGAGCGCGGAAGGTGGGCCTTGCGCCCACTGGCTCAGTCCTCGATCCAGCGCTGCGCTGGCTGTTGCTGCAACGTTCGAGCGTAGCGACCGGGGAGATAGATGGCCATGAAGAGGGCCCGGCTGAGTCGGCGAACTGGCGTGCAGGTCGCAATCCGGCGGCTGGTGGCGAGAAGGACCAGGCCAAGGGCGACGAGTCCCACCGCCGCCAGGCCAACCCACGGCGAAATGGCGAAGCCCGCGACGACGCCCAGCAGAACGGCGAGGAGGAGCGAGACGGCCTCCGCACGTTGGCGCAGGCACCGAGGGGCCCGCTGGGGCCACAGGCGGTAGTTATCGGCCATCGCCCGTCCGTACTGCCAGTGTCGCTTGAGTTCGCGACGCGCACTACCCCAGTCCATGGTGAGGGCGGCCTCGTGGATGGCAATCACGGCCGAACCGAGCGCTTCGAGTTGCCACGTGAACTCGGCGTCGCTGAGTCCGCGAAGGCGACCCTCGAACCCCTGAGCCCGACGTGCGAGCTCGCGACGCACCGCCAAATTCGCCGTGACCCCTACCGGTACCTTGGTGCCGGTCGGGGCATTGTTGACGGCGGGTCGACGGTGGCCGGTGGGCGGGAAGATCGGGCCGGTGGTGCAGTCGTACACACCCCGCGTGATGGGCCCCGTGAGGGCGACGAGCCAGTTCGCGGGAGCAATGGCCCCGCAGTCGATGAAGGCCACGATGTCGCCGCGCGATGCCGCAAGGGCTAGGTTGCGCTGGCGCGCAATCGGCCGGGGGTTGGCGTCAGGGGTGGCGTCAATCCACCGGACCCAAGCGCGATCGGCCGCAATGTTCGCTAGACGGCCCTCGGAGAGATCAACCACGATGCACTCGGCATTGAGTGCGGCGCATTGCTCGCGCAGGCTCTCGAGTGTGTCGGCGAGCGCCGGCTCATCGCGGCTGGCAATGAGCACACTCATCATCGGCGAGAGGGGTGATTCAGGCACGTCACACTGTAAACGAGAGGTGACAATCAGACTCTGAAATGAGTCCGAAAATGACTATCCCCCGCCGAGACTGGCGTCTCGACGGGGGATAGTGAGACTCGATCTATTCGGCTTCGAGGGCGACGTTCGGAATGATGCGGTCGAGCCACTTCGGAATCCACCAGTTGGCCTTGCCGAAGTAGTGCATCAGGGCCGGAACCAGCACGGTGCGCAGGATGAAGGCGTCGATCAAGACGGCCCCACCCAGTCCGATGCCGAACTCGGCGATGATGCGCTGGCCACCGAAGGCGAAGGAGAAGAACACGCAGATCATGATGAGCGCGGCGGCGGTGATGACGCGACCGGTGTTGGCCTGGCCGCGAACAATCGCCTGTTCGTTGTCACCGGTGTGGGTCCACTCTTCGTGCATACGCGAGACCAAGAACACCTGGTAGTCCATCGAGAGACCGAAGAGGATGGCGATCATGATGATTGGGAGATAGGACTCAATGGGCCCAGTCCCCGAACCAATGAGCGAGCTGCCCCAGCCCCACTGGAACACTGCCACCACGAGGCCGAAGGAGGCCGCCACGGCGAGCAGGTTCATGGCGGCGGCGGTAAGCGGCACCACGATGGAGCGGAAGGCGACCATGAGCAGGAGGCAGCCGAGGATGACGATGACGCTCAAGAAGAGCGGAATCTTCGAGTCCAGTTGATTCGCGAAGTCCACGCCGAGGGCGGTACCGCCACCAACGAAGATTGAGGTGTGTGAGGAGGCCGTGGCCTGCGGCACGTAGGTCGAGCGAATGGTCGAGATCAGCGTGTCGGTGGCCTGGGCCTGCGGGGCCGAGACGGGGATCACGTTAATGAACGACACCGTCGAGCTAACGGGCACGACGGGGCCGACGAAGGCGACGTCCTTGTTGGCCTTCAGCATCGTGTCGACGGCGTTCATCGCCGCGGTGTCCTGGGCGTTGTGAATCGCGCCAACTACCTGGAGCGGGCCGTTGGAGCCGGCGCCGAAGCCCTTGGCCAGGGTGTCGTAGGCGATGCGCGTGGTGGAGCCGGCCGGGTCCGAACCCTGGTCGGAGAGACCGAGGCGAAGCGACAGCACGGGGGCGGCGATGAGGGCAATGAGGATGAGGGCAACGAGCGAGAGAGTCTTTGGCTTCTTACCCACCGTCTCGGCCCAGCGCTTCCAGGCGCCTTCAACGACCGCACCTTCGGGGCCGTCGGCGGCCAAGCGACGACGCTCCTTGCGGCTGAGCACGGTGGTCTTCCAGAAGCCGAGGAGGGCGGGGAGCAGGGTCAACGAGGCCATCATCGTGATGATGACCGTGACCGAGGCCGCAATACCGAGACCACTGAGGAAGCCGAAGCCGAGGAAGAGCATGCCCAAGAGGGCGATGCACACGGTGGCGCCAGCGAAGAGAACGGCGCGACCCGACGTGTTGATTGCGGTGACCACCGCATCTTCGATGGTCATGCCCTGACGCAAGTTCTGGCGAGAGCGGGTGACGATGAAGAGTGCGTAGTCGATGCCGACACCGAGACCGATGAGCGATCCGAGGATCGGGGCGAACTGGGCGATGGTGACGAGGTGGCTCAGCAGTGTGGTTGCGGCCGACGCAATGGAAATAGCGAAGAGGGCTACGCCCAAGGGAAGCAGCATGGCCATGAGTGAACCGAAAGCGAGGAGCAGCACGATGGCGGTGGCCAAAAGGCCGAACCCTTCGTCGGGGCTGCCCTGCGGCGTCGTGACCTTGGAAACGGCGCTACCACCCTCGGAAACGTGCAACGTTGAACTGCGCAGGCTGTTGGCTTCCGCGATGACCTTCTTGACGTTGTTTTCGCTCAGGACGTTGGCGTTGGTGGTGAAGTGCACGACGGCGTAGGCGATCGTGCCGTCCTTGCTGGTCTGCACGGCACCGGGGCAAGTGAGCGGTGTCGAACCGGCTGGGCAGAACGGCGAGGAGACGCTGGCGACCTGGGGGATCATGGCAATCTTGGCCAACTCCGCCGAGATTGCCGCGGACTGGTCGGCCACCTTGCCGGTGGTGGTCTGGAAGACAATCTGGTCGGCGTCACCGGCGGCACCCTTGAGGTGCGCGGACTCGAGCAACTGGAGGGCGTGGACGGAGTTCGTGCCGGGCAGCGAGAAGGTGTTGGAGTAGGAGTTACCCAACGAGGCCGACGCGGCATTGATGCCAATGGCGATGGCCAACCAGATGGCCAAAACGACCCAGCGCTTGCGTACGGCAAAACGGGCGAGAGATTTCACGATTGAGGCTCCTTGGAGTCTGAGGATTGCACTGACACACAAGGGGCGCGTCGGCACTGCCACACTAAAGGAAATTCATTGACAATCGTTCGTCGCTTGTGTGAAACCTGAGTTTTGTGACCGAGCGCGTCCGGTAGATTAGAGGGCAACCTCGTCCCGCGTCGGGCGACGTTTCTCTCGGAGGCTGCCATGGCGGAAGTAGAAATCGGCATTTACAAATCAGCGCGTCAGGCCTACGGTTTTGACGACATTGCGATTGTGCCCTCGCGGCGCACGCGCGACCCCGAGGACGTCGACATTTCCTGGCAGATTGACGCCTATAAGTTCGAGTTGCCCGTCTTGGGCTCGGCCATGGACGGCGCCATCTCGCCCTACACCGCGATTGAGATGGGCCGCCTGGGCGGTCTCGGCGTTTTGAACCTCGAAGGCCTGTGGACGCGCTACGAAGACCCGACGCCCCTGTTCGAAGAGATTGCAGAACTCGAGGACGACAAGGCCACGGCTCGCATGCAGCAGATGTACCTCGAGCCCGTCAAGCTCGAACTGGTGGGCGAGCGCATCCGCCAGATGAAGGCCGCCGGCATTACGACCTCGGCCTCCGTTACGCCGGCCAAGACCGACTGGATGGCCAAGACCATCCTCGACGCCGGCCTCGACATTCTGGTGATTCAGGGCACAGTCGTCTCGGCCGAGCACGTCTCGAAGACGGTGGAGCCCCTCAACTTGAAGAAGTTCATTCGCGAGTTTGAGCTGCCCGTAATCGTTGGTGGTTGCGCCAGCTACCAGGCTGCGTTGCACTTGATGCGCACCGGCGCCGCTGGTGTGCTCGTCGGCGTGGGCCCCGGCAACGCCTGCACCTCGCGTGGTGTTCTCGGCATTGGTGTCCCGCAGGCCACGGCAATTGCTGACGTGGCTGGCGCGCGCATGCGTCACCTCGACGAAACGGGTGTGTACGTGCACGTCATCGCCGACGGCGGCATGAGCCGCGGTGGCGACATCGCCAAGGCCATCGCCTGTGGTGCGGACGCCGTCATGATTGGTTCGCCGCTGACCAGCGCCATCGAAGCCCCTGCCCGTGGCTACCACTGGGGCATGGCAACCTTCCACCCGACGCTGCCCCGCGGTACCCGCGTGCGCACCAAGGTTCGTGGCACCCTCGAGGAGATCCTCGTTGGTCCGGCCCACGAGAACGACGGCCGCCTGAACCTGTTCGGCGCCCTGCGTACCTCGATGGCCACCTGCGGCTACGAGACGCTCAAGGAGTTCCAGAAGGCCGAGATCATGCTCGCGCCGTCACTGCAGACTGAGGGCAAGCAGTTGCAGCGCTCTCAGGGTGTAGGCATGGGCCATTGACGGTCCTTGTCGTTGACTTCGGGGCCCAGTACGCCCAGCTAATCGCCCGTCGGGTGCGGGAGGCGCACGTCTATTCCGAAATCGTGCAGAGCACGATTTCGGCTGCCGACGTACGTGCCAAGAACCCCTCGGCGATCATTTTGTCGGGTGGACCGAAGTCGGTGTACGAAGTACCGGCTCCCTCACTCGACCCCGCGATTTACGAACTCGGCGTACCGATTCTCGGCATTTGCTACGGCGCGCAACTTATGGCGCAACAGCTCGGTGGCACCGTCGCCCACACCGGTGGCGGGGAGTACGGCCGCACTGAATTGACGCGCTCCGGCGACTCGGCCTTGATGGACGCCTGGCCCAGCGACTTGTCGTGCTGGATGAGCCACGGCGACGCCATTGAAACGCCGCCCGCTGGCTTCACCGTTACCGCTTCGACGCCATTGGCGCCGGTTGCTGTGATGGAAGACACCGCGCGCAAGTTCTTCGCCGTGCAGTTCCACCCCGAAGTGGCCCACTCCGAGCGGGGCCAGGAGATCATCGAGAACTTCCTCCACCACCAGGCCGGCATTGCCCCCACGTGGACGAACACCTCGATCATCGACGAACAAGTCGCCAAGATTCGGGCCCAGGTCGGCAGTGAGCGCGTTCTGTGCGCCCTCTCCGGTGGCGTCGACTCGGCCGTGGCGGCCGCCATGGTCTTTAAGGCCGTGGGTCAGCAGCTCACCTGCGTCTTCGTTGACACGGGTCTGATGCGCAAGAACGAGGGTGAGCAGATTGAGGCCACCTTCACCAAGCAGTTTGGCGTCGAACTGATTCACGTCAAGGCGCAGGACCGTTTCTTCGACGCCCTGGCCGGTGTGACCGACCCCGAGCGCAAGCGCAAGATCATTGGTGAGTTGTTCATTCGAGAGTTTGAGGCCGTGGCCCGTGACCTCGCCGAGGACGGCATCAAGTTCCTGGTGCAGGGCACGCTCTACCCCGACGTCATTGAGTCGGGTTCGGGACACGCCGCCAATATCAAGAGCCACCACAACGTCGGTGGTCTGCCCGATGACTTGAGCTTCGCTCTGGTCGAACCGCTGCGCACGTTGTTCAAGGACGAAGTCCGTAAGGTCGGCGAGGAGCTGGGTCTGCCCGGCGAAATCGTCTGGCGCCAGCCCTTCCCGGGACCCGGTCTCGGTGTTCGCATCATTGGTGAAGTCACGCGTGAGCGGGCCGAAATTCTGCGCAACGCCGACTACGTGGTGGTCGACGAAATTAAGAAGGCCGGCCTCTACCGAGAGCTCTGGCAGAGCTTCGCCGTCTTGCCCGCCGTGCGAACGGTGGGTGTTATGGGCGATGGCCGCACCTACGAGTACCCCATTGTCATTCGCGCCGTCACGAGTGACGACGCCATGACCGCCGACTGGGCCCGTCTGCCCTACGAGGTCATCGAAGCAATCGCCAACCGCCTCATCCGTGAGGTGGCGGGCGTGAACCGCGTGGCCCTCGACGTTACGAGTAAGCCGCCGGGCACCATCGAATGGGAGTAGGTCGTCGCCGGTTCTCTGACGATGCGCTGTGGGACGAACCAGAGAACGATCACCCCACCCTCAATCCCGACGCCTTGCTCGAGGGGCTAACCGCTCCCCAACGAGCGGCCGTCATTCAACGCGGTGGACCACTCCTCGTGGTCGCCGGAGCCGGCTCTGGCAAGACCCGGGTACTAACGCGTCGCATCGCGCACATTCTGGCGACGGGGGACGCCCGTCCCTTCGAAATTATGGCCATCACCTTCACCAACAAGGCGGCCGATGAAATGCGCCACCGCGTAGTCGACCTGGTGGGTGAGGACGCCAAGTCGATGTGGGTCTCGACCTTCCACTCGGCCTGCCTGCGCATGCTGCGCGCCCACGCCGACGTCCTGGGCTACGAACGGGGATTCACCATCTACGACGCCGGTGACGCCGAGACGGCCGTGGACCGCATCATGAAGGAACTCAACATGGACACCAAGCGGCTCTCGCCGCGCAGTGTCCACTCGGCGATTTCGGCCGCCAAGAACGAGATGATGACCGCAGCGCGCTACCGCGACAGCGGTAGCAGCGACGACCCGAACCACAAGCGCATCGCCGAAATCTACGGTCTCTACGAACAGCGACTCAAACTGGCCAACGCTATGGACTTCGACGACTTGCTCCTCAACGCCGTCGCCATGCTGCGAGCCGACGAACGAGTGCTCGAGTCCTACCAGCGTCGCTTCAAATACCTCTTGGTTGACGAGTTCCAGGACACCAACGGGGTGCAGAACGAACTGGTCATGATGCTGGCCGCCGAGCACCGAAACCTCTGCGTGGTCGGTGACTCGGACCAGTCCATCTACCGATTCCGTGCCGCCGACGTGCGTAACATCCTGCAGTTTGAGCAGCGCTTCCCCGACGCCGACGTCGTCTTGCTCGAGCAGAACTTCCGATCGACCCAGACCATTCTCGACGCGGCGAACGCCGTCATCGCGAAGAACGCTTCGCGTCACGCCAAGAACCTCTTCACCGACCAGGGGCACGGCGACAAGATTCGACTCTTCCGCGCCGGGGACGAATACGACGAAGGTCGCTGGATTGCCACCGAGCTGCGCCGCGCCCGCACCGAGCGCGGTATTGAGTGGAACGAAATGGCCGTCTTCTACCGGACCAACGCCCAAAGCCGCGTGCTGGAAGAAGAGATGCTGCGCGCCGGCGTGCCCTACCGGGTGATTTCGGGCATGCGCTTCTACGACCGCAAAGAAATTAAGACGGCTCTCGCGTACGCCCGACTCATTGTGAACCCCCGTGACGAGGCCTCGGCCCGTCGCGTGATCAACGAGCCCAAGCGTGGCGTCGGTGACGCGGCCCAGGCCAAGCTCGGCGTCTACGCCGCCGAGAACGGACTTTCCTTCGCCGAAGCCATTCACTACGGCGCCGCGGCCGGACTGACCGCCAAGGCGCTCTCCGGGGTTGACCGCTTGGCCTTCATCATGGATGAACTACGCGCCATGGCTAATGACCTCACCCCGCGAGAGATGATTGACGCCATTGTTCGAGAGACCAGTATGGGCGACGCCCTGCGGGCTGAGAACTCTGACGAGGCTTTCTCGCGCCTCGAAAACCTCGGTGAACTGGCGTCGGCCGCCGCACAGTACGAAACGTTGATGGACTTCGTGGAGCGCATGGCCCTCGTTGCCGACTCGGACCAACTCGATGGCGGTGCCGGCTCAGTCTCGATGATGACCATGCACGTGGCCAAGGGCCTCGAGTTCCCACTCGTCGTCATTACTGGTCTCGAAGAAACCATCTTCCCGCACAAGCGCGCACTCTCCGACGAAGCGGAACTAGAAGAAGAGCGTCGCCTCTGTTACGTCGGCCTGACCCGAGCCATGAAGCAGCTCTTGTTGACGCACGCCTGGAGCCGCACCATGTGGGGAACGCGCACGGACGCCATTCCGAGCCGTTTCCTGCAGGAGATTCCGGGCGACCTGCTCGACGACATCTCGAAGACACCCCCCACCCGGCGGGCGATTTTCCGTGACGACGATGACGGATTCGTTGGTCGCGGCAGTGAGTTCGCCCAAGGTCGCGCGTTCGGAGCAGGCACCGCGCCACCCGTGCGTTCCACCGGCGCGGAGAATCTCAACCTCAATGTGGGCGAGCGGGTTGTGCACGACCGCTACGGCTTCGGCACCGTCGTCAAGACCAGTGGATCCGGCACCGGGGCACGGGCCACCGTGGACTTCGATGACCACGGTCCGAAGCAGTTGATGCTGGCGATGACGCCGCTGCGGCGCCCCTAGTTACCGGGCCGACAGGGTAATGAAGTCGCGGTTGTACTGCGGCTCGAAGAAGCGATTCGGCTGCTGGTACATCGAGGGCGTCAAGTCCTTCCCGTTCGCCGGCACGGCGTAACCGGTCGGCGACGCCGGGGTGTAGGTCGCGAATACCGGCCAGAGCGGGTTCATGTCCAGCACCATGGCGCGAACGGCGCCGGCGCGCACCAGCAACGCCGCGAGATCCACAATGTCCATTTGTCCCTCGACGTAGACGAATGCCCCATTGGCCGTTTCCCCCAGCGCGGAGCGAGGCGTATCGACGACGTTGTTGAGCGAAACGCCCCACGTGGCCACGTCAGTCGTCACGAGGCCGGGTACGGGCGCGCCGTGGTCTACGAGCAGCGTTAAGTTCTGGCGCACCGCCGCGACCGATGGCGTCATGGCAACGTCGCGCCCCCATTGACCGACCTGCCAGGACCCGTTGCGATAGATGACGAGCGATGCTGCCCCAGGTCGAAGTGGGGCCACGAGGTGGCCTTCGCTCAGGTAACCACCGTGTGAGTCCTTGAGTAGAAAGCCACCGTTGAAGGCAGCCACGAGCGTCTGGGCCGCCGATCGAGATATCGGGGCCGTTCGCTTCCAGAACAGTCCACCCGGGCTCAAGCTCCCGGAGTAGAGCTGGGCTCGGAGCAACCGCGGGTCGATCCACGCAATGCCGGCTTCGACGCTGGGATTGTGCGGCGGATGCATCAAGGTCGTGTAGATCGCGGCGTGACCCTGGACGCGGCGGCCCTGGGGCGTCCACGCGCCTTCACCCTGTTGCGTGGGGTGCACCAGGGGTCGTAGTGCGGTTGGCGTGGGAAGTGGAGAGAGGGTCGGCTGGGCCGACGCTGCGCTGCCAGTAACGGCGGCGCTCACCAACGCCAGGAGTAGGAGTGGAACGACCAAGGACTGCTGACGACGGCGCTGCATCGTGCAATCGTACGAGGGCTCAGCCCAGCTCCGACGAGCCCACCGTAGGAAGTGGCTAAGAATTTGCCGTCGCTGCCGCGTGGCACATCAGAGCGTCACCCATCGGTGGACGTGAACGGACGCGGGAACGTCGGGGATTACGACGACGCCGACCGTGTCGGGCAGCGAAAAGTCAGTGGCGAAGTGTTCGCCGTTCGGACGGTCGGGAAGAGTGATGCGGTCGCCGACCTTTAGCAACGCCCAGGGGTCGAGGGCGAGTCCGCGACCGTCACACTTGGTTGCCGCCTCCCGCCAGGCCCAGTCCACTGCCTCGGTTTCGCCCGTGGGCGCGGTGATTGCCACGATGTCGCATCCGACATTGCCCTCACGACTAACGGCGACGGCGACGGCCTGATCGGTGCGCGAGAGTGAAAACCAAAGTGGGATTGTTCCTACAAGTACTGGCTTGCCATGCGTCGGGTGTTCGCACGACGGACACTGTCGACTGATAGCGATGTCGGCCGGAGCGACTCCCAACTCCCGGGCGAGGATGAGCCGAGTGAGCGCTCGACCGACTAAAAATCGCTGGGCGAGCCGGTCGGTGGCGAACTGAGCGGCTCGTTCGACCTCGTCGCCGCCGGTTGCTCGTTGGATGTCTTCGGGCGACAGGTCACTGTGCAGCGCCCACCACACGTCAACGCGGTGGTTTGTCGCTGTGGTCATGGCACCACCGTAGTGAGACCGTTGGGCCGCTGGTGATTGGCGTGGCGGGACTACGGGTTATTTAACGCGGAAAGTGGCGGACTTCGTCCAATATTTAGGTAGTTTTTAGGGCTTACACGGGCTCGACCGGAGGAAATATTTGGTCGAGGTGGCAAACTAGAACCTTATGGTTTCGCCACAGCCCCCTTCTCGCCGCGGACGGCGCCGTCGCCGCCGCCCGGTAACGAAGTGGACCTACTACTGGCGTCGCGCCATCGCGGTGGCGATCCTCGCCACGATTGGCGTCTTCGGGTACTACGGCGTGACCCTCTACCAGGCGTTGCACAACCCCTCCTATGGTGCCTCGACCATGGCTCGCGTGGCCGAGTGGGGTCGTAACGAAGGCATCGGCGGTTTCGTGACGTGGGCCGAGAATATTTACAACAGCCTCCACCCGGCCAAGGTCGGCGGCAATCCGAACGTCAACGCCTTCGGCGGCGGGGCCACGGGACCCACGAAGACAGCGCCGGGCGCATTGCCGCTGCCCCCACGCATCGTTAGCCCGGCCGCGCACCCTTACCCCGGTGAAGGTGTCTGGCACCCCGTTGGCCGCTACTCCGCTAACGGCACACCCGCGGTCTACGAGGCCTTCATTCGTCCCGACGCGGTGCACACCAGTTACGTGGTTGGTGTGGCCTGGATGGATACTCGTCTGCTGCGCGCGCAGCTCTACTCGGGCTCCCAGATTCCCGGTCCGCAGGGCCTGCCCTACAAGTACACGGCGCCCATTTCGCCGGTCGCTTCACGGTCCATTGTGGCCGCTTTCAACTCCGGTTTCCGCATGCAGGACGCGCAGGGTGGGTACTACACCGACGGCAAGGTGCTGATCCCGCTTCGCACCGGAGCGGCCTCCGTCGTCGTCTACAAGAACGGCGATATCACGGTCGGCCAGTGGGGCCGAGATTTCCACTCGCTCGCCAACGTGGTCTCGGTGCGACAGAATCTCGACCTCATCGTCGACAACGGTCAGGCCGTCCCCGGTTTGAATCAGCAGAACAACAACAAGTGGGGCAAGGTCACCGGCAACACCTTCAACGTCTGGCGCTCGGGTTTGGGCGTGACGAAGGATGGCGCGCTGGTGTACGTGGGCGGACCCGCACTCTCTATCGCGGACCTCGCCAACGTGCTAGTCCGGGCCGGTGCGGTACGCGGGATGGAAACGGACATGAATACCGACTGGGTTATTTTTGCGACCTACTCGGGTCAACTCAACCGGGCCATCAATGGCTCGACCGGTGTCAATATGCTCAACAGCCAGAACTCTCCGGGCAACGCCATGCTGGAACACCCCGGCGTCTTCTTCGCGAACTGGTGGACCCGCGACTTCTACGTCATGAGTCTGCGACCAAAGGAACTGGTCACCTCAACGGCGACGACGAAACGCTAACTAGCGCTCCATAATTTTTCGCCATACGGGCTTCGGCAAGTGGCGCAGCACGGCGTAGACGTACTTGAGCAGTGGCGGACTCCAAATCACCCGCTGACTACCGGCGAGACCAGCCATGACGTACTCGGCGACCTCGTTCGGGCCCGTGGTGAATGGCACCTCGGGGAGTCCGGCCGTCATGCGGGTGCGGACCGCACCCGGGCGCAGCAGTTGGAGCGTGACGCCCGTGCCGTCGAGTGAGTCGGCGAGCCCGTCACACAAGCGGTCGAGACCGGCCTTGGCGCCACCGTAGAGGTAGGCCGTGCGGCGCACGCGAATGGCACCGACCGAGGAAATCACCAGGATGCGTCCCGAACCCTGGGCGACGAGTCGATTACGAATCTCGGTGAGGGCCACCACCGGCCAGGTGAAGTTCACCTGCATCATGCGAAGCGTCGCCTCCGGGCTGACTTCGTCGGCCAGTTGGTCACCTAAGAGCCCGACGGCAATTATCACGAGGTCGACGGTGCCGCCCGCGGCGGCGAAGGCGTCCGCCACCGTGGCTGCGGCCGTTGCGGGCTGTTCGGCGTCTAAGTGAACCACCGGCGTGGCCGTCGCCCCGTACTCCTGGGCCTCACTGGCCGCGCTGGAGAGTAGCTCTTCGTTGCGTCCGGCGAGGACGACGGTGTGGGCCCGAGCGGCCGCCAACTTCTTGGTAATGGCGCGCGCGATCTCGGAGCTGCCGCCGAGAACAATGACCCGCTGGGGCTGTCCGAATGCATTTTCCATGGTTAGTTTCCTCCTAAATTGAGGCGTCGCGAGAGGTCGGACACAAGGTGCTGCTCGGGGTCATAGTGCTGCTTGACGGTGATGAACTCCTGGAGCCGCGGGTACATCGTCTCGAGGGCATCGGGGCGCACGCGGGCGTCCTTAGCGAGGTAGACGCGGCCACCGGCAGCCAAGACCAGTTCATCAAGATCATCGAGCACCGCCGGTAGGGCAGCCGGGCCCACGGGGAGGTCGAGGGCCAGGGTCCAACCGGGCATCGGGAAGGACAAGGGGGAGTGGTTTCCCGGGCCGAATCGCTTGAGCACAGCTAAGAAGCTGGGCACGCCCGAGGAGGAGAGCCGCTCAATGGCCCGCACCACGACGTCGGCGTGATCATCGGCCACGGCGAACTGGTACTGGACGAACCCGCGACGTCCGTAGAGGCGGTTCCAGTCGTTGACCCCGTCGAGAGGGTGAAAGAAGGTGCCCAGGGCCTGGGCTTCATTCTCACGGTGCTTCGGTGCGACGCGGTACCAGAGTTCATTAAAGACGCGAATGCTGAGGGGATTGAGCAGGCCCGACGGGGCGTCAAAGGGGATGGTTAGCTTTGCGCCGCTGAGCGGCCGCAACTCAGGGGTGTCGACCTCGGCGACGTCGGCGTGGTCGCCGCGGGTCAGGATTGCCCGACCCATGTGGCGGCCCTTGGTCATGCAGTCAACCCAGGCGACGGAGTACCGATAGTCGTCGTCCCCACTGGCCATGGCCGCCATGACGTCATCGAGATTTTCGAAGCGGTCGGTGTCGACGAGGACTTGATCAGTGGTCACGCGAAGCATGCGCAACGTCACTGAGGTGACGACGCCGGTCAGTCCCATGCCGCCAATCGTGGCCCAGAACAGTTCGGGTAACACCGTCGGTGAAACGCTGAAGGCGCCGATCGGGGTAACAATGCGCATCTCGAGGATGTGATCGCCAATGGATCCGTCGCGGTGGTGGTTCTTGCCGTGGACGTCCGCGGCGATGGCGCCACCGAGGCTGACCTGTCGGGTGCCGGGGGTGACGGGAACAAACCACCCCTGCGGCAAGCTAATCGCGAGGAGTTCATCGATAGAGACACCGGCGCCCACGGTGACGACACCACTGGCGCTGATTGGGCCAATACCGCCGAGACCATCGTTACGAACGACCGTGCCACCACTGACCTGGGCGGGGTCGCCGTAGCTGCGACCGAGTCCGCGAGGAATGACGGGACCGGTCGTGAGCAACTGGAGAAGTTCTTCCTCGTTCGTTGGCGTCGTGGCGGTCGCGAAGGTGGGGTTAGTTCGACCCCATCCACTGAATCGTTCTCGGCTCATACGTAGACTCCCCAGGCCAGCAGCGCCGCCCAGATAATCACCAGGATTTGGACGACGTGGTTCTTCAGGAGAAGGTCTTCGGGGGTCTCCCCGTCAGCTGACTCGGCCCCACGAACGATGAATAAAACGGCGAGGACAACGGGCGCAACGCTGAGGCGAATCGGCAGCCCGTCGTGCTTGACGGAACTGAGCCCCGTCGACGAGGTGTCGAGCGCCCAGAGGCAGTAGGCCGTTACGACGACCGTCGCGGCCATGGTCAGAGCCGAGTGCAGAAACTCGGTGGTGTAGTCCTTCAAAACAGCTCGGTTGGCCTCGCCCACGTGGCGAAGTTCGGCCGACCGCTTGCCCACCACCAGGAAGAGCGCACCGAAGGAGATGACGACGAGGAACCATTCCGAGACGGGGATATGTGTTGCTTCGGCGCCGGCGTAGGCCCGCAGGAAGAAACCACTGGCCACGAAGGCCATTTCAATGATGGCAATTCGCTTGATTCCAGCGATGTAGGCCACGGCCTGGAGGACGTAGAGACTAATGACGAGATAGAACCCCTCGGGGTGATGAATGGCCAGTGGGAGCAGCAATCCGATGACGGCGAGGACGACGGCCAGTGATACTGCGGCCGGGGCCGCGAACTCACCGGCGGCAATGGCTCGGAACTTCTTGGTGGGGTGGCGTCGATCATCGTCGACGTCGCGCACGTCATTGAGGAGGTAGATCGCACTCGCCACGGCACTAAAGGACGCGAAGGCGAGCAAGGACATGGCCAGGACGTGGCGGTGCAACAACGTGCCGGAAGCCGCCGGAGCGATGAAGACCAGGGCGTTCTTGACCCACTGCTGGGGCCGCATGGCCGATAGGGCTGCACGCAGGGGTCCTCGGCGGGCGGGTGTCGTGGTCACGAGTAGTAAGGCTAGTTCGCCGAAAAGAATTTGACGGGGCTAAGAGGTGGCTCGAGAGCGACACGTAGAATATGGAACTGTGGAACGCCCCTACCGCGTCGTCGTCGCCAAACCTGGGCTAGACGGTCACGACCGCGGGGCCAAAGTCATCGCCCACGCCCTGCGCGACGCCGGGTTTGAGGTTATCTACACCGGTCTGCACCAGTCGCCCGAGCAGATCGTGGAGGCCGTAGTGCAAGAAGATGCTGACGCGTTGGGTCTTTCTCTCCTCTCGGGCGCCCATATGAGCATTGTCCCGCAGGTCCTCGCACTCCTGCGCGAGGCCGGTCGCGGTGATGTCGTGACGATGGTCGGCGGCATTATTCCGGATGGAGATAGTGAAATTCTGCTCGCAAACGGCGTGGCCCGGGTTTTTACGCCCGGCGCCTCGTTAACTGACATAGGTTCTTGGCTGGAGCAAACGCTCGACGCCTCGGCATCGCAGTAACCCCCCTGAAAGAAACAAGGAAAGTAGACGTCCATGGACCTCTTTGAGTATCAAGGCAAGCAGTACTTCGCCCGCTTCGGTATCGCCACCCCGGCCGGTGACGTGGCCGACACCGTCGACGAGGCACTGGCCGTGGCTGAGCGCATTGGCTACCCCGTTGTGCTGAAGGCCCAGGTCAAGGTGGGTGGCCGCGGCAAGGCCGGTGGCGTAAAGCTCGCCACCAACGCCGACGAGGTTCGCACGCACGCCGGCACCATCCTCGGACTCGACATCAAGGGCCACATCGTTCGTCGCCTCTGGGTCGAGGAAGCCAGTTCCATCGCCAAGGAGTACTACGCCTCCTTCACCCTGGACCGTCCGAACAAGACCCACCTCGGCATGCTGAGTGCGCAAGGTGGCGTCGAGATTGAGGTCGTGGCCGAAGAGAACCCAGACGCTATTGCCTTTATTTCTATTGACCCCGTTCGTGGTCTGGACCTGGAGACGGCCCGCCGCTGGGTCGCCGAGGCCCAGCTCGACGAGGTCGCTCGCGAACAGGCCGCCGAACTGCTCGTCAAGCTCTACCAGTGCTACACCGAGGGTGACTGCGACCTGGCCGAGATCAACCCGTTGATCCTGACCCCCGACAACATTGTCAAGGCACTCGACGCCAAGGTGACCCTGGACGAGAACGCGGCCTTCCGTCACCCCGAGTGGGACGAATTCCGCCTCACCGACACCGAAGATCCCCGTGAGATCATGGCCCGTGAAAAGGGACTGAACTACATCGGACTCGACGGCACGGTCGGCATCATTGCCAACGGTGCTGGTCTGGCCATGTCAACGTTGGACGTCGTTAATCAGGTTGGTGGCTCGGCCGCCAACTTCCTCGACATCGGTGGTGGCGCTAACGCTGACGTGATGGCCGCCGCCCTCGAAGTCATCAACGCCGACCCCAAGGTCAAGGCCATCTTCGTCAACATCTTCGGCGGCATTACCCGCGTCGACGAAGTAGCGAAGGGCGTCCTCGAGGCCCTCAACCGTGTGACGATTACCTCACCGATTGTGTTGCGCCTCGACGGCACCAACGCCGTTGAAGGTCGCGCCATCTTGGCCGACCACCTCAGTGACACGCTGATTACCGAACCGACCATGTTGGACGCCGCTCGTCGCGCCGTGTCCCTCGCGAACGCTTAAGGAGCGCCATGAGTATTTTTGTTGACGAAAACACCAAAGTCATTGTCCAGGGTTTGACGGGCGGACAGGGCAAGTTCCACGGTCTGCGTAACCGCGACTACGGCACCAAGATTGTCGGTGGCGTGACCCCCGGCAAGGGTGGCACCGACGTTGACGGTATTCCCGTCTTCAACAGCGTCAAGGAAGCCGTTGACGCCACGGGCGCGACGGCCTCCTTCGTGGTGGTGCCGCCGAAGTTCGCCTCGGCCGCCATTTTGGAAGCCGCCGCAGGCGGCATCACGTTCATCGTGTGCATTACCGAAGGCATCCCGGCCCACGACGAAGCGGTTACCTACAACCGCCTCGTTGAGGAGTTCCCCGGCGTTCGCCTCCTCGGCCCGAACTGCCCGGGCATCATCAGCCCCGGTAAGTGCAATATCGGCATTACGTCGGGTGACATCGCACTGCCCGGTGGCCCCGTGGGCATCGTGTCGCGTTCCGGCACGTTGACCTACCAGGCGCTGCACGAGCTCAGCCAGCAGGGCATTGGCCAGACCACCTGCGTCGGTATTGGTGGCGACCCGGTCCCGGGTACCAACTTCATCGACTGCCTGGCCGCCTTCGAGGCCGACCCCGAGACCAAGGCCGTCATGATGATTGGTGAGATTGGTGGCTCGGAAGAAGAGCGCGCCGCCGAGTGGATCAAGGCCAACATGACCAAGCCCGTCGTCTCCTACATCGCCGGCGTGACCGCCCCACCGGGACGAAAGATGGGCCACGCGGGCGCCATCATTTCCGGTTCGAAGGGCACGGCGCAGGCCAAGATGGAGGCTCTGGCCGACGCTGGTGTGCACGTGTGCCAGAACCCCACTGAGGCCGGCCAGAAGATGGTCGACATCGTGAAGTCGCTGGGCCTCTAAGAACTTGGCAACGCGCTGCGCCATCTTGGTGTCGGGATCCGGCACCATTCTTGAAGCGATGATTGAGGCCGGTCTCGACGTCACCGTGGTGATGTCGGACCGGCCTTGTCGCGGCCTCGACGTCGCGGCCGAGGCCGGTATCGCGTGGCGACTCGTCGATCGAAGTGACTTTGGTGGCTTCGGCGCCGCGTTCGACCGCGCCGCCTACAGCGCGGCGTTGGCCAATGCACTCGCGCAGTACGAGACTGAGCTCATCGCGATGGCCGGTTTCGGCACGGTGCTGACGAGTGAGCTGCACGACGCCTTTCCGGGTCGGGTGCTCAACACCCACCCGAGTTTGCTACCCCTCTTTAAGGGGTGGCACGCCGTCGCCCAGGCGCTGGCCAGTGGCGAAAGCGAGACGGGTTGCACCGTCCACGTGGCCACGGAAGCCCTCGATGACGGTCCGATTTTGGCCCAAGAACGGGTCGCAATTGTGCCCGGTGACGACGAGCACAGTTTGCATGAACGAATTAAGGCGGTCGAGCGCACGCTCTACCCCGACGTCGTACGACGAGCCATGGTGGCTCTCGAGCAGGGGATGGAACCATCCTCGCTCGCCCTCACCCTAAAGGAGCACTAATGCGCGCACTGCTCAGTGTGTACGACAAGACCGGTCTGCTCGAGCTGGCCCAGGCCCTCGCTGACTTGAACGTCGAACTCATTGCCTCGGGCGGGACCGCCGCGGCACTGAAGGAAGCGGGCATTGCCCACCGCGACGTCAGCGACGTCACCGGCTTCCCCGAGATGCTCGATGGTCGCGTCAAGACCCTGCACCCAATGATTCACGGTGGCATTCTGGCCGACCGCTCCAAGCCCGCACACCTCGACGCACTGCGCGAGCACGGGATTGGCGCCATCGACCTCGTGGTCTGCAACCTCTACCCGTTCACCTCGAACCCCTCGATTGAACTGATCGACGTTGGCGGCCCGACCATGGTCCGCGCCGCGGCCAAGAACCAACACAGTGTCGGTGTCGTCACGAATCCGGCGCAGTACGAAACGGTCATCGCCGAGCTGCGCGAGTCGGGTGCATTGAGTGACGCGACGCGTCACCAGCTGGCCCGCGAGGCCTTCGCGCACACGGCGGCCTACGACGCCGCCATCGTGGCCTGGATGGACCGGGGTGGTGCGCTCGGTGATGCGCCGACTGCCGTTGACGCCGTGGTGCCGCCGTCGCTGCACCTGACCCTCGAACGAGCCGACGTCGTGCGCTACGGCGAGAACCCGCACCAGATTGGTGCCCGCTACCGCGTCGCCGGTGCCTCACCGTGGTGGGATCGGGTGGAGAAGCACGCCGGTTCGGCGCTCTCGTACCTGAATCTCTTTGACGCCGACGCCGCGTGGCGCCTCGTGCACGAACTGGCCGCTGACGCACCCGGACGGGCCGCGGTTGCCATCATCAAGCACGCCAACGCCTCCGGCGCCGCTCTCGGCGCGACGCTGCTCGACGCCTTCTCGAAGGCCCTCGAGGCCGACCCCCAGAGTGCCTTCGGTGGCATCGTGGCCGTCGGCGGCCGACTCGACGACGAGCTGGCCGAGGCCATTGCCGCCGGCCCGCAAGCCGACGTGATTATCGCCCACGAGTTCAGCGAGGGGGCCCTCGCCACGTTGATCGCTCGCCGCAAGGCAACCCGTCTGCTCTCGGCGCCGAGCCCCGAGCCGCTCGGACTGTCGGTCCGCACCTTTGGCGACACGGCCCTCGTTCAAAATGCTGACGAGCTCCTCGTGCCGGTCAGTGAGTGGCGCTGCGTCACCACGGCCCAGCCGACGGCCCAGCAGCTCGAGGACCTCCAGGTGGCGTGGCGCGTCTGTGCGCGAACGACGTCGAACGCCATTGTGCTCGCCCGTGACGGCGTGGCCGTCGGTGTGGGTGCCGGCCAACAGTCGCGCGTGGTCGCCGCGTCCATCGCCGCCTCGAAGGCGGGGGAGAAGTCCGTGGGCAGTGCCGCGGCCTCCGACGCGTTCTTCCCGTTCGCGGACGGCCTCGAGTCGTTGACCTCGGTCGGCGTTACCGCCGTGGTGCAGCCGGGCGGATCAGTGCGCGACCAGGAAGTTATTGACGCGGCCAACGCCGCCGGTATCGTCATGATGCTGACCGGCGAACGACACTTTAGGCACTAGGAGTCACCATGGCGGAACTACTCGACGGCAACCGGTTAGCCGGTCGCATCAAAATGGAGTTGGCCGACCGGGCCATGCGCCTGGCCGCGGCCGGCCGACCGGTCGGACTCGGCACGGTCCTCGTCGGCGACGACGGGCCGAGCGCCAAGTATGTTGCGATGAAGCACGCTGACTGTGACGAGGTTGGCATTCGTTCCTACCACCACTCCCTTCCGGCCACCGCGACACAGGCCGAGGTGGAGGCCGTGGTTGATGAGCTGAACGCCGACCCGGCCGTGCACTCGATCCTCGTGCAGTTGCCACTGCCGAAGGGCCTCGACGAAGAAGCCGTCCTGCTGCGCATTAACCCGGCCAAGGACGTTGACGGTCTGCACCCCACCAACCTGGGGCGACTGGTCATGGGAACGCCCGGGCCGCTACCCTGCACCCCGGCCGGCATCGTCGAATTGCTCGCGGCCTCGCACGTCCCCGTCGAAGGCAAGCACGTCGTGGTGATTGGCCGAGGTCTCACCATCGGCCGTCCCCTCTCGCTGTTACTCGCCATGAAGCGCCCGGGCTGCAATGCGGCCGTGACCGTCGTGCACACGGGCGTTGATGACATGGCCGCGTTGACTCGTCAGGCCGACGTCATCGTTGCCGCGGCCGGCGTCGCCGGACTCGTGACGGCCGACATGGTGAAGCCCGGGGCCGCCGTTGTCGGCGCCGGCGTGAGTTGGGTCGGTAGTAAATTGATGTCGGACGTGGCTGACGACGTGGCCGATGTTGCCGGTTGGATTACGCCGCGCATTGGCGGTGTCGGACCGATGACTCGTGCCATGCTGCTCCGAAACGCCGTGCTCGCCGCGGAGAAAGTGCACTAACGATGACTGACCGCACTACTGATGAGTTTGGCCGCGAATTCGATGTTCGCCCCTGGGGCAACTACACCGTTCTCGACGACCACTGTGACGACCACAAGGTCAAGCGCATCGTCGTGACACCCGGCAAGCGCCTGAGTTACCAGACCCACTCGAAGCGGGCCGAACACTGGTTCATTGTCTCGGGCGTGGCCACCGTGACCCTCGATGGCGAGGTCTTCGAGCGCACGGCCGGTCAGTCGGTCGAGATCGCCATTGGCCAGGCCCACCGTTGCGAAAACCGTGGTGACCAGGAAGTGGTCTTCATTGAAGTCCAGACCGGGACCTACTTCGGCGAGGACGACATCGTTCGCCTCGATGACGACTTCGGACGGCAGTAGAACTTCGTGCTGATTCACGAATTACTGGCCGCCGGCCCCACGCGATCATTCGAGTATTTCCCGCCGAAGTCCGATGAGGAAACGACCGTCCTAACCGCGACCCTTCACGAACTGGCCAGCCTGCACCCCTCCTTTGTCTCGGTGACCTACCGCGGTGGTCGCGAGTCGCGCCAACGTACCTACGACCTCGTGGCCACCATTGAGCGAGAAAACACCACCGCAATGGCCCACTTGATCTGCGTCGGCCACACCCGCGCAGAAATGCGTGAGATTCTCGGCAACTATCTCGACGCCGGCGTCCAAAACGTCATGGCCCTAGGCGGCGACATCCCCGATGACCCCACCCTCGTGGCGTCGGAGTTCTCGCACGCCAGTGACCTCGTGGCCCTCGCCCGCGAGGTTGGTGGGTTCTCAATCGGCGTGGCGGCCCACCCGGCCGGCCATCCCCGTTCACCGTCGCTCAAGAGTGACCGTGACTACTTGGCCGCCAAATTGGCGATGGCCGACTTCGCCGTGACCCAGTTCTTCTTCGAGGCCGCGCAGTGGCGACAGCTCGTCGCCGACTTGGCCGAACGAGATGTAACGAAGCCCGTCTTGCCGGGCATTATGCCGGTCACTACCTTGACGGGCATTGCCCGCATGGCCCAGATGGGGGCGGCCGTGCCGCCCGCCCTCGTGGACCGCCTCGAAGCCGCTGATCGTCGCGGCGGGGCCGCGGCGGTACGAGCCGAAGGCATTGCTGCCGCCACCGAACTCTGCCAGGAACTCCTTGATGACGGGGCGCCTGGACTGCACTTCTACACCCTCAATCGCTCCACGGCGACGCGGGAGATGCACGCAGCACTTTTTACTGATGATGGGTATCGCCGTTAACAAGAATTCACCCTAAGACGGGCCGCGGAAGCAGTCATAAGATAGGGAAATGGCTGACAAAATCACAATGAGCGCCGATGGCGTGCTGCAAGTTTCCGACAACCCCATCATCCCCTTCATCGAGGGTGACGGTACGGGCGTTGACATTTGGCCCGCCGCCAAGTTGGTGCTCGACGCGGCCGCTGCCAAGTACGGCAAGAAGATCGAATGGAAGGAAGTTCTCGCTGGCGAGAAGGCCTTCAACGAGACCGGTAACTGGCTCCCCGACGAGACCATCACCGACTTCCGCGAGTACCTCATTGGTATTAAGGGACCACTGACCACGCCAATCGGCGGCGGCTTCCGCTCACTTAACGTGGCCCTGCGTCAGATCCTCGACCTCTACGTCTGCCTGCGTCCCGTGCGCTGGTTCCAGGGTGTGCCCTCGCCGGTCAAGCGCCCCGAAGACGTGGACATGGTCATCTTCCGTGAGAACACCGAAGACGTGTACTCGGGCATGGAAGTGGAGGCCGGAACGGCCGCCGCGGAGCAGCTTCGCAGCTACCTGCACGACAACTTCGGTTGGGACATCCGCGAGATGAGTGGCATTGGTATTAAGCCGATCTCGAAGATGGGCTCCGAGCGCCTCATCCGCGCGTCGATTAACTACGCCCTCGAGCACAAGCGCGAGTCCGTGACCCTCGTGCACAAGGGCAACATCATGAAGTACACCGAGGGTGCCTTCATGAAGTACGGCTACCAGCTCGTCAAGGATGAGTTCAGCGACGTGGCTGTCGGCTGGGATGACTGCGGTGGCAAGCCCGAGGGCAAGCTGCTGGTGAAGGACGCGATCGCCGACATCACCCTGCAGCAGGTGCTGACCCGTCCGGCCGAGTTCGACGTCATCGCCACGATGAACCTCAACGGTGACTACCTCTCCGACGCCCTCGCGGCCCAGGTGGGCGGCATCGGCATCGCCCCGGGCGCCAACATTAACTACGTCACCGGCCACGGTATCTTCGAGGCCACCCACGGCACGGCGCCGAAGTACGCCGGTCAGGACAAGGTCAACCCCGGTTCGGTCTTGCTGTCGGGTGTGTTGATGTTCGAGCACCTCGGCTGGACCGACGCGGCCAACGACATCATTCGCGCACTCGAGGCCACCATCGCCGACAAGGTCGTCACCTACGACTTCGCCCGACTGATGGACGGCGCGACCGAAGTGAAGTGCTCGGAATTTGCCTCGGCCATCGTCGACCGCCTCTAAGCACGATCTCACCAAAAGGAGCATTATGACTACCCCCGTTCACGTCACCGTTACCGGCGCCGCCGGCCAAATTGGTTACCAGTTGCTGTTTCGCATCGCGTCGGGCCAGTTGTTGGGTCCTGACACTCCCGTCGTCCTGCGCTTGCTCGAAATTGAGCCGGCCATGAAGGCACTCGAAGGCGTCGCCATGGAACTCGACGACTGCGCCTTCCCGCTCCTGAGCGGCATTGAGCTCACCAGTGACCTGGCCCACGGCTTCACCAACACCAGCTGGGCCCTGCTCGTCGGTTCGGTGCCGCGCAAGGCCGGCATGGAGCGCGGTGACTTGCTCAACATCAACGGTGGCATCTTCAAGCCCCAGGGTCGCGCCATCGCCGAGAACGCCGCTAGCGACGTTCGCGTGCTCGTGGTGGGAAACCCCTGCAACACGAACTGCCTCATTGCTCGCTCCAACGCCCCGGAAATTCCGGCCGACCGTTGGTTCGCGATGACCCGTCTCGACCAGAACCGCGCCGAAACGCAGTTGGCCAAGCGCGCCGGGGCTCCCGTGAGCGACGTGAAGAACCTCGTCATCTGGGGTAACCACTCGGCGACGCAGTTCCCCGACTTCGCCAACAGCACCATCGGTGGCCGTTCGACGACTGACGTGATTACGGACCGTGCGTGGCTCGAGGGTGACTTCATCACCACCGTGCAGAAGCGTGGCGCGGCCATTATCGAGGCCCGTGGACTGAGCTCGGCTGCTTCGGCCGCCAACGCCGCGATCGACACGGTTGTCTCGCTGACCACCCCGACGGCTGCGGACGACTGCGTCTCGGTCGCCGTGACCAGCACCGGTGAATACGGCGTGCCGGAGGGCTTGACCTTCGGTCTGCCCATCACCGCCGACGGCCAGGGTAACTGGGCCGTGAAGGAAGGCTTCGAGATTGACGAGTTCGCCGCCGGCCGAATTAAGGTCACCACGGACGAGCTGCTTTCCGAGCGCGACGAGGTGCGGGCGCTCGGCCTGATCTAAGTAGTACTTGCCGTTAGGACGTGGGCGCCCCTTCGGGGGCGCCTTCGTCATTAAAGAGTGTGCGCAAGAGTGCGTCGACACTGGCCTCGTTGAGGCGTTCGAGATCGACCTTGGCCTCCTCAAACTCCAGGGCGGCCCGTCCGTTGAGCATTGACACCAGGAGGAAGGAAACGCCGTAGACGTCGAGTGACGGGCGAATCCAGCCCCGTTCTTGGGCGTGGTTCAAGACGGCGATGAGGTTGTCGAGCTCCGGGAACGGGACCGAGAAGAAGGCAGCACGAAGGTCGTCGAGTCCTTCGCTCGAGCCAATGAGGAAAGTGCGCAGGCGACGCTGTTCCTTGAAGTCGGGGTTCTCGAGGAACCATCGCCACACGGTGGCGACGAAGGTGCGGAACTCCTCTCTCGACTGCAAGGCCAGCGCGCGCTCCACGAACAGGGGGCCAAAGCCGCCACTCACGCGCCGGTAGCGCTCGGCTTGCGCGGCGTTGATTAGCCCGCGGCGATCGCCGAAGTGACGATAAATCGTGGTGGCCGTAATGCCGCAGGAGGCCGCAATGTGATGCACACGCACCCGAGCGGCACCACTGGCCACGATGACGTCGATGGTGGCGTCAAGGATGCGGTCCCGAGTGGAGGTGGCCATGTATCAAATTCTAGTTTTTGTTACATTCACTGACGCATGCCGCGGGTGATGCCGTTGAGCTGGCCCCAGCCGATGAGGGCACCGACAATAACCACGGCGCCACCAACTGGTTCGTACCAGGCCAGGTGTTCGTGGAGCAGCGTGATGCCGGCGATGACGGCCACGAGTGCGGCGGTGTATTCCACCGTGCTCGCCACCGAGCTACCCCAAACGCGCACCGTCGTGAAGTTCCACATGAATGCGAAGCCGCCGGCGAAGACGCCGAGGGTGACGACGGCGAGGAGCGATCCCGGCGAGGGCAGTAGGTGCGAGGACGGCCAGAGGAGAAACGGGGCAACGGTTGCCGCACTGGCGATTTGCTGGGCGGCCGCTAACGCCACCGGATCGAGCCCGAGGGGGGTGATGTGGCGCTTGATATAGGGAAAGGCCAAGCCGTAACTGGCAATCACCACGGCGAGCGTCACCAGCGACCAGGGCGAAAAGGTCCCGATGCCCTGCCAAATACCGAGGAGAATGAGCAGTCCAATGAAGCCAACCGCCAAACCCGCTACCTGATGGGGGTGGACCTTTTCGTCGCGAAAAATCGTGACGAGGTAGAGGAGCGTGGCCAAGGGAATAATTCCCGCCGTTATGCCAGTGAAGGCGGAGGAGACGTGAGTCTCGGCTAGCGGCAGGAGGATGCCCGGAATAACACTGGCGAGGAGGCCGACCACCCAGAGGTGGCCCCACGTCGTCCGCCCCCGGGGGAGCGGCTGGTGGCGGAGGCGCGCAACGACGGCGAGGGTCGCCGCCCCGAAGAAGCACCGGCCAAAACCGACGGCTGCGGGGCTGAGTGAATCAAGCCCGACTTTGATCAACGAAAAGGTCGAACCCCACGCCACGCTGGTGCCGACGTAGGCGCCCAGTGTTCGCCTCGTCTCATTCGCCATTCGAAAATCCTAGGTCGTAGCGGTGGCTGCCACTGGTTAGCTCGACGCGCGAAACGGGGCGATTTTGGTAGATGCGTATTCGTAGAGACAACGTTGTACAAAAAATTGCGTCGATGATTTTTCGTAACGACTGATGTTGGAAAATCCAAATTAGTTTGGATATAAACGAAAATCAATGACTACGAAACCCCTTATCATCATTGACATTTCGGGGGTCGTGTCGACGAGGCTCGAGCTTTGCAAACGCTTAACTGCCTCCCTCGCGAGCACTCTAAAAATATTCACAGCACTCGTTGGTATGGGTAGTATGTTTCCGGTTCGCCTCAGCGTAGATGCGGTCCAAGGCCCGTGCTAAGTGCGTGTTTTGGGCACTTTGTGACAAGTATTCGTGACGTGGTTGTGACAATAAAAAGGGAAAACATCTGGTGAGAGCGATGGCATCGTAATGAAAATGCTTCTTCGACGGTTAGGGGTCTACGCCTTTACCGCGTGGGTGACCATTACCGTCAATTTCATTCTTCCCCGCCTCATGCCGGGAAACCCTATTCAGCAGCTCATCGGTAAGTTGACCGGTCGAGTCACGCCGCAAATGATTGCCGCAATTAAGGCCCAGTTCGGTGCTGGCCTGAACCAGCCGATGTATTTGCAGTACTACCACTACCTCGACCAGCTGATTCACGGCGATCTTGGTATGTCCATCACCCTCTCGGAGCCGGTTAGCCAGGCGTTGTCCTCCCAGATTTGGTGGACGGTTGGGCTGATCGGTGTCGCCGCCGTAATTAGTTTCGTCGTGGGAACGTCGCTCGGCGTCCTCTTTGGCTGGATTCGTGGGTCGCGCGTGGACGCCGTTATTCCGGTGGCCACGTTCTTGCAGAGTCTGCCGTATTACTTCCTCGGCACCATTCTCATCATGTTGTTCGCGAACCGGTACCACTGGTTCCCCCTTATGGACGCCTACGACCCCACGATTAACCCCGGGTGGAGCTGGGCCTTCATCGAGAGCGTATTGCGTCATGGCGAACTCCCCGTGCTCTCGATCATGTTGAGTTCGCTGGCCGGCTGGATGCTCGGTATGCGCAACATGATGATCACGACCGTGGGCGAAGACTTCGTCCTTATGGCCGTGGCGAAGGGCCTGCCCCGTCGTCGCGTCATTTGGCACGCTGCTCGCAACGCCATCTTGCCCTCCATCGCTAACTTCGCGCTCGCGATCGGCCTCCTCGTTTCGGGCTCGCTTTTGGTGGAGCAGATCTTCAACTACCCGGGCGTGGGCAACTTGCTCGTCAACGCCGTTGGTAACGAGGACTACCCATTGCTCCAGGGCATCTTCTTGCTCATTACTTTCACCGTGTTGGGGGCGAACTTCCTCGCTGACATGTTGTATTACGTACTGGACCCACGGACTCGAACTGCGACGGTCAACTAATGAAGTCATTACAAATCCCTAAGTCGCCCAAGGTTCTAGTCGGCGTGTTCATCTTGCTGGTCTTCATCGTCTTGACGGTGATTGGCCCGTGGATTGCGCCCTACAGCCCAAATTCGAACAGCTTTATTCCTAATCTGAAGCCCTCGTGGACCCACTGGCTGGGTACCACCACGCTGGGTCAGGACGTGTGGTCGCAGTTGCTCGTGGGTTGTCGCGAGACAATGGTCGTCGGTTTCATCGCCGGTTTTGCCGCCACCATCTTGTCGATCGTGGTTGGCCTCTCGGCTGGCTACATCGGTGGACGAACGGACGACAGCCTCACGCTGCTCTCCAATGTGTTCTTGGCCATCCCTGGCCTCCCGCTGCTGATCGTGATCAACAGTTACTTGCCTTCGGGCGAACAGGCCAACCCGTTGGTCATTGGTTTCGTCATTGCCCTGACGGGCTGGGCCTGGGGTGCGCGTGTGCTGCGCGCCCAGACCATGTCGTTGCGCAACCGAGACTTCGTTGAGGCCGCGCGCATTATTGGCGAAAGTCGCCGGCGCATTATGTTCCAGGAAATTGGACCGAACCTGCTGCCGATTTTGGCGTCGTCGTTGCTCTTCACCATTTTGTACTCCGTTGGTATTTTCACCACGCTGGCCTTCCTGGGTCTTACCAACGTGTCGGTCTGGAACTGGGGCACCATGCTCTACTGGGCCCAGTCGAACAACGCCGCTCTGGCGAATGAGTGGTGGTGGCTCGGCCCTCCGGGCGTCGCAATCGCCCTCGTGGGTACCAGCTTGGCGCTCATCAACTTCGGTATTGACGAATTCATCAACCCCCGCCTCCGCGCCAGTGGTTTGAGCGCCCGTGGTCGTCGCAAGGCCGGCGTTGCACGTCGCCCACGTCTCGGGTACACGCCGGTCATGCGCACACCGTCGCCTCGTCCGGCTGCTGCTGTCGTGGCCCCTGCAGCAGAGGGAATCGTCCAATGACGACTGAACAGCAGAACATTCTTGAGGTCAAGGACTTCTCCGTTTCCTACGGTTACGGCGACTCGGCCGTTCGCGCCGTCTCCGACGTCAACTTCACCCTTGGGACGGGCCACGTCTTGGGCGTGGCCGGTGAGAGTGGCTCGGGTAAGTCAACCCTCGTCTACGGCCTGACCCGACTGCTGCGCGCACCGGGCGTTATTTCCGGTGGCGACGTGGTCTTCAACATCCCTACGGATGATGGCGTCAAGGAATTCGACATGTTGGCGGCCAGCGAAGAGGACATGCGAAGTGTCCGCTGGTCACACATCTCCATCGTGCTCCAGAGCGCACTAAGTGCGCTGAACCCGTTGCGTCGTATCGGCCGAGAGTTCGACGAAGTCCTGCGCGCGCACGACAAGAAGCGCAACAAGGCCGAACGAGCTGCTCGCGCCGCCGAGTTGCTCGACATGGTGGGCCTCGACGCCGACCGTCTGGACCGCTTCCCGCACGAACTCTCCGGTGGCCAACGTCAGCGCGTCATGATTGCCATGGCCCTCGCCCTGGAACCGGAGCTCGTCATTATGGACGAGCCGACGACGGCCCTCGACGTGGTGACGCAGCGCGAAATTGTCTCCGAGCTCTACGAACTTCGCAAGAAGTTGGGCTTCGCGATGATCTTCATTACCCACGACTTGTCCCTGCTCGTCGAGTTGGCCGACGAGATCATGGTGATGTACGCCGGTCACATTGTCGAGCGCGCGGTCGCCACGGACCTGTACAACACGCCGCGCCACCCCTACACGCTGGGTCTGATGAACTCCTTCCCGCCGCTGCACGGGGAACGCAAGGTGTTGACGGGTATCCCCGGCTCGCCCCCCGATCTCAAGGCCCTTCCGACCGGCTGCACGTTCAGCCCTCGCTGCCCCTACGCCATGGACATCTGCCGTCAACAGGTACCACCACTGAGCACCCTCGACGACACCGGTCGCTTGGTCGCCTGCTGGCTGCACGAACCTTCCGTCGGCGCCGCGGTGCCCGTGGAGCTCTCGAAGAAGAACGTATCTACGAAGGGAGGTGTGGCATGAGCGACGTAACCAAGGGTCAAGTCCTGCTCGAGGCCAAGGGCCTCACTCGTCACTTCCAGGTTCGCGGTGATGGTGGCTTCTTCGCGAAGAAGCGCACCGTTCGCGCCGTCGACGATGTCGACGTCAGTCTCCGCGCCGGTCACGTGGTGGCCGTGGTGGGGGAGAGCGGATCGGGCAAGTCCGTCTTGTCACGGATGTTGTCGCGCATTATTCCGCCCACCGGCGGTGAGCTCTACCTCCGCGGTGAGCTGGTCGACGTGAAGGCGCCCCGTACCTTGGCCTACGCGCGTGAAGTCCAGCTCGTGTTGCAGGACCCCTTCGCGTCGGTCAATCCGGTCCACAAGGTCATGCACGCCATTGAACGGCCACTCTTGATCCACGGCACGCCCAAGGCCGACGTGGTCACTCGTGCGCACGAAGTGCTCGAAAGTGTGTCATTGACGCCGCCCCAGCAGTACCTCGATCGCTATCCACACGAACTCTCCGGCGGCCAGCTTCAGCGCATCAACATTGCGCGAGGCCTCGCGGTTAATCCCCGCGTACTGTTGGCGGACGAGCCGATTTCAATGCTCGACGTCTCGGTGCGCCTCGGTGTGCTGAACCTGCTGCGTGACCTCTGCGATGACCGCAACCTGGCCATTCTCTACATCACGCACGACATTGCGTCGGCTCGCTACATCGCCGACGAGACCGTCGTGATGTACGCCGGGCAGATCGTGGAGCGGGCGACCGACACGTCGATTATCGACGCGCCAGTCCACCCCTACACCCAGCTGCTGGTCAGCTCGGTGCCGGACCCCGAAAACCTCGAAAGCCGTCACGACGTCGCGTCGAATGTGGAGTCGTCGGTGCGGTTCAACTACGAAGGCTGCCGGTTCAGTCCCCGTTGCCCGCAGGCAATGGACATCTGCCACGGCAACCAGCCACCGGTAACGGAAGTCGGACCGGGCCACTCGTCGCGTTGCTGGCTGCAGGCCAGCGAGGCGCAGCGTTCCGCCGTAACGATTTCCACGAAGCAGTAATTGCAGGACGCGCCTATGCTGAGAAGCAAGGCGCAAAACGAGTTCGAAGTATCAAAAAAAGAGTACAGCACTGTTGGAATTTCAACAGTTTGCACACCAGTTGTCACTACAAAGGGGAGAAATGAAAAGAAGGATTATTACGAGTGTCGTCGCCGTATCGACGATGGCCATCGGCCTCGTCGGCGCGTCGGGCGGCCTGAGTGGCGCCTTGTCGAACCCGACCATCCTCACTGAGGAAACCAACGTCGGTGTTACGTTCACCAATAACTTCAACCCGGCCGACAGCCAGTCGACCAGTACGCAGATGGCGACCAACGCGTTGTCGTACGAGCCATTGATTCAGTACGACTCGCTGAACCCCAAGGTGTCCTACCCCTGGCTGGCCACGAGTGAGAAGTTCAACTCGACCGGCCAGACGGTGACCTTCACGATCAACCCCAAGGCTGTCTGGAGCAACGGCGTCAAGCTGACCGCTGAGGACGTCGCCAATGAGTTCAACGCCTTGAGCAACAACGCGGGCCTGAACGTCTTCGGTGTGCCGACCCTGGCCCAGCCCGCTCGCTACTCGGGCAACACGGTGACCCTGACCTACTCCACGCCGCAGTACTCCAACATGCAGGCGCTGGGCAGCATCTTGATCTTCCCCGTCACCGGTGACCCGGGTCTTCCGACCTCCAGCGTCATCACCAGCGGTACGGCGAGCCTGCCCTACAACGACGTCGTTGGCAACGGACCCTACCTGCCCTCCGCCTACAACGGTCAGCTAATTCAGTACCGTCTGAGCCCGCACTGGAACATCACCGCTAAGCCGTACGTGACGGGTGTCAACATTCCGTACTTCGCCTCCAACCAGGCGGCGACGGAGTCGTTGGCCGCGCACCAGCTCGACTGGGCCGGTAACGACATCCCCCAGATCCAGCAGACCTTCGTCAACGCGGACCCCAAGCACAACCACTTCTACTACCCGGCCGGTTCGACGGTGACCCTCTGGTTCAACGTCAGCCCGTCGGCGCCGGACGGCAACCGTGACTGCTTGGCTGACCCGAACTTCCGTTACGCCATCTCCATGGCAATCGACCGTAACCAGCTGGCTTCGATTGGTGAGACCGGTTTCGAGTCGCCCGCGACGTCGACGAGTGGTATGACGCCGGCTCAGCTTGCCTACCAGGGCCCCTACAAGAACAACATCAAGGGCAACGGTTGGACGGCCTCGCAGGTCACCAAGTTCCTCCGCTCCAAGGGCTACACCCTGGACTCGGGTAACTACTTCCAGGTCACTACGGCTGCGGCTCAGAAGGCCACCGGCCTCAGCGCCAACACCGAGTGCACCTTCTCCATCCAGGACCCGACCGGGTACTCGGACTACGCCGAAGACGAGCAGCTGATCTCGGCCACCTTGCAGGGTGACCACATCAACGTCAACACCGTTGGTGTGACGACTGGTCAGTGGAACGCCAACGTGTACAACCACAACTTCGACGCCATCATCCACTGGGGTGCCGGCGGAACGAACCCCTACACCCAGTTCGAAAACTGGTTAGACAACCCGGCAAACACCGGTGGTTCGACGAACTACGGCCAGTACGTGAACGCCTCGGCCCAGGCTGCCCTGGTGGCCCTCGCCGCTGACCAGATTGGCACGCCGGCCTTCCAGGCCAACGTGAACAAGCTGTCGGCGATTATGACGACGCAGGTACCGGCCGCGCCGATTCTCTACGGTGCGGACTGGGACGTCTACTCGACGTCGCGCTTCACCGGCTGGGTCACGCCGACGAGCCAGTACGCCTACCCCGGTCCGGGCAGCAACAGCGTCGCGCTGGTGCTGACTCGACTCAAGAAGTCGTAAGGAACACCGCAATGCAATGGGCAGCGCGTCGGATTATCGGCGCGCTGCCCATTCGTTGTTTAACGAACCAGCGGCCCCTGAGCCGATAAACGAATGTCGTACAGTACAACTACTTCTCCAGCAGCGAAAAGGTGAACGAATGAAGAACAATGCATTGAAAGTGCTCTCCGCAGTAGCCACCGCCGCGCTCGGCTTCAGCGCTATCGCGACCTCGTCGAGTGCGACCACGGTCCACACGAAGTACTACGCGTGCTCGAACGCGAATGGTCTCTCCAAGGTCAGCGTGCTGGCGCACGCCTGCCCCAAGGGCACCAAAGCCGTCCAGGGTAACTTCGCGGGGGCCAACCTCTCGAACGTTACTTTGACCGGCGCCAACCTCTCGGGGGCCTACCTCAAGTCAACCAACCTGTCGGGCGTCCTGTCGGGCAAGATCATTGGTAAGCCGGCGGCGCTGCCTAATGGATGGCACTTCGTCAGCGGGTACTTGATTGGACCGAGCGCTAACTTGGCCGGTGCCAACTTTGCCGGCGCTAACTTCGCCGGCTACAACCTGATGAACGTCAGCCTGTACGGCGCAAACCTGTCGAACACCAACCTCTCCGGCGCGATTCTGGTGAACGCCTCACTCTCGAAGGCCAACATCACTGGGACGATCTTCGCTGGTGCCAACCTGAAGGGCGTCATCTCGGCCTACGAAGTCGGCACGCCCGCTAGCTTGCCGGCCAACTGGCAGCTCGTCGATGGCAACTACGAAGGCACGACGGTGGCCTACCTGATTGGCCCCGGCGCCAGCATTGGTGGCGCGCAGTTGAAGGGCTCGGTGTTCTCGAATCTGAATCTCAACGGTATCTACATGGCGCAAGCCAACCTCGTCGGAACGACCTTCTCGGGCGCCACGATGACGAACGCCGTGGTGGCCAGTTCGAACCTCGAGAACGTGGACTTCTCGAACGGTAACTTCACCGGCACGAACTTCTCGAACGCTGACTTTGAAGGAGCGAACTTCACCAACGCGAACTTCACCAACGCAAACCTCAACGGTGCTCGCTTGCTGAGTGTTTCGGGCCTGTCGACCGCGAACTTCACGGGCGCGATCTGCCCCGATGGCGTCGCCTTCAGCCAGCTGGGTGAGAACTGCAACCTGTAAGTAGTTGACGCAATGCCCGCCACACCGCAAGGTGTGGCGGGCATTGTTGTTTCTGCCCTGACCCTCTAGCGCTGGACCGAGCGAAGCATCGGCGCTGATGTGAAGCGGCGCTCACCGCCGTCAGTGGTCGGGGGAGGGAGCATCGTTCGGCCGTCGAGGGCTGATTCCTGTCGGGAATGAGGGGCAACGTGAGATCAGCCCCTGCGGTCCCGTCGAGCCGCCGTCAGCTCTAGCGAACGTCGCGATTCCCGGTGCCTTGCGAAGGGAAGTTAGTGGCGAGGAGTTGGCCTACAGAGGTCGCGAAGGAATCGCCAGCGGATACGCCAGAACCACGGTCGCTGTATTCCACTCTCCTGGCGAGCTCGTTGAATGGAGAGAACCGTCAGAATTCCCGTAAGTAGCCACAAGCCTGCGCCGATGAGGAACAGACGGCCGGCGGGATGGACGGGCCTTAGAAGAGCCCACAGCACCGTCACGATGGACGTGAGCCCACCGATACGACAAATCCAGATGGCCGTTCGCCACCGGGGACTACGGGAGAGGTCATCGAGTTGCTCCACCTACGCACTGTAGAGCCCCTTGTTGGACAAAAAGAAAACCCCCGCGGGCTAGATGCCCGCGGGGGTTTTCTTTAGGAACTGATGTTCCTAGTGCCTACTTACGGCTGGGCGGTAACCGCAGTGGTCGTACCGACGCCGTCGTACTTGTAGTAGTGGATCCAGTTGATCTTCATCTGCGACTCGGAGCCGTTCGGCGCGATCGGCGAGGAGACACCGCCGATGGCGTTGTTGATGATGATGAAGAACGGCTGGTTGAACGGCCAGTCACCACCGATGGAGCTGATGGCGGTACCAGGGCCGTAGACAGCGCTCTGAGGCTTGTGCGTCACTGGCGAGATGATCGTCTGAGTGACCTGAGAGGTCTTCTCGTTGTAAGTGTCGCTTGCCCAGGCCTTGCCGTCGAGGATGAAGGTGATGGAGTCCTTCTTCCACAGGATGCCGTAGGTGTGCCAGCCCGAAATCATCGAAGCGCCGGAAATCGGAGCAACCTGGGTCAAACCGTTTCCTTCAGCCCAGTCCGTGGCGGTGCCGGGGATGTTGGAGTGGATGGTCGCCTGGTCCTGCTGGTTGTTCTGCAGGCCTTCGGCAATGTCGAGCTCACCGCAGTAGGGCCAGCCGGTGTCGACAGCGCCAGACGAGAAGTTCTGACCCATCATCCAGAACGCGGGCCAGTTGTACGAACCGGTCGGCATCCAGATGCGTGCTTCGAGCTGACCGTATTCGAACGTGGCCTTGTTTTCAGTCCAGATACGGGCACTGGTCCAGGTTGCGCCCATGGGCTGCGAAGCGGTGTTGCAACCGGGGTTGGTGGTGGCGACGCACTTGGCGGTGATCACCAAGTTGCCACTACCGTCGGTCGAGACGTTGGCGGGCGACGAGGTGTTGTTTTCGATCTCACCCGTACCGTAGGTGCCGTAGCCAGTCACCGGCGTCCAGATGTTGGAGTCGGGCGAGGTGCCTGCGGCAGCGTTGAAGGTCTCGGACCAGACCAAGGCGCCGGCCGGCGTCGTGTCGAAGTTCTGCGTCGGCAAGGTTGCGGACGGTGCGGCGGTCGTCGTCGTGGTGGGCGGAATCTTTACGCCGGCGTTCCACTCGAGCTTGTGCTTGCCCTTAACAGTGACTTGCACGCAGGTGTACTTAAGGCCCTTGTAGTTCAGGGTCAGACCCTTCACCGGACAGGAAGTGCCCTTGAGTGACTTAGCGGCGGCTCCCGCCGACAGGACGGTGCCGGAAGCTGCCAAGACAGCCGCGGCAATAACTATTGAGGTTTTTGTTCGCATAGTTGTCACTATACGAGAGGAGTCCTTACGAATTCATTACTTTTTTCTTTTAGGAATCGAATTTGACATTGACAACGATGTCAATTGTGAGGGCCAACGTTGTCTAGAAGTTTTCTCTTTGAAAGGCCCGATTTGAAGTGACAGTAGTGATGTGAATGACTTAACGTAGGGGCGCCGACGCGACATAACAGTTCGTTGAGATCTGGTGTCGGCAACTAGTTCACGAAACGAACCAAGGGGAGAAATCACTAGTGCGCAAACGACTGTCGAAAGTAACAACGATTTCACTGGGCGCATCACTGCTGTTCGCATTCGGCATGGCGCCGATGGCGAACGCCAGCACGAAGGCTCAGAAGACGTTGAAGATTTCAAACACGAAATTGACCGGATCTGTGGGAACACAGCTGAAGGTCACCACGTCTGGTGGATCGGGCAGCGGCGCCGTGAAATTCACTGTTAAGGGTGCAGACTGCACCATTGGCTCAACCTCGGGAGAACTTAAGGCAACCGCCGCGACGACTTGCACCGTGACTGCGGTGAAGGCGGCGAGTGGCGCGTACAAGGCCGCAACGTCGGCAGCAGTGAAGTTCGTCTTCGCGCTGTCCCAGGCACCTCTTCGCATTACCAACTCCACCCTGACTGGTCAGGTCGGAGCGCCCATCATCGTTACGGCCGCTGGCGGCAGTGGCTCGGGAACCGTGACGTTTAATACCACCGGTGCTGTCTGCTCGATCAACTCCAGCACTGGTGCCTTGACGGCCGGTGCCGTGGGATCGTGCCCCGTGACTGCGTCGAAGGCGGGAAGCGGTAAGTACCCAGCAATCACGTCGGCACCCGTTACCTTCACCTTCACGGTGGGTACGCAGGCTACGTTGACGATTGCCAACACGAACCTGACGGGCAGCGTGGGTTCGCCGCTCGCCGTGACCGTTTCGGGTGGCTCGGGCACTGGCGCCGTGACCTACTCCGTTACCGGCACCGGTTGCACCATTGACCCATCGTCGGGTGCGTTGTCGGACACGGCTGCGGGCACCTGTGTGGTCACCGCAACGAAGGCCGCTGACGCCAACTACCACGCGACTACTTCCGCGTCGGTCACCTTCACCTTCGCCGTTGGCGGCGGTGGCGGTGGTGGCAGCACCCCGACCTTTAGCAACCCGGACACTGCGGTGCTGACGAACATTACGGGTGCCGATGGTGCGCAGATCAACGACACTGTCAATGGCGACACGTACTTCATCAACCAGTACTACTCGGCTACCGACCACTGGTACGAGAACTACATCGATGCCGGTGCCACGGTCACGATGACCTGGCAGGTTAACGGTTCCAATGGCCAGCCCCTGGCCAACCAGCCCGTCACGCTCACCGACAACCTGGCCTACGCCTGCGCTGTTGGTACGACGTGGACTGACGCCAACCTGAACATCAACCCCGGTTGCGGTGGCGGTACCGAAGGTACCGAGACCGGTACGACGAATTCCAACGGCGTCGTCTCCTTCACGGTGACCAACACCAACACGGTGACCGGCACTCGTCCTGCTGACATGACCACCACGGGTGGCGCTGAGGCGAACGAGAAGACCTACGACTGGACTCGTTTCGTCCTCGTTATCGGCACCGACACCATCACCGCTAACCCCAACACCACGGTTGACCAGGCCACCGACCTCGTCGACCTGATCGTTATTCCGAAGGCGTAACGAGGGGCGTTGTAAACCACTGGTCCGCCTCCTTTCGGCCTGTCGATGACAGCGCCGGAGGGAGGCGGACTTTTCGCATCACCTCGAATGTGCGCATTGCGCATCGACGTCATCGGGGCCGTCGTCGGAGTGAACTAAGTTTTTCCATTGCAGTGCTTGTGCGGGGCCGTCGCTGCGGCGACCGCCCTTTTGAACCGATACCACTACGTACCGAAAGATTCTGATGTCATCAGTCAACCCTTCTCCCCGCGCCTTTCCCGATGGATTCATCTGGGGGACCGCAACCGCCGCGTACCAAATTGAAGGCGCCGTCACTGAAGACGGCCGCACGCCGTCAATCTGGGACACCTTTAGCCACACGCCCGGACTCGTTACCAATGACGACAACGGCGACGTTGCCTGCGACCACTACCACCGCGTCGACGAAGACCTCGACCTGCTGGCCAAGCTCGGCGTCGGTGCGTACCGTTTCTCCATCGCGTGGCCTCGCATCCTTCCGGACGCGACCGGTCCCGTAAATCAGGCCGGCCTGGACTTCTACCAGCGCATTATCGACGGCCTGCACGACCGCGGCATTACGCCGCTGCCGACCATGTACCACTGGGACTTGCCCCAGTCGCTGGAAGACAAGGGTGGCTGGGTCAACCGTGAGACGGCTCTTCGCTTCGCCGATTACGCCGCCGTTGTTCTCGAGGGCCTCGACGGCATCTCGAAGTGGACCACGTTCAACGAACCGTGGTGCAGCGCCTGGTTGGGCTACGGCTACGGTCACCACGCCCCGGGTCGCACCAGCATTGGCGAAGCCGTCGCCGCGACGCACCACCTCCTGCTGGCCCACGGCCTCGGTGTGCAGGCCGCTCGCAGCATCCGCCCCGATGTCGAAATCGGCCTGACTCTCAACTTGGGTGTTATCCGCCCCGGTACGCAGGAAGAAGTTGATCTGGCGGCGGTTCGTCGGGCCGACGGTAACCAGAACCGTATCTACCTCGACCCGCTCTTCAAGGGTGCCTACCCCGAGGACATGCTGGCCCACTACGAGGGCAAGGAGCCGGGCTTCACGGTCGTGCAGTCAGGTGACCTCGAGATCATCTCCACGCCCATTGACTTCCTCGGTATCAACTTCTACAGCCCCGGCACCGTTATGGCGTCGGGCCGTGAAGACGAAGCTCGCGCCGCCGGGTATAACGTGGGGCCGAAGCCGGAATCGGACGCTGGCAACGACCTGCGCATCCTCGGTGTCGAGACCCCGGGCCGCCCGAAGACGGCGATGGAGTGGGAGATTGACGCGACCGCCCTGCGCGAACTACTCGTGCGCATCAAGGACGAGTACACCCAGATCCCGCTCTACATGACCGAGAACGGTGCGGCATTCGACGACTACGTCAACGCCCACGCCGAGGTCCGTGACCCCAAGCGCATTAAGTACGTCCACGAGCACTTGACGGCCTGCCTTGACGCCATCGATGACGGCGTCAACCTCCAGGGCTACTTCCTGTGGAGTCTGATGGACAACTTCGAGTGGGCCTTTGGCTACTCGCGCCGCTTCGGCATCGTGTGGGTTGACTACGACACCGGTCGTCGCATCCCCAAGCAGTCGTACCACTGGTACAGCGGCGTGGTCACGAGCAACGTGCTCGAACCACTCATCATCACCACTAAGTAGCTGATTCGTTTTCAACACGGGGTGTCCGCCGAACGACGGACACCCCGTGTTGCGAATTCGTCAATGGCCGCAGTGGTAAGTAGTACAGCCACCAAGTAAAATTAAAGATGTGATTGAACGAGTCGTTCGAAAGTACGCCCTGGGATCAGAACCCAGTGACGTCGAGTATTGGATGACCAAGACTCCTGAGGAACGCGTCGCTGCTGTTGAAGTGCTCCGTCGACAAATGATTGGAGAGCCGGTTGGAACTGGATCAAGACTTCAGCGAGTTCTTACAGTTATTTCTCGATAACGAAGTTCGATTTCTCATCGTTGGCGGGTACGCCATGGCGGCTCACGGACTTCCTCGGTACACCGGGGACCTTGACGCATGGGTGTGGATTGACCCTGAGAATGCGGAGCGGATTGTCAAAGCGCTAGGTGCCTTTGGGTTTAGCTCTTTAGGCATTTCTCCCGAGGATTTTGAGTCAGAAAGTCTCGTCGTGCAGTTGGGCTTTCCGCCTCATCGCATTGATCTGCTTACCTCAATCGATGGAGTCAGTTTTGACGAAGCCTGGCTTCGCCGAGTCGTTGTCAGTGCCAACGGGCTGCCGATTCCCTTCATCGGTCGAGACGACTTATTGGTGAATAAGAAGGCAGCCGGCCGGCCACAAGATATCGCTGATGCGCAGCGTCTCGAACAATAAAAATCGGGTGCTCGTTTTGAACGAGCACCCGATTTTTTCGCAGCCCCAGCCATTTTGAGTTGGAACCAGCTTGCCAAGGGCTTGAGCGAGTTCCGTGAGATCCTTCTGTTTATCCGCGACCAAGAAAGACAAGGGCTTTGGAACCGGAAGCCTCGGCATGAATAGTGCTCCTAGGTAATACAACCACTGAAAATTAGGTGTTAGCGAACACTCTCAAGAGGGGGGCATCGTTATGCATGTGCGTCACCATATAAATGGAACTTAAGTTGCTGAACTGCAGGCTGCGCCGGGTACCGATGTATGGAATTGCCACCATATAACTTCAGGTTTTTCTGCAGTGTTGGGCCGGTGAGCCGTTTATGAGAACGTTTATTAGTCCACCCTTGGCTACTTGCTACCGCACGTTAGTGGTGTGTTATGGAAGTACTGTTTGAGTAGCGTTATCACCAAAATTCGATAGTGACGACGATTCCGGAAATTCCCCACTCTCGATCAACGAAATTCCCCACCTGAGTGCTGCAGTGGGATGCTGCTGAGACTACTTCGTGTGTGGTGAGTGCACCGCCTTTCTGGTCGCTTCGGAGCGAGCCCGGTGGCTGCGCATGCGGTAACTCTCGCCGTCGATGTTGAACACCACGCTGCGATGTAGGAGCCGGTCCAACATGGCGGCGGCGACCATGGGGTCGTCGAAGATCTTCCCCCAGGAGGCAATCCCTAAGTTGGTCGTCAAGACCGTCGAACTCTTCAAGTAACGCTGGGTGATGACTTGAAAGAGGGCCGCTGACGCTTCGTTCTGCAGCGGCAGATATCCCACCTCATCGATGATGAGCAGCCGTGGTCCCGCGAAGAACCGCATGGTCGTTGCCCACCGGCCCTCCAAGGCCGCTCGGTGACATCTCGCCACCAGATCCGCCGCGGTCGTGTAGTAAGTCCGGTAGCCGGCATCGATCGAGGCCCTCGCCAGTCCAATCGCCAACATCGTCTTGCCGACCCCGGGTGGTCCGATGAGGAGCACGTTGGTGGCGTCGTCTAAGAAGCGCAACGTGCCCAGTTCGTTCACCAGACTCTGGTCGACCGAGGGCTGGGCGTCGAAGTCAAAGTCCTCGAGGCGCCAGGGCGCCGGCAAGGACGCGAAGCGCTCGAGACTCGCGCGTCGACGGTTCTCGGTGGCCTCGACTTCGATCGCCAGGAGTCGCTCGAGCATCGCGGTGTGACCAAGACGTTCGGCCTTGGCCTGTTCCAGGACGCTCGGCAACGCTTCGGCGGCGCTCGCCAGACGCAGGGTGCTCAAGTGACTCCTGAGTTGTTGGTAGGTGGAGTTCTCGTTCACGAGGCCGCCAGTCGCGCGTAGTGCTCGAGGTCGACGTTGACGCTTCGTCCGGCCTCGCCGAGGAGTCGCGCCGCCTCGTGAAGCGCCGCGTCACTCACCCCCACGTTGGCCTTCTTGTCACAGGGTCGCCGGGTGGTGAACTGGCTAAGCACCACGCGCTCGAGGGCTGCACTGTGCTCGGGGTCGCGCACCACCATCCCCGCTCCGTCGTGGGCGAGGCGGTGCGTGGCGAGCAACGAACCATTGGCCGAGCGGATCTCGAGTTGATCACCGCCGAGACGCTGGTGCAGGGTGACGCTCGAAGCACTCAGCCCCGGGGGCGTCGAGTAGCGATTGCCCCGGTAGTGCACCGTCGCGTTGGTCGTGACGACGCGCTCGACCACCATGACGGCCGGGTAGGGAACGGGCAGCGCCCTCAGGGGCTCTCCTTCGGCGAGTCCTGCGACCGTCGTGCGCTCTTCGCCCCGGCGCCGAGGACGGGCGTCGCCGACCGTCTCTAAGAACCGGTCGAGGGAGCGTTCGGCGTCCTCGATGGTGTTCTCATTCATCGTGCGCCACCAGCGTCCCGTGACGAACCTCACCGAGGACTCGACCGAACCCTTGCGATTGCCGCGACGCGGTGGACACGCCACCACGACCGCGCCGTAGTGCTTGGCGACCGGGGCGAAGGAGGGCTGCACGTCAGCGGTGCCCGGGACGATCACCGTCGCCAAGCGGTCGGTGCGCCACTCACGCGTCGTGCCGCCGAGCTTGCGCAGAATGCGGTCCATGCCGGCGATGAGGTGGGCCTGGTCCATGGACTCACAGAGCGCTCCGCGGATCCGACTCGAGTGCGCCAGCGTGCCCAGGAGCACGTTGGCCTTCTGGCCCCAGGGGGAACGGCGACGTTCGAACCAGTCCCACTGGATCTCCTCGCCCGGTGGGTGGAAGATCTCGACGGTGTCGCGTCCCGTGACACCCGCGCACGCTTCGCAGTGCGGGCGGAGTTTGGCCAGGCGCACCTGACGCGCGAAGCTCGGGTAACTGAGCGAGTAGCCCAGTGCCACGACCTCGTCGAACAGGGCGCTCGCCCAGACGTGCGGGTCGTCGCTGAAGCGCTGCTCGAGGTAGGGAACGAAGGGTTCGAGTGGGTCGGGTGCTGATCGAGCCCGAACGCCGGGAGCCCGTTCTCCGTTGAGGTAAGCCCTGATCGTCTTGCGATCACGGCCCAGGTGGTGGGCGATGGCCGTGATCGACCACCCCCGTTCTTTCAGTGCGTGAACTTCCACGTCTTCTCCTTGTGTGAGCATGGAGGAGGGTCCCTTCGGATGGTTGGCTTGCACCACCAATCTTGAAGGGGCCCACCTCTTTTCTGATGGACCTAGTGGCCCACCACAGCTCTCACAAGGTGGGGAATTTCGATGATCGACTCTGGGGAGATTCCATGATTCTCGTCACCGGTGCCCTCTCACTCACGCCACTGCCGGCGTCACGACCTCCCGCGGTGTATAACAACGTCGGAATCGCTGTGCAGCTTCAATCGGAACGGGTGTACAACAACCGTCGGAATATGCATACAACGAAGAGCGACCTCACAGCTCGCTCGGCGACGCCACGCCTGACGAGGTCTACTATGAATCACGCATCAACCAGCGAGTCGCCTGAACCCGCTGCCCACCACCTGCTCACTTCTTAACGAGGCCCTCAGGTTGTCCAAAGGATGGGGTCCACTTCACGCCACTATCTGATGAGTGCGCATTTCATCTCTCCGGTCCGTGGTGGCAAACGGTACCCCTCAATGACAACTCGATGAGTTGTCCGAATGGCTCTACGTTCACTGGCTCTCCCTAGGCCAACGGGAAAGTAGGATTACTTGAGAACTGGACACAGACTTCGATATCTCACAGTGACGTGGGTGGTACTCGGAGCGACGATTACTTTGATCACGGCGTCGGCGAACGCCAGGGAACCTATCGTCCCGTAGGTCAACGGACCCGTCACCCCCGCTCTCGTCAAAACACTCCAACTCAAGCCTCAGTGATACTCCACCAGTTGGAGGGATACCTTCTCGGCTTGGAAATAGCAGGGCACCTGCGCGTTGTCATGTCGAGATCAGCCAACAATCTAAATTGATCCAACAACGTGCGCCGAGGAGGTGTTTAGGACCGTGACCACATTACTCCCCAGATTTTCTACCCATAGTTGTCTTCCGTTCGCTATTAAGTTGTCCGGTTCGGAGAAGTGAAACTTTCCTCCTTGTAGGGTTCTCATGAGGTTCCCGTTGGTGGCATTGATCTCTGTAAGTGAGTTCCCCCAAATATTGCTAATCCAGATGCTGTTGCCAGTGCTTGTCATTGCAGAAGGCCCATTGAATTCATATTTTGAGGTACTAAGGCGAACTTCAAG